>CEOQ01270436.1_pt1 | contig 28355 bp, 25 predicted proteins | sample 361351 | NCBI WGS metagenome assembly CEOQ01 (sample SAMEA2619907, study PRJEB7988) | marine metagenome | biome: marine biome (ENVO:00000447); feature: deep chlorophyll maximum layer (ENVO:xxxxxxxx); material: "saline water (ENVO:00002010), including plankton (ENVO:xxxxxxxx)" | depth 60 m | reverse complement strand
TACACTGTTTGATATCTGTTAGGATCTTGTAACGTTTTCTGTATATATGGAGGCAATGGCATGTGGCCAAGTTCATCGATGTGATCTTCGGTGGACAGCTGAATAGTTTTAATTCCGTGCTCGTCTGATGCAAGAATCTCCATCTGTAGTCCCGATATTCTTCCTTCTTTATCTAAAATTGAAATATGTGTACCCTGTCTAAGACGTCTACCTGGGCGTGCCAACGCGTGCCATACGGTATTTCGGACCTTCCGTAATAGTAATATCTCTACTTTTCCGCTTGTGTCATCTCTAACGCCATAAAATCTAGCAGGTATGACCTTACTTTGATTAAATACCATGACATCGCCTTCACGAAGATACTGAGTAATGTTATTAAAAGTCTCATGTACAAGACTATTACTATTACGATCGAGTATTAGCAACCGAGAAGCACTTCTATCTATTAGGGGGGTTTGAGCTATTAATGCTTCGGGAAGATGATAATCAAAGTCATTGGTTAACATACAATCACCATTGATGAATGTTTAGATCTATTAAGGCAAATTGCGCACACGGGCAAATAATAATAAGCAAAGCAAACCCAGCGCTATGCCGGTTATTCCCATAACTAGAAAAGCCCATTGAACTGACGTAATGCCGGCTATCCATCCTACAATTAAGCAGGACGGTACAAGGAATGCGCGGCCGTATTCTTGCAAGCTGGTTACCCGAGCCCTGTACTGGTCTGGCACTAATGTTTGGATTAAAGTGCCATTTGTTGTCCTAAATATACATTGGCTGAATGACAAGATTCCTAACATTGTTAACGCAAGTACAAAGGTTCCGGAGAATCCTACGAATATAACGAATATGGAACTAATGATAACTGTTATTAGAACCATGTACCCCTTCTTGAATGGAAATCCTATGGACGATAACATTAAGGCGCAAAACAAACCGCCCGCCCCAGTCATCGCAAGCAAATAGCCTCCGATGTCAGCACCTTCCATTAACACATCAGCGGTGAAAACCGGGAGTAAAAACATAAATGGTTGCAGTACTACGTTTGGTATTAAGCTCAACAACACTAAGAGCAAAATGGCCCTGTTATCTCTCCAGACGTATGTGAGGCCATCTATTAAAAATCTGACCATGTTATTTCCCTTCTTATTCGAACCGTCGTTATTTGCGAAGGGTGTTCTCATTGGTATAAAAAAGAGAACTGTACCAACATAGAGCAGTGCTTCAAATGTAAAATTCCAGAAAAACCCTAAACTTGCGATTAGAATACCGCCTATAAATGGGCCAATAGCTCGGGTTCCAGTAATGGTCAATACATTTGTTGCGAAAGCGTTGCCGATATCTTTATGTGCTACGGTGTTGGCGATCAATACATGCCTCATTGGCTTTGTAACAGTGAAAGTAGTCCCGCTAATCAATACGTAAGCGAATGCATGCCAGACAGTTACATAACCAGATAGGACTAGTATCGCAAAACCAAATGCTAATACTGCCATAAAAGACTGCAAAAATATTACTAACTTTCTTCTATCTAGTTTATCTCCCAGAACTCCTCCCCACGGGGTGAATATAAGACCAGGGAGGGTATTGAGACCACCGACCGTCACTACCAAAAATGCGGACGCAGCTGAGCCTTCAGTTAAATCACGAACTAGCCAGCCAACTGTTAACAGTTGCATCCACTGAGCGCTATTAGAGCAAAAATTCCCTAGCCATAACAAGCGGTAGTTTGGGTAAGCGATCCATGAATCTAACGTGTGCAGGTGCTTTAGGACGCTGGGGTCTAGTTTGAAACGCGACATTTCTAAGTGGTTTCCTGATGTTTAGCGTCCAATCAAAATAATCATCATGGATACTGGAATAGTAATAGTCTATTCAATATATGCTTGCGCGGTCAAATATAAATATGCGAAGTTCATGTAACGCTCTTTTCTGCTGCTTTGACCGTATTTACTAAGAGCATAGCTATTGTCATTGGGCCAACACCTCCTGGTACAGGAGTAATTGCCTCACATACAGGGAGTATATTTTCGTAATCCACATCTCCGATTAATCTATAACCACTTTTCCGAGAAGCGTCTTCTACGCGATTAATTCCTACGTCTATCACTATACAACCGGGTTTTAACATATCCGCAGTGATTGCTTTTGGTTGCCCAATAGCAGCCACAACGATATCGGCTGTTTTCGTAAATTCAGATATGTTCTCTGTCCTAGTATGACAAACTGTTACCGTTGCATTTGCTCCATTGCTGCGCTGTGTTAGCAGGGTTGCCAAGGGCTTTCCAACTATATTACTTCGCCCACAGATGACTACATGCTTGCCGGCTGGGTCATATCCATTTCTGATTAATAATTGCTGTACACCTGCTGGAGTGCCAGGAATAAACTCGGGGATCCCCTGGGTTAACTTGCCTAGATTAAATGGATGTATACCATCGACATCCTTTGCTGGATCAATATGCTCGATGATTGTAGTTTCATTGATTTGTTCTGGGAGGGGAAGTTGCACTAGTATGCCATGAAACCTGGGATCTTTGTTTAGTTTATCCACTAGAGCAAGGACAGATTTTTGGCTGGTATCTTTGGGAAGTCTAAATATCTCGCTGAATATCCCAACTTCGTCACATGCCCTGCCTTTATTTCGGACATATACAGCAGATGCGGGGTCATCTCCCACCAACACTGCTGCTAAACCAGGAGTGAGATTGTGAATAGCTTTTAGATTTAGAGCCGATTCGGCCACTTCAGATCGAATTTCTTTTGATAATGCAGTTCCATCCAGTATGTTCGCCATGAAATTTCCCTTAATCGTTGGTAAAAATTTTCTGAATATCTGAATTCTAGCATTTCCGGAGTATTGGGCCAATCGAATTTCTTGACAGACACTTTGATGGTCCTTCCGTTGGTATAATAGCTAAAATGAGTTCATTGAAAGAGGGTGCATATGATAGTAACGGATGTCGATTATGAAGTTTACCAATGGCCTAGGCGGGTGCCCATTAGGAATGGTCTCCACACGTATCAAACGTCTGGATTAACTGTCGTTAAAATCAGTACAGATGAAGGGGTAACTGGTATTGGGTTGGGCAGAGATATCAGGGACGCACCCGAGGTTGGAATAGCGATACTTAATCACTTCAAACAATATGTCATCGGAGAGGATCCTTTCGATACTGAGAAGATATGGCGGAAAATGTGGGAGCCAAAATTGGTTGGCCGACGAGGAATTACGACTCGTGTAATTAGTGGTATAGACTTAGCTTTATGGGACATTAAAGGTAAAGTAGCCAATAGATCAGTACATAAACTTCTTGGCGGGTATGCGGATAGAGTCCCTGTTTATGTTGCAGGCGGATATTATGAAGAAGGTAAAGGCCTTAAGGAACTAGCTGTAGAGGTTGAGGATAGTCTGTCCATGGGGGCTAAGGCTGTAAAAATGAAAGTTGGCGGAGCGCCAATTAATGAAGATGTGGAGAGGGTTAGGGTAGTACGTGATACTGTGGGATCAGATATAAAGGTAATGATTGATGCTAACTGTGCGTATAAATACTATGAAGCTATAGAGTTGGCGCACAAGATTGAGAAATACGATATAGCATGGTTTGAAGAGCCAGTCTTTCCTGATGACTATAAAGGGCATCAACTTATCAGTCGAGCGACCCATATACCAGTAGCAACCGGAGAGAATGAATACACCAAATATGGATTTAGGGACCTGATAAATGATCGTTGTGCTGCAATCATCCAGCCCGATGCTCAGATAATGGGTGGTGTTACAGAATTTATGAAGGTTGCTGCGCTTGCACAATCACAGGATCTACCCATTGCTCCTCATGGTAATCAGCAAGTTCATGTACAACTAGTTGCTGCTATTCCCAATGGATTGACTGTTGAATATTACAGAGGATCTACTGATCCACTGTGGGGTGAAATGTTTGAAGATACGCTGATGATAGAAGACGGTTATGTATCTCCTTCTGACAAACCCGGATTTGGTATCACACTTAACGAAAAAGCTCTAAAGCAATATAAGATCAACTAAGGCATCTTAAGCGATTCAGGTTATGGAGATATATCTGGTGGGGTATATATGAGAATATGTTCGTTGCTTCCCAGCGCTACGGAGATATTGTATGTGCTTGGATTGGGTGATCAGGTAGTTGGAGTCTCGCACGCCTGCGATTTTCCGGCCGATGCTAAGGAAAAGCCAGTAATTAGTAAAAGTGTCCGTCAACTGGCTACCTTGAGCAGTCAGGAGATTGACGGAATCATACAGCAGGCAAGGTCTAATAATAATCCGGTTCATTGGATAGACGGAGATCTACTAAAAGATGTTTCACCAGATGTAATTATCACCCAGGAATTATGTGAAGTTTGTGCTATAGGCAGCGGTTCTGTTTTTGAGACTGCTGCCAAGGCTTTAGACTATTCTCCGGAGATATTGACTGTCAGACCGGCGAGTCTGGATGATATTTTCAATAATATATTGAGGATTGGGGATGCGACCGGTGTTCCTAGCATAGCCAATTCTGTCGTGAATGCGTTAAAGAACAGAGTAGTCAAAATAACTGACGCTCTTGAAGGACGTGGCTATACACCTAAAGTATTTTGTATAGATTGGTTAGACCCGTTAAGAAATACCGGCCAGTGGACACCAGAATTGGTTGAATTAGCGGGTGGAATTGAAGGGTTGGCTGATAAGTGGGGTATATCGCGAGAAGTGAGCTGGTCTGAGGTTTTAGATTACGACCCTGACTACATTATGATTATGCCATGTGCTTTCAATATGGAAAGGACATTAACCGAAGTGAAAGAACACATGTCTAAAAATAGGGTTTGGGATGAACTACGATGTGTAGCAGAAGGCGGGGTCATTTTGTTTGACGGACAGATTCCTAGCAGGCATGGGCCGAGAGTGGTAGATGTGTTGGAAGGTCTAGCGGAGGCTTTGCACCCGGATCTTTTTCATGGTCTAGCTCCTAGCGGGATTTTTTCTAGATTAGACACCTCTGCACAATCTTGAACAGATTACATATAAGCAGATACCACATGCAGTTTACCTATTGATATTGGAATTGAGCAAACAATATGCCGTTCCTGTTGATAACATCTATATTGTACATTTGCGACCGTGGGCCGTTTATGCAAATACCTTTGCTTAGGTCAAATCTCCAACCATGATCAGGGCACAGAAAGCAATCATCTCGTATGATTATAGTCCCCCACATATGTGGGCATACATCCGATAATAATGAGTATCGTCCAGATTGGTTCTGTACTAGGAAATAATTTTCCTGATCTATTGATATTAAGCAAGGAAGGCTCGTAAATATATTGGTACTTCCAAGTTTTACTTCTTTATAATTAGAAGAGGACGATTTTGGTGAATCTACCATTCTCTTTTACCCCAATACATTCCCAAATATTATTATTGTGTGTTCTAGATTATAATCATTATTATGACTGATTCAACGCTTAAGAAATGCGGAAAAAGTGTTGACAGACCATAATAGCTGCCATATTATTTAACGTAACATCATGGGTGTATTGTACCCAACGCGCTTGAGCGTGGTAACTGCATATTACATAGATAAGGAGGCAGGGTATGTCACATAAAGAAGATCTGGCTTTAATGGCCCACCTGATGCGTCGCGCTGGATTCGGAGCTTCTCACGATGATCTGGAGCGCTGCGTTGCTCAAGGTTATGAGGCCACAGTTGAAGAACTAGTTAATCCCACAGAGGCCCAACCAGGTGGTGATATGGCTACTATGCTTCGATATCACCCAAGCTTCTTGTTACCTGGCGGAACCCCGTTTTCGGGTCAGGCCAACTGGATGTATCAGATGGTCAGCACTAAGAGGCCATTAGTAGAAAAGGTAGCCTTGTTTTGGCATCACGTGTTTGCTACCGGTAACTCGAAGGTAGACAATTGTGATCAGTTGTTAGAACAAATACAAATGTTCCGGGATTATGGAATGGGTAATTATAAGCAATTACTCATAGAATTATCCAAGAATCCTGCGATGATTTTCTGGCTAGACAATAATGAGAATCACCGGGATGCTGTTAACGAAAACTGGGGACGAGAATTATTGGAACTCTTCAGTATGGGCGTTAGCAACTACACTGAAGTTGATGTACGAGAGGCCTCAAGGGCATTTACTGGATGGACGATTAGTGCTAAGCCGCCTCGTCAACCATACGGGCGCTTCTCATGGAAATTCGATTATCGCGAAGAAGATCATGATGATGGTGAAAAGAGTTTTCTAGGAGAAGTCGGCAACTTTGGCGGGGAAGACATAATAGATATAGTTTGTAGTCAGCCAGCAACAGCTCGATTTATTTGTCGCCATCTCTATAATTTCTTCGTTGCTGACGAAGTACAAGTTCCAGCTTGGACAATCGAACCAGCCCGGGACGAAGACGCTTTAGAACAAATGATGGATGTATTCATAGAGTCTGAATACGACATGAAAGCAGTATTAAAATTCATGTTTAACTCAGATTTCTTCAAGAACGCCCGCTACTCGAAGATAAAGAGCCCAGCAGAAGTAGTGGCAGGAACTCTGCGATTAGTAGGGGAGTTCCAGTTTCCTGAACCAGGGATTCTTAACATTGGAAAAGAGCCCACATACATGGGCCAGTCCATATTGGATCCTCCAAGTGTAGAAGGGTGGTATACAGGGTCAGAGTGGATAAATAGTGGGTCACTGCTAGCTAGGGTGAATTTTGTGGCCGATAGGGTTGCGAATACGGATCTTCCGGGTGTAAAGAAAATACTGGATCGCATGAAATCTGATGGAGTCAAAACTCCTGAGCAGCTAATAGATGCTGCTACTGAGCACATGGGATTCTTGCAGCTTAGTGATGAGACACGCCAGCAATTGATTGATAACGCTCAAACTGATGGAGACCTTGACTGGGCTAATGAAGCTGCGGCAGGTCAGAGAATCGGCGAAACTATGGCGCTTATCGGTGCTACCACTGAGTATCAATTCGGTTAAGACGTCGATACAAGAAGCTATACAAGATGAAATTACAAAATAGGAGAATGGCATGACTTCTACCAAGAAAGACCCAGTGATAGTAGTTTTACAATTAACTGGAGGAAATGATTATTTCAATACAGTAATTCCTTATGATAATCCTCTGTATTATGATAATCGGCCCTACGTAAAATACGATAGAGACGATATTATAAAACTTGAAGATACAAAAGACTGGGAACAACCGTTAGGCTTTATGCCTCAGATGGGTCCAATAAAAGAATTGTATGACCAAGGTAAAGTAGCTGTGATTCATGGCGTGGGATACAAGGATTCTCCAAGATCTCATTTTAGGTCCATGGATATATGGCATACCTGTGAGCCAGACAAGGTCGGTACCGAAGGTTGGGCAGGACGAGTTGCGCGAGAACTCGACCCTAACAAAGAAAACGTTCTGACCGCCATTAACTTCGGACATGGACTCCCAAGAGCCTTAGCTGTTCCGGGCGTACCTGTAGCAGCTATTGCTGATCTTAGTACTTACGGACTTCTGACCGGTATAAGCAACCAAGATCAGAGAAGTAAGGCTTTGGACCTTTTCTCTCGAATGTACTCACCCACAGTGGGAGGAAGTTTCGTAACTGATTATTTGAGGTCGACAGGCACTGATGCTATGGTCGGCGCGGACATAGTGAAGGTTGCTCCAGAGAGATACTCTTCAACAGTAGAATATCCTAACTCCCCAATAGCGACTCATCTAAGAGATATCGCACAAGTTTACTTTGCTGATTTAGGAACGAGAATTTTCTATACCCAGCATGCGAGTTTTGACACTCACGCAGGAGAGATGGCTGGTCATCCTATGCTGTGGAATGATGTTTCCCAGGCTATATCAGCCTTCTTTGAGGATTTGAAAGAACATGATGCTTCAGATAATGTAGTTATGTATCTGTTCTCAGAGTTTGGCCGTCGGGTTCATGATAATGGATCAGGCACAGATCATGGTGCTGCCGGTGTATCATTCGTTATTGGTGACCAGGTTAAGGGCGGGCATTACGGCGAATATCCATCTGCTAAGAACGAAGATTTGGAACAGGGCGACTTGGTTCCAAACTATGACTTCCGTAGCGACTACGCTATGTTAGTCGAAGATTGGTTTGGATTGGATTCTAAGCCTATCGTTAACGGCAGTTTCGAAAAATTGCCGATTCTGAAGTAAATAACGGACCATAGCTAGCTTTTGCTAGTGACAGTACGGAACTAATAAGGGCCGGGATAGGCTTTCACATAGGATTCATCTCGGCTCTCAGACTCTAATAGAGGAGGAAAGCAATGGCTCTTAATACTGTTGTAGCCGGTAGAGCTTGGCTTTACAGCCATAATGTAGGCAGACAGGCTCAGTCAGGTATGGGTTTTAGTACTCCAGTTAGTGCTGCTATAACTAGCGACGGGACGCTGTATGTAGCTAACCGGTCTGGTGAACAGAATCCCAGCATGAGAGTAACTAAATGCACAATCGACCATGAATTCATCAGCGAGTTCGGTCGCCAAGGTCCCGTATACGGAGGAAACAACAACACTAGCTTGTTTACCTGGATTACAGGTATAGCTTTGGACTCCAATGAGAATGTTTACACATCAGATGAATGGCGTTGCCAAATTCATGTGTTTGATAAAGATGGTACCTATGTAAGTACATGGGGAGAAAAAGGAGAAGAGGAAGGCCAACTGAATGGTTCAGCTGGTATCTGCTTCGATGACGATGAAAACTTATGGGTCGTTAACTCCTTTAATAGTAGAATCCAGAAATTTAGCAAAGATGGTAAGTACATAAGCGGATTCGGCGTAAAAGGTAGCGGAGAAAGTGAACTAGACGCTCCCTATGGAATAGCTTTAGATCCTGACGGAAATGTTTATGTTGCGGACTGGGGTAATCATAGAGTGCAAAAATACACTCCTGAAGGAAATCACCTGGCTACGTTTGGTCATGCAGGTAAGGGGTCAGGATCTTTAAATCATCCAACAGGAGTCTGCATAGACAACGACGGTGATGTATATGTCGTTGATTGGATGAATGAAAGAGTAGTCATATACGACAAAGATGCTAAACCTCTTACATATCTGTATGGTGATGCAGTCGAAGTATCACCTTGGGGTGAGATGTCCCTTGAGTCAAATCCGGATATGGTAAAGCGTCGTAATCAGGTTCAAGATATGGTCGAACAGCAGCGGAAATTCCGTATGCCACAGGGGTGCTTATTTGATCGTGAAAATAATCGTTTGATAATTTGTGATACTAATCGAGGTAGGCTCCAGATATATTTAAAAGATAATACATATCAGGATCCTCAGTTTAATTTATAATACCGCCAGAGTAGATGGAATAAAAAGGACGCTTTGAAAAGAGCGTCCTTTTTATTTTTTCGGAGTTATGACTACTCTTTTATGTGTGCCTTCTCCGATTTTTACATCACCTGCGAAAGCACTTACACTGAAGCTAATCCTATTCCTATCTATTTCTATCACCTCTGCATACGCTGTGACAGTGGCTCCTATGTCTGCCGGGGCTAGATGTCTTATGTTGACTTCAAACCCTACTGTTACTTGATTTTCCTCCAGATATTCTTGCACCGAGTCGTTAGAGGCCTGTTCCATAAGTCGAATCATTGAAGGGGTGCTAAACTTGTCAACGTGTGGTGCAACGTTGTGCTCGCAGACAAATGTTTCTCTTTCTCCTTTTGTGCCAATCGTAATGTTAGGGCTAACCATCAAATCCTCCGGGCTATCTATATTGGGCCTGTAAATATTAACAGAATTGTAGTGTATGTATAATATAGTTTATTGCTTTGGTTTGATGCCTACGTTAGTCTTGTTTTCCTTGAATGGGGTCTTGATTTCAGATATGATTTTCCCTCAGGAGGGAATAGATGGCCGGTAAAAGAGATTTCATATCCATTACAGATCTCACTTCACAAGAAATATTTTCCATTGTGGATAGAGCTCGGGAATTAAAAGATATGCCCGGGTCAAGGCCATTGAATGGAGTGAGAGTCGCCTTGCTCTTTGAGAAGCCATCGCTAAGAACCAAAGTGAGTTTCCAGATTGGGATACAGGAACTAGGTGGATTTTCACTATATCTTGGCCCTGATGAAGTGGGACTTGGTGCCCGAGAGCCTGTTTCTGATGTATCGAAAGTATTGTCTGGATATGTAGATTGTATTGTAGCAAGAGTATTTTCACATGAAATGCTTCAGGAACTGGCATGCTATTCTAGTGTTCCGGTTATCAACGCTCTGTCTGATAGAGAGCATCCGTGCCAGATCATGTCTGACCTTTTAACCATCTCGGAAAACAAAGGTAGATTGAACTCTCTAAAATTAGCATATGTTGGGGACGGAAATAATGTTGCCCGAACCCTTTGCTTGGGTCTACCAATGGTTGGCATGGACTTTGTCATAGCTTCTCCTATTGGTTATGGTCTGGATCAGGAGGATCTAGATCGTGCTAAGGAGAGGGCCGTAGACAATAATAATGTGGTCTCCTCTGTAAGTGATCCACTATCTGCGGTAAAGTCTGCTGATATCGTCTATACCGATGTTTGGACTAGTATGGGCGATGAATCGGAATCTGATATTCGTCGAGAGATTTTTTCAGGATACACTATAACGGATGAATTACTAGGCGAGGCAAAACCGGATGCAATCTTTATGCATGATATGCCCGCTCATTATGGAGAAGAGGTCATGGAAGGAATGCTCGATCATCCGCAATCCGTAGCTTACACTCAAGCGAATAATAGACTTCATTGCCAGAAAGCTATATTGGAATTTATTCTGCAAAAATAGTAAGGGCTGTATAATTAGAACATGGTACAAGACTTAAATTCAGAGATTGATAATAGTTTCGAGTATGGTGATTCCACTACGCAGGGTGTTGGTTATCTGCCGTTAGTTGCTATTGTGGGAAGACCCAATGTGGGCAAGTCGTCACTTTTTAACCGAATACTTGCGAGACGGCATGCAATAGTATCCGATGTTTCTGGTACTACACGGGATAGATTATTAACGCGTGTTACCTGGGATGACAGGAATTTCTTGTTAGCTGATACTGGTGGATTGGAAACCAATCCTGACGGGCATATCCGTGAGATGGTTCAAGAACAAGCTGATATGGCAATGAATGATGCCGATCTGATCATATTTGTGACTGACGCAATTGATGGATTGGCTCCTTCTGATCAATTGATAAATGATAGGCTAAGGCAGACTAGTAAACCGGTTATCCTTGCTGTTAACAAAGTTGATAATGACAATCGTGAGACTATCGCTTCAGAATTTTACCAATTAGGAATATCTGAAACTATATTTATAAGTGCATTTCATAATCACGGCATATATGACTTGATGGATAGAGTCTCTTATTATTTGGATTCCCTAAATCATCCTCAGAATGTTAATCAGAAAGATGAAGAACATCCCGAGGAAACACTCAAGCTCTCTATAGTTGGTCGTACGAATGTCGGCAAGTCTATGCTGATGAATGCGATTCTTGGAGAGGATAGATCTATTGTCAGTAATGTAGCGGGAACCACAAGAGATGCTTTGGATACGTCATTCAAGTACTGTGAAACTGCAATGACGGTCATAGATACTGCCGGTATACGTAGACCTGGTCGAGTGGAAAAGGGCATAGAAAAATATAGCGTTTTACGATCAGTAAATGCTGTTAATCGAAGCGATATTACCCTATTGGTTACAGATGCCTCTGAGCTGGCAACTTCTCAGGATTCCCACATCACAGGATTAGCTTGGGATATGTGCAGAGGTATCATGGTCGTTGTTAATAAATGGGATTTGGTACCCGATACTGATAGATACGCAAAACGAAGAGCAGTGAGAAAAATTAGAGAATGCCTTCATTTTATGCCGTACGCTCCTATATCTTTCATATCAGCCAAGACTGGTGAAGGCGTAAATAGGCTTTTAGATGGCGCGGTAGATCTATTTGAAGAGCGAAAAAGATGGGTTCCTACTCGTGACCTACAGTATTTATTAGCGGAAGCGCTGGTTGATCATAATCCGCCCCCCGTAAAAGGCTATAGAGGCCAGCGACTGCAAGTGACAAGATTAAGACAGGTCGATATTAATCCTCCTACATTTTTATTCACTGTAAATGAGCCAGGGCTGGTTCATTTTTCTTACAAACGGTATTTGGAAAATAAAATTCGAGATACGTTCGGGTTCGATAGAACTCACTTGAGGTTGGTATTCAAAAGAAACTAACGTGGCCGATGAGTCCAACACTATTTTGTGTGACAATACTGCCAATTATTATGCTTTTGGTAGTGGCTGGGGTAATACTTCTACCAGCTACACCTAGGTTGGTCCAGTATGTATGTGTTCTCGTGCTCGCATATCTCGTGGGATCAATACCATGGGGATATTTTATACTTCAATGGTATAAAGGTGTTGATATTCGGGATTATGGCAGTGGGCGTATAGGCATGTCTAACGTTTTAAGGACTTCAGGCCGGCGGGGTGCTGTTCCGGTACTGTTACTGGATCTAGCTAAAGGTGTGGTAGTAGTTATCTTTGCTAGGTATATTGTAGGCGCAGGATATGGAGAAGTCTTCGCTGGATTAATGGCATTAGTTGGCCACAATTGGCCAATATTTCTAAGTTTTAGAGGTGGTAGAGGAATTGCTACGGGTTTAGGATCTCTTTCTGTGATGGCACCAGTATCAGCGATCATTGGTGCCATAGTCTTCATACCGATTACGCTGATTACTAGGTATCTTTCTTTAGGCTCAATATTGGGTGTTATATGTGCTAGCGGATCCCTTATTGCCATGATATTTATTGGACTGTATACATTAGAATATGGGATATACGGGGTCACAGCGGGGTCAATCATTATTTGGCAACATAGAGATAATATTAAACGCTTAATTGAGGGGACTGAACGAAGATTGGGTAGTCCGGGTACTAGGATACAATGATCTGGCTTGACCATGTTTGGTGAACAGTGCAATCTTTAAACTGTGATTTAGGTCATGAGAGAAAAAGTAACTATTGTAGGTACTACAACTTGGGGAACCACCATTGCAATAATGCTAGCAAGGAATGGTGTTTCGGTCACTATCCTTGCTCGTACCGAAGAAGAAGCAGCTACTCTGCTTTTGGATGGTGAAAACCGGCGCTTTTTGCCGGGCGTAAAATTTCCTGACGAGTTACGAATCACATCTGATAACCAAGATGCCGTTAGTGATGCTGGGATCGTAGTCATAGCTGTTCCGTCGTATTCGCTAAGAAATAATGCGGTAGTCATTAGTCAGTTCTTGACGTCTTATTCTGTGATACTTAGCGCTACTAAGGGTTTAGAAATCGGTTCAAATAAACGCATGTCTGAAGTATTGTCAGAAGAGTTACGCAATTGTGATGTTAGTCAAATATGCACTTTGTCGGGCCCTAATTTAGCTAAAGAGATTGTTATGGGAAGCCCTGCCTCTGCTGTTGTAGCAGGTTATGACTTTGATAACGTAAGTAAAATTCAAGAGATATTTAATTCATCACTATTTCGGGTATACGGTAGTAGCGATGTTGTTGGAGTAGAATTGGCTGGTGCTCTTAAAAATGTGATTGCATTGGGAGCAGGATTTTGTGATGGTCTTGGTATAGGGGATAATGCTAAAGGAGCTTTGATAACTAGAGGGCTCGCTGAGATGTCGAGACTTGGTATAGCTATGGGTGCTCAGCAAATTACTTTCGCTGGCCTTGCTGGCATAGGAGACATTATCGCAACGTGCTCAAGCTCTCTAAGTAGAAATCACTATGTTGGGCAACAACTAGCGCTCGGAGAGAGTCTCCATGATATAACGGAGTCAATGGATAATGTTGCGGAGGGTATTAACTCTACTATGGCCGCTAAAGAAATCTCTATGGATTTGGGAGTAGAGATGCCTATTGTAGATGTGACTTATCGGGTGCTTTTCGAGGGATTACAGCCTAAGCTAGCTGTGTCAGGTCTAATGGGGCGTCCCGTAAGACCTGAATGGTAAATTAGCGGAGTATGAGACTATCGGAGCTCCTTGGGTAATCGAAATGATATGTTCTCATCGACACCAGGTAGAACAGTTATTTTTGATGGGTTTAACCGTTTTATTACTTCGTCCACTAGTATTTCAGGGGTAGATGCTCCTGACGTAATCCCAATTCTGTAGCTGGGTTTTATCCATTTGCTTTCTATTTCGGCTGGCCCGTTAATCAAATATGCAGCTATTCCCAAAGATTCTGCTACTTCTCTCAGGCGATTACAGTTAGAACTATTTTGTGCTCCTATGACCAACACTATGTCTACTTTTCCGGACATACTAAGGACTGCATCTTGTCTATTAGTAGTTGCATAGCATATGTCATTCCGAATCGTGGCATTGTTAAACGAATTCTGAATTTCTGTTATAGCCGCTGACGTGTCTTGTACCGATAGAGTCGTTTGCGTGATTATGGCCACATCAGTGGAACGATCCCACTGTGGAATAAGACGATCCAGACCATCGCTGATCAATGTCATTGGCGCTTGTCCCATGGTTCCTTTGACTTCCTGATGTCCTTCATGGCCTACTAAAAGAACTCGTTTTCCTTCGTTATGGTACTTTTTTGCTTCGTTATGGACACGGGTAACAAGAGGGCAGACTGCATCTATAATTTTCAGGTGTAGCGATTTTGCGTTTTCAAAATCTTCGGGAGGGGAGCCGTGGGCAGAGAATACAACTATAGATCCTTCAGGTATCTCATCAACTGATTCTACGGTTATGGCACCCTTTTTCTCGAGTTCCTCTACAACATATGGGTTGTGGACTATTTGGTGTTTTACGTATATAGGAGGGCCGAATTTATCTAGGCATAGGTTTACTATATCTATTGCCCTTACCACACCAGCGCAAAACCCTCGTGGAACTCCAAGAACCACTTCGGCAACCTGATCCATTACATCTCCTAATAATGCAGAACGTTAATTTGATTCTTTGATGAGGTCTAAGTATTTGTACCCAGAGCCAGTGTTAAGCAAAACCACAGTTTCGTCTCTGCTAATGAAACCGCTCTCCAGTAATTCTTTGAGCCCGACTAATGTCGCTGCGCCCTCGGGGCAAGCAATTATTCCTTCTTCGGTGGCTAGCTCATACATAGCGTTTATCATATCAGAGTCTTCTACCGCGAGTGCCGTTCCTCCGGTTTCTCTAATGGCCTTTAGTATGAGATAGTCAGCGAATGGCCCCGGTACTCGTAATCCATCTGCTATTGTTGTGGCGTTCGGCCAGGGTTCAGCGTTGTCTTTGCCTTCATTAAACGCTTTTACTATCGGCTGACATCCACTAGCTTGGACTGCTATGAATTTAGGAGGAGTTCCTGATACCCATCCAAGCTCTAATAACTCTTGAAAACCCTTGTACATGCCAATGATGCCGGTTCCACCTCCTGTTGGGTAAATTATTGTGTCAGGCATTTTCCACCCGAGTTGCATGGCTATCTCTAACCCCATGGTTTTCTTGCCTTCTGCTCTATATGGTTCTTTTAACGTAGAAAGATCAAAAAGGTTTTGTTCTTCGGCAACTGTGACTGCTATTCTGCCAGCGTCGCTAATTAAACCGTCCACTAAATTCAATTCAGAACCTGACATGAAGGATTCTTTCTTATTAGCTGACGGGGCGTCTTGAGGCATAAAAACTTTCACTGGTAGGCCAGCTCGAGCGCCGTAGGCTGCTGCCGCTCCTGCTGCATTTCCTGCTGAAGGCATAGTGAATCCCGTTACTCCTAATTCATACGCTTTTGAAACAGCTGCAGATATACCTCTAGCTTTAAAGGTGCCAGTAGGGTTAAGCCCCTCTTCTTTTATCAGGAGTTTGCTCATACCGAGTTTAGATCCGAGTTGTTTAGCTTCTAGAAGTGGGGTTCCTCCTTCTCCTAAAGTCAGTATATTTTCTGGGTTTACTACTGGCATCAATTCTGCAAAGCGCCACATGTTTGATGGTCTATCGGTCCAATCTTCCCTAGTTTTATCTGCTTTTAATTGGTCTAAGTTGTATCTAGCAAACAGAACTTTACTGCAGCATGGGCTAATTTTACTTAATTCGTCGTGAGGGTATGTTTTGCCGCACTGAGTGCATTCAAGATGGTCTATATAACTAAACATAATAGAGGTACCTCCGATACGCGTTTAATAATGATACAGTATCTTGATTGATTAGGTAACCAAGCGTTATACAAGACTTCACGATGTAACTTTTGTCGCTATATAGCCTGTGCTATAATCGCGTGTGCTTGGAGGGACGATGCCAGAATATCAATATATAACCTTGGACAAAAATACTGATGAAGGTATAGCTACACTAACCTTGAATAGACCCGATAGACGTAACGCTCTTAACGACGTCATGCAAGATGAGATCGGTGACGCTATTGATGATGTAGAATCCGATGAGTCTATAAGGGTCATGATAGTGACCGGGGCAGGTAGAGTATTTTGCGCTGGTGGTGATCTAGAGCAATTGCGTGGCGGCAGTGAGCCCGGGACATGGGTTACAGATAATGTGGATGACATACGGAGAGCATTTAAACGTACGCAAAGGTTTATGCTCGGTTTACAAAGAATGGAGAAGCCGGTGATTGCCATGATCAATGGAGCGTCAGTAGGTGCTGGTTTTGATCTTGCGGCAGGTTGTGATATCAGAATTGGAACTCCTAGGGCCAGATTCATGGTTGCTTACGTGCGTATCGGGTTGTTTCCTGGCTTCGGAGGAACATGGCTCTATCCTAGAATGCTTGGAAGTATTGGCAAAGCAGCAGAAATGCTATTTACCGGAGATTTCCTGGAGGCAGAAGAAGCACATCGGTTAGGTTTCTTAAATCATGTGGTCGAGGAAGATGATTTACATGAATTTACTATGGAAATGGCTCGGAAAATTGCTAATGGGCCCCCCATCGCTATTAGACTGTCGAAATTGATGTTATACAAAGGTCTAGAATTTGACCTCGATACGGCGATGAAAATGGCTGCTGCTGCAGAGACCATTACATTGACGTCAAAAGACCATCTTGAAGGTACTACGGCATTTAGAGAATCTCGCGAACCTAGATATGAGGGTAGCTGATGGACTTGGTTATTGATGAATTAAAAGTTTTCGCAGGGAATGCACACCCTGGATTGGCTAAGTCAGTCTGTGAATATTTAGGTATACCTTTGGGTCAATCTGAGGCTTTTAAGTTTGCTAATGATAATACATTCGTCAGGATCTTAGAAAACATCCGGCAGAGGGATGTATTTATAATTCAGCCTACTTGCGCTCCAGCAAACGATAATCTGATGGAATTGCTGATCATGATTGATGCGTGTAAAAGGGCGTCAGCGGGCAGAATTACAGCAGTTATTCCATATTATGGCTACGGAAGAACAGATAAAAAAGATCAGCCACGGGTCCCAATCACAGGAAGGCTCGTAGCTGATTTATTGACAGCTGCTGGGGCTGATAGAATGCTCACGTTAGATTTACATGCTGGACAGATTCAAGGTTTTTTTAATATACCTGTTGATGAATTGACAGCTACACCGATACTGACTGATTATTTTAAATCTAAGGAACTATCAGATTTGGTGGTAGTTGCTCCGGATGTTGGAATTAGCAAAAGAGCCCGCGATGTAGCTGAGAGTCTAAACGCTCCATTAGCTATTATTGAGAAGCGCCGGCTCGGTAATAATGATAGTGCCGAAATGTTAAACGTCATTGGTGAAGTAGATGGCAAAGTTGCTCTCACGTTTGATGACGAAATTTTAACGGGAGGCACCATTGTAAACGCTGCCCAGGCTTTAGTGGAATCAGGAGTGAGGGAAGTATATTGCTGTGCTACACATCCTGTATTTTCGAAAACGGCACCCAAGCTGATTGAGAACAGTCAATTTCAAGAAGTTGTGGTGACTGATACTGCGCCTGTATCGGATGATAATAGGAACGGCAAAATAAAGGTTTTGTCAGTAGCATCTCTTCTTGGAGAAGCAATATACCGTATTCACAAAGGCCAATCTGTCGGAGCCATGTTCAACGACTAGTCATAATCTATAGGATCTAATTATACTAACCTCTGATTTGTAGTACCGGTGACTTTAAAGAGAGGTAGCTATGGCCGAATGGTTTGAGAAACGTACCTTAGGCGGCCTGTTGGATTTAGCCGTTACTCTGTTTGGTAGCAGGGAGGCATTGTCGTTTGAAGGTCAGAGATGGTCTTTTATTGAACTTCGAGATCAAGTAGATATTGTTGCTCGCGGCTTAATTAACTTAGGAGTTAAACCCGGCGATAAAATTTGTCTGTGGATGACTAATTGTCCAGAATGGATTTTCGTTTTTTTTGCTGTAGCAAAAATTGGGGCCATTCTGGTTCCTATTAATACTCGATTCCGTGTCACTGATATGGAATATGTACTACTCCAGTCTGATTCTACTACTCTAATCATGATGGATGAGTCTGGTCCCGTAAACTATCTTGCTATGCTAAGAGAAGTGTGCCCTGAGATCGACTTAGTATGTGCGTCAGAACTTGTGGTCCATAAATTTCCGGAACTCAAACGAGTGGTAGTACTTGGCAATACTCGTCCAAAGGGTGCAGTAAATTGGGCGGATATGCTGACTGGTCCAGCAGACCTTCGGTTCTCTGTCGATATCCAAGCTAATGTGAAGCCAGATGATACAGTTCTTCTTATGTATACTTCAGGTACTACGGGGTTCCCTAAGGGTGTTATGCATTCCCATAATATACAACGGACGTTGGTGGATGCTGCTAGTAGAATGGGTATGACCTCACGAGATGTGATATTGATGTACCTTCCGCTTTTTCACTGCTTTGGTTTGTATGAAGGACCCATAATGTCCGTAGTTTCTGGAGCACGAATGGTATTGATGTCATCCTTTGATCCCGAGACTGTTCTAGCGCTTATTGAAACTGAGGGAGCAACAGTACTTAATGGATTTGACACGCATTTCTTTGATATAACGTCGCACCCAAATATCAGTACAACAGATAAAAGTAGTCTAAGAGTTGCTCTGTTAGCTGCTGGTATGGCTAGCAGTGAATCTGTGGCGAGACGGACACAGGAAGACTTGTGTCCTACCATAACCGCATGGGGTATGACAGAAGTCGGCGTCGGAGCGACTCGCTCTTATTTGGATTCTTCGATTGAAGATAGGTGTTCAGCGTCTGGCCATCCTTTGCCGGGATATGAATTTAAAATAATTGAACCAAGTACCGGAGAAATCCAGCCATTTGATGAGCTTGGAGAATTGTGTGTTCGTGGCTACTCATTGATGCAGGGCTATTATAAAAAAGAACAAGAGACCAATGAAGTTATAGATCAAGATGGATGGTTACATACTGGTGATGTGGCAGTGCTTAGAGAGGACTTTCGGATGAGGTTTCTGGGTAGATATAAGGATATGCTGAAAGTAGGTGGAGAGAATGTGGATCCTATGGAAGTAGAAGCATACATACTTTCGCATCCTTCAGTAAACAAAGCTCAGATTATTGGGATCCCTGACGGTAGACTGAGTGAAGTCCCATGTGCGTGCGTAGTTTTAGAGGCAGGGCACCATTTAGAACTGGATGAACTGGATGAATTTTGTAGAGGACAATTAGCCAGCTTCAAGATACCTCGCAAATTGATACTTATGGATGCTTTTCCCATGACGTCTAGCGGAAAAGTACAGAAGTTTCGGTTGCGAGAACTCGCCGATGGTCATTTACAATAAATTCATATAGGAAATAGAGTGTAGACATATCCTTGTTACCAATTCTGTATTTTTAGGAGTAAAAAATAAAATGTATGATCTAGTTTTAAAATCCGGCACTGTTATTGATCCTAAAAACGACATAAATGGCAGGAAAGATGTAGCTGTATTAGATGGCAAAATAGCAGCGATAGAAGAGAATATTACATCGGACTTGTCCAAAAGGACGATCGATGTTTCTGGAAAAATAGTGACGCCTGGATTGATCGATTTGCATACACATGTTTACGACGGAGTAAATGGTAATGGTGTAAAAGCTGATCTTGGAGGGGTTCGTGCCGCTGTTACGACGATGGTGGATGCTGGAAGTTCTGGATGTGATACATTCGGAGGATTTCCAGAACATATTATCCCGAACAACCATACCGAAGTGTTGCCATTCTTGCATATATGTAGAACCGGACTTGCTACTACGCCAGATATATTTAGCCCCGCCAGTATTGATTTGGATAAAACGATTGAAACCGTCGAATCGAATAGAGATGTGATTAGAGGAATAAAAGCACGAATGGTTTCGCCTGCTTTAGAAATTATGGGTATGGAGATGCCGAGGATGGCTAAGCGTGCTGCTAAAGAATCAGGAGTTAAATTAATGGTTCACATCGGAGATACTGAGCACCGATATGATGCAGATGTGATCAGGGACCTTCTTCCAATATTGGAAGAAGGTGATATCGTTACTCATTTATTCACAGCAAATCCTGGTGGGGTTATAGGCTCGGACGGTAAACTTGTTCCTGAAGCTCAGGAAGCTAAAGACAGAGGCGTTTGGTTAGACACGGCCCATGGCCGAGCAAACTTCAGTTTTGATATAGGAGCTAGAATATTGGATCAAGGATTAGTGCCTCATTGCATTAGTACTGATTTAACGCTGCCAGGACGTCAGAATACCGTTCATAGTATGACCGAGATGATGACACGGTTCTTGGCGATGGGATTTAGCCTGAACGAAGTCGTAGCGATGTCTACGGTTAATCCTGCGATGTCTCTGAACGAAGCGGACCGATTAGGCTCACTAGGAATAGGAATGCAAGCTGATATATCTGTTCTAGATATAAAAGATGGCAACTGGATTGTATACGATGTAGTTGGAGGGTCCCGCACGATTGATAAAGCTGTCATACCGGTGTTGGCTGTAAAGTGTGGAAAAGTATTTGAAGCGGGTTGGGGACCACGAACCTGGGGATGGGATCCAGATCAGGTTTAAATACTTGATTCGGATATTTATGGCTTAAGCTTCTTGGGCAAAGATATTAGTTTTGAAGAGACAGGTTGGGTTGTAACGCTTTCCGATATCAAACAGGCGAGAGATTGATTTCCAGCTATTATGGGAGCCACCCAGTTGCGCAGTTCTTTTATTGTTGGAGTTTTACTTTCCCACTCAGGAATTAAAACATCTATTGCAGCCCATTGGTTATTTTTATTAGATTTAGTCAAAACAGCGCCTCCGGCTTCTTGCACTGCTATTGTTCCCCCAAGCATGTCCCACATTCTTGGGGCGCCGAAGATAGCGTATTGAAAGACCCCGATCGCTGTCATGGCCAGTTCGTAAGCGATGCTGCCAGTAACACGTGGCTCTCCTATAGGACCTGTAAACGAGGATTTAAACTTATTAGATTGCGAAAACGATCCTGGCAATCCTATTAATCGGTTTCCTATAGGTCTGTCATTACGGGAGACGGAGACTTGTTCTGTATTAGCGTAGCATCCGGCGTTTTTTTGGCTATGGATTATCAATCCGTTAGCGTTACCAGGCCAAGGCACATATATTGCTCCTGCCACAGGAAGCCCTTTATACAGTACACCAATCGAAGAGGCGTATATGGGTATGCCGTTCATAAAATTTGTGGTGCCGTCTAAAGGGTCGAGCACCCATAATATATCAGAAGCTTGTTCGTTTAGTATTTCTGAGTTCGCTTCTTTAGTTTCTTCACCTAGTATTCCATGATCAGGAAAGTTTTTCTTAATCTCTGATTCGAGATACTCTTGAGTGCTAAGATCAGCGGAGGTAACTGGGTCTCTTTGCAGAGTGTCTTTAAATTGGATAGAGATTTTCTTGCCAAATTGGGCAGATAATATTTTTCCAGCTCCCTCTGCGAGTCGGACGGCTTCTTTGTGTATGCTGTCTAATAATGTTATGTCTATATCCATATTAATGCTGTTCCTGAATAGATGTCGCTACGGTTTAGTATAACACTACGAAAACGTATTAAATTGGCTACTGGATTAAGCTCTGATATAATCCGCTGCAGTTTGATATATAACAGATGGGTGACTACATCTGCTATGTTCTTTTCTTGCCTAATATTTGGTATGTTTAATGATTAATCCCAAAAAAGGAGACTGACTTAATGGACTTAGAATTACAGGGTAAAGTTGCAGTAATAGGTGGAGCTAGCCAGGGTTTAGGAAAAGCTTGCGCTGATGTATTAGCTGAAGAAGGCGCGAAATTGGTGATGTGTAGCCGAACTAAAGATACATTGGACAAAGCTGCGGAAGAAATCCGTGACTCCACTGGTGCAGAAGTATTGTCTTTCGCTGGTGATTTAGAGGACTATGACACAATAAAAGAGTTGATAAATACCGCTGTTAGTCATTACGGTAAGATAGATATTATGGTGAATAATTCAGGCGGACCTCCATTGGCTCGATCGTTCAATGCTACTGAAGAACAATGGGAGACCGCTGTGCAGAGATCCTTATTCTTTTTCGCTAGAATGTCCCGAGAAGCGATACCACACCTAAAAGAACAGGGAGGTGGGCGCATCATTAATATCCTAGCCAGTAGTGTGTACCAACCTATCCCCAATCTAGCGCTTTCTGGGGCAACGAGGATGGGTGTCGTAGCCTTTGCCAAAAGTTTATCTGATGAAGTTGGTAAAGACGGAATATTGATTAATAATGTGTGCCCAGGGTCAATTTTGACGGAACGGATGTTATCAAATGTGACTAACAGAGCAAATGAACTTGGAACTTCGGTTGAAGATGGCCTAGCTGCTAGAGCGTCTGAGACAGCTGTCGGGAGAATCGGTGATCCTAAAGAATTGGCATACCTCGTTGCGTTTCTAGCATCAAGCCGATCAAGTTATATCACTGGAACTACCATGTTAGTAGATGGAGGTCTGGTCAGATCAGTCTTATCGTAGGTGAGCTTATCTGGCCTCAATAGAATCATAAATGAGAAAACGACCTGAGACGCCTGCGGATCCTGAAGATGCGGGGGGATTTAATGATCGGGGCAATCGATATAGCCGAAATGGAGTATACGATCAGGCTATATCAGATTACACGCGAGCTATCGAGTTAGATGATAGTTTTGCAGAGGCGTATTTTAATCGAGGGGTTTCCAAGTATGAGCTGGGACTCTATGAGGATGCTATCGTTGATTTGACTCAAGCGATTTCATTGAACCCAGAAGATGATAATTACTATGGTCGTAGGTCTCTTGCTTATCTGTTCAATGATCAGCCGGATCTAGCTGCCATTGATCAAGATATGTGTGATGAAATACGGAACAGTTAGGACATCAGCATGTACATGTTACGCTGGTCTGAAGTAAGGAACACTAATCTGATTGCTAGCTTGAACGAAGGTTACTTCAACGGGCATTCCGATCTGTACGTTAGATGTTTCGCATTCGACAATATTTGTAAACATCTTTACGCCTTCGTCTAATTCCACTAATGCTAATATGTATGGAACGTCTTGAGCGAATCCAAGAGTTCGGTTCTGGTAAGTAACCGTATACGTCCAAATGGTGCCTCTCCCTGTGGATTTAACCCACTGGATGTTGTTTGACCAACAGTTAGAACAGATGCCACGTGGGTAGAATTGGTATTCGTTGCAATCGTCGCATTTTTGAATTACTAGATCACCGCGTCTACACGAATCCCAATACGGTTTAGTTTCTCCTACTACGCTCGGTAGAGGTTTGTTCCATTCAGGCATATTTAATCCCTCCCTAGAATGACCGTTCCACCACTATGGCGTGATCCTAACGCTCCTCCAGTGCCGTGGCATAAGGCTATATTACAATTAGCTACTTGTCTTGGTGTCCCCTCGAATTGATGTCTTAGTTGACGGGTAGCTTCGAGAAGAAGAAAAATACCTCTCATGCCTGGGTGATTTGATGATAAGCCACCACCATCTGTATTTATTGGGAGGTCTCCACCAATTTCTAGTCTTCCACCGGATACGAACTCTCCGCCTTCACCTTTTTTGCAAAACCCTAGATCTTCTAGTGTTTCTATTACTGTAATGGTAAAAGAGTCGTATATCATGGCCATATCGATGTCTTTGTGTGTTACCCCAGCCATAGCAAATGCTGGGTTTGTACTCTGTTTGGCGGCGATTTCCATTAGGTTCCGCTTACCGGCACCTTGGTGTGCTAGAGCTTCGCCTACTCCGAGAACCCAAACCGGACTTTGTTTGCAATTACGAGCTAACTCTGGTGATGCTACTACTACAGCGCCACCTCCGTCTGTTATTACGCAGCAATCCAGCAGGTGTAATGGGGATGAGATGACGCGCGCATTTACGACATCTTCAACGGTTATGGGTGTTCTAAATAGGGCCTCAGGATTCATGCAAGCATGTTTTCTAATCGCAACAGCAACCTCTGCTAGTTGTTCAGAAGTAGTTCCGTATAGATGCATGTGACGTTGTGCTATCATTGCGTACAAGCCCACAGTGGTAAGTCCGTACAGTTCTTCGAAGCTATCAGGAGAAGGGTCTAATCTGGGATGTCCAAATCGGGCGACTCCACCTGTCCCTACGGAGACGCCTCCAGATCTGGCTAAACTACTATAGGTTATTACTGCGCAGTTAATTCTGCCTGCAGCGATGGCGGTCAATGCATGGGAGAGGTGAAATTCAAATGACCCTCCTCCCACAGTAGTATTGTCGACGTACTTTGGATACATATCTAGGTAGTCGGCTAGGTTTAATCCACTATTTCGAATGCTACTGGAAGCAGTAAACAAGCCCTCGACGTCGTTCTTAGTCAACCCTGCATCTTCGAGTGCCTTTATTACGCTCTCACCTTGTATCTGCAGTTCACTCTTGTCTGGTGAGTACCTTGTTATATGCTCATTGATGCCAACTATCGCGGCACCACGTTTTAGATCGACCATAAATGTTACCTCTTGTGTGATCTATGAAAAGCTGCCCTATAATAAGTGGCTCGCATACAAGTGTCAAGAAATAGACATTATATAAATTTGTATGTGTACACATTACCTGGTGATACTTTTCTAAGTCGATTCATTTAATTCTTCTGATATACCTGACAGCAAGGTTTCTAGAGAGGATATATTTCCACTATCGGTAAGACCTAAGTGTAATGGGGTTATAGATATCGCATTATTCCTAACCGCATACATATCTGTCCCTTGACCGTCATCTTGATGAATTGGTCTATTGCGAGAAATCCAGTATTTGTTATGTATTCCAGTTGTATCGTTGCGTACAGATTCTCCGTACGAACGGCCACCTAATTTTGTGATTTCTATTCCCTTTAATTGATTTAAGGAGATACTAGGCACATTAATATTTAGCAAACATGGTATGAGTGAAGAGTTATCTACTAGTCTTTTACCAACGATTGCGAGCAATGTGGCTGCGGCACCAAACTGCGGATTTTTGATAGAGGCTACGGATATTGCTATTGTTGGATACCCTCGCATATATCCTTGTATAGCGGCTCCGACGGTTCCAGATACCATGACATCCCAGCCTAGATTGGATCCTGCATTTATTCCAGACACTACTAGGTCTACCTCTCCGACTAATTCCTCTAGTGCAAGAATCGCACTGTCAGATGGAGTTCCTTCGACAGAATATGCAGTTATTGGATTAGTATGATTAACTTCGCCTGGTACAAGTACAGAATGTACCATTAGGGGATGATGTAGGGTGAGCGAGCCACCTACTCCACTTTGTTCTCTATCGGGAGCTACAACAAATACTTCGCCAAGCGAAGTAAGGGACGTAGCTGCCTCCCAAAGACCTGGTGAATGTATACCGTCATCATTGGTAAGTAGAATTTTCAGTACTTTAGCCTTTTATGGTAAATATTGAGGTGAGACTTAATTCTATCAGGGGACTATATGAATATCAAAAACTTTACGCCTGTATGATAGCTAAGCTGAAACCATTAAATTGGCGTTGTTGCTTCTATCCATGTACTCCAATATGATAGTCGAAAGTGTTTATATAATCTGTACAGAAAGGTAATTCATGTTCCCTAAACAAGTATTTCCAGAGACGTCCGAGATAGATTCAAATGGTCGATTAGTGATAGGTGGGTGTAACACTCTTGATTTAGCAGAGGAATTTGGTACTCCCGTATATGTTATAGATGAAGTAACGGTGAGAAATAGGTGCCAAGAATTTGTCAAAGAGTTTTCCTCTGTTTATCCAAACAGTAAAGTTTTGTACGCGTCTAAAGCTTATATAAATCCTGCATTAGCAAAAATATTTAACGAAGAAGGTTTAGGATTAGACGTTGTTTCTGGTGGCGAGTTTGCAGTGGCTAAAGCAGCCGGTTTTCCTTTAGAGGAAGTATATTTTCATGGGAATAATAAGACACCAGATGAGCTCACTCAATCACTACAGGGTGGTATAGGGCGCATAGTGGTTGATAGTTTTCACGAACTGGAAGTGCTAAACGATATCGCATTGAGCAATGGTAAAATACAGGATATTTTAATTAGAGTATCTCCTGGTATAGATCCTCATACACATGCATATACCACTACTGGCATCATTGACTCAAAGTTTGGATTTTCTATTCAAACTGGCGATGCCGAGAACGCTATTAAATGGGCTCTAAATGCGGAAAACCTTGAGTTAATCGGACTTCATTTTCATCTAGGATCTCCCATATTTGAGCTTGAACCTTACGCCGCAGCTACTGATCTTGTACTAAGGTTTGCTGCACAGTTTAGAGAAAATGGCTTAAATCTTAGAGAATTTAGCCCAGGGGGCGGATTTGCTATAGCGTATACGCGGGATCAAATGCCCCCTGACATTTCCGATTATGCAGGTTGTATAGTGTCGACTATGACGTCTACTTGCGATGAACTTGGTATGGAGTACCCTAAGCTACTTATAGAACCTGGGAGATCGATTATTGGTCCTGCCGGGGTAGCTCTTTATAAAGTGGGTGCTATTAAGGATATACCTGGCGTCAGGAAATACGTTAGCGTTGACGGTGGCATGGGAGACAACATTCGTCCGGCGCTTTATCAGGCTGAATATGAGGTGGTCTCAGCGGCTCAAGCAGACCGAGATGGAGACGATAAAGTTACTATTGCAGGGAAATATTGTGAATCAGGAGATGTCTTAGCAACTGATATATTTTTACCTAGATTGTCATCGGGAGATGTGATTGCAATACCGGCATCAGGTGCCTATTGCCCTTCAATGGCCAGTAATTATAATTTGAACCCCCGACCCCCTATAATCTTGGTAAAAGATGGCGCTTCACGTTTGATTCGACGCCGAGAGAGCTATGAAGACTTAATGTATTGTGATGTGGTATAGAGTTATTCGAGAATTGTTCTAGAGAGGGTGTTGTGTGGTTAACCCGTGGCCAAGATCAAATATTAACTCAAATTATAGCTAGCTTATCTGTTAATCGTCTAGCACATGCGTATCTTTTCTCTGGCCCTTCAGGGGTTGGGAAAATGTGTCTTGCTATGGATTTGGCTAAAGCTGTCAACTGTCCATCGGAAATAAGTGAGCCGTGCGGCACTTGTGATCAATGTGTTCGAATCGCTTCTGGTAATCATTCGGATGTTAGGGTATTGGGTGTCGTGGATGGCGACAATGATTCACGCTCTCGGACTGTGATAGGTATCGACGATGTTAAAGATGTTCTACACAAAACAAACCTAAAACCATTTGAAGGTAAATGTACAGTGATTGTCTTTGATGGAGCGGAGAATCTTAGTATTGAAGCTTCGAACGCTCTGTTGAAAACACTCGAAGAACCGTCTCAACAAGTATTAATAATACTATTAACCAACAGCGAAACTAATATTCTCAATACAATTCGGTCACGATGTCGCAGTTATATATTCAATATTTTACCTAAAGAACTCATAAGGAAAATGTTGATTGAAGAGCACTCTTGTGATTCTGATGACGCCGAACTAATAGCTAGGCTATCGAGGGGAAGTATTGGATGGGCGATACGCGCCGCTACAAACCCCAATGTCCTTAAACAACGTGATGCGGACCTTAACCATTTGGAAGAAACTATGAAAGCGAGTTTGGTTGAAAAATTCGATTACGTTAGCGAATTGGCTTCCGAGTTTGGGAGGAATAGGAACGGAGTTAAGGATGTTCTCTATTTATGGAGAATGTGGTGCCGTGATTTGATTATTTTGAATATGTCCAATGAAGAACATATCCTCAATAGCGATAAGATAGATATGCTTAAAGATCAATCAAAGAATATTGATGTTAACGACATAGCTAGTTTTGTAGGTGTCGTTGACCGGACTATTTATGCACTCGATCATAATG
>CEOQ01071159.1_pt1 | contig 28383 bp, 15 predicted proteins | sample 361351 | NCBI WGS metagenome assembly CEOQ01 (sample SAMEA2619907, study PRJEB7988) | marine metagenome | biome: marine biome (ENVO:00000447); feature: deep chlorophyll maximum layer (ENVO:xxxxxxxx); material: "saline water (ENVO:00002010), including plankton (ENVO:xxxxxxxx)" | depth 60 m | reverse complement strand
CTCGGTCAAGCGGGTGCAATCGGACGGATCAGTCGTCCTGGATCCACCCGCCGTGACCCTTCCCCGTATCACCACCGGAGCACGCCAGGCGGTCCAACGGGCCACCAGGCTCAAGCCGTTTCGCATCAGCTTTCCGATTCACGTCAGGTTGCAACTCAAGGACGCAACCACCGCCCGGGGCTACGTGAACTGGCGGATTCTCAACAAGCCCGACTGGCCGGGCCACCACACCGGGACACGGATCATCGAAGCGTGGCTCAAGAGCACCAGGCACCTGTGTCTTTGATCCAACATTTCCCCTCACCGCTCGGCTATCATTTCAAGTCTCGCACACCAGGTGCACAACTCCAGATCTCCAAGGAGACACACCCGATGAGAACCACCCTGACCCTCTGTACCGTTGCACTGCTGTTGGCATCAGGTTTCCTGACCGCGCAGGACAAGAAGGCAACACCCGCGGCGAAGAAGGCTTTCGTCAACGGAGAGGGTGCCGGGTGGAAGTCCCTGTCCCTGGCCGACTTTGAGAACGTCAACTGCGACAAGGACACCTGGAGTGAAAAAGATGGCACGATTTATTGCACCGGAAAGCCGGTCGGAGTGACTCGGTCCAAGACAACCTACGAGAACTTTGAACTGGTCGCCGAATGGCGGCACATGAAACCGGCCGGAAACTCGGGCATTTTTCTCTGGGCTCCCGACGCCTCCTTCACCGGACTCAAGCCAGGACAGTTGCCCAGGGGTGGCATCGAGGTCCAGATCCTGGATCTCGAATACGAGACCCGGTACGAGAAGAAGAACGGCAAGAAATCCGACTGGTTCACCAGCCACGGCGACGTGTTTCCGGTCGGTACGAGCAAGATGAAACCGTTTGCACCCGTGTCAAAGAATGGTCGGCGCAGTTTCCCCAGCAAGAGATTGACGCTGGGCGTCGAGAAATGGAACCACTACTACGTCAGAGCCATCAACGGCGAAGTGCGACTGTGGGTCAACGGTGAGGAGGTCTCGGGCGGATCCAACTGCCAGCCAGCCGCTGGATTCATGGCGCTCGAAAGCGAGGGATCACCGGTCGAATTCCGCAACCTGCGAATCCGCGAGTTGCCCGGTTCAGGAACAGCCAAGGCCGCCGCCGCCTTGGCAGCAGCAGAGAAAGCGGCTGCCAAGGAGATTGCAGCAGCCAGGGCAGTGACAGCCAAGGCCAAGGCAGCAGCAAAGAAAGCCAGGGCATCAGCAGCGCAAGCCAGGGCAGCAGGGGCCAAGGCCACCGCAGCAGCCGAGAAGGCCGTGAAGGACGCCACAGCACGAGTCGAGGCAATCAAGGCGGCCGTGAAGAAAGCAGCGGCGGAGAGGGCGGCGGCGGAGAAAGCAGCTGCAGAAAAGGCGGCCGCGGAAAAAGCGGCGGCAGAGAAGGCAGCCGCGGAGAAAGCAGCTGCAGAAAAGGCTGCCGCTGAAGAGGCAGCAGCCGCAGCCGCAGCAGAGAAGAAGAAAAACAGGGTGCTGAAAACCGTTGCCAGGCCCCTGGCCGGTCTCGCCAAGGCTCTCGGAGAGATCTTCGACGACTGATCAGCACCGCGTGAGACGGACCAGGTTAGGCCGACGTGCTGTACTGTGTGCCAACGCCTCCCGGCTTCTTCGGATCGCGACGTTCCGAAACAATCTCCTCCTGCAGTTTCGCCGGCACCCGACGGTAGCAGTCCAGTTCCATCGTGAAGGTGGCCTGGCCCTGCGAGAGACTGCGGAGGTCCGTGGCGTACCCGAAGGTTTCCGAGAGAGGCACCTGGGCACAGATCGTGCAGATCTCGCCCGCCATGTCCGAGGACAACACCATCCCGCGGCGGCTGTTCAGATCACCGGTGACCGCTCCCTGGAAATCCCGCGGACACTCGATCTCGATGTTCATAATCGGTTCGAGCAACACGGGCTTCATCTTCCGGAAATTCTCGCGGAAACAAGCAGCGGCGGCCGTCTGAAACGCCTTGTCGCTACTGTCGACCTCGTGATACGAGCCGTCGTTGAGTTCAACACGCACACCGATAACCGGATAACGCGCCACCGGTCCCTTCTCCAGGCAACCCTGGAAACCCTTTTCGATGGACGGGATGTACTGTCGAGGAATTCGCCCGCCGACGATGTTGTCCTCGAATTCAAACGGCTCATCATCCGTGCCGTCAAAGACATCGAGTCGTCCAACGATGTGAGCAAACTGACCGGCACCACCAGTCTGCTTCTTGTGGCGATAGTTGAAATCGGCAGCCCGTGTCGGTGCTTCACGGTAAGCCACCTGCGGCGCCCCCGACTCGACCACGACCTTGTACTCGCGGCGGATCCGCTCCAGGTACACCTCCAGGTGCAATTCTCCCATCCCCTTGATCACGACCTCGTTGGTCTCCGGATCGGTCGCCACGCGGAACGTGGGATCCTCGCGGCGGAACCTCTGCAGTGCCTGGGTCAGGCGATCCTCGTCGAGGCGATCCTGGGGCCGGACGGCCACACCGATGACCGGCTCGGGCACGAACATTCCCTCCAGCGTGCAAAAATCGCGAATCGATGCGTAGGTGTCTCCACTGTTCGCCTCGATTCCCATCACCGCGACAATGTCACCTGCCTCAGCACGATCCACCTCTTCACGATTCTCGGCGTGCATCCGGTAGATTCGACTGAAGCGTTCCTTCCGCCGCGTCCGCTGGTTGTAGTAGGTTCCACCCCGCTCGAGCGTCCCCTGGTAAATCCGCGTGAAGGTCAGTTGGCCAAACGCGTCATCAACAATCTTGAAAGTCATCGCCACCAGTGTCGCCGAAGGATCCGGCTGCAACTGGATCTCGTTCTGGTCCCCCTCTTGTGCCTGGACCGCCTGGTCGATCTCTTCGGAATCCGAGTCCAGTTCTTCCTCCGGCTGCCCAGTCTCGTCGGCCTCGTCGACCTGGGTGATTGCCGGGGATTGACTCGAGGCGTAGGCGGTGGTCTCGCAGTCACCGGGCGAGGGCAGGTAACCAACGACCGCATCCAGCAGGGGCTGGACACCCTTGTTGCGGTAGGCCGATCCGAGAAAGACCGGCGCGATCGCCAGATCGATCGTGGCCCGGCGGACGATCCGGTGAATCATCTCCTCGCTGATCTCCCGGTCTTCCAGGCACAACTCCATCAACTCGTCATCAAACATCGCGAGTTGTTCCAGCATCTCTTCTCGAGCCACCGCGGCCTCATCCTGCATCGACTCGGGGATCGCCTCGCGTCGCAGATCCTCACCGTTGTTGCCGTCGAAGTACACCGACTGCATCGTGACCAGGTCGACCACTCCCTGGAGGTCAGCACCCAGCCCGATCGGCAACTGCATCAACACCGCCGTCACGCCCAGGCGTGCCCGCACCTCCTCGCAGACCCGCATGGGATCTGCACCGGTTCGGTCAAGCTTGTTGATAAAAATCACGCGTGGCACACCGTACCGCTTGATCTGTCGATCGACGGTCAGCGACTGCGACTGAACACCACCGACACCACACAGCACCAGCACGGCCCCGTCCAGCACCCTCAGGCTGCGTTCCACCTCAACGGTGAAATCAACGTGGCCGGGAGTGTCGATCAGGTTGATCTGGTGTTGCCCCCAGTCGACGCACGTTGCGGCACTGGTGATCGTGATGCCACGCTCCTGCTCGAGATCCATGTGGTCCATCGTCGCGCCACCACCATCATGGACCTCTTCCATCCGGTGCAGTCGCCCGGCATAAAACAGGATCCGCTCGCTGAGCGTGGTCTTGCCCGAATCGATATGGGCCGAAATGCCAATGTTGCGGAGATTTTCGATGCTCATCAGGTCACTCTGGTTCTACTTGGATCAGCCACGGGGCTGGCGGGAATCGATGGATGGGTCGTCTGTCGTGTCGTTACAACTCTCAAAATCTCTCAACACAGTGTCACTTCGTCTGTCGGGAACAGTGGTGTGATTCACGTGGGAAACACCACGAACCCTGACCTATGCCCATCAGGGTATCTTCAGAAGACCTCAACACCGCAGGAGGCAATGCCTCTTGGGAAGCGGTGGAGGTCAGGACGCAATTGCGTGTCGCGGCCTCAGCGGGAAAAGCGTCATCATAGCGAGTCAACCGATGGAGTTATTCGGATCACCATCGGTCTGTCTCGGCGTTTGGCCGTGGCAGAGATGAGAGAAATCCGCAACTGGGATGCCCGAACACGCCCCCGCAAAAAGCGAAAAACGGCGTCCGAACTCAAAAGCAAGCAACCCTATATAGAGGATGGGCGTACACGAGGAAAGGGGACCGAGACCTCAATCTCAGCGATTCCGTCGCACCAATTCGCTACAATGTAGGTTTTCCGATGTTTTCGGCCTCCTTCAAGCACTCAACATCATCACCAGGGACACCCCGGATGAGCACCATCCGCGACGCCTTCACCGTTCTTGCTGGCCTGCTGATCGCCACAACCGCTCACGCCGCCGACAAACCCGCCGACCGGCGTGGGCTGGATTTCTTTGAATCCAAGATCCGACCGGTACTGGTCCGCCACTGCTACCAGTGCCATTCGGCCAAGGCCTCCGCGAACAAGATGCTCAAGGGCGGACTTCAGGTCGACACGCGATCGGGTGTCCGCAAGGGGGGAGAGACGGGACCAGCCGTGGTGCCGGGCCAGCCAAAAAAGAGCCTTCTGGTGGCCGCGCTGAAATACGATGGGATCCAGATGCCCCCCAAGGCAAAACTGCCAGCATCAATCGTCGCGGACTTCGAAAAATGGATTCAACTGGGGGCACCCGACCCACGAGATGGCAAAGCGGTGGCCACTCAGGTCATCGACGTCGAGGCCGGCAAAACACACTGGTCGTTCCAACCGCTGGCGCAGGTCAAACCACCCGCAATTGCCAATGGAAAAGCGGTCCGGAACGACATCGACCGGTTCATCCGTGCCGCGCAGCGGACCAAGGGACTCACTTCCAACCCCCAGGCCTCACCGGCCATCTTGTTGCGTCGTTTGTATTTCGACATGGTTGGTCTGCCGCCGACGTCAGACGACCAGTCACGGTTTCTGGCCGAGGCTGAAAAGGACTTCGAGTCGGCCTGGTCGGCCGAGATCACCCGGCTATTGGCCAGCAAGCATTATGGCGAACGCTGGGGACGACACTGGCTGGATCTGGTCCGATTTGCCGAGAGCAACGGCTACGCCTTCGACAAGGACCGCGCCAACGCCTTCCAGTACCGGGACTTCGTGATCCGCGCGCTCAACCAGGACATGCCCTACGACCAGTTCGTCCGCTTGCAGATCGCCGGAGACCTGCTGGCACAGACCAATGCGAAGACAACCCCAGAAGCCCACACGGCGCTCAATTCTGTCGCCGCCACCGGGTTCCTCGTCGCGGGCCCCTTCACCACCCAGCAGACCCAGAAGGAACGCGAACGCAGCCGCTATGAACAACTTGACGACATCGTGCAGACACTCGGCACCAGCCTGCTGGGCCTGACTGTCGGTTGTGCACGCTGCCACAGCCACAAGTACGATCCGCTGCCACAAAACGACTACTACCGTTTCGTGAGTTGTTTCAAGGAGGTCGGCTTTGGTGACACCAGCCTGAACCTCAGTCCCGAGACCTTCGCGGCCGCCACATCCAAGTACAACGCCAGCCTGAAACCATTGACCGATGCCGTGACGGCCTGGGACAAGGATCGCCTGCCAGGCCGGTTTGCCGACTGGCTGTCCCGGCGTCCCTCGACACCACCAACTCCCTCGTTTGGTCACTGGCACCACGCCGGCCCCTTCCCGGCCGCCGATTTCAACAAGGCCTACGACACAGCTGTCGGCCCCGAGACCCAGTTGAAGGCGGGAGTCAATCTCGGCACATCCTTCCTCAAGGGAACCGTCTCCTGGCAGGTCCAGCCCACCTGGACTGATGGCAAGATCCACAACACGCTCACCGGCAACAACGCCGCCAACTACCTTGTCCGAGTCATCGAATCGCCCTCGGCCCTGCCCGTGGAACTCGCTTTCGGAGGCGACGACGCGATCAAGGCGTTCCTCAATGGCAAACTGATCCTCAACAAAAAGACCATGGGTGGTGTCAAAGCCGACCAGCACAAGGTCAAGGCCACGCTGGTCGCCGGTCGCAATGAACTGCTGATCAAGGTCGTCAACGCCGGTGGCCCCTCGGGATTCTTCTTCCGCATGATCGGAGGACAGGTGCCCAAGGATGTCATCGCCGCCTGGTCGATTCCCTCCAACAAGTGGAATGCCAAGCAAAAGACAGCCATCCGCAACTGGTACCGCACGACCGACGAGGAGTGGATCCCGTTGAATGCCGCCGTGGTCGCACACCAGAAGACCCAGCCCAAGCCGCAGATGACGCCCGTCTACTCGGCCAGGGTCAAGGGCACCAGCTACCAGTTCGGCGGTGACACCTTCAAGGTCTACTTCCTGGCCCGCGGCAACGCCGACAACAAGCAGGGAGAGGCACCCGCCGGATTCCTGCGGGTCCTGATCAATGGCAAGGCCGACGGCCAGCACTGGCTCAACGGCCCCGACAAGAAGTCGCCGGTCAAGTCGCGCGTGGCTGCGGCGGACTGGTTGACCGACACCGACAACGGGGCCGGTCACCTGCTGGCACGGGTGATCGTCAACCGCATCTGGCAGTACCACTTCGGTCGCGGGCTGGTCACCACGCCCAGCGACTTCGGCACGCGGGGAGAACGACCGACTCATCCCGGATTGCTCGATTGGCTCGCCGGAGAATTGATCCGCGGCGGCTGGAAACTGAAGCCGCTTCACCGGCTGATCCTGGCCAGCCACACCTGGATGCAGGCCAACGGTCGTACGGCGAATGCCGAGAAAATCGATCCCGACAACCGACTGTGGTGGCGACGTGGAGCGAAACGGCTCGAGGCCGAACTGATCCGCGACACGCTGCTGGAAGTCAGTGGACGTCTGAAACGCGACTTCTACGGCAAGGGATCGCTCGACCAAAAGTCCAACCGACGGAGCATCTATTTGACCGTCAAGCGGGGCCAGTTGATCCCGATCCTGCAACTCTTCGACGCCCCCGACGCGATGCAGGGAGTGGGGAAACGCAGCGAGAGCACCGTGGCTCCCCAGGCCCTGGCGATGCTCAATTCTCCCTTCATCCGGGAACTCTCGAGCAACTTCGCCAAGCGAGTGCGACCCGATGCCAAGACAACGATCGATCAGGCCGTGACCTCCGCCTACCGGTTGGCGTTGGCCCGGACACCCAATTCGAACGAAAAAGAATCCATGGTTGCCTTCATCAAGTCGCAAGCCGCCTCACGCAAGGGACAGGCGAACGCCGAAGAACTGGCCATCCGTGATTTCTGCCAGCTGCTCTTCTGCAGCAACGAATTCGTCTACGTCGACTGAGTGACCCAACGCGACTGAACCACGACCTGCTCCCACGCGGGGCACAAGGACTCTCATCATGCAACACGTTCCCGGTTTCAACATCGCCTCCCGCCGCCACTTTCTCGAGTCGGCCGGCCTGGGTTTCGGCTCCGTCGCGCTCACAAGCCTCCTGCATTCCGAGGGCCTGCTGGCCGACGAGTCCAACGCGACCAATCCCCTGGCCCCCACCCACTCGCACTTCCAGCCCCGGGCCAAGGCGGTCATCTGGCTGTTCCAGACCGGCAGTCCCTCCCAGGTGGACACCTTTGACTACAAGCCCGAGTTGCAGAAACGGAACGGGCAATCGCTGGACGGGGCCGACCCCAAGACCGGCTTCTTCACCACCAGCGGCAAGTGCCTGAAATCCCCGTTCAAGTTCAAGCAGCACGGGGAGAGCGGTGCCTGGATCTCGGAGATCTTCCCCAACATCTCCCGCCACGCCGACGACATCGCCTTCATCTACTCGTGCTTCTCACGCTCCAACAACCACACCCCCGCGATTCTCGAACTCAACTCGGGCTTCATCCGCCAGGGATTCCCCAGCCTGGGCAGTTGGCTGACCTACGGGCTGGGCAGCGAAAACACCAACCTGCCAGCCTACGTCGTTATGCACGGCAAGAAACCCCGCGGCGGCGACCCGGTCTGGAGTTCTGGATTCCTGCCCAGCGTCTACCAGGCCACGGCCCTGGATCCCCGCCAGGCCAAGCCGATCGACAACCTGCAACGATCCGGCGAATTGACCGATCCGCAACAACGCTCGCTGCTGGATGCGTTGCGGGCGGCCAACAACCGGCACGCCAAGACCCGACCCTTCGACCGTGACCTGGCCGCTCGACTGGAATCATTCGAGTTGGCTTACCGGATGCAGGTGGCGGCACCGGAAGCCTTCGACATCGGACGAGAGACCAAGCAGACCCAGGAGGCGTACGGATTGAACACTCCCGAGTCCAAGGACTATGGCCGCCAGTGCCTGACCGCCAGGCGGTTGATCGAACGGGGCGTGCGGTTCGTCCAGGTGTTTGCCGACGTGGCCAAGACGCCCGGAGGTGGAGTCAACGACGTCCCGTGGGACGCACACAGCGACATCAGCGTCAATCACGGCATGTGTGGCCGCTCGGTCGACAAGCCGACCGGGGCACTGCTCGACGACCTGAAACAGCGGGGCCTGCTCGACGACACGCTGGTCATCTACGGCGGCGAGTTCGGACGGACATCCGATTCCCAGGGTGCCAAGGGCCGTGACCACAACCCGAACGCGTTCACCACGTGGATGGCCGGTGGTGGTGTGAAAGGCGGCACCCAGTACGGTGCCAGCGACACGTTCGGTTACAAGGCGGTCGAGAATCGTGTCAGCGCGCACGACCTGCATGCAACGATCCTGAAATTGATGGGCTTCGACCACAAGAAGCTGACCTATCGCTTCAATGGTCGCGACTTCCGCCTGACCGACGTGGCCGGCGATGTCATCGACGCCCTGATTGCCTGATCGTTCGCCGGCAGCGAAACCAACCCCGGCCAATCACGCCGGCGGCCTAGCCGAGCAGTTCCGGAACCACCCGGCCGTGAACGTCGGTCAGCCGCATGTCGCGGCTCGAGAAGCGATAGGTCAGCTTCTCGTGGTCCATGCCCATCAGGTGCAACATCGTCGCGTGCAGGTCGTAAACCTCGACCTTGTCCTGGACCGCGTGGTATCCGAACTCGTCGGTCGCCCCGTGAACGTGGCCGGCCCGTGAGCCACCGCCGGCCATCCAGATCGTGAAGCCAAACGGGTTGTGATCGCGACCGTTGTTGCCCTGGGCAAAGGGCGTCCGCCCGAACTCACCACACCACACGATCAACGTCTCCTCGAGCAGGCCCCGTTGCTTGAGGTCCCGGATCAGCCCGGCCACCGGACGGTCGATCGCTCGCGAGTTCTTGGTGTGGCCGTCAACCAGTCCAGCATGCTGATCCCAACGATCACCATTGCCACCCGTGCAGGTCAACTCGATGAACCGCACACCCCGTTCCACCATTCGCCGCGCCACCAGGCACAACTGCCCGTACTTGCGCGTATTGGCAAACGAATCGTCCAGGCCATAAAGCGATTGCGTGGCCTTGGACTCGTCGGAGAGGTCCATCAAATCGGGCACCGCCATCTGCATCCGCGCCGCCAGTTCGTAATTGGCTATCGCGCTCTCGACCTGGTCCTCCCGGCCAAGCCTCCCCAGCAGGTTCTTGTCCAATCGCTTCATCAGAGCCAGCTTGGCCGACTGCAGCCCTGGCTTCGCCTCGCGGGGCGTGATGTTGGCCACCGGGCTGTTGCCCGGCTGAAACACCGAACCCTGGAATGCCGCCGGCAAAAAACCACTCCCGAAGCAGTCGAGGCCACCCGAGGGAATCAGGCCGCCATTGAGCACGACATAGGCCGGCAGGTCCTGGCACTCGCTGCCCAGCCCGTACGCCACCCAGGCACCGTGCGCCGGACGTCCCTGCAACCCGGTTCCGGTGTGCAGGAAAAAATTCGCGTTGGTGTGCTCCGAGAACGGGGCGACCATCGAACGCACCACGCAGAGGTCATCGGCGCAGTGTTCACCGATCGTCGGGAACAACGCGCTGACAGGCAGCCCCGACTCGCCATAACGCTTGAAGGCCCACGGCGACTTCAAGACCTTGCCGATGTTGTTGAACTGTGTGGGCTCGACCTTGAAGACCCGGTGTGGATCCTGGCCGTTGTACTTGGAGAGCGCCGGCTTGGGATCAAAGGTGTCGACCTGCGAGGGACCGCCATCCATGTAGAGAAAAATGACCCGCTTGGCCTTCGCCGCGTGGTGTGTCGACCTGGGCCGCAGGGACCTGGTGCCACCGGAATCCGTCGACGCGGCCGAAGCCACCGGGGACAGGTCACCGGCGAGCATCGTCGCCAGGGCCACACCGCCGAATCCGTGAGTCGCCTGCAACAGCATTTCCCGACGGGTCGTCGGTCGAGGCAGGTAATGGTGGCAGTGCTTCATCGTTGTGGATCTCCGATGTCACTCGCGATCGGGTTGGGACCGACGACTGCTTTCAGTTGATAAAGATGAATTCCTTGGCATTGAACATCACGTGACACAGGTCGCTCCACGGCCGGACATCCGTCGGACCCTGCTGGTCGGGCAAGCCATACCGGCGACCCTGCTCGACCAGGAACCCACCCGCCGCCGCCCGCTCCTCCTCGGACGGACGGCGACCAAACGCCTGGCGGTACATCGACTCGATCCGCCCCCCGGTGTCCAGTTTCTTCTCGGCGAGCAGTCGCTTGGCCCAGAGGCCGGCCTGGTTCACCACGAACGGATCGTTCATCAGGATCAGGGCCTGGGCTGGCACGTTGGATCGTGTCCGGCGACCGACCGTCGAGAACGGCTGGGGGGTGTCGAAGGCCAGCATCATCGACGAGAGAAAATTGCGACGGACACCGATGTAGATCGTCCGCCGACCGTTTCCGTCCATCGGGCCGCTCTTGGGTCGACCCCGGCCGATCATGTGCGGCGACAGGTAAACCGGCACGCTCTTGCCGAGATACGTCCGATCGAGCCGCCCCGAAACACTCAGCATCGCGTCCCGGATCGCTTCGCCCTGCAGCCGACGGACCCGCATGCTGTGCAGCCAGATGTTGGTCGGATCGGCCGCAATCGCCTCGGGCGACGGCCGACTCGACATGCGGTAGGTCCTGGAAAGCACCAGCCGACGGATCATCGTCTTGATCGACCACCGGTCGCGGCTGAAACGATCGGCCAGCCAGTCCAGCAATTCCGGGTGAGAGGGCGGTTGGCCCTGGATCCCGAAGTTGTCGACCGTCGGCACCAGGCCACGCCCGAACAGGTGGTGCCAGATGCGGTTGACCATCACGCGGGCCACCAGGGGATTGCGACCGCGAACCAGTTCCACCGCCAGCGACAAACGGCCGCTGCCCGGATCGGTCGCCTTGACCGTTTGACCTCCCAGGGCCTCGAGCATCCGCCGGGGAACTTCCTTGCCCCGCTGGTGCGGGTTGCCTCGCACGAACAGGTTCTGGTTGACCGCCGAACCATCCCACATGGCCATCGCCAGACGGGACATTTTCTTCACCGTCCCGGCCAGCCGTTTTTCCTGGGCCAGGATTGGACCGGCTGCCCGTGCCACCCGCGCGGCACTGGCTTGCGGATCAGCGACCAGCACCGGCACGTGGCCGACGAGCCACCCGAGCACCGCGGCCTGGGCCGGGGCATCGTTGGGTGTTGTTTTTCTCGACCACGCCAATGCTGTCTCCAACACCGTGGCGGTGGCCTTCGCGGCCGTCTCCAGCGTGCCGGCCTGTTTGGCGTCGAGCCGGGCGGCCACGGCCGCGACCGCATCGCCGGCAAACGGGTCCCCGGGGGCCTTGTCACTTTCCACCACCAGGAACAACTGCAGGAGCTTGTCACCCCGGCTGGAAAACTCAACATGGACCCTGTGGCCGGCAAATCGTGACAGGTCTTGCCGGATCCAGCGTGGACGGTTGTTGCCGGCGTCCCAGTTCGTAACGGTCTGGCCGTGGAGCGGCCCGTGCAGCAGGCGATGCGAATTGACCGAGGCAAAGGCATGCCCGGGCCCGGAGACCAGGTACCACAACCGACCCGTCTTCAGTTCGAACGTCGGTGTGCGTATCGTCCGCCCGGCCCGCATCCAGGCCGACAACTTGCCATTCTCGTTCTCGCTCCCTTTGGCAACAGCCAGGCCGGAAAAGGCATGGTCCCAGGCTGCACCTCCCCGCGTGAACACCTGCCCGACGGGACGAGCGGGATCCGCCGTCGTCACCAGGTCCCCCGGTTCCACCGGGCCGGTGCGAAACGAGGAACCATCCTGCCGCCACCGCCGCCCCTCGAGGCGAGAAAAATCGACCAGCATCCGGGCACCGGCCAGCGCCCGCGCACCGGCGGCCTGCCGATTCGCCCAGTTCTTTCGCAGGGGATCCAGCACCGCCGACACATCGTCTTCCGACGGCTGGCCCGGCAAACGACACAACCGGGCCCAGGCGTGCAGGGGATCATCGGGCGACTTCTCGGCCGCCAGCAGGTGAGAGATGACCCGCCCGAGCCGTTCCACTCCAAGCTTGCGGGCGTTGGCTGCGGCCACTCGAACGGCCCCGTCGTCGGGCTTGCCCGAGGCGATCGCGTCGCGTGCGGACAACAGATAGGCCGGCAGATCCTTCAGCCCCGGGCCAACTTCCCCGGCAATGGCCGCGTACAGCGTGCGACGGGCGCCCTGCCTCGACTCGGCCAGTCGCTTGGCCACGTCGCGGTTGTGATCGACCGTCTCGTAACGAACCAGCCGGAACCCGCTGCTCTTGAGGAATCCCGAAAGCGCGTAGTAGTCCTTTTGAGAAATCGCGTCGAACTTGTGGTCGTGACACCGCGCACAACCAACCGTCAGCGCCAGGAAGGTCTTGCTGAAGACGTCGATCATGTTGTCGTGTCGATCGGCCTCATCCTGTCTCACGTCGACCGGCGAGTGGCACCAGTCTCCCATGTGCCAGAACCCGGTCCCCAGCACCGACTCGTTGGCTCCCGTCACCGGGTGACGTCTAGGACGCGGCAGGAGATCCCCTGCGACGTGCTCGACCAGGAACAGGTCGTAGGCCACATCGTCATTGAGCGATCGGATCACGTAGTCGCGGTATTCCCAGGCGTTGGGTGCGACGTAATCGGACTCGTGACCGCGCGACTCGGCAAACCGCACCAGGTCCAACCAGTGGCGAGCCCAGTGTTCACCAAAACGCGTGCTGGAGAGAAGCCGATCAACGACCCGTTCGTGCGCCTTGTCGGTCCGGTCGCCGAGGAAGGCATCCACCTCGGCCGCCGTGGGTGGCATGCCACTGAGATCGTAGGTCACCCGCCTCAGCCAGGTCGTCCGGTCCGCATCGGCCACCGGTGCCAGCTTCCGGGTCACCAGTTGTTTCAAGACGTACTCGTCAACCGGCGATCGGGCCCATGACACCAGTTTCTCCGGCGTCCCCTTGGGCAGAGCACGCGCCCCGGCCGTGTTGTCCACCTGGATCGGCTGCCAGGCCCAGTGCGCCTTGCGACGGGCGGCCAGGTCAAACGGGGCCGCGGGATCGACCCCGCCCTCACCATCGTCCGGCCACGCCGCACCCCCGCGGATCCACTCGGTCAACGTGCGGATCTCCTCCGGAGGCAGCTTGCCAGAGGGCGGCATCTTGTAGTCGCCCTGGTAACGGATCGCCTGGACCAGCAAGCTCTTGTCGGGGTTCCCCGGCACCAGGGCCGGTCCCGTGTCGCCTCCGGTCAGCGCCCGCTTGCGGGTGTCCAGTCTCAGGCCCGCCTTCAGTTTCTTGGCCGACTTGCTGTGGCACGAAAAACAGCGACGTGCCAGCAGCGGGCGTATCACCTTCTCGAAGTGCTCCAGTTGCGCCTCGGTCGGCTTTTTGGTCGTGTCATCGGCTGCCGGAAGTCGATCCGAGACCACCAGCACCAGGACTACAAGCGGCAAAAGGCTCCATTTCATCATCGACGCATTATAGAACGGCACCACGGCAGCGACATGTCCAGCCTCACCGGTTGCGCGTCTTTCGACCTCCGCAACACCATTCTCGCGTTGATCCCGGGCCGCGACATGGAGAGAATCAGGGGATGACTGCTCCAACAACACTCGACGCCACCGGAACACACGTCGTGCAGGAACTCAAGCACGGCAATCCACTGATCTCGTGTCGTTACGATCCCTCGGGCCGTTACATTTTCTACGGTGCCCAGGACTACCAGGTCTGGCGATGGGACCCGAAGCAAAAGAAGAAAGTGGCCCTGGCGGGAACCGACTCGTGGGTTCGTGGGATCGACTTCTCTCGCGACGGTTCGCAGGTGATCACCGCGGGCTACGACGGCCGGCTGATCTGGTGGGACACCGCCGCCACGACCCCCAAGCCGTTGAGAATCGTCGACGCTCACGACGGCTGGGTCCGGGCGATCGCTGTCAGCCCCGACGGCACACTGCTGGCCAGCGTCGGCAACGACAGGCTGGTCAAGCTCTGGAAGATGGCCGACGGGTCACCGGTCCGGACCATGTCCGGACACCAGCATCACGTGTACAACGTCGCCTTCCACCCCGACGGGAGTCGCCTGGTCACCGGGGACCTGAAGTGTCACCTGTTCGAATGGGACACGGCCAGTGGCAAGGTGGGACGACGGCTCCAGGCCAAGTCGCTCTACAAGTACGACACCGGGTTCAAGGCCGACATCGGCGGGATCCGGGCCATCGACTTCAGCGCTGACGGCAAGCAACTGGCCGTCAGCGGAATCACCAACGTGACCAATGCCTTCGCCTGTGTCGGCAACCCGTCGGTGGTCATTTTCGACTGGAAGACCGGCAAGGCAACCACCAAGCACCTGGCCAAGGCCAAGCCCAGGGCGGTGGCCTGGGGACTGGCACTGCATCCGACAGGGATCACGATCGGAGCGGCCGGCGGACCCGGTGGAGGATTCCTGTACTTCTGGAAAAAAGGGCAGGCCAACGAGTTCCATCAGATGAAGATGAAGGACTCGGCACGCGACCTGCACCTCTCGCCCGATCGGCTCCACCTGGCCACCGCTCACTACGACGGCGTGGTCCGGATCAGCCGGATGACCAAGAAGGCCTAGCGGGCACTACTTGGCTTCCAGCTTCTTCAACCGGTCGGCCAGGTCCTGGTTGCGTTTTCTCAGCGAATCGAGTTCACCCCGCAGCCGATCCAGCTCCGCCGAGGCGGTCTTTTCCGTCTGCAGGGCCTTGAGTGCCGCCTGGGCAGCAACCCGCACGCGGCCCTCGGGATCATGTTCGGCCAGGCTGGTCACGACCGACTCGGCCGCCTTCGCCGAACTGCCCAGCCGCCGCATCGCCTGCAGCGACGAGGCCCGGATCCGGGGCCCGGGTGCCTGCAGCAATTCGGTCAGCCTCTTGACGACACGGGCCAGGACCTCATCGGCAGCCTGGCCACCAGCGGCCCGTTCACCCAGTCCCTGGATCGCCGCCATCCGGCATCGCCGCGGCCGATCCGGGGCGGTCCATTCGAGCAGGAGTTCGATCGCCCGGGGATCCTTGTGTCGGGACAACGCTCCCAGCGCAGCCTGGCGGATCACTTCCCGGTGAGAATCCCGGGCCAGGGCCTGTTTCAGGGTCTCCAGTGGCAGCTGGCGCAGGCGAGCCAGCGACTTCAGCAGTGCCGCTTCCACCTTGTAACTCGGATCCCCCTCTTTCCAGGCGGTGGCAAGCACGTCGGCGACACCCGTGTTTTTGCCAGAGGAACCCAGGGCCGTGGCCGCGGCGGCCCGGACCCGCGGGTCATCCTGCTCGAGGGCCGCCAGAAGTGCCGGTCGCGACAGGCCATCAGGCACGCGACCAACCGCCTGGGCCGCCGCTGCCCGCACACCATAAAACGTGTCGGTGGCCAGGGTCTCGATCAACAACTTCCGGTCCGCCTCGTTGCGACTGGGAGCAAAGTGAGCCACCGCGCGCAGGCGTTCGGGTACCCGGGGGGCCCGTTTCAACTGGGACACCCACCAGCCCCGGGACTTCTTCTCCTTCACCTCGGCCAGCAACGAGTACTCGGGATCAACACGCACCAGGCTGGGACGTGACGAAACCGGCACGAAGGCCACCTGGCGTTTCTCGGTCACCGCCAGGTCCAACTGGACCGGTTCGGACAGCCCGGGAACGACGAAGGCGACGCGCAGTGGGAATGCAAACGGTTCGCCGTCCTGGTCCTGGGTCACCTCGACACGGACCTGCTTCGTGTCGGCGTCGTAGCGACTCGAGACCGTCACCACCGGATGGGCGGGTCGTTCGGTCCAGTCGAAGAAAAACCGCTCCAGCGAATGGCCCAGCAATCGCTCGAACGTCCGCCTCAGGTCACCGGTCTCGGCCACCTGGTAGGAATAGACGGTGCCGTACCGCTTCAGCGCCCGGAAGAAGGCATCGTCGCCAACCCGGTGCCGGAGCATGTGCAGCACCCAACCGGCCTTGGGATAGGCCCGGGAGTCAAACATGCTGCGCGGCGATGGGTAACGCCGGTCGACGATCGGCCGGGTCAGCGCCCCACCGGACCGGCCCGAACGACTCTTGGAATACAGCAGGTAGTCCGCCTCGTCACGCCCCAGCTTGTGCTCGTACCACAACACCTCGCTGTACGTGGCAAAACCCTCGTTCAACCACAGGTGACTCCAGTTGCGACACGTCACCAGGTCACCCCACCACTGGTGCCCCAGTTCGTGAGCAATCAGGCGGTCGGGCGTGCTGTCGAGCATCGCCCGCTCGTCGTGCATCACCCCCCGGTACAAGGTCGTCGCGCTGGTGTTCTCCATCCCACCGGCGGTGAACTGTTCCACCACCACCTGGGCGTACTTCTCCCACGGGTACTCGATCCCGAAGGTGTCACTGAAGTAGTCGAGCATCTCGACGGTGCGACCGAACGTCCTGGCCGTGTCGGCGGCCTGGTCGGGCGTCACGTAGTACAGCACCGGCCGGCCACGCCACTGCTCCCGAGCCACCTCGAAACGACCCACCACCAGCGTGGTCAGGTAACTGACGTGCGACTTCTCCTGCTTCCAGTGAAACCGCACCTTCTGCTGCCCGGGTTTGCCCCCGGCGATTTTCTCGCGGGACAGGAGTTTCCCGTTGGAGAGGCATTCCATTTCGGCCGGAACCGTCGCGATGATCTCCGAGGACTGACGCTCGGCCGGGTGATCCTGCGACGGGAACCAGTACCTGTTGGAAGTCGGCTCGCCATGGCTCCAGACCATCAACGGCTGATTGGGCGTCTTGGCCGACGGTCCAAAGAAATGCAACCCGGTCTCCGGATTGCTCACCGTGTAATCGATCGCCAGTTGCCAGGCGGTTCCGGCAGCCGATCGAGCCGGCAGGTGCACGAGGATTTCACGACCGGTGTTCTCGAACTCCAACCCCGCCGCCTTGGCCTCGCCGTGTCGACCGCGGACCGCGGTGACCTGGTGGTTGACCGCATCCAGGCGGACGGTGGTCAGCGGCCTCAGCAGCACCAGGTCGAGGGTGGCGGTTCCCCTGATGCGCTTGGCTTTCAGATCGACATCCAGTTCCAACTTCAGATGACGAACATCGACCGGACGATCCTCGGCAGCCCGCAATGGCGGCAGCTCGGGCGTCGCCTGGGCGAAAACAGCACGGGGCAGGGCGGCCAAAAAGACCAGGATCGGCAGTGCAAGGCGGCGCATCATGAGCAGGTGTCCTCTGTTGGCCGCGATCCGGCACGGCGTGGTTCCGGGCTCAATTCCAGGCCGAACCACTTGGGAATTCGTACTCGTCCAACGATTCAGGTTTCATCTCGGTACTGTACCCGGGCGATTCCGGCGGCACGTAGCAGCCGTCACGCATTTCCAGCGGATACACGAAGTGTTCGTGCAGATGATCGGAATACTCGGCGAGACGATTCTCCAACGACGCGCCGATGCAGATGTAATCGATCAACGCCAGGTGCTGAACGTGTTCGCACAACCCCACACCACCGGCATGTGGACAGACCGGGATCCCGAACTTCGCGGCCAGCAATTGCACGGCCATCACCTCGTTGACACCACCGAGCCGACAACTGTCGATCTGGCACACGCCCAGGCCACCCGACTGCATCAACTGCTTGAAAGTGACCCGGTTCTGACACGCCTCACCACCAGCAACCTTGATCGGGTCGACGGCGCGGGCAATCGCGGCGTAGCCCAGGATGTCATCGGGGCTGGTCGGTTCCTCGATGAACCAGGGGTCGAACTCGGCCAGGGGTTCCATCCATGCGATCGCATCGGGAACGTCCCAGACCTGGTTGGCATCGAGCATCAACTTGCGGTCCGGCCCGATCTCCTCCCGGACGATACGGCAACGACGGATGTCGTCCTCGAGCGAACGACCGACCTTGATCTTGAAGTGTGACCAGCCGCGAGAGGTCATTTCCTGGCAGAGCCGCCGCAGCTTGTCGTCGGGATAGCCCAGCCAGCCGGCCGAGGTGGTGTAGGTGGGAAAACCATCATTGAGCATCTGCTGGATGCGTTGCTCCCGTGTCGGCTCGTTCCGCTCGAGGATCTCCAGTGCCTCGTCGGGAGTCAGCGCGTCGGTCATGTAACGGAAGTCAATCAACCCGACCTGTTCCCTGGGAGTCAATTCGCAAACCAACCGCCACACCGGCAATCCCCGCACCTTGCCCCACAGGTCCCATGTCGCGTTGACCACCGCGGCGGTGGCCATGTGGACACTGCCCTTTTCCGGACCCACCCAGCGAAGCTGGCTGTCCCCGGTCAGCAATCTCCAGTAACCGGCCATGTCGGAGGTGATCTCCTCGAGAGTCAACCCCACCACTTTTTCGGCCACCGCCTCGATCGCCAGGCAACACAACTGGTTGCCGCGACCAATGGTGAAGGCCATGCCGTGCCCGGAGTGCCCGTCGGGATGATCGGTTTCCAGGATCACGACTGCCGCCGAGTAATCCGGATCGGGGTTCATCGCGTCCGAGCCATCCAGGTGCTCGGAAGTGGGAAAACGAACGTCGCGGACCGAAAAACCGGTGATCTTGGTCATGGAAAGCCTGATGGGCCAGGAGCAGGACGCCCGAACCACGGCACACGACAAAGGTGCCTGGTCGGGGATTCGAAGAAGAAGTGGAGCGGAGGGGACTCGAACCCCCGACCTCTGCGTTGCGAACGCAGCGCTCTCCCGGCTGAGCTACCGCCCCGTTTGTCCGACTTTGCGGACGTGAGGAGGCCCATTCTAGGGAACCGAGACGACCAACGGCAAGCACCCCAACACACCAACGACTGCACGGGACCACACCAGAACCACCCACCATGCCTCCACAATCGGGCGCCCGGGTATGCGGATCGTCACGGTTGTGACACGTTGGAAACACAGCGAAACATCCACCGACCTGTACGACTGCACCGGCCATGACGTGCCGCGAACCGCTTAGACCGTCGCACGGACGCTCGAGCGAACTTGACACCCTCCCAACAGCGTCCCATGATTCCAACGGGGATGATGTGCGCGCCGGGTGGGTGCAACCGTGGTCCCTTCTTCAACCCGAATACCAGTCACAAAGAGACCACGATGGCCGCCAATTGGCTCGAAAAACTGGTCAGCGACGGGGCCATCAGTGAATCCCAGTTGGCCGATGCCGAGCAAATGGCCACGGAGTTGGGGATCAAGACCGAGGAAGCCCTCGTCAAGCTCGACTATGTGTCCAGCAGTGAACTCGGCGCCCTGCAGGCGGCCGAATTCGGTTTTGACTTCATCAACCTCGATGGAGCCGAGATTCAGCCGGGGGTGATCGAGCTGGTCCCCGAGAGCGTGGCACGGGAACACCTGGTGATCCCGATCGCGCTGGACGGGGAAAACCTCGTTGTCGCCATCGGCGATCCCATGAACTTCGAGGTGCTCGACAAGCTCCGGTTTATTCTCAACCGGGAAATCAATGTCGCCGTTTCACCCGAAGAAGCCATCCAGACGGCCATCAACCGACACTACGGACAGAGTGAAACCGAGTCGGTCGACTCGATGTTGCAGGAATTCACCGAGACCCAGATCGATTTCACCCAGACGGAGGTGACCGAGGCGGAAACCTCCGCCGAAGGTGACGAGGACAGCGCGCCAATCATCCGGCTGGTGGACCTGGTCATCTCCGAAGCGGTCACGATGCGGGCCAGCGATATCCATATCGAACCCTTCGAAGACCGGGTGCGAGTCCGTTACCGCATTGATGGCGTGCTCGTCGAACGCGACAGCCCCCCCCGACGGTTGCTGGGTGCGGTTGTCTCCCGTATCAAGATCATGGCCAAAATGGATATCGCCGAAAAACGGCGGCCCCAGGACGGGCGGATCAAGACCCGTGCCGACAAGAAGGAAATTGACCTCCGGGTCAGCATCCTCCCAACAAACTGGGGCCAGGCGGTCGTGATGAGAATTCTCGATCGCGACAGCATCAAGATCGGCATCCGCAACCTCGGATTCTCCGAGGACAACTACCGTCGGTTCCAGAACATCATCCGCCGTCCCAACGGGATCTTCCTGGTCACCGGACCAACAGGAAGTGGCAAAACCACCACGCTCTATTCCGCACTCGGTGAACTCAACCGACCCGATCGAAAGATCATCACGGCCGAGGATCCCGTCGAGTACATGCTGCCGGGAATCAACCAGGTCGAGGTGCGTTCCAGCATCGGCTTCACGTTTGCATCGATCATTCGCGCCATGTTGCGACAGGCACCCAATGTCATCCTTGTCGGCGAAATCCGCGATGTTGAGACCGCTGAGATGGCAATTCAGGCGTCTTTGACCGGACACTTGGTTTTCAGTACACTACATACGAACGATGCGCCCAGTTCTATTACACGTTTGGTTGATATGGGTGTTCAACCGTTTTTGGTGGCATCGAGCCTGATGGCGGTGATGGCGCAGCGTCTGGTGCGCGTGATCTGTCCCAAGTGTGCCGAGCCGTATGATCCGGATCCGACAGAATTGGAACACTTCTCCTACACCGAGGAGCAGATTTCTGAAGGGAATTTCATGCGGGGCGCCGGCTGCAAGCATTGTCAACACACCGGTTACCGGGGCCGAAAAGCGGTCTTTGAGATGATGACGATGAACTCGACGTTGCGTGAAATGACCTTCCGTCGAGAACCGTCCCAGAACCTCCGTCGCCAGGCCCGCCTGCTGGGAATGAAGACACTGGTGGAGGACGCGGCCGACAAGGTGCTGGAGGGTGTCACCACGCTCGGGGAAGCTCATCGGCTCGAAAAAGGCGGCCATTAGGCCGGGCGACCAGAACACCGAGGTGAACAACCCGGGTGGTTTCCACCTGGAATGGGATTGTCAGAGGAAAATGCACTTTCTTGAGTCCTCCGGGGCCGTGACCAACAATGGGTCACCGCCGCTCTGCAGGGCCACAGGCGCGTCAAAGGAAAGTCGATGGCGACACTTCAGATCGACAAATTGCTCGAAACGGTGGTCCGCGAGGGGGTCAGCGACCTGCACCTCACGACCATGCAGCCGCCGGTCGTGAGACTGGATGGCCGCATGGTTCAGTTGGAAACCAAGACGCTGGACGCCGAGGACATGGTCGGCCTGATGAAGAGCATCACGCCGGAGCGTAACCAGCAGGAACTGCAGGAGGTCGGCGGGACGGACTTCGGGTTCGCCTTTGGCGACAAGGCCCGTTTCCGCGTCGCGGTCTTCAAGCAGCGCGGCGACATCGGGATGGTACTGCGTCAGATCCCCAACCTGTTCCTGACCTTCGAGCAACTCGGTTTGCCGGCCGAGCCGATCAAGAAACTGCTCACCCGTCCTCGCGGCCTGTTCCTGATCACCGGCCCGACCGGCAGCGGCAAGACGACGACGCTGGCCAGCATGATCAACCACATGAACGACACGATGGATCACCACGTGATCACGCTCGAGGATCCGATCGAGTACTACCACCAGCACAAGCGTTGCACGGTGAACCAGCGCGAGATCGGGGTCGACGTGCCCTCGTTCGCCGAGGCCTTGCGTCGGGCATTGCGGATGGATCCCGACGTGATCCTGGTGGGGGAGATGCGCGACCTGGAGACGATCGAGAGTGCGATCACCGCGGCCGAGACCGGCCACGTGGTGTTCGGCACATTGCACACCACCGGGGCCCAGGGCACCGTGAACCGGATCGTTGACGCCTTCCCGACCAACCAGCAGGAACAGATCCGAGTCCAGCTCTCCACGGCCATCATCGGGATCCTCAGCCAGCAGCTCCTGCACAAGATCCCCAAGGGTCGGGTGGCCGCCTACGAACTGCTTGTCGTCACTCCCGCGATCTCGAACCTGATCCGCGAGGGCAAGACGTTCCGGATCAATTCCTCGATCCAGACCGGCCGCAAGTACGGCATGCAGCTCCTGGACGATCACCTCTTCCAGCTCTGGAAAGACGGGCTGTGTGAGAGAGAGGAGGTCATCACCAAGTCGAACCTGCCCGATGACCTGACGCACCGCATTGTCCTGGCCGAAAAAGGCCAGATGGCCGACGACGACGACTTCTTCGACGACGAGGACGACGACGACTTCTAGGCCGACACCGTTTGCCCCTGTTCAACACTCACCAGACATTCCTTTTGCCCTGATCAGCCATGGCCACAAGACGCATCGGACAAATCCTGGTCGACCTCGGATACCTCACCGAGGATCAACTCTGGGACGTGCTCGAGGAGCAGAAGCAGTCTCCCGGCGAAGTCCTCGGACAGGTCGCCGTCCGGCTGGAGCTGGTCACCGACGAGCAGGTGACCGAGGGACTGGCCGAGCAGTGGGGCATGCCGGTGGTGAATCTCCGCGAGACCACCATCCCGCCCAAGGTGCTGGAACTGGTGCCCCAGACGATGGCCGAGATCTACAAGATCGTGCCCATCTCGCTGAAGAACGACCTGCTGACCGTCGCCATGGGCGACCCGCACAACGTGGCCGCCCTGGACGATCTCCGCAACTTCCTGGGATTTGACGTCCGCGGCGCGGTGTCGAACATGCAGGACGTCGAGGAGAGCATTTCCACGCACTACGCCGACAAGGAAGATTCCATCGAGGACGTGCTCGGGGAATTGACCGAGGACGACGAGGAATTCGACATCCTCGCCGGCAAGCACGACATCGGCAGCGAGGACGAGCTGGTCAATTCCGGCCCCATCCGCAAGCTGGTCAACATGGTGTTGCTGCTGGCGATCAAGGACCAGGCCAGCGACGTGCACTTCGAGCCGTTCGAGGACGAGTTCAAGATCCGTGTCCGGGCCGACGGCGTGCTGTACGAGATGGTCCCGCCACCTCGCCACCTCGCCAACGCGATCACCACGCGGATCAAGGTGATGGCCGAACTGGACATCGCCGAGAGACGGTTGCCCCAGGACGGTCGTATCGAACTCAACGTGGGTGGCAACCCGGTCGATTTGCGGGTCAGCGTGCTGCCCACGATGTTTGGCGAAGCGATCGTGTGCCGGGTGCTGGACCGCACGGTGGTCCAGCTGGATCTCAACAAGATCGGCATGGATCCCCAGACGCTCGAGCGATTCCGCTCGATGATCTCGCGACCCAACGGCATCGTGCTGGTCACCGGACCGACCGGAAGCGGCAAGACGACGACGCTCTACAGCGCGCTCTCGGAACTCAACGACATCGAGACCAAGATCATCACGACCGAGGATCCGGTCGAATACGACATCGATGGGCTGGTGCAGGTGCCGGTCAACCCCGACATCGAGGTCACGTTCGCCAACGTGCTGCGGGCCATCCTGCGACACGATCCCGACCAGATCCTCATCGGCGAGATCCGGGACTACGAAACGGCCGAGATCGCGGTGCAGAGTGCTCTGACCGGCCACCTCGTCTTCAGCACATTGCACACCAACGACGCTCCCTCCAGCATCACCCGACTGCGAGACATGGGAGTGCCCCCCTTCCTGATCACCGCCACGGTCGAGGCGATCCTCGCCCAGCGGCTGGTGCGGCGGATCTGCACCGAGTGCCGGACCGAGTTCGAGCCCTCTGACGAACTGCTGATGGAACTGCAACTGCCCATCGAACAGGCTCGGCAGTACAAGTTCTATTACGGCAAGGGGTGTGAGCGCTGCAACAACGGCGGCTACAAGGGTCGCTGTGGCATCTACGAATTGCTGGACCTGACAGACGAGATCCGGGACCTGATCACCGGCGACGCCTCAACCGACGACATCCGCAACCTGGCCCGCACCCAGGGAATGACCTCCCTGCGGGAAGCCGGCCTGAAACTGATCTTCGACGGGGTCACGACCATCGACGAGGTGGTCCGTGAAACCGTGCTCGAGGACGTGGAGTAGGACCACGATGCCCAGTTACAAATACGAGGCCATGGACCACGCCGGTGCGGAAGTCACCGGGGCGATCACCGCCGAGTCCGAAGCCGAAGCCCAGCAGTTGATCCGCGAGCAGGACCTGTTCGTGACCAAGATCACCGAGGAAGGGCGCAAGAAGAAAAAGAAGAAGGAGAAGGGCGACAAGAAGCCTGCCAAGCGCCGCAAGGGCGGTGGCGTGTCCATCGGCCGGGTCGGGGCCAAGCAGTTGTGCACCTTCACCCGTCAGCTCTCCACTCTCCAGGACGCCGGGCTGCCCATCCTCCGCAGCCTGATGATTCTCGAGGGACAGTCCAAACCCGGTCCACTGAAAAACTCACTGAGCGGCGTCATCGAGGACATCGAGGGCGGCAGCACGCTCTCGGAAGCCATGGCCAAGCAGCCCAAGGCCTTCGACGATCTGTACGTCAACATGGTCAAGGCGGGTGAGGCCGGCGGTGCGCTGGAGGTGATCCTGCAACGGCTGGCCGAGTTCAAGGAACGGGCACAGAGCCTGAAGCGGAAGGTGATCGGTGCGATGATCTACCCGATCGCGGTGATCGGAGTCGCCATCATCATCGTCTCGGGCATCATGATTTTCATCATTCCGAAGTTCAAGAAGATCTTCGAGGGCTTCGATGTCGACCTGCCGGACATCACCATCGTCCTGCTCAACGCCAGCGACTGGTTCGCCACCTACTGGTGGGTCCTGATCGTCACGCCGATCGCCTTCGTGTTATCGATCAAGTTGATCAAGAAGAACAAGACCGGTGCGTTTATCGTCGACTGGATTGCGCTGAAGATCCCGTTAATGGGCAAGATCATCCAGAAATCGACTGTCGCGAGGACAATGCGCACACTCGGAACGTTAATCGCCTCCGGTGTCCCGATACTCGAGGCGTTGACCATTGCGCGGGACACCGCGGGCAACACGGTCTTCAAGCGGGCGTTCGACAACATCCACGCGTCGATCCGCGAGGGTGAAGCGATTGCGGTCCCGTTGCGCGAGGCCCGGATTGTCGACGACATCGTGGTCAACATGGTGGACGTCGGCGAGGAAACCGGGGCCCTGGACAACATGATGTACAAGGTGGCCGAGGTGTACGACGAGGAGGTGGCCGTCGCCGTCGATGGCCTGATCAGCATGCTCGAACCGATCATGGTCGTGGTGCTGGGCCTGATCGTCGGATTCATCGTCATCGCGCTCTTCATGCCCCTGGTCAAGCTGCTCAACGAGCTCTCCTGAACACGCGATTTCCGCGGGCCCAACCGGACTCCCTTCACCGGGCCAATTCACAAGAGACCACACTATGACTTCGCACACGTCCCCCACCGTTGGCCGTCGCGCCGGTTTCACCCTGGTCGAGATCATGGTCGTCATGGTCATCATCGGGCTCCTGGCCGCGATCCTGGTCCCGGTCCTGGGAGGAATTCTCCGGCGAACCAACGAGGCCGCCGTCAAGGTCGAGATCAGTTCGCTGGAAAGTGCCCTGGGCGATTTCAAAGCCAGGTTCGGCTGCAACCCGCCCGATCACCTGCACCTCCACGAATCCGCCGCCGGCTGGGCCAGCGACCCCGAGGGCCGTTCCAAGGTTCTCGCCATCTGGCCCCGGTTCCGGTTTGACGTGCCCAGGGATTACCTGGACGGTGTCAGCAACAATAGCTCCGGAGAAGTTCATCTGTCTGGCGCGGAGTGCCTGGTCTTTTTCCTGGGCGGTATGCCCAAAAAAGATGCCAACGGCAGGTTCTCCATGACCGGTTTCTCCAAGAATCCGCTCAATCCTTTTGCACCCATCACACCGGGGACCGATGAGAGTCGTGACGGACCGTTCTTCGACTTTCCCTCGGCCCGCCTGCACGAACACGAACGGTCCCCGGACGCTCCGGACGGATACCCCGACTTCAGGGACTCGCTGAACAACCAGACCGCTCCCTACCTGTATCTCAGCAGTGCCAACGGCCGCGGCTACGACCCGGAGGGGGGATTCGTCTTCAACCACCAAATAGGAAACACCGCCAACCCGTTGGTCTGGAATCGCAATCTCCCCTACCGCCAGAGTCCCGGCGGACCCAGGTGGAACCCCAAGTCGTTCCAGATCATCTCTCCCGGATCCGGCCCTCACGAGAACGTGCAAGGGCAATTCTGCCCCTATGGAACCAGCGAGGTCTACGACCCGGAAGACACCAACGCGCTTTCGGAGCAGGATGCTGACAACATCACCAACTTCTCGGCGGGAGGTCGGCTGAGGCCCTAGTTTGCACGTCACATCCCGATGAACCGGTCGTGTCTCTGGCCGGGCAACTTCACCATCGACCATTTCTGTCACCTGCGGGCCCAGGTCATCCGAATTCCCATGCAGCCACAGACAACACATCTTCGTCCTGGGCGACCTCGCCCGGCTGGATCCCAAACGGGTGGCTTCACGCTTGTCGAACTCCTGGTCGTGATCACCATCATCGCCTTGATGATGGCGGTTTTCACGGCGGTCGTCGGCAACATGCTCGGTGGTGCCCGGCACACGGCCACCGAGGCCACGATCACCAAGATTCATCGCGTGATCCAGCAACGGCGTGACGCGTTCGCGACTTACCAGTTGAAGCGATCTGAAATCAGCCAGGCCATGCGGTTGATCCAGGTCGCAGCCCCGGGCGCTTTCACCTCCCGGGAAATCCGCCGGCTCGCTCCGGTCGTGGCCAGGAAAAATATCTTCCGCCAGGCGTTCCCACAGAACCAGACCGAAAAACCGCTTCCGGGCAACGTCGTCAGTGAAGCCGACAGTGCCGAGGTCCTCTACTGGGTCCTGACCAACGGCAACGACCTTGGCGCGTTCTCGGCATCCGACATTCGTTTCAGCACGTCCGAACTCGCCGACCAGGACGACGATGGACTTCCCGAGTTGGTTGATGGCTGGGGAAAGCCGCTGCGATTTTATCGCTGGCCAACCCGGTTGATTCGCCAGGGCGGTCCTGGAACGGTCGTGACTCCCAGCCAGTTGGATGCCGCTCAAATGATACTGGGTACGGTTTCCCGGCAACGGTTCGAACAGGATCCCGACGAATCCGCCACCGAGCTTTTTGCCAGATGGATTGCTGCCCAGGGTGCCAACCTCGGGGAGATCCGCTTCCACACCCCCTCGACCTGGCACGCCCCACTGGTGGTCTCCGGCGGAGCCGACCAGCAACTGGGACTCGAGGAACCTCACCCGAACTTCAACGGTGTGCTGGACTTGAACGAGGATCTCAACGGGAACGGACAACTGGACACTGGAGAAGATCACTCGGGGTTGGCCAGGCCCATTGTCGCCGCGGCACTTTTCGACAACATCTCCAACTACAATGTCCAGAGAGGAGGCAACTAGCCAGATGCGCGGTTCCTTCTCGAACACCCGTGAACCGGTTGTCGCTGGCAATCGCCAGGCATTCACCCTGGTGGAGATGCTGGTGGTGATCACCGTGCTGCTGGTCCTGGCTGGTATCACGGTGACGTCCATCAACATCACGCTGGAGGGCGAACGGGTCCGCAGCAGTGCCAGGCAATTGCAGAGCTACCTGCTGGGTGCTCGTGACCGCGCCGCCTACAGCCAGTTGCCACGGGGAGTCCGTTTCGAAACCGGTGATCTCACCGATCCCGCCAACTACCGTTTCGAGGACATCAACGGCAACGGGCAACTCGATGCGGGAGAAGACCTGAACGGCAACGGGGTGATCGACAGGTTCCCACTGGTCCACAGCATCGTCTACATCGGTGCCAGCAAGGACTGGAGCCAGGGGACCGTCACCGTTCACGTCAATGCGCTGACCAAGCAGCCGAATCTCATTCATGGCGATTTCAGCGAGTGGTTCCGGCTCAACGAGGCCGACCTGAATCGCAACGGGGTTTTTGATGCCAACGAGGACATCAATGGCAATGGCCGCTGGGACCGCCTGCTGATCGAAAACGCTCGGATCAAGCTGGGCAGTCGCTGGTACACGGTCCACTTCCTGGAAGAGGACATCAACGGCAACGGGCAACTCGACTCCGGCGAGAACATCAACGGCAACCACATTTACCTGCCCAACAACACGCCCCCTTTTATTCCCGTCTGGGACAGGATGGGACCGCACCAGGCCCCCAACCATCCCCCACCACACCTGACCAACTGGCTGG
>CEOQ01016997.1_pt1 | contig 28882 bp, 28 predicted proteins | sample 361351 | NCBI WGS metagenome assembly CEOQ01 (sample SAMEA2619907, study PRJEB7988) | marine metagenome | biome: marine biome (ENVO:00000447); feature: deep chlorophyll maximum layer (ENVO:xxxxxxxx); material: "saline water (ENVO:00002010), including plankton (ENVO:xxxxxxxx)" | depth 60 m | reverse complement strand
TCCAATATTGGTTTCTTGTCGAAAATATCTTATTCTGTCATCTTGTTCCACAAATTTTTCACATATTTCTTTAGTTGAATCAGTTGATGCATTATCCGAAATTATTAATTCAAAATTTCTAAATGTTTGAGCAAGAATAGATTTTATTGCTTTCTCAATAAATAATTCACCATTAAAGACGGGCATACCAATACTTAATTTCTGTGCCTGTTGATGATTAAAATTCATAAGATTATCCTAAAAGCAATTTAATTTTTTACACATTTTAGATATCCATCTGGGCATGATGTAACCAAAAGTTTTTCCTGAATGCTCTTATCAATCTTAAATCGCTTATTTCCTTTAAGAAATTTCCAAACTGCCGTTCTTGGATTATTACCATGATCCCATGGTCTATTGTCAAAATGATGCTTATCCATATCTTCCATCATTGTATCAAAAACTATTAGATAATTTCCTTTTTTTACAAATTCAGAATATTTTTTTAATTCCATTGTAACATGTTCTTCTGAATGATTGGAATCAAGTAAAACCATAATCTTCTTTTTATTTTTAGCAATATTTTTTACTTTTTGAAAAATTTTATCATCTATTGAAGAACCTTCTAACATTGAAATTCTTTTAAATAGTTTATGTGATTCGATTTCTTTTTTGTTGTGTTTTCGGATATCGATATCAATTCCAATAACTTTGCCATGATCAAGAAGTTCCAGAATTGATGCATAAAAAATTAGCGAGCCACCACGAGCAATTCCACTTTCAATAATTAGATCAGGCTTGGTTTCCCAGATAAGTTCTTGAACTGCAATCATATCTTGTGGTAGTTGAATTATAGGTCTACCTAGCCATCTAAAATGATAAACATATTCGTAATCAAAAACATGATTTACCCAGTTTTTAGATTTCTGTAAAAGTTTTTTATCATTATTCATTTTTCTGATAAATTTTGTATTTCTTTGATCAAATTCAGCATCAGCGCCAATATCAGCACTATCTTTTATTTTAGATTTTTTTGTTGAATTCATTAATTTCCCTCTTTCTAATTCTTGATAAATCTGTTTTATTCCTTTTCGTAAACTATGTTTAGTCTTAAAATTTAGATTTTTTTTAATTTTTTTGAATGATGCACTATGAGAGTTACTATCTGGCGAATTTTTTAATTTGATTTTACATTCTTTTTTAATTGTATTTGCAACCTCATTTGCCACATATTCCATATCATAGTTTTGCTTGTCATCCCCAACATTGAATATTTGTCCTCCTAATTTCTTTTTTTGTGATATGATGATTTTTTTGTAAGCTTCTATTGCATCTTTAATATGAATAAATGGTCTTCTGTTATTTTTTCCTCTAACAGATATTTTTCCCGTATTAAAAAGCTCTAAAACCATACTATTAACAGACTGATCCCATCTCATTTTCCTAGATGATCCAAAAATACTAGAGAATCTAAATACTGTTACTGTAAAATCATCATCATTTAATTGAAGAACATCGTTTTCTGCTTTTCTATTTGCTTTGTCATATGTAGATTTAGATTTAGTTTTGGATTTTTCATTAACAATTTGTTTTTGTTGTCCATAAACGCTAGTACTAGAACCTAGAACATATTTTTTTACACCTGCAACTTTGCTTAGTTTTGCAATTTTTACTCTTGCTTTATGATTAACCTCAAAAATTTCTTTATCGTTTTTTCTGACTTGTAAATTTTTTGAAAGTACAGCTAAATCAAAAACAATATCTACACCCTCAAGTATTTTTGCACTAATTTTTCTTATGTCATTTTGTACAATTTGTATTCTATTATTATATGTCTGACCGAAATTAATTTTCCCATTTGAAAATCTATCTACACATATTACATAATGACCATTTTTTGCTAGTTCATAAACAAGTTCTGAACCGACATATCCACCGCCACCAGTTACTAGGATTTTCATTAATTTCCTCTTAAACTGATAAATTTTAATCATGTGTTCTGATTTACTATGATATCTTAATTTATGAAGAAATAGTAACATTATTTACAAAATAATATAAGATGCAAAAATTTTTCCTTGATATGGATGATACTAAAAATTACTATCGTGAGGACACTACATACTTTTCAAGAGTTTTAAAACATCCACAATTTGTTTTAAATCAGAATTTTTTACTCCATCCATTTGCTTCACTTAACACATCAAGAAAAATTATCAAAAGTCACTTTCCATTATTTGATTGTGTTTCCAAATTAACTGGAGATACAAATGAACAACTTAAACAGAATTTTGATGATATTTCAAAAAACTCTGATTTAGAAAATCATTTACAAAAAAAATTCAAAGATTATAATAATTACATTTCAGAATCGAACTTGCAGTTTACAAAACTAGCTAAAGAAAATCCTGCAGGTAGATTGAATCGACCATCTCAAGGGCATGCAGGATTTTTTTTGTACATGATTGTAAGATCTATAAAACCAGAGTATTTTGTTGAAACAGGTGTTAGTGCAGGAGAATCTTCTACATATATTCTTCAAGCAATGCACGATAATAATTTTGGAAAATTGATTTCAATTGATATGCCAAGTGTTTTTGTCCCCAAAGGTTTGACTACAATCACACCAGAAGGCGAAACATCAGGTTGGGCCGTCCCTGAACATCTTAAAGATAGATGGGAATTAAACTTGGGAAAATCCGAGGAACTTCTACCGGATATTTTGAAAAAATTAAAAAAAATAGATATATTTTTTCATGATAGTATGCATACATATCAACATATGATGTTTGAATATACAAAAAGTTGGGATTATATTAAAAATAACGGACTATTGCTTTCTGATGACATTGTTGTAATGAATGGTAAAGGACATTCTCCATTTGTTGATTTTGCAAATTCAAAACAAAAAGAAATTGTTGTATATAATGTACTGGGTGGAATCAAGAAATAATTCTTTTAAAATAATAAGATGAGTCCAAAAATAAGACCAATAATTATAGGTGTTTCAGCAGTTTGTATCATTAGTGTAATTTTGTATATTGATTTTTCCACAGAACGCATACATTATGGTGATTATGCGGATGGAGAGTATCCATGTGTAACTATAGGCACAGGAGAAACACATCTAGCCGGTCAAATATCTGATTCAACAAGAAATTGTCACTGGAACATTGATCATCCAAATGCAATACCAGAAAACTTCTTTGAAGATAGAAAACATCCTCTTGCTGAAAAATTAAGTATGACAAGAATTGTTGATGTTGAAAGAGAAAAACTCTTCAAAATTATGGCTGATGTTAAAAATTATCCCGAAATACTACCTAAAAATATTATATCAGTAAAAATCATAGAAGAAACTGATTCAAGTATTATTGCAGAGGAAACAATTATTGAACAGGGAATAAGAGCAACACTACTTGTTAAACATACTTTCATTCCATATGAGAAGCACACAATAGAAATACTAGATGGTGATGCCAAAGCATCAGAAATAATAGCAAATTTCACTGAATCAGATGACAACAAAACAGAAATCCAAGTGGAGACTAATTTGAAACTAGATGGAATATTAGCTCCTTTTGGATTTTTGGCGTTGGGAAACATTAATTCAGCTATGGATACAATAATCTCAACTTTTGCTGATAGAGCAATAGCAGATGAAACAGAATCAGAAAGAATTGTAAATCAAATTTATACAGAAATACTAAATAGGTCTGCAGATGAAACCGCATTATTCCACTATTCTCCTAAAATTCAATCTGGTGAAATGACATTAGATGATTTACGGCAATTACTTTTAGATTCTAATGAATTCAGATTCAATTTATTGCCTAGTGAAATTAAATTATCTCATGAACTCAGTGATGAAACAAAAAGAATTGTAAATAATCTATATACTGAATTATTAGGTAGACATGCAGATGTTGATGGTATAATTCATTGGGGGTCCATGATTGAGGCCAATAAAATGACACATGATGATTTGCGTCATGTAATTATGACCTCTACTGAATACGTGTATAATTCTGATTTGTTAATTGTTGATGATGTATCAATTGAAGATGGTATTCCTATTGTTTTGAATTGGTCTGTTTATAAATTAGATTCATCTCCATTTTTACCAGATCAGGAAGATTTAGTTATAGGCTATCACATTTACCGAGATCATAAATCCTTAATAGAAATTAAGAATCTGGATCAAATTTGTTCAGAGGGAGGATGCACATATGAAGATCATGGAATTGTAGAAGGAAATTCATATCTTTACCAAATTGCACCTATTACATTTTTTAGGGGTGATCAAGCAGTAGTTGGAGAAGGTTGTCTAGATATGGACGCAGTATGTTTTGGATTGTTTACAGGCACAAAACATTATCCCAGTTTTACAGGTTATGCTAAAACACAACCTTAGATAATAATTCATTAGAATAAATTAAATGCATTGTTTTTTCAATATGGTTACTTGTTGGACAAACAGATTATACTACAAAACGATCCTAATGGAATGCATAGCATGTATGACAATTGGGCAAACATTGCATATGATGCATATAATTTAGATCTTCAACCTATTGATTTTAAAAATATTGATCATGTTGTTTTTTCAGGAATGGGAGGTTCGGGGACTATTGGTGATGTGTTGTCAGCAATTTTATCAAAAACCAATATCCACACAACTATTGTAAAAGGATATACACTACCTAATACAATTGATAAGAATACACTTGTTATAACAACAAGTGTATCTGGAAATACTATTGAAGCATACACAACATTAGAATCAGCAAATAAAAAAAACTGTAGTATGATCGCTTTTTCATCAGGTGGAAAAATAGAATCTTTTTGCCAGAAAAATAATATTGAGCATAGAAAAATTCCTTTAATACATTCTCCTAGGGCATCATTACCAGGCTATGTATATTCGATACTTAACACTCTTAATTCAATTATTCCAATTTCAAAACAAGAAATACAAAATTCTTTAACACAGTTACAGGATATATCTAAACAAATCTCGTCAGATAATCTCAATAATAATAATCCGTCACTTAATTTAGCCAGTTGGATTACAGGAATTCCTATAGTATACTATCCTTGGGGTCTAGAAGCATCAGCAACTCGATTTAAGAATTCTCTACAGGAGAATGCAAAAACTAATGCGATGATTGAAAATGTAATTGAGACTAGTCATAATGGTATTGTATCATGGGAAAGATCATCAAATATGAATCCTATAATGATAATTGGGCAGGATGATCATGATAAAACTAAAGAACGATGGAAAATTCTGCGAGAATATTTTGAAACAAACAGTATTGACTATAAAGAAATTTTTACTGTGAATGGAAATATCTTATCAAAAATTATGTGTTTAATTTACATGTTAGATTTTAGCACGATTTATTATGCTATAAAATTAGGCATTGATCCATCACCAGTGAAATCAATTGATTTCATTAAGGAAAGATTGTAAATTATTCATTAATATAATGATTATATAAGATATACAAGAATTATGGCAAATACAAATCTAGTGTCAGTTGTAATACCTGTTTATAATTCTGAAAAATATGTAGAAGAATGTATAGATTCTATTCTAAATCAAACGTATGATAATATTGAGATTATTGTAGTAGATGACGGTTCTGAAGACTCTTCTCTAGAAATTTTAGAAAATTTTTCAGATAAAATTAAAATATTTTCGCAAGAAAACCAAGGACTTGCTTCATCACTAAACCTAGGAATAAGCAAAATAAATGGTAATTGGTTAAAATGGTTTTCTCCTGACGACGTAATGTATCCAAAAACAATTGAAACTCTAGTTAATGCAACAAAACAATGTAGTGAAAATACAATCTTATATTCAGATTGGAATATTATAGATGATACAGGTAATACCTTACGAGAATTTCACGAGTCAAATTATAACAAACTTTCTCCATTTGAATATACTGTAAGATTACTGGATGGACAACAAATCAATGTGAATACTACACTGATTCCAACAAACCTCTTAGAAAAATGCACCATAAGAAAACTTGATGATCCAGTTGCAATAGACTATGATTTTTTTCTGCAATGTGCATTACTACATAATGTAAAATTTCATTTAGTTCCAGATTTGTTAATAAAATATAGAATTCATACAGATCAACTATCTCATAAAAACATTTCAAAAACTTTTGATTATGTTCAAAAAATTAGAAATGAAATTATTTTACAACTTGATGATTCACTCCAAAAAAAATATTTGGATGAATTAGAACTTTATCAAAAAACAAAACCAACAAAAAGAAAAACAATGGAGTTAGGAATGAAATTAATTTCTTCAACTCCATCATGGGTTTCAGACAGAATTCTTACTTTTTATCTGAATAAAATTCGTCAAAGCCGTTAACAATCTTTAATATAGTTTTTATGTGAAAAAATATTCAAAAACATAATGTCACTTCCAAAGGTATCAATTATAATTGTAAATTATAATGGGAAAATTTTTCTAGAAAAATGTCTAGAATCTATTTTCAAAATTGACTATGATAATTTTGAAGTTATCATAGTCGATAATAATTCAACTGACAAAACAATAGAATTTGTTACAGATAATTATCCATCAATAATCTTACTAAAACTTAATTCAAACAAGGGTTTTGCTGAGCCAAATAATATAGCTGCAAAAATAGCAACTGGAAAATATTTACTGTTTTTAAATAATGATACAATTGTTACTCCTAACTTCATTTCTGAAATGATACCAATTATAGAAAACGATGAGAAAATTGCCATCTGTCAAAGTCTTCTGTTAAAACCTGATGAAAGTGTTGACTCTAGTGGGGATTTCATAGATCATCTTGGTGTAGTGTATAATTCAACTAGAAAAATTAATGATGTAAGAATGATTTCTAGTGCTCGTGGGGCATCAATGTTAATTCGTAAAAAAATATTTGGTGATCTAGATGGATTTGATGAAAAATTTTATGCTTCATTTGAAGATGTAGATTTAGGATGGAGAACATGGATGATTGGATACAAGGTGGTACTTACACCAAAATCCATTGTCTATCATATTGGAAGTCAAACTATAAAAACTAAAAAACCTGAAATTGCATTTCATGGATTTAAGAATCAGTTATCAATGAAAATTACTAATTTTGAACCATCACTGGCAGTTAGAAATACATTATTATTTTTTATACAATATGGGTTAAGGGAATTAAAAATTTGGTTTGATTATAAGATTAAAGGAACTACTAAATTAACAGCCACAAACTATGAAACAAAACTTGCAGAAAAACCAAATTTCAGAATTATATTCAAAAGTATAGTATGGATTATCTCAAACCCAAGATATCTTATCACAAAACAAAGAAAAGTAAATTTTTCAAGAAAGGTTAGTACTGACACTTTAATGAAAATGAATATTATTAGTAGTAAAATTCAGTGAAGAGTGATGAAAATTTGAAAGCAGTCATACTTGCTGGTGGTCGTGGAACTAGACTGAGTGAAGAAACACAAACGAAACCAAAACCAATGATCAACATAGGTGAAAAGCCAGCTATTTGGCATATCATGAAAATTTATTCAACATATGGAATAAACGATTTTGTTATTTGTTGTGGATATAAAGGTGAAGTTATCAAAGAATATTTCGAGGACATTCCAGAAGATTGGAATGTTGATCTTATTGATACTGGTTTAGATACAATGACAGGAGGGAGAATCAAACGTATTGAAAAAAATATTGGCGGTGAAAAATTTTTCCTTTCATATGGTGATGATTTAAAACCAGTCAACATTACAGAATTACTTGATTTTCACACAAACAATAAGAAATTGGTTACAGTAACTGCAGCTCAGCCACCTGGAAGATTTGGTATTCTAAAACTTGAAGAAAATAATGTTATAGAAATGAGGGAAAAACCACCAGGAGATGATATCTGGATAAACGGTGGATATTATATTTTAGAACCAGAAATTTTCAATTATTTATCCAAAGACACAGATGTTTGGGAAAACGAACCACTAAATAAATTAATTAAAGAAAACCAAGTTTCAGCATTCAAATATAATGGAATTTATCAACCACTAGATACATTAAATGATAAACTAAATTTAGAAAAAATGTGGAGTGACGGAAAACCTTATTGGAAAATTTGGGAATGAAATGTAGATTCTGTAAATCTACTTTAACCAATGTCTTCTTGGATCTTGGAAGAACTCCAATGGCAAATTCATTTCTAAAACCAACTGATCTCACTAACATAGAACCTGATTATCCATTATGCACATACGTATGTTCAGAATGTTTCTTGGTTCAATTGGATGAATTTGAAAAACCAAAAGAGATTTTTTCAAATTATGTATATTTCTCATCTTATTCTACTACATGGCTAGATCACGTAGAAAAATTTGTTAATCAATTAGTTAACCAATTTAAAATTGACAAAGAAAACCAGGTAATTGAGATTGCTAGTAATGATGGATATCTTCTTAGACATTTTAAAGAAAAAAATATATCGATTTTAGGTATAGAACCAGCAAAAAATATAGCAAATCATGCAAAGTCAAAAGGAATTCCAACAATCAATAAATTTTTTGGCGTAGATACTGCCAAGGAATTAACACAAAATGGAAAAAATGCAGATTTCTTAATCGCATTTAACGTACTTCCACACGTACCTGATTTGCATGACTTTGTAAATGGATTAAAAATATTACTAAATGATAATGGAATTTTAATAATTCAATTTTCTGCATATTTACTTGAATTGATCAAATCAAACGAATTTGATATGATTTATCACGAGCATTTTTCGTATTTTTCATTTAGTACCTTGAAAAAAATATTTGCCAAGTTTAAATTAAAGATATTTGATGTAGAGGAATTATCTATTCATGGAGGATCTTTACGTCTATACATTACACACGAAAATAATAATTTACATAAGAGCACTGTTAGTATAGAAAATCTATTAGAAAAAGAAAAACAATTTGGATTACTAGAAACATCAACCTATGAAGATTTTCCTGAAAAAATTAAAACCATCAAACAAAATATTTATGATTTTTTTATTTCTGCAAAGAAAGAAAATAAAAAAATTATTTGTTATGGTGCACCTGCTAAAGGTAATACACTTCTAAATTATTGTGGAATTGGAAAAGAGTTTATTGAATATACTGTAGACAAAAATCCATATAAACAGGAATTATTTCTTCCAGGGACACACATTCCAATTTATTCTACGGAAAAAGTACAAGAAACAAAACCTGATTATCTTTTAATTTTACCATGGAATTTAAAAGATGAAATTATACAACAAATGAGTTACATTAGAGACTGGGGAGGAAAATTTGTTACACTTATTCCGGATATTAGCATCATTGAATAGATATCTATAGAATTGTATCATTCATAGAATACTGTTTTTTTAAATCTGGATTAGATAGTAATTCTTTATACCAATCTACGGTTCGTGTTTTTATTGAATCTGTCAAAATTCCTTTTGCTAATGATTCATACATTTCTTCAACACCGTCTTTAATACTATATTTTGCAGAAAATCCAAGAGTATTTTGAATTTTTTTGAATGATGCAAAATATGACCTAAAATCATTTGTATCACTTAATTCAATTTCACATTTTTTTTCGCAGTTATTTGCAATTTCGTTTGCAAGATTACCCATCTCATAATTCTGTTCTTCTGAACCAACATTGAAAATCTGGCCTCCTATCTTCTCTTTGTCTGCTGTGACAACTAATTGATAAGATTGTACAACGTCATTGATATGAATAAATGGTCTTTTGTTAGATTTTCCCTTAACAGAGATTTTGTTGTTTTTAAATAAATCAAGTACCATGCAGTTAACTGCGGTATCAAACCTCATTCTTGGTGATAGTCCATAAACACTTGAAAATCGTAATACTGTCACTGTAAAATCATCACTGTTTAAAGGTAAATTATCAATCTCTGCATTTCTATTTGCTTTTGAATATGCTGTTAATGGTTTAACACTAGCATTTTCATCAGCAATATTTTCTTGTTGTCCATAAATACTTGCACTAGATGCAAGAATGTAACGTTTCACACCATTTTTTTTACTCAACATAGCAACTCTAGCACGACCTTTGTGGTTTATTTCAAATGTTTTTTCAGGATTTAGTTCCCCTGCAGGATCATTTGAGATCGCTGCAAGATCTAAAACAACATCAATATCTTCTAAAATTTTTGGTTCAAACCATCGTATATCATCATTAATTAATTCTAATTTTCCCTGAAATTTTTCCTGTGATAAAAATTCTTTACCAAAAAAAAATCGATCTAAGCATTTTACATAATGACCATCCTCAATTAATTTAGGAATTACTACAGAACCAACATATCCTGCGCCACCAGTAACTAATATTTTCAAAAAATCATCACATTTCTACCTATTTCTATGAATATTTAATTATTGTATTTTTCATTAGTAATGAAAATAGCGGTGTTATTTCATCTCGAAGTCTTTGTATATTTTCATCTAATGTATTTGATTTATGATAATTTACTGGATGTGAAATTGTAGATATTGTTCTACCAGAATCTATTTCTTCTGCTAAATAATGTGATGATAAAATTATTTCATGTTCATTTTTGTTTAATGCCTGTTTGATTGGTTCAGCTCCAGCATAATCTGGTAATTTTCCTCTGTGTATTCCAAATGCAAGAACAGAGGCTTTTTTTATTATTTCTTCAGGAATTAAGTATCTCCAAGAAATTTCTATTATGAAATCACAATTTGGAACATCATGAATTGGATCTGATTTTGAGTCTACTGTCTCCAAAGGAATACTACTCTCTTTACATTTTTCTACAAATAGTCTGTAATCATCTCTTTCGGATTTATTAGAATCCTCTGATTTTGGTTTTAATTTGTGCGTGTAAACTTTTAGTAATTGATAATTTGGTTCATCTATAATTCCACATAACGCATTATAGCCATGTGGTCGTGAAAGAAATGCAACTATTCTAATCATAAATCTTCATTTTATGAATAAGATAAATAAATTCCTCATTAATAGCATTTAATCTGAATAATTATATGCTTAGTAATTTTATTACAAGCGTGAGTGTCCCCTCAATTGAATTAAAATTAATTCGAAAATCAGATGTAGATTTTCTTTATGAGATACTTTCAGAAAGAACTACCAATGAGAATATTTCTCATAAAGAAATGCCAACTTACAAAAAACATGTTAAATTTGTTCTTTCAAAACCCTACAAAAAATGGTATATTATTTATTATAAAAAACAAAAATTTGGTTCAATTTACCTGACAAATTTAAACGAGATTGGGATTCACTTTAAAAAAAATCAAATTCCAGACTCTATAATTATGAAATGTATAGAGCTACTCATAAGTAAAAATCGAGAAAAACGATTTCTCATAAATATTAGCCCAAAAAATAAGAAATTAATAAAAATCATCAAGAAGAATAAGTTCAAACTTATTCAATATACTTATGAATTACAGTTATCTGGTTAATTGGAAGATTGTCAAAACAAATTAAATTATTTGATCCCGTGATCAATGATGATGAAATCAAATCAGTTGTAAAAGTTTTAAAAAGCCATTTTTGGGCATCTGGTTCTGGTTCAGGTAATGTTGAAAAATTTGAAAAAAAATTCAATAGATATATTGGTTCTAAAAATTCACTTGCTGTAAATTCTGGAACTGCTGCATTACATCTGGCATTAGCTCTGTGTGACATTAAAAATAAACAAGTCATATTACCTTCTTTATCTTTTGTATCAACTGCTCATGCAATATTGTATAATGGAGGAATACCAGTTTTTGCCGATATTGATCCAGTCACACTAAATATTGATTCTAGATCTGTTGAAGAAAAAATTACAAACAAAACAAAGGTAATTTTACCTGTTCACTTTGGAGGATTATCTTCCAATCTAAATTCAATACAAAAATTATGCAGAGATAATGACCTTTTTTTAATTGAAGATGCTGCACATGCTACAGGTAGTTTGTATAAAGGTAAAAAAATTGGCACTCACGGTTCAGCAGTTTGTTTTAGTTTTCACCCTGTAAAGAATTTGGCAATGCCTACTGGCGGCGCAATTTCATTAAATGGTAAAAATTCAAAAAAATTTGAAAAAAGTATTAGATCTTTACGATGGTGTGGAATTTCAAATAGAAAGGGAGTAAAATATGATGTTTCTACCCTTGGTTGGAATTATTACATGAATGAAGTTTCTGCCGCAGTTGGTTTAGAACAACTGAAGAAATTAGACAGATTAATTTTGATTAAAAAAAATATTGCTAGAAGATATAATGATGAATTAGATGTTATCAAAATGCCTTTTGATAAGAACTGTTCGTATCATATATTTTGGATACGTGTAAAAAGACGAAATGAGTTTATGAAGAAAATGTTGCAAAAAGGAATTGAAACAGGAATTCATTACGCACCAATTCATAAAATGGCATTTTATAATTCAAAAAAACACAATCTTCCAAAAACTGATTCTGTATCTGAGGAATTGGTTTCTATCCCAATTCATGCCAATTTAAGTGACTCTTCCGTGTCCAAGATAATAAATTATGTAAACAAATTTTCCTAAATTATTGATATTCAGTAATACCGTCGCCTAATTTGATATCAGTTTTTGCTTTTTTTCCATCTACTTGATTAATTAATCTTGGATCCAAACCCCTGATCTTATTTCCAGGGCGTAGGATTTCAATATTCACACCCTCTTTCAAGACATCACCTTTTTTGATATCTTTTATTGCCTGAATCCTTCTTTTAGCAAAATAAAATAATTCATTTTCTTCACTGAGAATATTTTTTATACCATCACCTTTTGATTTGTCTGCATTCCTAATACTTTTTACCATTAATTCTAATTCTTCAGGAGTTAATGCAAATTTATGGTCAGGTCCTGTAAGATTTTTGTCTATCGTAAAATGTTTTTCTACTATTGTAGCACCTAAACCTACAGCTGTAAGTGGGCCAATTAATGGTTCCACACTATGATCCGAAAAACCAATTGGTAAATCATAACGTTCTTTCATTTTTGGAATCACAGAAAGGTTTAGTGATTCAAGTGAGGATGGGTATTTTGATGTACATTGAAGTAAACCAATTGACTTGTTATATTTTTTAATTAGATTTACTGCAAAATCAATTTCATCAAATGTACTAGCTCCTGTTGAAACTAAAATTGGTTTACCAGTTTTTGCTAGATATTCTAATAGTCTTATATGATTTATTTCAAATGATGCAATTTTATGAATTGGAACATATGGATCAATATTTTTTGCATCCTCAACCGAAAATGGTGTTGACATGAAAATTATATTTTCATCTTGACAGATTTTTTGTAATTTAGAAATCATTTCGTATGGCATTTCAAGATATTCAAAAATTTCATTAATTTCCTTAGAATTACCTTGATCTGACAAGTAATCACTCTTCCCTGCTTTTTCTGCGTAAACTGTTTTTGCTCTATATGTTTGGAATTTTACTGCATCTGCACCTGATTTTGATGCAATTCTGATTAATTTCTCTGCTTGTGCCAAATCCTGCTCAAAACTGCCACATTTCCAATTTGAACCTGCTTCAGCGATAATAAATGTATGATAAGAATTATTCAAAAAATTCTCAGAATTTAGGTCCATATTCAATTTGTGGTTCAATTTATCTTCAAATACTTCCTAAGAACTTAATCACTTTCAAGCAAACTAGATTCTTCAATGATTTTTTTCAATTCATCTTTTGAAAGTTTTTCTACAAGATTTGATGAATAAGAGTCTGACATTTCAAGTTTTTTAATACCTGGATAACTAGATTTAATTTCATCTATGTCTCTAAATGGACTAAAAATGATGTATTTATCGTCAAATTCCCATGCATATCGTAATTCATCCGCATTGATCAAAGTCTCATGTAATTTTTCACCAGGTCTTATAGAAACTATTTCCTCTTTGGCATTACCAACGATTTCAATTAATGCATCCTTTAGATCCATAATTGAATATGCCTTTAATTTTGGAACAAAAACTTCTGAACTTTTTCCTAAAAATGCTGATTCTATAATAAAATCTAAAGCCTCATTCATAGTCAAACTAAATCTTGTCATGTTAGGTTCAGTAATTGTGATTTTTTCTTTTTCACGAATTTGTTTGATGAATTTTGGTACAACAGAACCACTACTTCCCAAAACATTTCCATATCTTAGAGCAATGAATTTTGTTTTGTTAGGAAGTTCAGGATTAGCAGCAACAAATAATTTTTCCATGAGTAATTTGGTTGCTCCATACGTGTTAAGTGGAGAAACTGCTTTGTCAGTACCTACACATATTGCTAATGGAATATTTTCATGCAAACATGCATCAATAACATTTTGTGAGCCAATAACATTTGTTTTAATTCCCTCAAAAGGATTGTATTCTACTACCGGGACATGTTTTAATGCAGCAGCATGAAAAACAATATCTACATTTTCAAATGCTTTGTATAATCTTGATAACTCTCTTACATCTCCAATAAAAAATCTTAGTCTTTTATCATTGAATTCAGATTCCATACTAACCTGTTTATTCTCATTTCGGCTGAAAATTCTAATTGTCTTCACATCTGTTTCAAGTAATTTTCTTGTTAACGCTTGACCTAAAGAGCCAGTTCCTCCTGTAATTAAAACAGTTTTGTCCTTTAATTTCTCGATAATCTCTGTTTTCATTGTAGATTTGACAATATTTTTTATATATTAACTCTCTTTATTTGTCAAACCTACTCTCAGTAAATTCACAAATAATGTGATAAATGACTCGATGTACCTCTTGGATATTAGATGTGGAGGAACTTTTAACAATTATTGGAATATCTACATGCTCTTTAATTATGCCACCATCATTTCCCAAAAGTGCTATAGTTTTGGCTTTTCTTTTTTTGGATTCAATTAGTGCTTTTTTGACATTAACAGAGTTTCCACTAGTTGAAATTCCTAAAACTACATCTCCTTCTGAGACTAGTGATTCACATTGACGACTAAAAATATCATCAAATGAGAAATCATTTCCAATTGATGTGAGGATTGAACTATCTGTAGTTAAGGCAATTGCAGGTAAACTCTGGCGATCTTTCTTAAATCGGCTTACTAGTTCTGATGCAACATGTTGGGCATCAGCAGCACTACCACCATTTCCAAAAATTAGGATTTTTTTCCCATTTTCAAGGCAATTAATAATTTCTCTAATTGCATATTCAATAATTTCTGACAAAGGAACAGCTTCTTCAATGCATTTTGCACTGTCAAGTAATGATTTTTCTATATTATCTTTCATAATTATCATACAAATACTTGTCTTAGTTTTTCTTTAGCAGGAAGTTCTGAATCCCAAATTTTCTTTTTACCATCACCAAGAATTTTCTCAATTGATCGTAAATCTCTAACCAGTCTGAATAATCCTTCTGGTTCTAATGATGCTGCTTGATCACTTCCATACATTGTTCTATCTAAAGTAATATGCCTTTCAATGGAAGTTGCTCCTAGTAATGCTGCTGTAACACAAATTAGATATGAACCAGCTTCATGCCCACTATACCCAACTTTACATTTAAACTTATTTTGCAAAGTAGAAATTAATTTTAAATTTGCTTCATCGGGCTTCATAGGATATGCACTATGAGAATGCATTAACTCAAATGGACATTTAGACTTTGTAAAAATTTTCACTGCATTTTCAATTTCTTTAAGTGTACTCATTCCAGTTGATATGAATGTATATTTTTTTTCTTCTGCAACAGTTTTCAATAGTTCCTTATGAACAAGCATTGCTGATGCTATTTTATTATATTTAGTTTTAAAACTACGCATCTGTATCTGACTTTCAATGTCCCAGCATGATACAAACCAAGAAATTTTCTTTTTCTTACAATATTTATCGATAATAGAGTACTGCTTATGGTTAAATTCAAGTCCTAATTTTTGATCTCTTTGTGTTGTTCCCCAAGGACTTTCCCGTGGCTTGTCAAGAGTTTCTTTTGAATATACCTTTTCAACACTTCTTTTTTGGAATTTTACAGCATCACATCCTGCACTTGATGCAACATCGATTAATTTTTTTGCTATCTGTAAATCACCATTATGATTTATTCCAATTTCAGCAGTTATGAACACCATATATCACTTGCAAATTTTTTCAATTAATATGTATTTAGGATAATTTCTTTCTTTTCAACTTTGAAATAATTATCATGTTTGAAATTTCTCTAAATGCACCCATACCACCCATTTTTGTACAAACAAAATCAACATGATTTTTTATGCTTTCATCTGCATCATTTGGTACAGCTGAAAATCCAACCTTCATGAGAAGTTTCAAATCGTTCACATCATCTCCTATGTATGCAACTTCATCGCTAGAAACCTCAAATTTTTTGCATATTTTTGATAATTCATTTTCTTTATTTTGAGAACCCGAAATAACCTTTGTAACGTTCATATCTTTGGCCCATTTTTTTGTAATTTTCGAATCTTCTTTTGTAACAATAATTGTTTTTATTCCATTTTTTAATAATAGATTTATCGCCATTCCATCTCTTACATGGAATTTTTTTAGCAATTCTCCAGCATTTGAATAATATCTACCACCATCAGTTAGTACACCATCTACATCTGTAAGAATTATTTTAATTTGCTTACATTTTTTTCTTAGATCAGAATTAATTCTCATACCAATTATCATTATCTTGCATATATTTTACTTGTGCTTGTTTTCTAGTTTTAATTCATTAATTTTCTTATTATGTTCTTTTGCTAATATTTCAAAATATTCACTATTCTTTTTAAAAAATTTTTCAGCTTGTTCATTATTAATATGTGTATCAAATAAATATCCATCATAAAAAAACTCATCAATAAATTTGAGTAATAACTCAGAAGAAGAAAATTCGAAAGTGTTTTTATCCAATAAATGCATAAACTCATTTACATCCTCCAAACTAACTTCTTTCTTTAGAGAATCTTTTATTGCATCAGGTAGTTCTTCCAAATTTTTTAGTCTATGTACACATGCAAGTCTATCATAAATTGTATCACCAAAAACTATACATGGTTTTTTGTATAATGTACCTTCTAATCCGGTAGTACCTGTAATAGTAATAACCATTTTACAGTTTTCTAAAATAGTTTTTTGGGATAATGATGGATGTACTAATTCTACATTTGGTAATTCCAGTATTTTTTTGTAGAATGAAATGTCTCTCCAGGCGTAAATTTTTTGCATTGGGTGTTCTTTTACGATTAATTGGTAATCTATTGGAATGGATTTTGCAATATTAGTTATAACTGCTATTTGGTTTGCATAAAATGCTGCTGGGATTAATGTGGTACGTTCAGGTTCTATATGAAGTGGGAAATAGATAAATTTTTGATTAAAATTAATTTCTGTTGCAAGATTTGCATTAATGAATTTTTTTCTATAAATAGCTCTCAGAGGACGTATACCCTCAAGAAAAATTACTTTGAAAAAACTTTTTCCACGATATGCATAATATTTTCTGTATTTACTATTCAATATGATCGATAAATACTTCAGAGAACCATAAAACCATGATTTTTTTGTCCCACGATATTTTTCCCTAAATTTTGTTTGTGATGTTGTAATTATTTTTATTTGTTCACGTAGCTCTTCAAATGATTTTTCTTTTTTTTCTATTGGTTTTTTTATAAATTCTAACTTATCATAATCATCTGAAATATATGACCTGTTTCCAAATCTTGTATAACTTAACATTAAGATTTTGATATTTTTTGCCTGGCAGATTTTTTGCAGTATTTGACCATTACTTAGATCTGTGATTCTTATTGCTAGATAATCTGGTTTTTCAATATCTATAACTTTCTCAAAAAATCTACATTCTTGTTCAATTACTGTTAAAATTTCATCATAACTGAACTTGTAATAGTCATTATATTTGTAAAGATTTACGTCACTATACACAATTTTCCAGATATCAATTTTATATTTTTTTTCAATTTCTGCTAAATAATTTAGATCTGGTTTTTTTTGTGAGTTGTCAAAGCAATCACGTAAATACCATTTATTTTTAAAATTAACCATTTTTTGTTCTTCATAAAATTTTTTCCCATTATTCACATCTATGATAGCAGAAACTTCACAATCATATTTTTCTTGTAACCATTTTGTCATTCCAAAATGTGGAGAAATAACATCTAACCAGACTAAAATTTTATCTTTCATTTATGATATAATACTCAAAAATTGAATTATTAGTGTTTATAACAATTTGTACTAGGAGGTTATTAACCAGACATCTATCTCAAGGCATGATATTATAATTAAATTTATGATGAAATTGTTTTATTTTTAACACATAAAATATTTGTATAATTCTTTTTTTCTTCATTATATTCACTAACAAATTTTTCTATTTGTATGGTATCTAATCTATTATTTTTTTGATTCAGATTATATAATTTAAAATCTTTCTGTAATAATGATTTAAGAATTTCTTTTGGCTCATCTCCAAACTTTTTGATCCATTTAGGAAAGTATTCCATCATAATCGTAAGATTTTCTGATTTTTCAATAATTTTTGATGTACCTAATAAAACAGCACCTTCTGCACCTTCAACATCTATTTTTATAAATTTTATTGGTTTTTCAAACTTTTTAAAATATTCATCTAGTGTAATTACATCTACTTCCACACTATTTCTTTTTTCATCAGAATCAAAAATTCTATGACTAGCTAAGTTTCTTTTTGAAACATATAATTTGATTTTACTATTTTTGTTTGAAACAGCTTTTTGAATTAGTGTTACATTACTATGGTTATTTTCCTTAATATTCTTTGAAAGTAATTCAAAATTTGATGGTTCTGGTTCAAACGCATAAACATGCCCCAAGTCACCGACTAACTTTGCAAAAATCAAAGTGTAATAACCTATATTTGCTCCTAAATCAATAATGATATCACCTTCCTTAATGATCTGTTTTAAGTAATTAATTTCAAATTTATCATAATTATCTTTTCTTGTAGACAGGAGTAGCGAATCCTCTTTATCAAGAAAAACTTTTTGACCGTCTATTTCAACATATTCTTCTCGTATTCCTGAATTAATTCTAGAAAAGGTTTCTTCGTATATGTTTACCATTGTTTTTGATCTTCCCAAACCTAATTTTGCAAAATACTTTGCAATTTTTTTAAAAACTAATACACGGTTCAATTTTTTTCCAGTGACTATTTTCCAATTTTCTATTTAAAAAACCTGTTTAAATTCATTAATGAAATTTTAGAAAATTATTTCAAATGATATATTGAATTTTTGATATTCTATCTATGTAGTAATAGGTTTAAAATTAAAGATTTTAATTCAGTTATTATTCTCTTTGCTTAGTATATGGATGAAATTAAAAGAATTACTTGTATAATTCAAGCTAGAACTGATTCAACAAGATTACCAAATAAAGTTTTAAAAGAGATTGAAAATGTACCTATGATTCATCACATAATTAATAGAATAAAAAGATCAAAAAAAATAGATCAGATTGTTTTAGCAACAACAGATAGTGATTCTGATAAGATTTTATTGGACATTGCCAAAAATCTTGAAATAATTGGGTTTGCTGGTCAGCAAGATGACGTACTTGGAAGATTTTATGACGCTGCAAAATTATTTTCAGCTGATCCAATCATTCGCATTACAGGAGATTGTCCATTAGTAGATTCTGATTTACTAGATATTATGATTGAGATATTTCTTGAAAATGAGTATGATTATGTTTCAAATACAATTGAAAGAACATTTCCTGACGGACTAGATATAGAAATTTTTTCTTTTGCTGCATTAAAAACTGCTTATCAAGAGGCAAAATGGTCATCAGAAAGGGAACATGTAACACCATTTTTTATAAAAAATAAAAATTTGTTTAATGTATATAATTATAGTAACAAACAAGATTTATCATATTTAAGATGGTGTATTGATGAAGAATCTGATCTTTTAATGGTGAAGAAGATTTTTCATAAGATGAATGATAAAAAAAATTTTTCTACAGATGACATACTAGAATTAATTTCAAAAAATCCAGACATTTCTAAAATAAATAAAGATGTTAAAACAAATCAGGGTTATGAGAAATCATTAAGTCATGATAAATTAGTTCACCGAGAATAAAATTATAGCGAGATAATTTTATTTTTCTTTGCAGATTCTATAGCAGCAAGCCCAATTCGTAGAGTGTTTAAACCATCCAGACCATCTACAAGTGGTTTCTTCTTAGATGTTATAGAATCAAGAAAATTACGAATCTCATTAATATACATCTCATTTACTCTTATGACATTATTATATACTGTACTAGATGGTTTTGAAAGTAATTGTAAAGTAACTTTAGAATTAACTGTCTGTGAATATCTAGATGAAGTGGGTTTTGATAAATTGTATTGCCATTCTAAGCTTCCTTTTTCACCTATAATATAACATCCCCGTTCGTAAAATGGCCTCAGATAATCGATATTCAAGTTCCCAATTAATCCTTTTTTAGTTTTTAGTATCATTGAGGCAAAACTTTCTGTTTCTGTTTTGATACTGTTAGTTTTTTGAGTTTGACAATAAACGGATTTTATCTCATCATCAAATAACCATCCAAGATAGTCATATTCATGAGAATCATCTAAAATTATTCCACCGCCTTTTTTTAAAATATAGTGATTCCTATAATTTGTTCCCGGTTTCCAGAATTTAATATTATGACCAAATTTGATCAATATAGACAGAGGTTTGCCAATTTCTTTTTGCATTAATTTCTTTTTCAATAAGTTTAGTCCTTTATCAAACCGTAAATTATATCCAACAGAAATTGAAAGTTTCTTATGTTTTGCTTTCTTTAATATTGGAATTACATTTTTTAAATTTGTAGATATTGGTTTCTCAATAAAAACATGTGAATTTGACTTGATACAAGAATTTGCGATTGACATATGAGATTCTGGTAATGTGCATATTATGGAAAAATCTGGTTTAAAGGAAAGTGCATCATCTAAATTTAAAAATTTTTTTACAGAATACTTTTTTGACAGATTATTTAAAACTAATTTATTAATATCTAAAATAGCTATATCTTTTACTCCAATTTTTTTAATATTATGTAAGTGGCGTTCTCCTATTGAGCCACACCCTATAATTAAACCCCTTAAGTTATTATAACTATTTTTCATATCCAATATTAGAATTTCATCACACTTTTCATGATTTTTCCCTGCAGAGAACTTTTCACAGTTTTTGTGTCTATTGCATTTTTTACAATTTTCATACTTTTCTTACTTGCGTCTAATGTTTTTTTGATGTCTTTCATTGAATGTGAATAAGACAAAAATACCCAACCTGGACCAAAAAGTATTCCACGTTTAACCATTTCTTGATAGAAGAGACTTTTGATAAGTAGTGAAGGTTTTCCATTACTATTTTTGCATATTATAGATGAGCGTACTGGGATTCCCTCCATCTTAATATTTACACCTATCTCGTCTGCTAGTTTGTTAAATTCACTATTTAATATTGAACCCAGATTCCAACAATGTTTTATCACTGGTTTTCTTTTTATTTCATTAATTACTGCTATTGATGCTGCTAGTGACAGTGTTTCACCACCATAGGTTGTGGAATAGAATACATCATTAAATTTTTCCATGTATTTTCTTTTACCTGTGATTACTGCTAATGGCATGCCATTAGCAACTCCTTTACCAAACACTGCTAGATCAGATTTAATTTTAAGTAATTCCTGAGCACCACCACGTGAATATCTAAATCCCGTTATTACTTCATCAAATATTAATAACGCACCATTTTTTTTTGCAATATTTTTTACATTATTTAAAAAGTTATTTTTTGGAAATTTTGTCATCATGGGTTCCATATACACGGCTGCAACTTCACCATGCCAGTCTTCAAATAAAACTTTGAGTGATTCTATATCATTATATTCAAACTTTCGTATCATTTTTCTTAAAATTTTTGGAATTCCCTCGTTTTTACTAGTAATCACTGTAAACCAGTCATGCCATACACCTCCACCACCCCAATATGCTATATTGTTACGTTTGGTAATAGCTCTTGCAGCACGAATAGCAGCAGTACCAGCATCTGAACCAGTCTTAGCAAAGCGAACCATTTCTGCGCCAGGTATTATAGAATTAATTTTTTCTGATGCTTCAACTTCAAGAAAATGAGGAATTGAAAAAGAAATTCCTTTTGAGAGCTGTGTTTTTATTGCTTTATTGACAGATGGATAATTATATCCTAAGGTTATTGGTCCTAAACCTAGTACAAAATCAATGTATTCATTATTATCAACATCAAAGACATGACTACCGTTACCATGTGAAAGATATGTAGGATATACGCCATCAACATAACTATAATGTGCTTTACTAAATGTTTGTGATAAAGCTGGAATTAGTTTTTTTGCACGACCTAAATATTTTTTAGATTTTTTTAATGTCATGCTAGTTTCAGATTATTATGATATAATAATTGCATGCATAAAACTTTCTAAAATAAGGAATTTAGGATTATAAATCAATTCTAATAATTTTCCAATTCATAACAACTGCTCCACTAATTTGAAGTTTTTTAGAATTTTCAAGTTTAACTGTGTATGTACCCATTTGGTCTATTGGAGGTTGTGGAATATCAATATCTATATCAAAATCAAATACTTCAATATCTTTTGCGCCTAAACTATAAACAAATTTCTTAAACTGTGGTAAGCTGTATACGTTATAGTAACTATTGAAACCTTCACTACCTGATTCTTTTTTAAATTCTCTTACTTTAATTTCAAAATCTATATCTCCTTCATAAAATAATGAACTCAAAAATATATGATCTTTTGTCATGTGTATCAAGTCTTTTAGTATTTGATCATAGTATGGTAGCCAAGAAATTGTTTTCCAACAAATTGAAATATCAAATTCTTTTTGATATTTTTCTTTTATATCATAGATATCTGCTACTTCAAAGGATGTGTTTTTTGTGTTTTTAAATAGTTCTTGTGCTTTTTTGATAAGATAATCAGATTGATCAATTCCTATAAAATCTGATTCATGACTAATGTTTTTTAAAAGATTTGTAATATGTCCGATTCCACAACATGCATCAAGAATTTTTAGCTTTTTTTCTTTAATTACAGGCGAAATAATTTTTTCTAATATTTTATCAATCTCTTGTTTTGTTTTTAGATATTTATTCATCTCAGAAATATTAAATTCTTCATCTTTATTTCCTTCAAAGTATTGATATTTTCTTGACATTATTTTTTCTTTAGAAATTATGTCTCTATTTTATCTTTTGATTGTTTACTTTGAGAAAAAAAATCTGTATATGATTTTTTCAGTATTGCATCTATCCATCTATAATTAAATAGATTATCACATTTGTAACTTGTTGAAATTCCAATTTTGTCAAAAAATATTTTCTGCCACTCGATTTCATAAATTCCTGTACCCAAAAATATTCCTGCATGTGAGTTTTCTACTTTGAAATTATATACAAATCCATCCTTTACATGATGGTTTTGATTTTTTGTATTTTTGTCTGGATAAAAGTCTCTTATGAACAAAAAACCTCCGTCTTTTAATAGATTGTCTATATTCGTAATTGATTGAAAAATTGTTTCTCTTGAAACCCAATCAAAAACATCGTCAATTATGATCAAATCAAAATATTTTTCAAATTTTTCATTATTAGCAATTTCATTATCTGCAATTGTTCCATGAACAAAGTTTACTTCATCTTTAAATTTTTTCTGTCCAAACTGAATTGCATCATTAGATGCTTCTACATTAAAACATTCAGTTGCATCATTATTTTTTTTCATATTATACAGTAAATCTCCATAATTACCGCCAAATTCTAATACAGTTTTATATGAAATTCCAGATTCCTTTATTTCATCATAAATTACTTTTTTATTTAATCGTAAGTCAGGTGTTTCCTTATTTGCAAAATTCCTTTTAAAGAAATCATCTCCCTCTGTATTCAAATAAAATTCATCTTGTTTAGATTTTTTCAACTTTATCCTCCATTTGTTCAAATTAGTGATTTTGTTGTATTTAATATTACATCAGGTATTACACGATTAATATTTTCAGGGCCCAGATTAAATGATGGAATTATAAGACTATCATCTTTTTGTGCATTTATTTTTTTCCTATAAAATTTCTTCAATTCTTCTAAAGTATGTATAGTTACAAATCCTCTGTTTTCTTTTATAAAACTAATTTTTTTTATTTGATTTTCTTTATTGATAATTTTTAGTCTAATCAGACTATTAATCCATGATTTTTTTAATGTTCTTAGATCATATTCTATATTAGTTGATGGAAAAGAATATTCAATTTGAATTAATTTATTATCTGTATTATTTATTTTTCCTGGAAATGAAATTCGATTAATTTTGTGTTGATTATCTCCAACCAATATTTCGTGAAAATTACTTTTTATACTATTTCTTAGAACAAAATTTCCAAAAATAATTACTTGTGGGACACCAATTCTTTCTTCTACTTTAATACCTAATATTTTAGATAGAGATATTGGTGAATTACACCAAAAATATTTATCAGCAACAAATGTTTTTCCATTAATTTTTACACTGGAAATTTTTTTTCTTTTTGATTGAATTTTATATTCAATGTTCTTTGCATTTTTTATAATTTTACAATATTCATGATCTATTTCATTATGTATTGCTGTAATGAAACTCTCAAATCCACCTTTTTTTGGGTATAAAATAAAATGATCAACCTCATTTCTTTGTTTATCATGAAATATATCCCATTCTGATTTTCTCTTGTTTGTCTTTTTTAGTCTTGGAAAAAACCATGGGTATACCAAACCAAAAAAATCTTCTTCTCTCCCTCCATTTTCCAATGACCAATTTACTGAAGGATATGACCTCAGAATATCTTCATAAGCTAGATTAGTGAATTTTTTTCCAAATATGTTGGAAATCTTTCTCCTTGTTAGTTTTCCCTGAATTGTATCAATTTTTAATTTGTTTGGGAATAGTGATTTTAATTCTTCAGGCCAATTATTTATTTTTTCATTATATTTTATTAAGTGATTTTTTATTACTATTCCCCGTTTAAGTTTGAATTTACGAAAATTATTAGATAATATTTTTTTGAAAAAATTTGTTGCAATTAATGATCTGTTATAATCTAAAGCATGATATCCATAATCAAAAATATTGCCTTCTTTATCTTTTATTGACTTATTGCCACCACCTAACAAACTTGTATTTTCTATTAATGTTGTATTAATGCCTGAGTGAGAACAAATGTATGCGGTAACAAGTCCTGATAATCCTCCTCCAAAAATTATTACTGATTTTTTACTCTTCAAGTTTAGTTTCCCAATTTTATTATTTTAATTTTCTTAGTATCTTCCATAGTTAAAATTTCATTCCTTTCTGCTTTATGTATTCTGCAATTATATCATCTTTTTTTTATCTCATTTATTACTGCACTAAATAATTCTCTTGTTCTATTATCAAGAAAATAAGTTAACATTAAGTATATAAAAATACCAGAACCAACAAATAATAAAACATTTGGAAGAAACTCAAAAACATTTGGATTAAATTCTAAAAATTCTAGTGATAAGAAATATGGAACACCAAAAGATATTATTCCTATCAATAGATACTTTGTTAAATTGCTTATCTCTAGTTTGAATGTAAAATTCTTTTTAACTAAAATATAGAAATAAATTAGAAATGGAACTTCACTTAATGCCCAAATTATAGACCAATACGTGACTAATTCTACATATGTACTTGATTCGAATACCATCATTAAAACAAGTGTTAGTGTAATCAAAAATCCTGAATATTGGATTAGACGTGTAGATGGAACTAAGAATAATTTGCTTCTAATATATTGTTTAAAAGTTGTATTTTCACTAACATCTACTTTTTCGTTTCCAGTTAGATATTGTGCAAAAGCAGAACTATAGACATAGATGCAGCAACGAATAGTCATAAAAATTATTACAACAGATGCACCTTCATAAATTGGATTTAATGCATATAGTCCTGGTTTTGCAAAAAACATTGATATCAAAGTTAATGGAATTGCAATGAAAGAAAGTAATGTAATATTTTTTTGTATAATATTACCTGCTACTTTTGCTTCTAATAGTTTAGGATAAACTGCATTTGAGATTATTGCTGCGTTGTATGATAATCTTGCAACAAGCCATGCAGCACCATGAAATGCTAGTCCAATTACTGAACCAGTAATAATAGTAAAAATTAAAACATCTAATGACATAATGATTGTACTCAAACTATTATATCCTGGCAGCCACGAAAGTTTCAGCCATTTTTTAGTAAATTTAAAATTTATTTTATCTTTTATTTTTTGCTTAGCATAAATCAAATGAAGTAAAATGCCTGGAATATGTGCAATTGTAATTGCAATAATTACTCCAAATACACCTAACTCAAACCATACAAGTGTAACTAACAAGATAGGAATTTTACTACCTTCCAGAACAACTGCACCATAATGCACTACATGTGGTTTCCATCCATAATTTATTGATGATAAAATATTATAGAAGAAAATTGCTGGAATAATAATAAAAGAAGATAAAAGAATATTCATATCAGTGTTTGATTGGTCACTTATGGAATAGGCAATTACTACATACAGAGCTACTGCAATACATGAAAATAATCCATTTGATAGTAGTGCAGTTTTTCCTGAATCAATACTTCTAGCAGTTTCCCTTGTAACCCAATAAGAGATTGTAGGTTGAATGTAGGTTACATATAATACCAAATAAATTATTAGCCTCCATGTCCCAAATTCTTCTGCACTAAGAGTTCTTGTTATGATAAGAAGAGTGATTAATGCAGTGATAATTGAAACTAAACTTACAATAAATCCAATTAATCCACTATAAGTTACTCTAATTCCAGACAAATTCTCTTAACCTTCTGATCTTTGATTGGTTAATGTTAAATAAAATCAAAGAATCAATTTTACTTAAGAGGTAAATAATTTAAATATGATAATTGGAAGATCACCACTAAGAATTAGTTTTTCTGGTGGAGGAACAGACTTGGAAGAATATCATTCAAAATTTAATGGCTATGCTATATCACAAACTATTAACAAATTTACTTATGTTATTGCAAAATTACGTAGAGATGATAAACTACAAGGTTTTTCACCAGATTTTGCATCTCATTTACCACCTAAGAAATATCACAGAACTAAATCATTACAAGGGCATGAAATTGTTCTAGCAGGCTTGAAAGAATTGAAATTTTCACGTGGTGTAGATATGTATCTTAGTAGTGATGTTGAACCTAATTCAGGATTAGGTGCATCATCATCTCTTACTACTAATTTTGTAAATGTAATAATGCATTTAGACGAAAAAAAGTGGACTAAAAATAAAATTGCAATGAAAGCATATCAAATAGGACATGATATTTTAAAATGGGGAATAGGAAAACAGGATGAATTTGCATCAGCATATGGAGGATTTAATATTTTTAAATTTACTAAAGATAAAGTTACTGTGACTCCAATCTCATTAAAAAAATCAACACAAAATGAATTGGAAAATAACTCATTACTGTTTCGTCTTGGTGATAGGAAACATTCAGCTGGTATTTTAAAATCTCAAATAAAAGCAATCAATAGGTCAGATCCAACCACATTGGATGCTCTTCATAATGCAAAAAACTTGACTTTAAAAATGCGAGATGCATTAAGGCAAAACGATCTAGTTTCTTTTTATGAAATAATAAACGAAGGTTGGAAATTTAAGAAAAAATTTGCCAAGGGTGTAAGTAATACAAATATAGACAATATCTCAAAATTAATATTTTCAAATGGTGCAAATGCTGTTAAAGTGACAGGTGCTGGTGGTGGTGGCCACATGTATGTTTATGCGGAACCAAAAAAACATAATATGATTAAAAAAGAATTGAAGAAAATTGGAGTTTTACACGTAGATTTCAAGTTTCAAAAAGCAGGCGCTGTTATTTTTGATGTAAACAATTTATAGAATCTTTTTGGTAAAAATATTATGAATGAAATTGAAATGATTGAAGATTATCTTAATAATCAAGCATCATGTATGAATGATTTAAAAAAATTATCAGAAAATATAAAGATGATTTTTCAAAAATTAATTTCTGCCCGAGATAATGGGAACTCTATATTCATAATGGGTAATGGTGGTAGTGCATCAACTGCAACTCATTTTACATCTGATTTATTAAAAACTTCTATTATCAAGAATGAAAAGCGGTTTAAGGCTCATTCACTTTCAGATAATATACCTGTTATTTTGGCTTGGGCAAATGATACTGAATACAAAAATATATTTTCAGAACAACTTGAAAATTTTCTTAAGAAAGATGATATTGTAATAGGAATTAGTGGTAGTGGTAATTCTGAAAATGTAATTAGTGCAATTGAATTTGCTAATACTAAAAATGCGATTACTGTTACTTTAACAGGAAAAGATGGAGGTAAACTAGCAAAATTATCAGAGATTAATTTAACAGTACCTAGTGATGACATGCTCACGATTGAAACAATGCACCTTATGATCTGCCATTTAATCACCACAATGATAAGATCTGGTGGAGAACCACATTTTTCATATTAAACATGTCCAGAGTAGTTTTTCTTGATCGTGATGGTGTAATAAACAAAGAAAGAAAAGATTATGTGAAAAATTTAGATGAGTTTGAAATTTTTAATGGTGTATCAAAAGCAATTAAAATACTAAAGGAAAAAAATTTTCTTGTAATAATAATAACAAATCAGTCAGCAATTAAT
>CEOQ01023148.1_pt1 | contig 29022 bp, 23 predicted proteins | sample 361351 | NCBI WGS metagenome assembly CEOQ01 (sample SAMEA2619907, study PRJEB7988) | marine metagenome | biome: marine biome (ENVO:00000447); feature: deep chlorophyll maximum layer (ENVO:xxxxxxxx); material: "saline water (ENVO:00002010), including plankton (ENVO:xxxxxxxx)" | depth 60 m | reverse complement strand
CAAGGGAGCACCGACTCACTTCGAGCTCTTCCACACGCACGCTCTAGCTGTAGAGGAGACGGTCGGCCACATGCTCGAAGCGGTCAACGCTGCCGCAGATGGTGAGGACCCCGAGGCGCACATCACTGCAACAGTAGAAGCGGAGCTTCGTGCTGATCAGTTGAAGAACGACATTAGGAGCAGGTTGGGGTCTGGGCAAATCTCGGTTTTGCAGGGGAGGGATAACCTGCTACGCATGGTCTCGAGGCAGGACAGGATTGCCGACTATGCTCAGAATGTGGCCGAGCAGCTGTCTTTCAGGGAGCTTTTCGTTGACAAGCAAGCCAGGAGTATGCTCAAGGAGATGGCAGAGGCCGTTTCCAAGACTACCTCGCTCTATGAGGATGCGGTCTCTCAGCTGAAAGACGTGGCTCTTTCGGGATACACCAAGGCCGGGAGGGATAGGCTAGGGGAGCTGATAGACGAAGTTAACCTGGCTGAGCATGAGGCTGACCTGGTGGAGAGCAGGGCGGCTGCCTACGTATTCAGCAATGGCGAGGATGCCCCCTTGGCTGCGGTGCACATGTACAGGGTCCTGCAGAGGATGGATGACGTGTCTAACGCTTGCGAGAAGGCAGCCAATGCCATTCTGCCGATTGTATACAACTAGGCTGTCCAACCGGACTGAGCGGCGAATTCCTCCGCTCCAATTGAGCCGACCTCATCCATCGCCTGATTGGCGGGGAGCCAAGCCAAATGGGCTACTAAAATCCCAGAGGCGAGATCGAAGATGTAGTGTTGCTTCGTAGTCATGATGCTTATGCAGAGAAGAGTCCACTCCAGCCAAAGGATAAACAAGAACAGGCCCCAAACTCCGGAGCTACCGTTCTCCCTGATGACCCACCTGGTAATCATTCTGGCTAGAAGGTAAGAATGAACGATGTGTAGGCTCGGCCAGGCATTCCATGGGTTGTCCGAGAAGTGGATGAACTCGAAAAGCGCCAGCTCCAACCCGCTCAGAGAATCCCAATCGATCTGATCCCTGAGGTCTATCTCCGCAGGGAGTATTAGGAAGATGGTGCAGCAGAATGCCGTGACCATGATCAATGTCTGCATGCCTAAGGCCAATTCCGCATGCCCCCTGGAGTCCCTGGGACAGAGCATTAGGGTTACAGGGTAGAACAGGTACAACAACGAGTATGGGATGATCATCCAGTTTACCACGGGGATTTCCCTGTCAAGGCCGATCTCAGGGTCCCAAATTGTTTGCAAGTAAGTGTTGGCAATGTTGTTGGTTGCGAAATAGGGGACCGCCACAAGTATCAGCCCCAGGATGAAAACCTCCAGAGGGAACATGCGCCCACCCAATCTTTCGCGACGAGACCAAGGTCCCGACCAGAAGCGACCCCATGGGCGAATTGAGATTGGCATGGCACTACTCGTCGGGTAGTGCGTATGAACCTACTACCGTCGCTATGGTTGATCCTATGATGGCGGACAAGAATGCATACAGGTTCGTCAGGCCGCCATCCCTGGCCGGAATGGCATCTCCTGTCGGGTGGAGTATGTACATGTAGAATGCGGCATCGGTCGGCGGTTCCACCAACCCATAGATCGCCACAGAGGCGAAGCCAGCCAGGCACCCAATTAGAGCTCCTCGGGAGGAAACTCCCCCCCAGAGGGTCATCAGGACGGGGGACACGGTGGCTGCCGCTAGCATGTCGGCGAAGAGGAATATCCCGAAGACGCTCCATGCATTGAACTCGAAAACCAGGCCGTATCGCCAAACTCCGACTGTTATGGTGGGGCCCAATGCCAGATAAATTGCCAGGGGGATCATCGCCATAGTGGCCACCCTGGATGTCAACAGGTCGGCCCTGCCATCGGAGATGTCCCTGGAGAGAGATGCCACTACGGCGTTCTGGAGGGTGTCGGCGCTGGAGCACACGAGGGAGACCACCAGCACAATTAGGACCGAAACGAATACGATGCTGGATTGGTCTATCAGATAGAAGAAGGCGATGGTGGGGTCTGCTATGCCCCCTTGGCCCGCTGCCACCGTCCCGAGGAAGCCCATTGCGAACACGAGTGGGAAGACCATCGCAGCAGCTAGGAGGGCACCCTTCCTCAGGGACTCGTCGTTGTCGGAGGCGTACACCCTCTGCCAGTTGCCCTGTGAGAACATCTCAGCCGCCGTCACAGCGACAACGATGGCCAACCCGGATTCCCATGACCCAAAGTAGCTCATGCTCCCTAGTAGGGACCAGTCGTCGTCTGTGTTGTATGCCCTGGCGTCATCCATCATCTGGCCCAGGTCCGCTCCCACGAGGACTATGAGGACCACAGCCACAAGGGCCCCAATTACCCATGCTTGGATCCTGTCAGTCGCCAAGGATGCGGGGAGGCCTCCGTAGGCGGTGTAGGACGCAGTCACGATTCCGACCATGATCATGGGGTGCAGAGGGTCCATCCCCGAGAGGTGTTCCATCACCTTCCCTATGACTGTGAACTCGGCGAAGAGGAATGTGAACATGTAGAGGATGGAGATTACCCCGACATAGATCTGCATGGGCCTACCCAACCGATGCCTGACGTAATCAGCCAGTGTGATTCCCTCTGGGAGGCGATCCCTGATCATCGGCCCCACATAGGCCAGTAGGAGGAATGGGGTCATGGATGACACTGCATATCCCAACACGTCCCAGAACCCGCCGTAGTAGGCGACCTCCGAAGGAGTTAGCAGCACCCAAGCCCCCATCCCAGAGGCGAAGAGGCTCAGCCCTATTCCTAGCCATCCTTGATTGCCTCGTGATGACAGGTATTCGTCATCGTCGATGTCCCTCGTTGCGGATTTGTATCCGATGTAGCCGAAGGCGGCCAGTACGCTTGCAGTCAGCAGGTATGCGGTGTTGGTGTCCATTTCTCTTCCTCCGCTGGAATTACCCAGATCAGGTTCTCGGGTCGTCGCCAAGGCGACCTCTCAGCAAGTTGCTCCCCATTGGGTCGTGCGGAAGGAGGGAATTCAAACTTGCCGGATCTCACTCTGGCTGCATGAAGGGGTACCCCCAGTCCTGGGGTATGTCGAGCGTTCGCTTCACGGAGCGGGGGCTGATCCACCTCAGCAGGTTGAGGGGGCCTCCGGCCTTGTCGTTGGTCCCGCTGGCCCTTGCACCCCCGAATGGCTGCTGAGCCACCACGGCCCCGGTTGGCTTGTCGTTGATGTAGAAGTTTCCAGCTGCGAAGCGTAATGCCTCGAACGCCCTCTGAACATCGTCCTCGTTGTTGGCGAAGATGGAGCCTGTGAGGGCATATGGGGATCCCTTGTCACACATCTCTAGAGCCCCCTCGAAGTCGTCGTCCTCGTAAACGTATATTGTCAGGACGGGCCCGAAAATCTCCTCGCACATTGTCTCTGAAACCGGGTTATTGGAGACAATAATGGTCGGCTCGATGAACCATCCCTTGGAATCGTCGGACCCCCCTCCCACGATCACCTCGCAGGATTCGTCACTCTTGGCTCGCTCGATGTACCCGGTTATCTTGTCGAAAGCCCTCTGATCTATTACAGCAGTCATGAAGTTGGAGAAATCCCGTGCGTCTCCCATCTTGATCTTGCCAACTTCGGTGCACAGATCATCTCCGATGGCATCCCACACGGAAGAGGGGATGTAGGCTCTGCTCGCTGCACTGCACTTCTGGCCCTGATACTCGAATGAACCCCTCAGAAGTGCGACCAGCAGCCCCTGGTAATCGCAATCGGGATGGGCCACTACGAAGTCCTTGCCCCCTGTCTCTCCGACAATCCTGGGATATGACCTGAGATTCGGCAGGGCATTGGAGATCTCTTGCCAAAGTCCCTGGAATGTCTTGGTGGATCCTGTGAAGTGAAGTCCTGCGAAGTCCGGGTTGGAGAGTGCAGACTCAGTTATGCTCGCCCCGGATCCGGGCAGGAAGTTGATTACCCCCGGAGGCAGTCCAGCCTCCATCATCAGTTGCATCAAGACATAGTTGGAGTGGTATGAGTTCCTGCTCGGCTTCCAAACCGAGGTGCAACCTACAATCGCCGGGGCACTGGGAAGATTCGCGGCAATACTAGTGAAGTTGAACGGAGTAATGGATAGGACAAAACCCTCGAGAGGGCGAATCTCGGTCGAGTTCTGGACTCCATCTGGAGATACCAGTGGCTGGAGGTCGTCATGAAACCCCCTGGCGTAATGGCAGTTGAACCTCCAAAAGTCAATCAACTCGCACGCGGAGTCTATCTCGGCCTGGAACGCTGTCTTTGACTGGTTCAGCATCGTGGATGCGTTCACTCGCATCCTCCAGTCCCCTGCAAGGAGATCTGCGCATCTCTCGAAGATGGAGCATCGGCCCTCGAGGCCAATGTCAATCCACACACTCTGGGCATCCACTGCCGCTTTGCACGCTGCATCCATCTCTTCCTTACCAGCTAGGTGCACGTTAGCAAGAACGTGGCCGTGTTCGTGGGGCACCACCTGGGTGACAGTGTTGCCTGTGAAGACCAGTTCGCCTTTGATGACGCATGGTATCTCGATTACCTCGGATAGTTGTCTATCTATCTCGTTCTTCAGCGCCTCTCTCTCGGGGCTCCCTGGTGCGTAACCCATTATCGGTTCATTTGCTGGTTGGCTCATGGAACGCTCTGGAAGAGGAATCGTCTAACATGGTTTCGCAGGTCGATTCTGGACTACTCCCACTCCTTTGGTTCGCCCTTCTTCTCCTTCTTCCACTTTCTGTAGCATGGCTTGCAGAGTGAAACTTTGCGGACCTTGCGAGAAATTCCTGATGCCCCCCAGACGTCGACGGCCCTGTCATACCCCATCTTCCTACCCCCGACCTTCTTGTCTGCCCAGTTCCCACAATCCTTGATGTCGCAGGGAACCTCCCCCACGAACTCTTCTTCAGCCCCATTTTCATTTTCGGGGCCGCTTCCCTTCGATTCCTTCCTCCGATTTCTGGCTCGTGACTTGAAACCCATCGTGCTCTGGGGAAAGTAGGTCGATTAGAAGGTTGCTTCGTCCAAATCTACGTCGAACGGACCGCCGGATCTTGCTATTGAAGCCAAGCGGTCTGGTCCGACCCCAACGCTGACAACTGGGACCCCCGAAACCTCCTCGATTCGATTCAAGTAGTCCCTGATCGGTTCTGGAATCGATTCGAAGCCCTTGCCGAGCCTGGATTCGGCTGCCATCGCAAGCCAATCTTTCTCATCGAGATCGGGGAAGCCTGGGTGAGTTTCGTAAATTGGACTACATCTTCCTAGGTCTTCCGAAGACGCTGGCAGATGGTGGATTGTTTTTCCATCCATTTCGTAGGCAGTGCAAATCTTGAGTTCATCCAGCCCCCCCAGAACATCGAGTTTTGTTACTACTAGCCCAGAGTATCCATTTAGCCTATTGCTCTCGTTTAGAGCCACTGCATCCAGCCAGCCAGTCCTCCTGGGACGTCCCGTGGTAGTCCCGAACTCATGCCCGACCACTGACATCTGCTTGCCGGGACCCTCCTCAAGAGACAATTCCGTTGGGAATGGCCCATTGCCAACTCTTGTCGTGTAAGCCTTGGTGATTCCGAAGCAGTTGTCTATGTGCCCCGGGTGGATACCAGCCCCATGAGTAGCGTTTGCCCTGCAAGTGATTGACGAAGTGACGAATGGGTAGGTTCCCTGGTCGATGTCCAGCATTGCACCTTGAGCACCCTCGAGCAATACCCTCTCCCCCCTGCCAAGGGCCTCATCAAGCAATGGGCCAGTGGACTGAATCGCTTCAGAGAATCTGCCATCTATCCAAGAAAGCTCTGATAGTAGTTTTTCGGGGTCGATTCGATCATCGACACCGACAGTTGCCAACTGTGCATTCATCCTTCTGGCTATCTCGTCGATGGAAGATTCTTCTCCCAAGGCTTTACTGATGTCTACAAATCTTAGACCTACCCTCTCAGTACGATCCCTGTAGGCTGGTCCGATGCCCCTGCCAGTAGTACCAACTAGCTTGTCCGCAGAGTCGTATAGCCTATGGAATGGGAGAATCACGGAAGCCCTCTCGCTAATGAAAAGGCGTTTGCCCTCGGGGGATTCTCCTGTAAGATCTGCCCATTCGGACAGTTCTTTGTCCAAGACCCAGGGGTCCACCACCATGCCGCAACCTAGGACTAACTTGCAAGAGCCGGAGGTAATGCCTGATGGAAGTAGGTGCATCTTCAGGGTCCTTCCTCCGGCGACTATTGTGTGACCTGCGTTATTCCCCCCTTGGAAGCGGACTGCCCAATCCGAATGTGCCGCCAATTGGTCTATGGCCTTGCCCTTACCCTCATCCCCCCATTGGGCCCCTAGCACGACGCTTGCCGGCAACGTTACGAGTAACGTGGCAGCACGTGTTTGAATGCTTTGGAACAAAAATGTGAGATGCCTTTCCCGTGGAAGTGGTTATCAAGGTCATGCAAGTCGCGGGGCATCATGGCACAGAGGCACCCTGAGGCTGAGAAGAGGCTCCTGCATAAGTGGGTGTGCATGAACTGCTCCGCTACCAATCGTGCCCATAATAACGTCAAGCCTCCAAAATCCTGCAGGAAATGTGGATACACTGGTCTGAGGAAGAAGGCCGCAGAGCGCAGGAAGACATGAGCATGGGGATCGGGTCTGCCGGACTCGAAGGATTTGCTCTCAGTTTTGGGCTAATTTTGGCTATTGGCCCCCAGAATGCTTTCGTGATGAGGCAGGGTCTGATGCGCTCACATGTTTTTGCCACCTGCTTGGCTTGTTCAGTGGCCGATGCGATTTTGATCACTGCTGGGATTCTTGGAGTAGGTTCGTTTACCTCCATTGTAGAAGGCGCAGAGCCGATAATTGCCATCGGTGCAGGTTCATTTCTTGTGGGTTATGGGATCCTAAGAGTCAGGTCTTCAATGAATCCCAAGGGCATTTCTCTAGAAGAGGGTTCTGAGGAAAGCCTACTATCTACTATGGGCGCAGTATTGGCATTTACTTTCCTGAACCCCCATGTCTACTTCGATACTCTGCTTCTTATTGGAGGGGCTTCGACTGGGATGTACGGAGAAGAAAGGTTGGCCTTTGGCATTGGGGCCGCTACTGCATCCTTCGTTTTCTTCTTCTCTCTCGGATATGGTGCAAGGAGCCTATCTAACGTCCTCAAAAAGCCCGAGTCGTGGATGATAATTGACAGGGGGATAGCATGTGTGATGTTTGTGATTGCCGGTGCAATACTTTGGCCTTACCTATGATGTGATTTCGCGCAATGCTGAAAGGAGATTCTCAATGTCTAGGTGCGAATTATCGATATGAGGGGAGATCCGGAGCATTCCCGATCTACTAGATACCAAGATTGAGTAAACGTCCTGGAGTTTTCTTGCCACATCTTGGCTGTCGTGGTGACTTGGAAGTTTGAGGCTAACTATGGCGCTCCTCTCTTCTTGGGAGAGGGGGGATGCAACCTGGAATCCTAATTCTGTGGCGCCATTGATCAGAGATTCGGTCAGTGCTAAGTTATGTTCCCATACCGCATCCATTCCAATCTCATTCAATTCCTCGATGGCAGCTGCAAGACCGAGTGCTGCTCCGAAGTGGATGGTGGTATACTCGAACCTGCTGGCATCTGGCGGTAAGGAAATCCTATCCGCCCTTAGGTCCCACAGGTCAACATGGCTCCTGAATCCAACAAGTCCTGGATTCAATTGCCTGACTATCGAAGGGGAGATGAAACCGACCGCAGCCCCATAAGTTCCCCTTAGCCACTTGTAACCGGAGGAAACTATGGCATCTGCTCCGGATGAAAGGGCATCTATTGGAAGCATCCCCATCGATTGAGTTGCGTCGACGACCAGGATGGCTCCAACCGAGTGGGCAGCTTCCGAGAGCGAACTCAGGTCGTACCTCTGTCCGTTGGAGAACTCTACATGGGAGACCGTTACCACTGATGTCTCATCATCGATTAGTGCCAGAATATCTGCGGGATCGGTGTAAAGCGTATCGTTGTAATCGGCAAGTCTGATTTCTGAGCCCTTTGCCAGGGCCACCCTGCTCCAGGGATACACCGTGGACGGGAATGAAGCTCGTGTTGAGACGATATTGCTCCCTTCTCCGGGGGATACGGCCCATGCAATTGAGCATAACAATTCGGTAGCGCTGGAACCTACACATACATCCTCGATATCACAAGATAGGAGTCTGCAAGAAGCCTTTCGAAGGGGCATCATCCCCTCCTTTTCTGCTTCTCCATCAAACTCACCTGCCCCGGACCTTGCCAGAGAGTCGGCCCAGTCATTGGAAACCTTGTGTGCAACTGGGGAAGTCGTGGCCACATTCGCATAGGAAAGGTTAGTCCAAGTTGCCATGCGACTCGAACGTTCTAGGAGGGGGGTGCTCTTCAAGACTCAGGAACGGCTGACTTCGTTCAGCATCTCCTCAAGCGCCGCCTGAATCTGTAGACATAGGGGGCCATAGTGCCCAGGAAGGTTCGGGTCATTGAAAATCTCGTCCAGTATGGATGCCGTCATTCCCAGCCTGACATCCATGTCCTTCCCAGAATTCATGAGCCACTTGTCCACTGCGTCCTTGGAGGCGGATCTGATGTTTCGGGGGACCTGGTTGTCGTCCAATTGACTTAGAACTTGCGCAATCTGTCCGATTCGCGAATTGATATCTGACAAGACCCCATCTCCGGTGCTGCCAGCAAAGGGACCTCCTTAAGCACATCCCATGAATTTGTATCAATTCCTAGAAATCCAAGAAGCCCATGGCATGTTTGGACTATTGGAAATTCCGAATCCGGTTCCCTCGGAACCCAATGCTATCAGGCCGACTTCTGCCCCTTCTTCGACGTGCTCTTCCAGGGCCTGCATCATTGGCCCTTCCAGTTCTTGTGCCCCTAAGATCAATTGTGCGACACGGTAACTAAGCAATCCTCGGGTTATTGCTTCCCCTATTCCCGTGGCGCCGACGCCTACGCCATCCTGAACCCAAAAACCGCATCCAGGAAGGGGTACGTCCCCAACTCGACCCGCTGGACGATGGCTACACCCTCCCGTACTCGTGGCTGAAACTATGTTTCCGTAGCGATCTCTGGTGACCACCCCCACGGTGTCAGTGGCTTCTTCGTAGGGTTTTCTACCCTCAACTTTGCCCCGAGGGAATCCGTGCCTATCAGCCCATATTCTCGCGCCCTCCCCGGTAAGTCCGTTTATTTCCTCATCCAGCAACCCTGCTGCGACCCTAATCGGATTAGGGGTATCCTCCATTGCAATCACGAAGCCTATTCTTCCGTCAGAAGTCTGAATTGAGGCATCCAGAAGAACTGATCCGTCTGTTCTGAAAACCGATCCAGTTCCCGCATTGAAGACGGGGTCGTCCTCGAGAACTATGCATGCTTCAACAGCGGCATCAATGGCGCTCCCCCCTCTTTCGAGGATTCCTGCTGCTATGGCGACTGCCCTCTCGACGTTTGCCAGCCTTTCTGGTCCTGCGCCGGCCCCACCATGGGCAACTGCTGCTGGGATTGCCATCCTATATTCCTCCTTGGGATGAGGCTTCTGCCTCCGGCGTCCGTATGCCTATTTGGAGTAAAAGTGCTACTATGAAGAAAAGTCCCGAAACCCGGAAGCAAGTGTGGAATGTCCAAATGCCTGTCCCATCGACCGTTAAAGCCCAGATGGAAGCTGCCATGAAGGGACCCAATATTCTGGCTAGTGCCCCCAGTCCCTCTTGCGCACCCATAACATTTCCCATTTCATGCCCTCCCCCCTTAGATGCAAAGGTTAGCAAAGAGTTCTGGGTCGGGGAGAACATCCCATTACCAATCGCGAAGCCGGCGCATGAGCCGAAGATGATCCAGCTGGCCTCTGATGGGGCATAGGGGATGCTTGCAATTCCAAGCCCGGTTAGCGCAGTCCCCACTATCATCAGACTCTGGAGTCTGAACCTTCTGGTAAGTGGGCCGATTAGTCCGCCTTGGACCACGACCCCCAAAAGGCCAACGAAAGCGAAGACCCAGCCATTGTCCCTTTCACTCCAGCCCAAACCACCGCTTTCGGGTTCCATGGATGTGAACAGTATGAATGTCCCATGCATCATTGTGAACCCCAGTAGGAAGAAGAAATTGACCAAAACTAGTGAGGAAATGGAACGCAGCTTGAGGACTGAAAAGATGCTGGAGAAAGTATTTTTTAGTTGCGAAAGTGGGGACTCGTCCGAAGAATTCCTATCTCCCATGGGGAGGCTCTCTGGGAGTTTGAAATATGCAAGAATTAGAGAAATTGCAGACATCATGCTCGAGAATAGGCAGGGCAACAGATATGGAAAATCGGCCCAGAACTTTGTTTCGAAGGGACCGCCGATTCCGTTAGCTGGGTCGGAAAGAACCCCTCCAACAAATGGGCCAATCATGAAACCTAGTCCGAATGCGGCGCCAATCATCCCCATCCTCTTCGCTACGTCCTCATCGTCACTGATATCCCCGATGTAGGCCTTAGCTACGGCTATGTTTCCATTACCTGCTCCGGAGAGGAAACGCGCCAGTAGAGCCATTGCAAGGCTCCCAGACAACCCGAAAACAACAAAGAAAATTGAGTTGGAAGCTAGTCCGAAAAGAAGAACTGGCCTACGACCGATCCGATCCGAGAATGATCCTAGGATTGGGGTGAAAATGAACTGTGCTAGGGAGTAAGTAGCGATAACTACGCCAACCCAAAAGTCGCGGGCCCCCCGATCCGTCAATCCTTCAGCTGAAGCCAGATCCTGGACGAAGTAAGTCAGGAAAGGTATGACCAGGGTTAAGCCTAGCATATCAACAAGAACCACTAGGAATAGAATCCCCATTGGAGAACGTTGACTGCCAGTCATGTTACCGGTGCCGCTCTCGGAAGTAGCACTTCAAGAATTGGTCGCCATCAGGCAGAAGGTTGCTTCTCGGACCCCGTGGAGATGGTGTCGATAACCTTCGACAGCCTCTCGACGAGGCTCACTTTCTCTCCTTTACCAACAAGAGCGTGCTCCAAGACCTCGTCCAGCGAGTCGACTGTTAGAATCTCTACCTGATCTTCGTACTTCTCATCTATCAAAACGTCATTCATGTTTGACTTTGGAATCACGACCTTGCTGATTCCCGACTTCGCTGCCGCTTCGATCTTTGCTGAAACCCCTCCGATCGGGAGTACCTCTCCCCTAACTGTAAGAGAGCCGGTCATGGCCAAGTTCTGATCTATTGGGACCCCCTCGAAAGCACTAATTATCGCAGTTGCCATGGTGATCGAGGCACTGTCCCCATCGACGTTATGCGTGCCAGGAAACTGAACGTGAAGATCGTAGTCCCTGATATCCTTCCCAGTCAACTTCTTTACCACTGCACTAATGTTGATCACACTCTCCTTCGCGAGATCCGATAGCCCACCTGTTGCAATAACCTGGCCTGACCTCCCCTGAGCAGGTGTTACCATGGCCTCGACAGGGAGGACGACTCCAGAGTAGTCAGAGAGGCCAGTATCTGCACCCAGAACAGCTAGGCCGTTGACCCTCCCTATCCTGTTGCCCTCATTTACGAGCATCGAATATTCAGATTGCCTCTCAAGATATCTGTCCGCAACCTGCTGCTCGAGAGGCTTAGCAATCGCCCGGGCCCTCACCACATGCTTCGATTGGGTCAATGTGGAGTCGTCTTCAGCGGCAAGATCCCCTGCGATTCGGACTAGTCCGCCAAGTTCTCTGAGTCTGAGTGAAAGCTTTCCTCGTCTTCCGCTTCGCCTCTGTGCTTCCTTCAATACAAGTGAAATGGCCTGTTTGTCGAAGTGTGGGATAGATTTCCCAGAGTCTTTAGTTAGTTCGTTTCTGACCTCTTGGGCAATGAATCGAATAAGTCTGCGCCGGTTCCTCTCTGTGTCCTTCATGTCGGTGTTCACGTACACTTCGTACCCATACCCCCTGATTCTGCTCCTAAGTGCTGGATGCATGTTCTGAATACTGTCCAAATTTCCTGCAGCGACAAGAATGAAGTCAGTGGGAACTGGTTCGGACTTTGTCAAGGCGCCCGATGATCTTTCTGAACGGCCACTAATCGATAGTTCCTTCTCCTGCATGGCGACCAAAAGAGCTTGCTGCTCCTCCATCCTTAGCATTCTTATCTCATCGATGTAAAGTACCCCCTTGTTGGCCCTATGTACTGCACCTGGCTCGACCCTCTCGTGAGCAGGTGTAGCCAAATCTGCACCTGACTGGAATGGATCGTGCCGGACATCACCTAGAAGGGCCCCTGCAAGACTTCCTGTGGCGTCAACGAATGGTGGTTCGTCGCTCCTCTCATGTTTGATCAAGAGCTTTGGGATGTTGGACTCGTCTCCTGCGGTTAGTCTACTCCTCAAGAAGAAGTACCCGAAAACAAGAATGAACGAGCCGAAGATGAATGTGAGAATCTCCCCCGAGGAAATAGTTGCCAGGAGCAAGGCTGCTCCTATAACCAGAGCGATGAAGAGGAGGGTCCTGTTTGTCCTCTCCCTCTGCTGCCTAACATGGGCCCTTCGCTCGGCAATCAACCTCGAACCCCTTCCTGCAGGAACGGTTCTGACTTTGGGTTCGTTCTCATCTTCTTGGTTCCTGTATACTAAGACGTCCTCCAGTTGCTCCGGAGGTAGGAACTCGGTCATCGAACGAGAAAGCATAGACTTTCCAGTTCCCGGCTCACCGACCATGATCATATGACGGCGTTGCTCTGCGGCCTTTCTGACGACTATCGAAGCTGCTTCCTGACCAATCACTTGATCGACAAGCCTATCTGGAATCGGGACTTGTTCGGTTGATTCTATTTCCAAGTCATTAATCCATTCCTCGACAGGGGTTTCGCATATTGGGTCCCTGTCGTCAGATACCCCGAATGCAGACGCGTCCTCCCAAGAATCCAGAGGATCAGAAGGGTTCGAAGGGTCCTCGTTGTCAGCATCTACCTGATCCCCCATCGCAATCCCCCGGGTCATTCCGTGCATATGGCACCTTCTTGAAGGTGCGTCTGGGGGTTTTCTACGTTGGAGGTGCTACTTCTGCCTCTCCAACCATTGCTCGCCATAGTAATTCCACTGCTCCATGGTCCAACCTTCGGGGAGTCCGCCCTCAGGAAGTTGGGGGTGATTTTCCTCCTTGTGTTCAAAATCGACGACCGCCTCTGGAGCGCCGAATGGCTGTTCGGATTTCGGATTTCTTCTTCCTTCGCCAGTATTAGCACCTATTGCCCCGGAGAAATAAAGCCCGAGAAGCGTTCCACCGCCAATAAACACTACAAGAATTAGAATTGCTACTAAGATCTGCAAACCGGAGAAGCCGGAATCGGAACCCCCGGATTGCTGGTTTTTCTCGGGCTCGCCTTCGTCCTCTTCCTCTAGTGGGATGTTTTCTTCCTGAGTTTCGGAACTGGCAGATGGGAATTGGATCTCTAGGATCTCGGAAGTCTCCCAATCCCAACCATCCTGATCGGATGCCTTCATTGATAATGTGAGGTAATCCCCCACTGAAAGCCCCGAACCGCTGGAGACAGTGGCTTCGAAGGAACCCAAACCATCATTGGAGCCAGCGGAGTGGCAAATGCCTACGATTGCATTGCATATTGACCATCTAACTTCTATCTCAAATAGTTCTACATTTCCGACATTCTCTAGGGTTACTACAGGGTTGCCGCCCACGACAAAATCTTCAACAGAGACTAGGATATCACCATCATTGGAATCAGTCTTCCACTTGATTGTCTTCGAGTCCAGAACTGATACCGTAAACTGGTAAGAGTTCGATTCCCCGTGGCTGTCTTCAAGAGTAAGCTCTACTTGGTGGTTGCCTGGTTTGCTCCACATCATGTCCAGAGAACCACTTATTCGGTCGTATTGTACAGCCCCAGGAACTTGTGTGCTAACTTCGACCCAGATCTCGTTGTCGGGGTCGTCAATGTCTGACATCAAACTTGCTAGGTCAACGGAAGCCCCTTCACCAGACTTGATTGTAATTCCAATCAGAGAAGAAGTGTTGACCACAGGGGCATCATTAACATTGATGACGAAAAAAACGATCGATGTCTGCGAACTCTTGGAACCGTCGTCTGCCTTGACAACCACCTCCGCAACCCCATTCAGATCGTCGTCTACAGTATCGACGAGAATTGTCTGGCCAGCCATTGAAACCTCGATTAGATCCTCATTGTTATTCGAAACCACAGAAAGGGACAGTCCGGAGGATGAAACAGGATTTCCTTCGTCATCGGTGTCGGACAGGTAGCCGACAAGTGGCAAGCTGGCAGAACCGCCTTCCCAAACTGGTTGCGTGGTTATTGGGGACCACCTTGGAGCCCCATTCTCGATCACATTGAACAATAGCATGCCGTTATTTACATCCTCACCATCATCTATCGAAACGAAAATCCCCTGTGGCATCGGATTTCCCTGTGGATCATTCTGAATGGAATCAAATTCTACTGAAATTTCTGATGTAGCCGAATTCCAGCCTTTGAACTCTGGATCTTCGCTGTCGATTGAGAGCATTGATATTGGAGTCTCGGCATCACTGACCAGTCCAACCAGTGAGACTGTCTCCAGCGTGTCAATCTTGACTGTTGGGGTTCCGACAAAGCCGGCATCTCCGCTACCCAGAACCCTAGGGAGCGCGTTTCTAAGCTCAAAGGCTTCACTTGTGTGCAACCACTCGCTCTGTTGGCCCCCGGAGTCAGTCCACATCACCCTTGTGTCGTATAATCCTGATTCGGCATTTGGAGGAGTAAGGATGGAGATGACGTATACGGCGTTTTCCCCGGATCCAACAAGTTCAGGATCGGAAATCCAAGTGTCGCTCCAAACGTTTGATCCGGATTTCGAGTACTCCATGGACGGGGCCATGGAGAAAATGTCGTCCACCAAGTCATTGGGAAGAGCTGAGGCCTCGAAAACAACTTTGTCACCCCTCTCGAACGAGGTCGACCCTGTTGCAGCGGGTTGAGAGGGGGTCGGGGGCAGGTCATGAAGTGCAATTGCATCGTCGAAGTTGTTCGAGTGGTTGCGATCACTGCCCAAGTCTGTCAGCTTAGCCCTGAAGGTTGAAACTCCGGAGACCACAGCGTCCATTTCTGATGTGTCGAATTGAATCTCAAAGAATGAAGACTCTGAAATGCCCAGTTCACCGATTTCCTCGCCGTCGAGGAAAACCTCTTCTGAGCCGCTAATCAAGTATATTCCCAGTTGGCCACCTTCTGCATACGGCTCAACTCCGTTGTTTGTGATTTGGACATTGAGATCCAAAATATCTCCGGGAGTGAAGCCCGGCATCTGATTACTGTTTTCTACGCTGAATTCGGATATCCCGACATCAATCATAGGGCCCATGTCGGGATCTATTGCCGCAAAGAACTCGTTGTAAGAAGTGTGGGGGCCATCCATCAGGGCAAGGACAGGCCAGAAGTTTTCCCATTGGGTGTATCCGCTACTAGCCCTTACTTGATCCAAGGGGGCAACCCATGTGTGCTCTGACCAAACGCCCTGCAACAATGTTAGTTCCTTGAAACCGGTTCCTGTTTCATCCAGGAGCCACCCCCTCCAATTATGATGGGGTCTGACGCCATTGTCGTATGAGTCGGCACCGATCTTCTCAGTGACGGCCCCATAGACATAGACTTCTACAGAAGACTCCGCGCCAGAGTAAATTGCTTCCAGAGTTACTGTGACTTCATCTGTTGAGGAATTCAGAATCATGCTGAGTTCGAGTTGGAAATCGCTGGAAGATGCATGCATGCATCCGCCATTAGAAAAGTCGCTGTCGTAGTAATTTGTTCCAGTTGAGCCGACCTTGTAACAAGAACCCGATTGCCGGTCGGCGAACGAGAATGTTGGATATCCAGTGGAGGATTGCATTATGTGCGTCTGTCTGTTGATGGGTGAGTCGTTTGGCCAGCCCCCACTGCTGGATTCGAAGAACGAGACGTAGGTAAATTCCTCGGGATTTGAAGACTTTAGATTGGTAAGGGACGGCGAGGAGCTATCCATGCAAGGTGGGCACCAATGAGCCCCTACGTACTCGCCGAAAACTGTGTGACCGGGGCTTGCAGCGTAACTGGGAACTGGTTCCTGACCCAACTCCTTACGAAAAGAGGAAGTCGAATCTGGTTCTTGAAAATTGGAAGAAAGGGGAGAAAGAATTAGCACAACGGATACCCATAGAGAAGGTTGCAGAAGCAGTCTTGCGACCCGTCTCATCGATTTTTGACATGGAGAGGCCAGTATAATCATTCTGTTGCAAAATATGGCGATATAATTGTAATGAGGCTTTGGATTAGTTGAAACGTGGAATATTGTACCATATGCACGAGGCGATGGCATAGGTGATTGGGTAGCCCTTAGGGAAGACGACGGGAGGTCCTACCTGGTTAACAGGGCTCCCGGTGAAGTGAAAATCAGGGGACTAGGGAGATTCGATGCAGAGAATCTTCTAAGAGGATATTCCATAGGCGACAGAATTACTGTTGGACAGAAGTCTCTGACAATTGTTGAGGCGTGGCTCCCAGAAGCCCGTCGAAGCATGGCCAGGAGGGCACAAGTAATTGGTGCGAAGGATGCGGGTTTCATTGTATCTTGGATGGGTATTGGGTCGGGATCAAAGGTCCTTGAAGGGGGGCATGGTTCGGGTGGGCTAGCGATGCACCTAGCCAGTGTCTTAGGGAAATCTGGATTGTTGGCCTCAGTAGAGTCCAGGCCTGAACATGCAGAAGTTGGGAAATCGAATATGGATCGTCTCAGGGAAGTTCTGCCCGAGTTTCCTGAATGGCACCTAATTGAAGGTGAAATGTCTGAAGTGGGCGAGCAAGTCTCAGATGTCTGCGAGAAGTTTGACGCGGCTATTATCGACCTCGCAGAGCCTTGGAAAGTATTGGCTAGCATAGAACCTATGCTAAGGATTGGTGGCAGAGTTGCTTGCTACTGCCCGACCAGTTCCCAGCTAGAAAGATCATGGGAATCATGCGAAGATTTGGGGCTTATCGTCGAATGGAGTGGGGAGATTATTGAACGAAGGTGGTCTAAGGCCAGCAAGGGCGGGGTAAGACCTGGGAACCAGCCAATGGGCCATACGGCATTCCTGCTAATTGCAGGAAAGATCGCCCCTCATGAGGAAGAGTGAGCCTCAATAATATTCGTTAGAAAACGATGAGGCAAAGAAAGTAGATTCGTGCAATTTGACCACTTAAATCGATACCCTTCAAAACCTACTCCCGGCACGACAGCGCATGAGGGACAGTAGCAGATGGGAGCCCACAGCATATCGTTCCCATACAATTGGGCAAGTAGTCGGAGACGGGGAGTCATTAGTTGGTTCTGAAGTCACAATAGCCGGATATGCCGAGACAGTTAGGGGGAGAGGAGCAATTTGCTTCCTAATGCTTAGAGATGGTACCGGGAGGATTCAAGCATTCCTGAAAAGGGACAACATGGACGAGGGGCTATTCGATTCAATTCAATCGGCAACCAGGGAGTCTACAATTCAAGTTACTGGAAAAGTAGCAATGAAGAGGCCGCCAAAGGTCCGCGAAGGTGAGCCAGCCCCACCTCCAGAGTTCGAAGTTAACGTGGAAGGAGGGTCCGTACTCGCATTTTCGGACACCCCTCTGCCTGTTGGCGTGATCGATGAAGTAAATGTTGGACTCGATGTCAGGTTGGATAACAGGCACCTAGATGTTCGTAGAAGACACGTTAACGCAATGTTCCAACTCAGAAGCAAGGTTCTCCAGTATGGTAGAGATCATCTAATCTCGGAAGGATTCCAGGAAATCAACACGCCGAAGATTATTGCTGCTGCTGCAGAAGGTGGCACAAATCTGTTCCCTATGAGATATTTCGAAACCGATGCTTTCCTATCCCAAAGTCCTCAGCTATACAAACAATTAGCCGTACTTGGGGGTCTAGAGAGAGTTTTTGAAATCGGCCCAGCATTTCGAGCAGAAAAGCACGACACTTACAGGCACCTGAACGAGTTTGTCTCGTTCGATATTGAAGGAGCTTGGATGGATGATGAAGATGTGATGGGGGTACAAGAAAGAATGATCCACCACATTTGGAGCAACGTTGCCGCTGCTGACCAGTCACTGATCGAAGTTGTCAACGAATACAGAGCTACCCAAGGTAAAGAGGCCGTAACCGTGGACATCCCAGAACTTCCTTTCCCCAGAATACCATACTGTGATGCAATAGAGATTGTGAAATCAGGAGGGGGGGAAATTGAGTGGGGGGAAGATATCGAAAGTCATCATTGTGACATCATTGCTGCCCGTTTCCCTGGGTTCCATTTCATCCCAAGATGGCCCATGTCGATGAAGCCTTTCTACATCCATCACAAAGAAGGCGAGTCGGGTTCGTCAGGAGGTCAACTGAGTAGGGGATTCGATCTGAACTTTGGCAGAGATGAGATGACCAGCGGAGGTGCTCGAGAGCATCGAGTTGAAGTTTTAGAGGAAAACCTGAGGAAAATGGGCTTGGACCCCGAAGACTTCACATTCTACACTGATGGCTTTCGATATGGAGCCCCACCCCATGCCGGATGGGGACTTGGGGTAGCGAGACTGCTGATGGTTCTGACAGGGGCCGGGAACGTTCGCGAGGTTGTTCTTTTCCCAAGGGATCGTAGTCGGGTTACCCCCTAGGGAAATCGGTCGCAGATTCAAGTCCTTACGCAGATTCAAGTCCTTAGGCGAACTACTCCGACAACGACTGCTAGGATAACTACTAGGGCCGATATATTAGCCAATATCAAGGCGGCACTCCCTATCAGAAACCCGTAAATTAACCAAAGAATCAAGGCGATTATGATAAGTCCGAAAGTAGGAAGGGAGATTCCCTCGTGCTTCTTGTGGACCCAAACCTCCCTAATTTGGGGAAACCATGCAATAATTCCTAGAATTCCGGCAAGCAAACCAATTGATTCGACCCAATAGGGAGCCATGGAATACAAGCCTCATTGTCCTGGGGTTGGTCGGACCCCATAGCATCCGCTATGGGGTCCTGGGAAATTCCCGTAATTGACTTCAGAAGTCGCTTGCACGGACTGTCTTTCGGCCGTTTGCCTTTGCTCGAGAAACTGCTCCATCGACAGCGGCAGCTGCTAGAGCGTTCATTGCTCCCATTGCATCCCCGCCAGTGTTGCAGCCGTGAGACTTGAAAGCCTCCTTTACCCTGCTGGCCACTACCATTCCAGAGCTCGAACTCCCGCCTCCGATGTCGTGAGCGCGGATAGTCTTTCGACCATTTGCGCCGCATCGGGCTACAGCAGTTGCCACTGCGGCCTCTACTGCTGCATTCAGAGCGCCTGAGGCGTCTCCAGCGGTGTTGCACCCGCCAGCCTTTATTGCTTCCTTCATCTTGCTGTTGTATACCATTGACATAGCGGACTTAGCGAACAAAAACCCTATTTTGAAGGTTGGGGCTAGCAGCACTACCGTTTGAGGAGTAGAAATCGCCCCTCCAAGACCGAAAATGACGGGTATCAATGACCCCTCCGGAGGACGAGAACATGGCCAAACCGAAGTTCGCATTCCTTCTATTGAAGGACCATCCCTATGGCAGAGAGATGTTGAAGCAGATTATTTCTGAAGGGTTTATTCCCGAAATAATTGTTGAAGAAGAGTCTGAAATCGCCGATGAAGAGAGAGAGAAGTTCCTCAGAAGAATTGAGGGGAATCCGCTAGCACCGCCAGTAGAAGTGCAAGTCTCTGATTTTGGCACTCCTATTGTGAGCGTCCCAATTCACAAAACGGACGAGGTGATGCCACATCTGGAGGAAATTGAGTTGGATCTGATAGTTTTCGGCGGAACCAGAATTATTCGTGGAGAAATACTAGACTACCCCAAAGATGGAGTAATCAATTCGCATCCGGGACTATTGCCAGATTGTAGGGGTTCTGCCTCCCCGGCTTGGTCGGTTTTTCACGACATTCCGATTGGATCCTCGACTCATTTCTGTGACAATGGGATTGATACTGGAGAGTTGTTGTTACGAAGAGAAATGGAAGTGACTAGGGGGATGACTTACGAAGATCTGTGCTATGGAACTTTGGTCTTGTCCGGGATACTGATGAAGGAGGCATTAATTGCCTATGAAGAGGGCATGTGGGGCGAGATGAGAAGGCCCCAAGGTGAAAGTGAGCACCCAACATTCCGAAATGCGCCTGAAGAAGTCCTCGCAGTCGTGCGAGAGAAACTTAGGGAGCAAACTTATGCTCACTACTCTAACTAGGTGACAACATGGGAGAAAAACTACTAGATGATGAGTTTCCGTTTGCTGAAGGAATTCTGCAGGGCCAGACAGCCTTGGTATGCGGTGCTTCAAAGGGAATCGGAAGAGCCTGCGCATTGATGCTGGCTAGATCGGGCGCTAGGGTGCTGGCCTGCGCGAGAACCACTGATGACTTAGATTCCCTAGTCGGAGAAATGTATGGAGATGGCCATAGAGGGATAGTATTGGATCTGGAAGACATAGATGCAGTTCGTGAAGTTGTATCAGATGTTGGGGCCGTTCACATCTTGGTGAACAACTCGGGAGGGCCCCCCGGAGGTCCCCTATTGGAAAACGATCTGGCGGACTTTGAGGGGCCATTTAGGCGTCATCTGCACGCATCTCATACAATTGTCCAAGCCTTGGTACCTGGAATGGAAGCCCAAGGTAGTGGCCGAATAGTGAACATTATCTCTACGTCAGTAAGGGAACCCATCGACAATATTGGACTTTCCAACACCCTTCGAGGATCCATGGCATCCTGGGCTAAGTCATTATCTAGAGAATTGCCACCATGCATTACGATCAACAATATTTTGCCTGGATTTACAGATACGGACAGGCTTTCAACACTAGCGGATTCGATTTCCCAGCGAACCGGTAAGGCAGCAAAAGAAGTTCAGGAAGATTGGATGAGAGGAGTCCCTATTCAACGATTGATAGACCCCCTAGAAACTGCTGCTGCAGTTACTTGGCTATGCCTCCCGAGTAGCAGCGGGGTTCGAGGAGTGAGCCTAGCTGTCGACGGCGGCAGAATGCGCTCGATTTGAGTGGTCATATGGAGTTTGACATCTTCTTCTCAATCTCACAGACACCGGACACTTCTGGTTTCTCCCCCTCAGAGAATGAGATGTTCTCAAACTTCTTCAAACAAGTTGAATTGGCGGATAGCCTTGGTTTTGGGGTGGGGTGGGTCGCTCAGGCACACTTGTCGACAGAAGTTCAGAAGATGAACAGCAATCCTGTCGTTCCTCATTATCCCGGCGAGGTTGGGCTATGTACTGATTTTTTCCAAGTCGCTCGAGAGATGCTCTCGAGAACTAGAAGAATGGAGGTTGGTAGCGCAGTAATGTCGATTCTAGCATCCGGAGGGCCAATCGCACAGGCAGAAAGAGTCGGGTCATTCCTGGCACTGCATGGAATGGACCCCAGAGAGGGACGTAGGCTGCACTTGGGTTTCTCTGCGGGACGTTTTGAATTCATGGCGAGGCCGTATGGAATTGTCCCGCGGGACCGGGTCGAGGAGGCTGCATGGCCTGCTCTAAGGGGGCAAATTTTTTCAGAAGCATCAGAGATATTCCTTAGGCTCCTAAATGGTGAAGTAGTCTCTAGTAAGATGATTCAGCCGACAATTCTTGAGAGGAGGAATTTCAGAACCGATGAGGACTGGGATTTGGTCCAAAAAGTCGCTCTTTCGGAACGAGGTTTGGACTCATTGCCAGAATTTATCGAGTTCAATAACAGATATGAGTTTGAGGAAATCAAGACGATTCCTCAAGAGTGGAGGAGAGAATTGCTCAACCTTGTATTGGGGAGTCATGATCAGAATCTACAAATCAAAGTTAACAGAATCAGACCAGTGCAAGTTTTCAACCTCAGCATCACGCCCCCCCAAGTAATTGAGGATACACATAACAGAATGAAGGAGCACTACCACTCGGACGGAGGGGGGTGGGAGCGTAGTATGATGCCTAGAACAATAATGGTGTTCATCAATGACGAAGAGGGTTTGACCGAGGAACAACAAAATGAGTCTGGTATGGAGGAGGCCCGTGCGGCACTTTCAACATACTGGAGAGCATTGGAGGGGACTATAGATCCTGGGAAAATTGAACGGGCTACGGACAATGCTGTGATTGGGAGCGTCGAAACTGTGAGTGAGCAAATTATCCAAAGATTTCACCCCAATGATCGTTTGATGTGTTGGTTTGACTTCTTCAATCATGATAGTGAGCGAGTGATGAGGAACATGACGGCATTCATGACCAAAGTCGTTCCTCGAGTGAATGGGGGTTCCTAGGTGTCGAGTGATAGAGTCAGGCCGTCAAGTGTTTCACCTGGTCGGCCGGGTTCTTCGGTTTATCCAACAAACCCTCTAGGGGAGAAATTCGAGGGAATTGCCACGGGAAGGGATGTCGAGTGGGAGCCTCTGGTTGATTTCAGAAGGCTGGATGTTTCTGAGAATACAATACACGGGGCAATATCCTGGTCGCATGGCACTGAAATCGTCCACTCATTTGGAGGAAACGTACTGGTTTATGGCCGTTCAATGATGAAGCCATTGATGATGAAGACGTTTGCCAGAGAGTTAGAGGCAGAAGGCATAAGTTGGGAGCAAAAAGCAATTGCATGCTCTTCACACAATGGGGACACTGAGCACGTTTCTGCTGCACAATCATTGCTATCAGAGTCGGAGTGGGGATTGATGCAGTGCCCTCTTGATGTGCCTTTGATCCAGTTTGGAAGGCAAGTTAGAAGGCCAAGGAGGTGGTTTCACACCTGCTCCGGAGAACATGCTGCAATGCTCAAGGCACTACGAAGAATGGGGATAAATCGTGCTGGCTACACCCTTCCAAGTTCGCCATGGTTCCAAATGTATCTGGAAGTGATTCGTGAAATAATGGAGAAGCCAGATTGGAATCCAAAGAGAGTAGCTAAGGATGGATGTGGACTGCCCACTGTTTCGAACACTGTGGATGAGTTGGCAATCATGTTTGCTGGACTAGTGAGGCAGAAGGATCAGGACTGGATTTGGGAAGCGATGAACAAGCATCCCGACCTAATTGGGGGTTTCAACAGGTTAGATTCAACTTGTCTTAAGGCCGGTGAAGGAACTCTGATTGCAAAGGAGGGGGCTGACGGGCTACTTGGACTTGCAATAGAGCACGAAGACTGGCCCAAAGGACTAGGGATTGTGATAAAAATAGCTCATGGGTGGAACTCGCAGGCAACTTGGTACGTTGCCAGAGCTGTGTTAGGAGTTCTTGGAATCGGACTCAGGAATCCATACCCCCTTCACCGTCAGAAGGCATTCATCGTCCCCAGGGTGGTTCCAGAGATTTATCTCGAGGATTTGGAGCAAGTTGTTACCTGGGATGAATGGGACCCAAATCGGGACAGTTTTTCCATAGATTGGAAAGAGTACTCGGATGCTATGACCAGATCGGACCCATTTTCTAACGAGGGGGCATGATGGGAAATACAGATGTTCCAGAAATCAGGAACTACATTGGCGGGGACTTCGTAGATCACTCAAGTGAAGATTGGATCGAAGTTATCGGGCCGGCGACAGGGGAGGTTTTCGCCATGGCCCCACTATCGAACGAGAAAGACGTCGATAATGCTGTGAAATCTGCTCGAGAGGCACATGAAAACTGGTCTTCCCTAAAGATTAGTGAAAGATCGAATTGGCTCGACAGGATTGCCGACTCACTGGAGTTGAAATTCGAAGAGATCGCGAATCTGGAATGCCGTGATACTGGAAAGCCTATTTCTCTTGCACGATCTGTGGATGCGGCCCGATCTGTCTCGAATTTCCGGTTCTTCGCAGGACTACTCAGGGAGATAGAAGAGGAAACTTTCGAAATGGAAGATGCTACAAACTACGTTATACAAAAATCAGTAGGGGTTTGCGGATTGATAACTCCGTGGAACCTCCCCTTGTATCTTCTTTCTTGGAAGGTGGCCCCAGCAATTGGGATGGGAAACACAGTGGTCTGCAAACCAAGTGAGTTGACCCCGATGACTGCGGATCTTCTAATGAGGGTGGTCCATGAAGTGGGCCTTCCGGAAGGAGTTGTGAACCTAGTTCACGGAGATGGGGCTGGTGCAGGCAGACCCTTGGTCGGACATCCGGGAGTGGATCTCGTCTCATTCACGGGAGGGACGGAGACAGGTAAGGCAGTTGCTTCTTCTGCTGCTCCTTCTTTCAAGAAAATTAGTCTCGAATTAGGGGGCAAGAACTCTAGCATTGTTTTCTCTGATTGTGATATCGAATCTACTGTTGCCGGAGTAGTTAGATCGGGTTTCCTAAATCAAGGACAGGTGTGCCTATGTGGATCCAGAGTCTTAGTTGAGGATTCGATATATGAGGAATTCAAGGAGAAGTTTATTCATTCGATCGAGAAGCTAAGGATTGGCGATCCCAAAGATGAGTCAACTGACCTAGGGGCCCTGATCTCTCCTGAGCATCTATCTAAAGTAGAAGGCTATATTGAGCTTGGACTAAGTGAAGGAGGGGCCATTCTTACTGGCGGAACTCCTGACCTTTCTTCCGAGTTTGACAAGGGGAACTGGATTTCTCCAACAGTTATTGAGGGGCTTTCCCCCTACTCGAGATGCGCCACAGAGGAGATTTTCGGCCCCGTAGTGACCTTGCATAGATTCGAAACAGAAGCCGAGGCGATTTTGATGGCGAATTGCACCAGGTACGGCCTGGCCGGCAGTGTCTGGACAGGAGATCTAGAAAGAGGGAAGAGAGTTTCTGAAGCCATCGAATCTGGTATGATTTGGGTGAATTCTTGGCTTCACAGGGATCTTAGGGTTCCATTCGGAGGTGTGAAGGACAGTGGGGTGGGCCGGGAAGGTGGAAGGTGGAGTTTGGCTTTCTTCTCCGAGGCGATGAACATTTGCGTAAAGCACGACTAAACAGGAAGAGTGAAATTCAGAAAAGGTCGGACGTTGTAGGATGGTGCCAGCCGGGATTGTCGGACTGGGGGCTTATGTCCCTCCAAACATCATGACGAATGAGGACTGGTCAAAACTGGTTGATACCAGTGATGAGTGGATAATAGAGAAGACCGGGATCAAGGAGAGGAGAGTGGCTGGGGCGGAGACCTGTACTAGCGATCTCGCGGTTATTGCCTCTAGGAATGCAATCAATGAAGCTGGACTGGACCCTCAAGAGATTGACTTGCTAATTCTTGCAACCAGTAGCCCGGATGTTCCTCTTTCCTCCACGGCAGGGATTGTCCAGAGCAAGCTCGGTTGTAGTAACGCTGCGGCATTCGATATCAACGCAGTGTGTGCCGGATGGGTTCATGCTCTGGATGTGGGTTCCCGATTTGTGGGCACTTCAGGCTACGAGAATGTCTTGGTTGTGGCTGCAGAAGTGTACAGCAGAATTCTGAATTGGGAGGACAGGTCAACATGTGTTCTCTTCGGCGATGGGGCTGGAGCAGCCGTGATTTCGGAAGTTGAGGGAAAAAGGGGAATTCTGGGTAGTTGGATGATGTCTGATGGTGATGGTTCGAGTGTGATCCAAATTCCCGCAGGCGGCGTCAGAACTCCGATACTTTCCGATGGTTTCCAAGAGGGAGACCAGTACTTCCAGATGGATGGCAGGGCTGTCTGGGATTTTGCTGTGGAGGCCTTTCCACAGGCTGTAAGGAAAATTTTGGAAAAGATTGATCGAGATTTATCGGAAGTCGATATGATCATCCCCCACCAAGCCAATCTAAGAATAGTTGAGTCTGGGATGAAGAAGCTTGGTTTGCCAATGAGCAAGACCTACACAAATATGCAGCAATACGGAAATACGGCCGGTGCTAGTGTCCCGATTGCTCTTAAAGAAGCAGTTGAAAAGGGAATGGTAAATAGAGGGGATCTGGTTATTACTGTAGCTTTCGGAGGAGGACTTGCTTGGGGTTCCAATGCTATTTTGTGGTGATTGGGGGAAATATCGAAATCTGACCCGCTATGCAGTTTCAGGGTGTTTGTAGAATGAGTCGTCACCTTCTCCTTGGTACATTCGTAGTAGTTTTGGTCTTGTTGTCCCAATCGTTTTCAAGTGGTTTCGATCTAAAACCCCGAAACAACGAGTTTCGACAATCGGATGCATATGCGAATAGTTTGCCAGAATGCGATTCCACGAATAGAACCCAAGTATCCATAATTCACGTTGATATCCTGAATGGAAGTGATTCCTTCTCGGGATCTGAAATGTGCCCGTTCGAGACGATTTCTGCAGCGGTAGAAGAAGCGGTTGCTGGGGACGAAATTATTGTGCACTCCGGTTCATACTATGAAGAAATAACCATTTCAAACAAGGATGGGTTGACAATTAGGGCGGCTGAAGGCGATAGGGTAGTTCTTGATGGCACCAGAAGCATTAAGCAGGATCTTCAGAAAAGCTGGAGTCAGCATTCTGGAGGGGTGCAGTTCGTCGACCTTGGGCTGGATGCATGGCAACTCTTTCTTGACTACGAGGAGCAGGTGCCTGCGAGGTGGCCAAATGCTAATTTTAGCGATGGATCTGTGTTCAACCGGAGTCACAACTGGGCTCATGGGACAATCACTCAGGGAGGAAACGAGTATTCCAACGGCGAATTGATTGATGCAGGCGCGATAGAGGGAGGGCATCAGGGGCTGAATCTTAGTGGCATAGATCCAGTGGGAGCAACTGCGATTCTTAACGTGGGATCATTCAAGACTTGGAGTAGAGCGGTGGAAACCTATGACAGAAATTATTCCAAAATTACTTTCGAAGAAGTGCCTGGTTGGAAGACGAAGCATCACGCATACTTCCTTGAGGGCAAGTTGGAGTTTATTGACAGCGCGGGAGAATGGTTCTTCGACAAGGAATTGCAACGGCTCTACTTCCTCCCTCCCGATGGTCAAGACGCTAACATTCTGGACATTAGGGTGAAAACGCAAGCATTCGCCATAAACGTTAGTGACTCTGATTTCGTAACATTGGATGGAATCGATTTCTTTGGAACGACATTCAAGTTCTATGAATGTACAGGCTGCTTGGTGAATAACTCGATTCTACTATACCCTAGTACTTCCAAAAGAGGTCTGGGGGTTTCGGGAGAGGATGATGGGGAGAGATGGGTTTCGCGGATGGATCGCTGCAAACAATGCATGATTGAATCTTCGGCTTTTCTGTACACTGATGGGTGTGCCATTGAAATGCACGGTGGCGATTTGCATAACAACAACAACAGCATAAAGAACTCCTACTTCTACCACATAGACTGGTCCGTTTCAGATCTGCCGGGCCTAATGACCACATTTTACCTCGGCGGCAGGGATAACCAATTTGTTGGAAACACAGTCCACAGGACTGGGGCGTCTGCTACAATATCAATCGGAGACGCGCCGACTGTGAAGGGGATTCGGGCATATGATACTGGACTTCTACAGACTGATGGGGCGGTTGTCCAAATGATGATGGCTGAGCAGGATGGTGCTGAAATATCATACAATTGGATCCATGACACTGAAAAGTACGGCATTAGGATGGACGGCCCCGCGACAGAACAGGACAACAGAGGTAGGAATGCAACAATTCACCACAATGTGCTTTGGAACATCAAGGGCGGAATAATGATGAAAGGGGATTTCCACAATGCGAGTAACAATACAGTATTTGGCGAGGCGGTTTCTGACTACAACCACATGATTGTCCTCCACGAGGGAGGATGGGGGAATGGGAATTCGACAGTTGCATCCAACGCCGCAGACAGAATAGCGGCACATCGGAGAAACTCAAATTCATCGTATCCACTTCCAGGGAATGACAGTATCCAGTTCAACAACTGGAACGGCTACGATGAAGGGAACAATGGGGAAAGTGTATTTTCGCAGCTGACGGATCCCCTTGGACTCGACTTTCGACCAATTCCGGGGAGCGAAATAGATTTGATGGGGGCGGGAGCTTATTCTTCCTCTGACCAGACTCCTTGGAAGGCAGGGATAAGTTGGAATTTTTCGATGCCAGAGCCGCATCGAATAGGATGTACGGCATCAGAAGCCTTGAACCACGATTCTAATGCAATTTTTGATAATGGGAGATGCATGATGAATGATGAAGAAGTGGTGAATGAAAGCAATGAGTTGATTTCAATAGTAGGTTGTACGGATACGGAAGCGAGAAATTTCAATCCATCTGCGAACGAAGATGACGGTTCTTGCGTATATTTTGTGGGAGGGTGCATGGATCCCGATGCTAGTAATTACAATCCGGAAGCTGAAGAAGTAGAGGAGTGCACATATTCGGAAGATTTTGTCGACGAGGTAAATCCTGAAATTGGAGTAAAATCGGAAGGAGGAGAAAAAATGATTCTGGGAAGCTTTGGGGCACTTCTGGGAATAGCAGTTGCAATATTGCTGATTTTTGCATGGTCAATGAAGAAGCGTAATGTGGTATAATTCCATCAACCTACGGGCTCCCCTCCCTCTCCAAGGAATGCAAGCCTCCTTAGATAGTCGTTTTCCAGTAAAGTGGAAATCACTGAATTTGGGACCGAGGGCGACAGCACCTCTCTGATTGCTTCTTCCTCCGAAATAGTCGACACCATTCTAGCAGTGGCCCTAACCCTCCACCCTTCGAACATCTTACGATTCTCTAAATCCCCCACAATTACGGGCCAATTGGATGAATTGTAGAGTTCCATGGAGTTCGAATCTGTGGTGAACAGGATTCCTGGATGTCCGTGATACCTTTCGGCATGTGATACCCAATTAGGAGGGTCCTCAATATCGGGGATTTCAACAATTTGAGCAGAAATATCTTGCTGATTTAGCCAACTCTCTAGCATCTCCCTCCTTTCCTTGGAAGACCAGGGATTTCTAATTGACTCGGGTTGGTTCGAAGACCCTATGGCAATTATCAGGTGCTTTTGGGGGGCATTTGATTCTCGCCAACTTTCAGCGGCTTCAATCAACAAAGCATGACCCCGATGAAATGGTTGGAATCTACCAAGAACGACCAGTCCCGGATCGGGAGGATTTGTTGGGGG
>CEOQ01094164.1_pt1 | contig 29101 bp, 26 predicted proteins | sample 361351 | NCBI WGS metagenome assembly CEOQ01 (sample SAMEA2619907, study PRJEB7988) | marine metagenome | biome: marine biome (ENVO:00000447); feature: deep chlorophyll maximum layer (ENVO:xxxxxxxx); material: "saline water (ENVO:00002010), including plankton (ENVO:xxxxxxxx)" | depth 60 m | reverse complement strand
TCTTCATATTCAGGGCGAGCTTCTTCTGTTAGCGGGTAGTAACGCCTCAAATCCCCCCCAGATTCCAGCTTTTCTCTACTGAATTCTTCCCATTCAGCATGCTCTTGCCCACGTTCAGCCAACTGTTCAGCCAAGTGAATCGGAACAACTACTGCCCCATCATCATCCGCTATGATGATATCCCCAGGGGCAACGTAGGTACCAGAGCAATTTACTGGAACATTTACCGCGTACGGGAACATCTCTGTTTGAGTGTGAAAATTTGGGGTTACACCCTTAAGCCACAGGCCTAATCCAATATCTCTGCTTTCAGCATAATCACGAATACAGCCATCAACTATTGCACCTATACCACCAGCACCATGAAAATATGTGAGCATCATGTTTCCAAACACACCACTATCGAGACGGCCCATCGCATCCACAACTATAAGGTCACCTGGTTGGGTGTTGTACAGAGCATGGCGATGAAGTTGAGTTTCAGGTTCGACATACTCGCCATCCGGATAGATATCATCACGCTTTGGCATAAATTGCAGAGTTAGTGCGGGACCAACCACTTTCTTGCCGGGAGTAAAGGGTAATGGACCCTGTATAAACGCATTCCTTATGCCCAGTTTATTGAGATCTCCTGATGCCGTTGCGGCACTTACATGCTCATACAACGTAGCAATCAATTTTTTAGAAGGGCGCCTAATATCTTGAATCGGATCCATATCACTCCTCCGGTAATGCGAAAATTTTGTAGGGTCATCAAACCGTACAGAACCCGTTAGTCAATGCAATAGCAACGAAACAATTATTAGAAAACAATCAACATTATTCATGTCTTTACAATCCAACACATGAACACTAAAGATTGTTTTTTTTCAACGCAAGCATCAAAACTAAATAAACACGGGGCTATCAGATACCGGATTCCGAAATAAACCATTTTCTATGACTTTATGCTCTAAATCAGTCAGGAGTCTGAACTAATAACTTTGAATAGAACCCCACAATCAACAAATAATGTTTATCATTGAGAGTGCATTCGACCTGCTAAGCGTGCGACTTCATCACGGAGATGTTGCCTTGCGATTACAAATAGGCAGAGTGCATAAACAAAGATCGTGGGACGATAACCGTACGGAACGGTGCTAAATATGCTCGAAAACGAGCAATTGATTGGATTCCCACGTACGAGGCTTGATTTATGGGTAAGAAGTTATTTGTTGGTAGCCTGGCCTGGGCGACAGATTCGTCCGGTCTACGAGCAGCTTTCGAGCGATTCGGGGACATTGAAGAGGCTCAGGTGATCAGCGACCGTGAGACCGGAAGGTCGCGCGGTTTCGGTTTTGTAACCTTCACTGAAGAAGGTTCAACACAACAGGCCATTTCAGAGATGAATGGTTCTGAGCTGGACGGTCGACCTATCGTTGTAAACGAAGCTCGCGACCAAGCACCCCGTGGTGGTGGTGGCGGTGGTGGATATCGCGGTGGTGGAGGTGGTGGCGGACGCCGAGAACGCTGGTAGTCATATAAAGCTGCTAACCGAATTATAAACGGGTGTAATCGAATGATTACACCCGTTTTGATTCTATAAACAAACCCCTCGAAGAATCCAACTACCATCCAGGCTTAATGTCGCATCGAAGTTGAAGCACCAACAAAGCAGTACGATACCCCTCAGCTTCTGAAAGACCACACACCGTAACCACACCTTCACCAGTGTTATGAGCTTCAAGCATTATCAACGATGCTTCTGCCGTCGAAAGATGTGGCAACGTCTTCAACAACGCCCAAATCACATAATCCATTGAATGATGATTATCATCAAAAAGTACGACTGCCCACCTATCATGTTTCATGTTCAACATCCATAATTTCAGGCATATGATAGGTACTCGTAACGGAGTCCTTCCCAATCAAGGTCCTAAGCAACCAATATTCATCACTCATTTCGGTCTTGACTAGATCCTCTATATGGAACACCCTGTCACGATAATTCGTTTCAACTATTGATCGCAAAGGTTCATGATCTATGAAGATTACTGATATCAAACCGTTTCCCGTCTGGGTGGGCACACGCAACCAAATGCTAGTAAAAGTTGAAACTGACGAAGGCATATACGGATGGGGAGAATCGGGACTCTCTAGTCGAGAAATTGCAGTCAAAGGAATGGTCGAACATTATCGCGAATTTCTTATTGGGCGTGATCCAATGCAGCGTGGATCACTTTGGCAAGAGATGTACCGCAGTCAATACTTTGAAGGCGGACGAACCATGACTGCCGCTATTTCCGCGATCGATATAGCTCTGTACGATATTGTCGGCAAAAAACTTAATGTGCCAGTTTACGAACTTTTAGGCGGTAAACACCGTAACTGGGTCCCAACATTCGCCAGTGGAACAGGTAGTACCCCAGAAGAAATGATCGACGTCGCTCAGCGAATAATTGCTCAAGGATTTGACTGTTTTCGCCTGCACCGATCATACAAGGCAGAGTCCAAAGGCGTTTTCGAACCGCGTGAAGCAATCGCCGAAACCGCAGAAGGGCTGATAAAGGCTCGTGAAGTGCTAGGACCCCGTCCAGTCATTGGAAATGATTTCCACCACCGTTTATCAGTTGCAGAAGCTGTTTCGTTCTGCCAAATGATGCCAGACCACACTCTGGATTTTCTTGAAGAACCCATCAGAGACGAAACACCCGAGGCCTATGAAACATTACGGAGAATGACGTCGATGCCATTTGCTCTTGGCGAGGAGTTCGCTTCAAAGTGGCAATTTCTACCTTACATCGAACGCGGTCTTGCAAACTACATACGCGTAGATATCTGCAATGTAGGAGGAATAACCGAAGCGATGAAGGTAGCAGGATGGGCAGAAGCACATTACATCGACCTCATGCCACACAACCCTCTAGGACCAATTTGTGTTGCTGCTACTTCACATATGGCTATGGCATCAGCCAATTTCTCATGGCTGGAAATAAGAGAGTCGGCCGGCGAAAGCACCGGATTTTACTCAAAGGAAGTCTTCCCGGTACAACCAGAAGTTACCCCCGGACGGGTAACCGTGCTGGACAGGCCAGGTCTCGGAGTGGAAGTAGATGAAGACTCTCTCACAGAACCATTCCGGTATTCAGAAATGCCACACCTCAAGCGAAATGATGGTTCGCATACCAACTGGTAGTTCAACTAATAGAAAACACGAAAGATTCAAAATGAAAATAACCGATATAAAACCATATGCCGTTTGGGTGGGTCGCCGAAACCAAATGCTCGTAAAAATTGAAACTGACGAAGGCATACACGGATGGGGAGAATCTGGATTCTCCGGGCGCGAGCTTGGGGTGAAGGGAATTGTCGAACATTACCGAGAATTCCTAAAAGGCCAAGACCCCATGAAACGTGGAGCCTTATGGCAAGAAATGTATCGCAGCCAGTATTTCGAAGGCGGACGAACTCTTACCGCCGCTATTTCCGCAATCGACATTGCTCTCCACGATATCGTAGGTAAAAAACTTGGAGTGCCGGTGTACGAACTGCTAGGCGGAAAACATCGCCACACAGTGCCAGTATTCGCTACTACCCCTGGCCCCTACGGACAAGACATGATTGACCAAGCAAGGGAGTTCATGGGTAGAGGGATAAATGCATTCCGCCTGTCGTATGACAATATGGACATTCAAAATAGTGGGTTGTTCGAACCGCGCGAGTCGATTGCCAATTCTGCTGAATGGCTAATCAAAGCCCGAGAACAACTTGGCAACCAGGCAATCATGGGGGTCGATTACCACCACCGCCTATCACCGGCTGAGACTGCCTCATTTTGTCAAATGATGCCCTCACACACATTAGATTTTCTAGAAGAGCCTATCCGTGACGAATCCCCTGAAGCATACGAAGCGCTGCGAAAAATCACAGATGTTCCTTTTGCTATAGGCGAAGAGTTTGCTTCAAAATGGCAATTCTTGCCGTATATCGAACGTGGAATTACCCAATATGCGAGGGTGGATATATGCAATGTGGGCGGATTTACTGAGTCGATGAAGGTAGCCGGATGGGCAGAAGCACACTATATCGATCTTATGCCACACAATCCCCTTGGACCAATATGTACTGCAGCATCCGTACATCTTGGAGCTGCCGTTCCGAATTTCGCATGGCTTGAAATCAATATGGAACGTGCCGAAAACCCTGACTTAAATATCTTCCCAGAACAGGTGGTGTTCGAAGGAAACGGCTATAAGGTCTCTGATAAGCCAGGTTTAGGAGTAGAGGTTGATGAAAGTAAGTTGACAGAACCATTTGCATTTTGGGAAGCCCCACATCCACATCGCGCTGATGGGTCACACACGAACTGGTAAAAAACAGATTAAATATAAGGACATTAGTTGGGCTGAATAAAATCAGCCAATTTTTGTCCACTGGCTGCTACATTTGTTCTTATTAAAAAATGTGTAAAAAGAAAGCAACGTAACCCTAATGGCTGTATCGATAGATTTCACTGGAAAGCGAGGCGTGGTATTCGGTGTCGCAAATCAGCGCAGCATCGCCTGGGCTATTTCAGAACGCTTGGCGGAGGCGGGAGCCGAACTAGCATTCACTTATCTGAACGAACGCTTAAAAGAACCGGTTGAAAAGACGACGGCCAAACTTAATAATCCACTACTTCTGCAATGCGATGCCACGCATGACGATCAAGTAGAAGCCGTATACGACCACATCAAAAACGAGTGGTCAGAAATCGACTTTGTAGTGCACTGCATCGCATACGCTGAACGAAACGACCTTGGAGGGGATTTTTCATCAACCAATATTCAAGGTTTCCGCACTGCCCTAGAAACCAGCGCTTACACCTTGATGCCTGTAGTAGGTAAGGCTGCGCCTTTGTTTGGTGAATCTGGAGGGTCGGTGATCACGCTTACTTTTGATGCCTCTCAGCGCGTGTATCCCGGTTATAACATCATGGGAACCGCTAAAGCTGCCTTAGAAAATGAAGTCCGACAGCTTGCCGTAGAATTTGGTGATCGCAACATCAGGGTAAATGCTATATCAGCCGGACCGTTACCCACTCTTGCTGCCCGCAGTATCCCGGGATTTCGAGATATGACCCGAGCTCATCGAGAACGATCTCCACTGCGACGAAATATCAATCATCAAGAAGTGGCTGATACAGCTCTATTTCTGCTAAGCCCTATGTCCAGTGGAATCACCGGAGCTACAGTCCCGGTAGACGCTGGCTATGGAATCGTCGCCCTATAGTTATACCCGGTCTTGAAACAACACTTTCAGCAACTACAAAAATAACCGTTCAGGACGACGCACCATAATTTCACTAGGTCACACCAAGCATTCAATATTTTTCAAGTCGCGCATTGAACCTCAATCTCACCGCACTGGATCATTTCTGTATGAAAATACAGTTTAGAGTCAGCAAGGAAAAAGCAAACACGGCTTATGAGTTAGCTGAGTTGAAGGATATATTTACCCAATGACTACAAAGTCAAACGAAACACTGGTTCGTCGCTACGTCGAAGACGTATGGAACAAGGGGCAAATTGAGTTGGTAGATGAACTACTCACTCAAGATCACGTACGACATGATCCATTTTTAGAGCACGATATTGTAGGGATTGCTTCGGTAAAAAAACAAATAAAGTCCCTACGACTTGCACTTCCAGACCTACATTTTAATGCCCAGATTTATCCGGCCGCTGACGGTTTACATATAACCAGGAAATGGACCATGAGTGGAACACATAACGGCGAATGGATGGGAATCCCACCTACTGGGTCAAAGATCATTAACACGGGCATGGCCCTATCACGCATCTGCCATGGAAAGATTAGCGAAGAGTGGATACAACGTGATGATGTTGGCCTCAGGAGGCAAATTAGAAGTTAGAATCAACCCAAGACAAGAGTCCAGCACACCGAACCCTGCAGCGAGCTCAACTCACCAATAGTAAATTACAACCATTCACATCTGGTCTGTAGGCTGGGGGTTTTCCGTGGTGTAAGGAAATTCTCGCATTGCCTTGGTAATGACCTCACGGGTAACAATACCAGATACATACCCATCATCCATTACGACCAGTTGCATCACTCCATATTGATCCATGGCATGAAGAGCATCACGACCCGAACTGAATCTTGAACAAAAGCGTAGGCTTTCAGATCGAGTTATGTCACCAACAACAAGTTTTCCCCTTTGCTCTACAGATATTCGTTCAAGATCAACAGGTGTAATAAAGCCCAGTAGTTCTCCTCCCTTGGACACAGGAATTGAACTCGTTAGGTCAGCTACCTCAAGATCAATCAATGCGTCTGAAATGAACTGATCGTGCTCTAACATCGGCGGCATAGGGGTAACGATATTTCCAATCCTAAAGGCCAACCGATCTCGTTCTGGCATGACTGAATTGGACTGTTCCTCTTGCTCATTGCGCGCTGAAGACATGAGAAACCAAGCAATAAGCCCTATCCATATTCCACCAACAACATCCCCATTAAAAATCTGCCATACCCCCCACCCAATCAACAGATAAAACACAACACGCCCAACGCGTAAGGCCACTTTTGATGCAAAGCGATCATTACCGGTGACCCCCCAGACAACGGATCGTAAAACTCTCCCACCATCCATCGGATACCCAGGGATTAGGTTAAATCCTGCCACCAAAATATTCATCCATCCTGTAAAAAAAATAACCCCATGAAATGGTGTTATCAGATGCTCGTGAATCGGATGAAATTTTATCCACCAACCCATCAGTGTTAAACCAATAAGCAATGAAACGGCAGGCCCTGCAAACGCAATTAAAAACTCATTACGTGGGCGAGATGCTTTGCCCTGAATTCTAGACACACCACCGAATAACAAAAGTGTAATACCTCGCACCCTCAACCCCTGTGCCAATGCAACAAATGAATGACCCAACTCGTGCGCTAAAACAGATGCGAACAATAGGAACGTCGTGACAATCCCAGCAATCCAATATTGCTGGGACGACCACATCTGAAAAAATACAGGATAAGCGCTAGTAGATAAAGACCAGGCGATTATTACAACTGCGACTAGCCACGTCGCATTGATATCAACTGGTATCCCATAAATGGAAAATAACTTTAATGAACTGCGCAAGTGTTAATTTTCTTCTTTCGAAAACCCATAAACCACTTTGTACCCCTGTTACCAACTATCATTCACATAACTATTAAATCGCCACGGGTAACAGTAAATCCCACCGAAAAAAAATCTAAGTCACAATTAAGGATACTGAACTAATTTACAGATGAAATTCTTTAAACAACCATTTTATGGATGGTGGATAGTCACAGCCGGCGGTCTAGTTCAGTGGTACACCTCCGCCATTTTCTGGCGCGGATTTCAAGCATTCGTACCGCCCATTCTTAGTACATTCGGATGGAGCCATGGCGCTACGGCCACCGCCGTATCGCTCCAGCGCAGTGAAAGCGGAATGATCTCTCCTTTTGTAGGAGTGCTCCTAGACAAATACGGACCGAGAAAGGTGATGGCGTTTGGTGTATTTGTGACGGGCAGCGGGTTCGTATTAATGAGCCAAATGCAAACCCTATGGCATTTCTACGTGACTATCGCATTGTTAACTCTTGGAATGTCATTTGGGACATACATTGTGTTTGTGGTCACAGTCGCTAATTGGTTTATAGAAAAACGTGCTAGAGCATTAGCCATACTAATGACATTTTCAGCTATTGCTGGACTCACTCTACCTTTGCTAGTGGCATCAATCGAACATTTCGGCTGGCGAGAAATGCTTATGGCTGGAGGAATAGGATTTTGGATAATTGGTTTCCCCGCAACTTTAGTCATGAAACGTCGGCCGGAAGACTATGGGCTGTTACCAGATGGGATATCAAACCACGGGAACCAATTACATAAATCACAAAACAGTCGGCTCCAACGGGTGCGAGAACACGCGATAACTATGCGCCAGGCCGTCAAGTTACGATTTTTCTGGCAACTAGCACTAGTGACAAGCCTAGGTCAATTGGTCAGTTCAACAAACCTTTTCCACTTCGCTGCTCTCTTAGAATATGGTTTAACAACTGCATTAGCCGCTACTGCTGCAGGCTCCGTGGCAATTGGCGACATTAGTGGCAGAGCCGGCATAGCTTTCCTCGGCGATAAATTTGACAAACGAAAATTGCTGACAACCGCTATGTTGATGCAAACCGTCGGAGTGATGGGCCTTGCGGGAATCAACGCATCAATTTGGGGCGTTAATCTAGGGCTATGGCCATTACCTTTTTTCGTCGTCTTTTTTGGATTAGGTTTCGGAGCTTCTATTCCACTTCGACTTGCAATACTCGGCGATTATTTCGGCCGTACAAGTTATGGATCCATCGTAGGTCTAACCAGTTCGGTAAATGCTCTGTTTGGCGCAGCCGGTCCAGCAATAGTGGGATTTATATATGACTTTTCTGGCACATACAGAATCGGGTTCACAACCCTAGCTGTGGCGATATTGATATCTATCCCACTTACGTTATCTCTCGAACCCGCTGGACGGGTTGCGGCGAAAGCAAGAAGACTAACCAGTCGAAGGCATTAGACAATAAATTAAATCTGACGAAAAACAAATCCATTTCAATAATCATGCTGAAATAAACCCGTTTTTAGTCACGAGTAGGACGCCCAAATACATTCACATCACGCGCTATAAACGTCCCCCCAGGGTTACTAACCAATAAAGCTTTTGCTACAAGCCCTACCTCAGGCTCTTCGCCGATGATATTTGTCGAGAAATTTACGATGAACACGTTGCCATCGATTACCCATGTCTTCCCCCTTATCACTTCTATGACCCCAGACGCTTCCATCTCTACACCACTCCCATCAACTCCACCTGAATCATCATCAATCTTTATTTGAAATTGAATCGAAATAATCACGCCTAAATGGGAATCCAATGAATCACGTATAAATAACACTTCGGGAACCATGGAGCCCCTATACCGTCGCTCAGTTCCAGGGTGATTCATCAGCTTGGCTACCGGAGACAACGAATCTATATGTGCACCATTCAGAGACATAATCGACTTGGGACCTATCCACAAATCAAATTGTTCTCCATTAACAAGCTTAACTTGAGCAAATCTCTGATTATCTGATATCGCGACTAAGCTCCCTCGGGATCGAATGTAGTTATCAGAAACAACCGAAAGTTTCTCAATCACACCTGTATCAATGGCATATAAAACAATATCTACCTGATTACCACGCTCTACCTCTGACAAAGATTGGATGGGTTGGCCATCTTTCAAAAAATCCTCTCCAAGAGGCTGGTCTGGCATGATTAACTCTAGCTGTCGTGTATCGGACGATTTGCCCGACAGAACTGTTACTTCACCTAACACAGCATTAACTCTTGAGATAATGCCTGCAGCTCGCTCAACTCTAGGAGATTCAACCGAAACCATAGTTGCGACATTGTAAAAAGCACCGTTTGAACCGGCTACGGTGTATACACCGCTAACTACCCTTAACCCTGTATGCAACTCTTCAAACTTAACGCGCTGTCCATCCAATATTGTCCAGGTTCCTTCAGTAACAAGAACATTTAATGACTGTCCGTTTTCACCCGTTATCAACAAACGTGGAGGTTCTAACCCAATACCGGTAATTGACCCGGTAAACGCTACGTTCGATCTTGCTACTACCACTAATCGAGTCAATAAATCCGACTCAACTCCAATACGTGTAGCATCTACTACAAGATCTCCTGACTTAATCGCCGACATTGTTACATTCAAGCCATTGCGAATAACTGGCACTTCTCCAGTAATCTTCAAGTGTATTGGAGGGCCGTCAGTCGGACGAACTGTTATCTCGTTAGCTTCTAGGTCAAGTGCTTCCACAATACCCGAAATGTGATCCTCGCCTACTGGTGCTGATGACCGAGCTCTTATGGTGGTGGCCCATAAACGGCCCCCGTAAGAGGTGATATCACCAAGAGAATCAACCTCAGGAAATTCAAATTGCACGTCAACTTGCTGTCCTGTCATAAGCAACCCAATACTAGCTGCCTCACCATCAAGAGTTATTTGAGTTTCAGAGGTTATCTTGGCGGCAACTTTCGCTTCCTGGTTATTGTTAGTTGCGATAAGTACTCCCAGTGCTTTATCCAAAGTGTCATCTAACTCGACAAGAGTAATAACTCCATGGAAGGCACGCAGCGACTCATGGTTGAGAACTGCTTCCAGTTCATCAACAAGCCGTGGCTCCTTAACTTTTATTGAAATTGCAACTCGCTGATTCTCAAAAATCGAATACCTCACTTCGAGTTCGCTACCTGCTTCAATCAAGTGTTTGGTATCCGCCAACATTTGAGGGTTCTGAGCAGTTGGAGACAGAACGTTTAATAAGTCTTGAGGAAAATCGACGATTGTACGATCGGGGTCAAAAATAAAATCTACAGAAAATGGATCTGCCTCCTGCTCACCCAAGGGCACTACCGTAAATAACGATCCTTTAATTTCATCGACAACCGCACCAGATATCTTCAATAGCGGAGCTTCTTCATTGCGCTCACGTGCAGTTTCTTCGTAGATTTGCTTAAGCTCTGTAAACCTTTTTTTTATTTCAACAATTTGCTGACTGGCTCTTTCACGAGTGGCCTCATCGGCTCGACCGGCATCAACTACCCTTTGAAGAGCCCGTGAAGCACCGTCAAGAGCACTCAGGTGCATACTCCTTGCATCGATCGCTATTTGAGAAAGCCTCAAAGCATCAGCTTTGTCTAACGCCAACTGACTAGCAGTCTCAATTCGCTCAACGGTAGTGCTGGTCAACTCAAAACCAATAGCTGTAAAAACACCGTTGGCGCGATCAAGTCGAGCCACCATAGTTATTCCATCACCAACCATTGGTTCGCCGATCCCAGCAGGAACGACGACATGAACAACATCCCCGTTTCGAGTCTGAATAGAGATATCTTCTCCAACATAACGAGTAACGATCCCAACAACATGTTTGGTGACGGTTTGAGAATGCGCCAATCTGATGATGGTTTTTAAGGCTACAAGACCACCTGAAGAGTCGCGTTTAGCTGTAGATATAACGCGATCACCTTCTGAAACATCAGTGATGAACCCTGACTCAGAACCAATCCTCATCTCAGAATTACTGTTAAAGCCAAGAGTGATCAATCCTTTGCTTGATGCAACGACAATGGCATTAGGAGGACGCACCTCAACAGCCGTACCGAAAATTGCCTCAATATCACCCTCATACGCCCTCACAACACTAGCGCCATTGCCACCTGAGATCGGTCCAAACGCCAAAAATAATCCTACTAAAACGATGATTATTTTGCTCACATTAACTCGATATAAGTCAGGAACACGTCCTTGCAAACTATGCTGTGCAGGTTTCCATAAACAACCTAATCGTTCAAAGCGAATGATCGGACTTTTAACTGTCCTAGGATTGGCATCTCGTGGAAATCCTATTAGCCAATTATTCACCCCGAATTCTCCGGGATGGAGATTATTGCAAGGGACGAATTAATCGAATTCCCCTCAAGATCACTTGCAACAATATCAACAATGTTTGGTCCGGGATCAAGAGGCAGCGTGAGCTCGAAAGTCCCATCAGGCTGAACTTCCAGTATGACTCCATTTACGCTAACAATCGCATCTGGAGATGTGACGCCATGTAATAAAACCCTATCGCTGCGAACCACGCTTTCATTGCCGATGCCTTCGAAATCCAATGAGAGATTAAATGTTCCAGAATTCGGTGTGGATTCAATAGGTACGTCAGACTCAATGATGGGAGTAATGATTGGGATAGGCGTGGGAATCGATACCGGAGTAGAAGTAGGGGTGATTGTGGCAGTAGGAATTGGAGTGGGAGTTTGAGGAACTGGGGTAACTGAGGGTTGAGGAGTAGCGGTAGGATCCGGCAGCGCAGTCGGTTCAGGAGTCGGCTGTAAAGGCGCGAGAATAATCGTCGGCGTTGGCAATGCGACAGTATGTCTTGGACGGGATTCGACACATCCGGCAAACGCGAAAATTACCAATCCCACCAAAATGAGGGGCACCTTAGCATTCAAAAATCTATGGAATTGATGCAGGTCTATGATTCTCCAGCTTAAGATCGGTTATCCACAGGTAGTGATAACGTAAACCTAGTGTAAGCATTTTTGTTTTTATCATCGTTTGACTGATAAGTATCGACGATCAAATCTCCACCGCAACGCTCCGCGAGCGTACTTGCGATAAACAATCCTAATCCAGAACTCTGCTTTTCACTTCTTGCAGATAACTCAGGTGTCCATCCTCTGTCGAAGACATGCGCAAGATATGAATCGGCAATTCCAGGCCCATCATCTGAAACCCTTACCGAATAGAATTTATCCTCACGCGTCAGTTGTATCTCGATTTGATGGGCAGCAAATTTAGTCGCATTGTCCACTAAGTTAGTGACCACATGATCTAAAGCTGATCCATCACCATAAACGAGACCAAATTCACTCGGCTCGCACCACCAAATCAGGTCTATACCACGCTCGCGAGCAATCGGTGAATATCGATCGGAAACATTACGAACAATTGCAGCGCTATCCACCGGTTCGACAGCAGGAGTAGAGCTTTGATCCTCCAGATCAACCAACACTCGAACGTTTTCTATCATCAACCTAAAATTGGGTGCTTGATTTTCTATTTCGTCAAGCAACTCTGCCACCATACGATGCGTGACTTCTCCCGTTTCATTAAGCAATGCCCGGGCTTCTCGTTGTTTCCCTAGTATCCTTCGTAAAGGTCGCCCCATATCATGGGCGAAGGTATCGAAATAATCCTGTGTAACCTGACTCCAAGTGCGACCATCAGATCTTCCTACTTGAGAATTGCGATTGAACTTAAAACTCATATACCCAACGATAGTCCCGAAAATAAAAAATCCACTACCAATATATGCAACGGGCTCAATCCACCAAAGCATATCTGGAGTGACAATTTCTCCTATCAGAGGGGATAGCAAAATCAATCCCAGGCCAAGTACAGCCAGAGATAATCCTGCATACTTCAATGTGCTAAATATTCTTTCGCTCAAGTTGCCACTTTAATCGTTCAATCAAATGACCGGTTTTATTTATTTCACTAATCGGTTGGCGGGACCAAACGATATCCTCTATTTCTAACATTGATTATCAGTTCAGTAGCACCAAAATCTCTTGCAACAGCCTTCCCAAGTGATACTTTTAACTCTCGTATCCTAACCCTGAGAGAAGCGCGCGAATCTTCTCCGTCCGAAAATCGTTCAAGCCGTGAAAAAGGTACAACCTCGCCCTCAGATCGGTACATTGCAGACGCCAATTCATTAAGTATCGCTAGTTTCATTCCCTGAATTTCACGGATTATTTGATGACGACCATTGTTAACCGCGTAAACAACAGCATTTTCCGGTTCCAATTCAAATAAAGTCCCGATCTTTATAGTTTTAGGAGCACTGCCAATAAGTCTTCGAAGTCGTAAAACAACTTCTTCGGGACTGGCAAGCTTGTCAATAAAATCCACTGAAGCTCCCACACTGAGACTCCCTGTCACAGCAGTATCACGATAAGGACCTCTGGCATATTGAGTAAACATAAGTACAGGCATACTGTTATCACGCTCGATAATTTTTTTTAGTATCGATAATCCCTTGAATCTATCAGTGTCATACTCTCCAAACCTAACATCCAGTAACACCGCCACTGGAGATTCATTTTCTATCGCAAAAAGAGTATGCGTTTCGTAATCATCACCAGTCAAACGCGGCCCTTCTGGAACTACAGCAATGGGATTAAACCCTTCCGACTCCAACCGACGAAAAACCGAACGCATAAGATCGGACATGTGCTCGTCATCGACAACAAGTACTGTTTGTTTGGCACCCATGCTTTTTAAAGTCAATTTCATCCTCAGAGGTTATCTAGCGTCATGCAACATCCACCAAAGAAGCGAATAGATGCTGAGGCTAACTCTATATGACCCTAACATGTACAAATAACAATCTGATAAATTTTATGCTCTTTTGCACCCGAGGTAGATATCCTCCATTTCGTTTGTGTTTGAAAATCGTAATACCGCGAGGATCCGTTAAAAAATCACATTAAAAAAACCTATCTTGAGGTCGTAAATCTGATAACAGGGTCGACTAGAAGTTGAGGGAAGGCTATGCTCCAATACCTATACTTACCATTCGATATTTTTAGAAATTAGCCCGTGACAGACCAGTTCGTACATCTACATAACCACTCAGAGTATTCTCTCCTCGATGGTTTCAGCAGACTAAACGATATGGTCATTAGAGCAGTGGAATTGGAACAGCCGGCAATTGCCCTCACTGATCACGGGAATCTACATGGCGCTATAGACTTTTTTCAGGCTGCCAAAAAGAATGCAATAAAACCAATAATTGGAGTAGAAGGTTACGTAGCAGACGGACCGCGTGATGAACGAAACCCTCAAAAGCGATCTCCATTCCACCTAACGGTACTAGCCCAAAATCGCATCGGCTATCAAAACCTGCTCAAACTCGTAAGCGCATCACATATCGAGGGTTTTTACCAAAGACCGCGAATGGACCGAGAAATCCTCCAAAAATATTCGGAAGGTTTGATAATTCTGTCAGGCTGCCCGTCAAGCGAATTAGGGCGTCATATCAATAATGGGGATTTAGCTGCAGCACTGGAAACAGTCGAATGGTATGGGAATATATTTCAGGACCGCTATTACCTAGAGATGATGATGCATCAGCACGTTCCAGGACAAACTGACATCAATAACGCCATTATTGAGATAAGCAAACAAACAGAATTGCCTATGGTTGTTACAAACGATTCACATTATGTTCGACGTGAGGATTTTGAAGCCCAAGACATTCTAACTTGCATCCAGACAAACTCTAACGTAAAAGATCCCAAGCGATTTCGGATGGAAGATACTTCTTATTATTTGAAAAGCGCTAATGAAATGCGGGAGGAATGGGCCCACCTGCCTCAAGCTCTCGAAAATACATTAAAGATCGCCGAATCGTGTGATTTGGATCTAGAATTTGGTCAAACATTCATCCCGCGTTACTCCACACCAAATAACAAATCCTCAATGGATTACCTAAGGGAGCTTTGTTACAAAGGCCTGAACAAGCGCTTCAGCAACCCAAATGAAGACGTACTTAAGCGTCTTGAACATGAGCTAGGAATCATTGAAGAAACCAAGTTCTCCGATTACTTCCTGGTCTGCTGGGACATATTTAATTTCGTAAATAAACGTGGGATTCTGTCGGCCGTACGCGGTTCCGCAGCTGCAAGTCTCGTACTCTACTGCCTTGAGGTTACACAGATAGACCCTGTGGAAGCAGACCTCTTTTTCGAACGATTCCTAAACATCGAGCGGAGAGAGATGCCGGATATCGATATGGATTTCGCAGATAATCGGCGGGAAGAAGTTATCAAGTACTGTATAGATCATTATGGTCGAGAACACGTCGCACAAATTATTACCTTTGGAACACTTGGGGCCAAAGCAGCCATACGAGATACGGCACGCGCGCTAGCACTACCTCTCAGCTTGAGCGACAAACTAGCGAAAATGATCCCTCCAACTCTGAATATTAAGCTGAAGGAAGCAATTGATGAATCTGGAGAATTAAGGAACGAAATTAAGCGTGATAATGACGCGCGTGACCTGATCAATATGGCACAAAGGGTTGAAGGCTCTGTGAGGCACGCAAGTACGCATGCCGCTGCTGTTGTCATCTCTGAAAAACCTCTAACTGAACACGTTCCACTTCAACGTTCTACAAGTGGAAAAGATAACTCCAGCCCCACAACTCAATATTCCATGCACCCCGTTGCAGATGTCGGATTGCTAAAAATGGATTTCCTTGGTCTTGCAAACCTTGCGATTCTAGACCGCTGTGTAAAGCTGATTGCTGAGACGACCGGTGAGTATATGGGTGTTTACGACGTTCCAATCGATGATGAAAAAACGTTCCAGGTTCTAGGTGAAGGAGAAACATTTGGAGTATTCCAGCTTGAATCAACTGGAATGCGCCGCAATATCAAAGAACTCAAACCCACGACAATCAATGACTTAGCGGCCATGATCGCTCTCTATCGTCCTGGGCCCATGGAACACATTAGCACTTTCATAGAGGCAAAACACGGAAGAGCGGCGATTACGTATCCTCACGACGATCTACGTGATCTGCTGGAACCGACATATGGTGTGCTCGTTTACCAGGACCAAGTAATGCTGATAGCACAGGCATTTGGCGGTTATACATTAGGTGAAGCGGATATTCTGCGCAAAGCTATGGGAAAAAAAATCCCGTCCGTGATGGAAGCAGAGCATGAAAAATTCAATGCTGGAGCTTTGAAAAAAGGATATAGCAAGGAACAAGCAGACACAGTTTTCGAACTGATGGCCCCATTTGCTGGTTACGGATTCAACAAGGCACATGCGGTCTCCTACGCTTACATTGCATATTGGACAGCATATTTCAAGGCCAACTACTCAACGGAATACATTGCAGCTGTACTGGATTCGGCATCAGGCAATCCTGAAAAAGTCGGAGAAGCCATTCGTGAGGCAACAAGGCTCAACATCTCAGTAAAACCGCCAAGCATTAATCATTCTGGTTCAGGTTTTACTATAGAAATAGATAAGGATGGAAATGACATCATCCGTTTTGGGCTGGCAGCTGTAAAAAACGTAGGAGCTTCTGCAGTAGACCCGATTGTGGAAGTTCGCGAAGCCGGTGGACCATTTAGAGATATAGAAGACATATGCCGACGTGTCGACTCAAGGTCATTAAATCGTCGCACACTGGAAAGTCTTATCCGAGTAGGTGCTTTCGACGAATTCGGGGGGCGAAGCAATTTATTGGAATCACTCGATCGGATCATCTCGACGATACAAAGACAAACTAAGTTGAGAGAATCCGGGCAAACATCAATGTTCGACATGCTTGGAGAATCCGTACCAGCTCCAATGGCTCATATGGAAATATCCCATGATGATGACACAACAGATCAAGAGCGAGTGATCTGGGAACGAGACCTATTAGGTGTGGAATTAACTCAAAGCCCATTTACCCGTGAAATGAGACAGCAACCCAATAACATAATTGTGTTCTCCTCAGATATCACCGCTGATCTAGCAGGTCAAAAACGTGCAGCACTTGGACAAGTAAATAACGTAAGAGAGCTAAACACCAAGAGAGGCGACAAGTTTCTTTCTTTAAACTTAACGCTATTGGACGGCGACATTGAATTAGTAGTGTGGCCTAATATACTCGAACGCGTACCTGACCTTTGGAAAAATGGGAATTTTGTATCGGTCACAGGAGAAGTACGAGAACGAATGGGGCGAGTATCAATTTCTGTAGAGACGGCCCACGAATATCAGTTAAAAGCTGAGGGCCAAGCCGAGCAGGAATCAGAGTCTGCCAAATACGAACCTGCACCTATCAGTAAAGCTGGATTTAACGAAGCCAGCCAACCACGGGCCATATTGAATGATCCTATTCAAATCACACATACACCCATAGCAGTAAATCAAACTCAGCCACTATCCGTCAACTCAGATGAAATTACAGAATCCTCAGCAAGTAAACCAGCTAGTGGAGAAGCTTCAGGCGACATAACAGCCAACCTACCAACTGATACTGAACCAGATACCCATAACGGCCACTTCACAGTCCAAATAAAAGAGACTGGAGATATCGCCGATGACAGATACAGGTTATGGGATCTCATGCGACTGTTTAGAGAATTTGATGGATCAGACCCTGTAATATTAGAGATTGATACCGGCAAGAAAGTTGTACGGCTGAAGATGCCTTTTAAGGTGCAATCTGGAACAAAACTGACTAACCGATTAAATGAACTTCTTGGGACCGAAACAATCCATACCAGGACAACATCGCAGTAAACACCAGCGACGCGATAATTCGTGAGGTGATACGAAATTTGAAATGGGAAGTCTTTGCCACGGCACCTGATCAACTCACTGCTGAGTCTTGGCTTGGCCTAATGCGAAATGCAGGCATAGAGTGCAAGTTGCAACCAGGTGACACAGTTGCGTTCCTCGGAGTGTCAGGACTTCCGACCCGGATTATGGCTAGATCTGATTATGTACAAGATGCACTAACAGTGCTTAACGCTTACCTCGCAGATAGTAATACCGTGCCGTCCGATGATGAAATTACCTGCTAGTCTCCAAATCAATAAGCTTAGATTTGAGCGAAAGTCCTGAACCTCCGAAACCACCTAAATCCCCACTTGAAGCTATTACCCGATGACAAGGCACAAGTAGGGCAAGCTTATTCCTCGCCATCGCTTGACCGGCTCCTCGCGCAGCTCTTGAGTTCCCTGCGCGTTCAGCCAACCACTGATAACTGCGTGTTTCTCCAAAAGGAATAGAACGGCAGGCCTCCCATGCTTTTCGAAAAAATGGAGAGACGTCACGAGTATCGATAGGCACCTGGGACAAATCAACAGACTCACCTCCGCAATACGCAGATAAAAGTACACGTGCAACTTGCAATTGCTCGGGAGCATGCAACGATTCTGCTATTTCAGGGCGCACCAACTCAAGTGCAGCTTCAGGAGAAGATTCTGGAAGGCTGGCTCTAACAATTCCGTTATCTCCGCCCACGATTGCGATCCAGCCCATTTCGGTTTGGAAAACGTCGTAACTTAACTTCGCACTAACGCCCAACTCATTTGCCTAACTAATACTCAGATTTCCAAATTCCCAGCATTGACGGGTTGATTTGATAATACAGCTGACAAAATATGAATCTTCAACTGAATCTACGTACTAAGTTGAACCCACAGCATCAACGCATCGATCACAGATAATAAACAGATCAACACTGTGTCCTACGATCTGACCTTTTACTTCCCGACCCAGTGGCTTCAACATCAATTCCACATTGGAAAGTCGAATTTCTTGCACATCGGCGCAATTCACGCAATAAGTATGGTGATGATGCTCAACTCTGGCACGAGTATAAATTGGAGCACCCAAAGGGGTATTCACCCGGCATATGGTTCCGGCATCCACCAAAACTTTCAACGTACGAAATACAGTCGCACGACCTACTTCGGGAAGGCTTTCGCTGATCTCTTCAGCAGTAAAAGTTCCGCTACGACTTTCAATCTCAAGAGTCAAAGCCTTACGGGCTTTAGTAATTCGTAGCCCCTGATCTTGAAGAGCAGCAATAAGATCCGCTTGTATTGATTCAGGTTTCATAAAACTTTAATACTCAAATTGGTGCCCAAAGTTCAATTCTACCTACGGCAGCAGTACTATGCAGTTATCCGAGTAGGCGGAGATCACTACGGTTTATCAATACTTGCAACAGTTACCGGAGAATTTATCTGAGAAGATTTTTGAACAGCGCGTGCCACTTGCAAAACATACTTACCGTCCACCGCAGACAATGGTGCATGATTCCCGGCAATCATCGAGTCTACAAAATCAAACATACCGTCCCTGAATGAAGCACCCCAATCCCATTCAATCTCATCTAGACCGAGTTCTGTGCGTTTACCATCCGCGTAAATTACAAGTGGAGGCATTTCAAGCGCCTTACCGGTACATCGATTCACCCAAATAAATCCTCGGGTACCTGACAACTCAAACCACTCATCCTCAGACCAGTAATCAGATTTAACAACCATCTCATCTGACGCCATTGCCTCCCAAGAACCCTGCCGATCGCCTTCCAAATGTACCCAACTTATATTTGCAGGTGCATCTCGCACCCATCCTTTTTGATTTTTCGATTCTCTGATCCATGCAAAAACCTGCTCAATCGGACCCAACATATGAACAGCAATCGCAAAAGCATGATAACCATAGTCAAAAACAACTCTCCCACCGCCGCTCTGTGCATCGTCAAATCTCCAATAAAGCGTATTTGCAGGAACTTGCCAGCCATATTTCAGAGCACCTTGAACAGACTTGATTCTGATCGATACTGGATCACCAATAGCGCCCTCGCTAAGCAATTCTTTAGCCCTTACCAAAGGCGGGTAGTACCGAAAGTTCTCGAAAACGCGCAGATGGCTTGATGAATTCGCCTCTGCCTGAATCATTTCATCACATTCAGCCTCAGATAAAGCCATAGGTTTTTGAACCGAGACATGTTTACCGGCCACCAAGGATTCAACTGCCATCTGCCTGTGAAGGTTGTGAGGGGTGATGATATCCACGGCATCAATTTCCTGCATTTCGAGCAGGTCACGATAGTCAGTAAAGTATTTTTCGGCTCCCCACTCCGCAGCCCTTGATTCAGCGACATCAGCTCTATTATCAGCAACCGCAACGATACGAGCTTTAGGATGCTTTAAATATCCTGAGGCATGAAGCTCAGAGATCTTGCCAGCACCGATAATCCCAATGTTCAAGCAATCATTAGCCATATTAAATTCACTCCTGAAAACTTAATCCCAACCTCGAACCAAGAACTAAACTGACGTCTCTAAAACATTACTTGCCAGTCAAGGTAAACCATGCGTTAGGTTTACTCCACATTGCCCACAGAATCGGGCGTCATGAGCAATACGCAACCCACAGCTAAAGCAAAATGAGATTTGATCTTCAACAGCCGTTCGTAGCTGTTGAAGATTTGCTCCACAACGGGCACAGTAAAGAGCATATTCGAGATTGCTAAAACTACAACTGAGGCAATCCATGACAACTCGCACTCTCTTGTTAGTCACCAGTTTTTTCCGTAAAAAAACCACGCACTCGAGATTGATAACGCTGATACAACATCCCTGCAGTCAGCAAGAGGGTTCCAAGGACTATATAGGCCGCCACCCGGTAAAACTGTTCGAGATTAAAGGTGTCATGAACAAATAGCTTAATCACAGCCAAGGACATCAAAGCAAGTCCGCCAACACGTATAAATGAAGACCTCGCAATCACACCAGCAATTATTAACAGGGTTGAATAACACGCCCATAAAACGGTGATAGACAAGAACTTCCATTGATCTGCCGTATCAGCAGATGAAGCCTGTGATTCGATGAATCGACCAAACTCGATCGACAGCATCCAAATTGACAGAAAATTACTCGATAGCAACAGAAATATTTGTGTTGTGTCATATGTAGTGACTCTGTAAAGCCAACGATAATTCCGATCCAGATCTTCTTGACTGACAACCCATTCTGGGATCGCAGCTACCCGAAGTGAAAAACCGTCTTTATATTTGTTGTAGAAGATCAAACTTATGTACAACAGGAATATGAACCACAACGTCGTCAGAGGCCTAACTGCATAATTTGAATCTACCGGGGTGATAGAAACCAAAGATACCACTGCAAAAATAAACGAAACTAAAGCGAGGAACTTCAATTCATCGCTTTTTAAATACACGGAAAGCCCCAGCAAAAAGGCCGCGTTAGTGGACATCCCAATTAGTAGTGGATAACCATCAAATTGCATTGGAACACTAATGAAAATACAAATTAGTCCAATGCCACCGAGCATCATTGCCATGACAGGTTGATTTTGATTGGTTCGGAACGACAAATAGGCAACTAACAGATGCGTAAGGCCCAATCCAAGTGTCGGTATCGCCCGCCAGTTTTCAAAATTCCCGGTGTCCTGATCGAGAACCCAAGTATAAGAAATTATCACGTACAAAAGTGCGTTCCATACCATGGGAGAAACATCTAGCGCTCTGGGCGATAAACGACGAATCAGATGAAATCCAGATACGGATAAGAACAGCAAGAAAAATAAAATCGTCAATGTAAACATCGCAAACCCAATGGAAAGGTTTAGATCTTCATATTCACCAAACCATAGTGCAAATCCCGCATAAGATCCGATTACTGATACTAATTTGAACCATCGCCAGTTTTTGAATAGAGCTACCGCTATAACAGCAAGGTCTATCACCAGCACATAAATAATCAGAAAGTATTTTTGCCCGGCAAAAAGCTTGTCTATCTGAAAATCGGGATCTGTGATTCCGGCATACAAGAACGGCGCTAAAAGACCACCTGCAATTCCCAATAAAGCCAATGGCTGGGAATTTCTTTTAAACGCTAACCCCACCGAAATCAAACTGACTAACAATAACAAACCTACTGCGATCCAAACATCAACCGTCCCGCGCGATAGAGCCGCCAACAACGATGAATAAAGAAGGGCTACTCCTCCTCCGCTCAATGCGTGCGCATAAATCGGGTAACGAAACCAAAGAAGTTCTCCAAGTACCAAAAATCCAATCCCCGAAATCATGCCAACAAAAACAAGTAATTCCTGGGTAAAAACATCTTCATCTATGGCCAACTTCATTAAGAAACTTATGCCAATGAAAATTGCAACTACACCGATTCTGACCAACCAATTACTGCCAAAAAGGTTTTCCAGATGATTCAGTCTGAGCCGTGACTGTAGAGGAATACTTTTGGGTATATCACTGCCATCACTTTTCTTTGAGACATCCTGACCTGCTTCGTCATTTTCAGTAACTCCTGCAATGGCCTCCATAGGCGGATCGACCCGTCGATCGGATTCGGTTTCCTGTAAAACTGGTTCAGATAAGCGAATCCCGCAATAAATACAAAATGAATTGGTGCGGAGATTCTGTCCGCTGCATCGTTGACAATTCATATGTTTGGCCAATGTAATACCGTTCTATGATTCTATTGAGTGGTATTGAGGTCCATATTTGTTATCACCTTGATCACCCCGACGGGTGGCCCAATACAGAAGAAGCAAAATGGGAATGAACAAAAGCCAGAAGAATAGGAATGCAAATAACATCCACCACCCAGTCTTATTGATGTCATGTAAACGACGTACTCCAACGGCAATACCCGGAATCAAAGTAACCAAGCTAAAAATACCTGAAATCAGACCCATTGTGGTATCGTCGTTATAAGTTCCGAAAAGAATACCGGCGTAAGAGAGAACAGCATCAGCAACAAGTACGAACAGAAACCACCACCAGTATTCTGATCTACTAGAACGACCAGAAAAATCAAAATATCTTTGGAATCCTAAAACTATTGCGCCAGCAAAGCTAACCATCGATCCCAATCCTCCTGAACAAACGTTTAACAGGTAATTACAACGATTTATTCTAGACTCAACGCCCTCAAGTAACCCGACATACAAAAAGCAGGTAATTTGAAATTTAGTTCAAACTACCGTTAGACCGCACATGTTCCTTGTCTTCTGGACCTTTAGCCTCTGGAGCCTGTAGTTCTCTAGGTGCCTGCTCAATATTTGTGATCGACAGTTCCGTATCAGAACCGACTTTGAGATCTGTAAACCGACGCGCCTGAGGTAATAGGCTACGCTCGAGCGAGCCGGTAGCATCATTGAAAGCCCGCACTGCCGAGCCCAAGCGGTTACCCACATTTGCAAAATGATCTATAAATCGCCCCACACGCTTATGAAGTTCTTTACCCAATTCAGCAATCTCGCGAGCATTTTCAGCGAGAGATTCCTCAGTCCAGCCAATTGCAACGGCCTTCAGTACTGTAATTAACGTAATTGGGGAAGCGATAAAAACATGACGCTCTGCTGCCCACTCAACCAGATTTGGATCCTTATCGAGAGCCGCCATAAATAAAGAATCTGCTGGAACAAACATCACCGCTAACTCTGGAGATGATTCAAACTGATCCCAATACTGCTTAGAACTGAGATTGGTGACATGAGCCCGCATCTGTTCAAGATGCACCCCTAGGGCCTGTTCTCTTAATTCCTCATCGTCTGTTTCAATTGAGTTCAAATAAGCGTCCAGCGGGGTTTTTGCGTCAACAACAATTTGCTTGCCCCCTGCGAGTTTAACGGTCATGTCAGGGCGTAATCTCTTATCTTCTGGACCTTCAACGGTAACCTGCTCAGCAAAATCACAGTACTCCGTCATCCCCGCTATCTCGACTACTCGACGAAGTTGCATCTCGCCCCATCTACCTCTGATCGCTGGACGCCTTAAAGCATTGGCAAGTTCGCCGGTTTGCTTAGAAAGATTCTCCACTTGAGACTTAAGTGAACTTTGATCAGTAATCCTCGATTTTTCTATCGACTGCAGGGTTTGACCAACTTCATTAAGTGACTGTTGAACCGGCTTCACAAGTTGTTCAAAAGAATCCTTTTTTTTATCTAAATCAGTTTTTGCCAGTTGCTGAAACGTGCCTAGATTTTCTTTGGCGAGAGTAAGAAATGATTCCGAATTATTTTTTAATGATTCAGCTGCCAACGACTTAAACCGATCACTCATCTCAGATGCATTCGCATTGATTAACTTCACGGCATCGCGTTCAACTTGCACTTCAGCTTTTACACTCGAAAGCTGAGATTTCCAACGCAGTGCCCCGATCAGAAGCCCTGTGATCACCCCTATCAACACACCTATAAACAAGTACGCAAATTCCAAAATATTCTCTCTTCGGAACGTCCCTATCTCGAACAAAAATAAATTTAATCTCTAGAAATCAAGTAATTAAATTGACGACCCATTATTCATGCGATCTCATTAATTTAATTCCTTGGTGTCTCAAGAAGAACGGTCGCTCCCATTTCAATGTATTTCTCGCGCTGTGTATGATCATTATTACGGATCATCAATTTAATACCTGAGTCATTACAAGCTTTTAGTGCATACTCAATACAAAGTTCATCGGAGGCTGCCAACGGATGATTTGGGTGCGCCTCACGATCAAATGCTAGATCATTAGGACCCCAAGAAACGCAATCAACCCCAGGTTTCGCTAGTTTGGAAATATTTTCTATAGCGTTAATCGATTCAACCTGAAGCATCAATACCCCAAAGTTGTTCCACCAATTAGCGTAACCGACACGATCGGAATCATCCGTAGGAAATTTTAAGTGGCGTTGATCTACACCAACTCTTGTGACCCCGCCCCAGCTTCGCTTTCCAACTTGCGGATAGTAAAAATAATCTACCGCATCTTGCGCAGTAGCCTCGGTCTCGGTTTGTGGAACCTCAATACTACTTGCCCCTAGATCTAACCAGTTACCAATCCGGTAAGTCATATTCGTATGTAATATCCGAAAATGAACCGGAATTGATAAATCTTGTGCTGCAACAAATATGCTCGCTAACTGGGATTCAACCAGAGGGCTGTGTTGTGAATCTACAGCTATAAAATGGTACTCGTCGTCTCGACTCCAAATTTCTTCAATTAATGACTTGGTTGCATCCCATGGCACACTCACACCAATGGTGATATCTCCTGCCTTTATTCTCTGTTTTAAGTTCAGTTCTTCTATCAAATTAATGTTTTTCTACGGACTCATGTGGGTCAATAACAACATCATAGCTCATAACCATAAAACCCTAGACATCACACGTCACTGACATAGGTTGACTGAATAACATCCACCAATACCAGATTCAACTACTTTCGTTAGCCTAGGTAATTAGCAATAAAGTCATCCGTAATGGAGAACCTACCCGTTTCTTTGATCCGTAAAAATTCAGAACTATATATTCTCTTTTTGAGGCCAAACATCTGGAACAATCAGCTTTCCTATGCACCCCCATTTATATGGCAAACGAGTGATCCAATCAAAACAAATAATTGCCTTACAGCTCCAAAGGCGAATAAGATACCGCAATATTTGAAAATTTCTGGTTCACATATCAATCGTTAGCTACCTGATTTTTTAATAAGGTTCTCTGAATATTACGGAAGGTCATTAGAATGCATTTACTCGAGGTAATAAATCCCGTTGCACAACAACGCGGAGTTATCAACTCTATGAACGCTAGCCCACGACCAGCATCACTAGACGGAAAAACCGTCGGACTCCTATGGAGCGGAACACATGGTGGTGACATTGCACTCAAGCGTGCAGGAGAGATGCTCCAAGAACGGTTTGATGACGTAACCGTAAATTTCTACACGGGTGGGAACTACCCAGCACCACCCCCAATCGTTAAACAAGCAGGAGAGGAGTGTGACGTCGTAATCGGCGCCACAGCAGACTGAGGGACCTGTGCGTCGTGGATGGTCCACGACATGATTGAGCTCGAGAAAGTCGGGCGACCGGCCGTAGCGTTAGTCTCCGGTAGATTCGAAGAAGACGCTGTAGCCAGTTCACGTGCTTTTGGCATGCCGGATCTCCAGTGGGTAATTGTCCCAAGGATCTACCGCAACCTACAGCCGGAATTGTGCATATCTCAAACTGAAGAGGCTATTGATGACCTCATAGGGTGTCTTACCAGTTCGATATCTGAACGTAACTCTGGTATCGATACAGTAAACACACGCGTTTATGAAGGTGAAGACCGCCATGACGCGATCCTTAAGATGAACGAAGATTTCATTCTGGAGGATCTTGGTGATGGTTTATTACTCCACCCACCAACTCGTGAGGCTGTCGATCAAATGCTCGCCGGAACCTGCCTTCCAGCTGATCATGTAGTTTGTGATATGCCGCCTGGTTTTGGTTTAGCTACTGTAGAAAAGATTGCCATTAATGCGGTGATGGCTGGAGCAAAACCTGAACATCTGCCTGTTGTCATCGCTGCAGTAAAAGGCATGTCCAAACTGCATAAAGACGGCGGTAAATCGCTTTTGATGTCCACCAGTCCTGAGGCGCCACTGCTTGTCGTAAATGGCCCTATTGGTGAAAAGATTGGACTCAATCCAAAATCTGCATTAGGCCCCGGCAGAGACAACCAGGTCAACACTATCGTGGGACGAGCGTTCGCGCTGTGTTTCCGAAATATTGGTTATTGGTACCCGGGCTTGATGGATATGGATACTATTGGGACTACTCGCAAGTTCATCCAATGCGTTTCTGAAAACGAAAAGATGAGTCCCTGGGACCCGCTACACGTTGATCAAGGTTTCGATGCTGATGAAAGTACTGTGACCATTTTCGTTACCAACGGAGAACTTGACCTGCAAGATCAAGGGAATCACACAGCGGAAGGATTACTACGCACACTGGCTTATGGCTGTGTCTTTGGAACCCGTAGTTTGCAAGGCGGTAAAGTTGGTATACGCGGTGGAGCAGAACGTTTAATTTTCATGCCCCCTGACGTTGCCCAGCCTGTAGGTACCCAGGGATTTTCAAAGCAAGCTGCCAAGGAGTTTATACATGAGAACGCTGTAGGCAGTTTTGGACACATGATCGAATACATGCCATTTGAACAGGATGGTGGTGTTCGGGAGTCACGAGTTAGTGAAGATTGGCGATGGCTTGAACAACTTACGCACAAACAGCGACAAGAAATAACTATGAACATTATGGATTCAGCGGAAAATTGCCACATCGTAGTAGTAGGTGCCGATCGAGCAAAAACTGCTTGCTTCCCATCCAGCGATGGTCCATACACAGAAGGAATAGACCAGTATTTACCTTAACCAATGGAGATTTGCTCAAGGTAGATGTTTCTCAAATCAAAATCAATTCGTCACAAGCAGGCTCTATAAAACGATTATCACGTTGGAATTGTCGTGCCTTATTGAGAATGCTTGCCATAACACGTCATAGGAAACGAAAGAACATACAACCTAATGCTCAAACACTTTTTAGTGCCTGAAGAAGACCAGGTATTAGTTTCTGAAAAAACCGCACGAGCTGGAACACAGGCGGTTTTCGAAAAAATGGGTTTACCGTCGGAGGAAGCCAAGTCATGTGCAGATGTTCTAATCACCAGTGATCTAAGGGGATGTGAGAGCCACGGGATTTCAAATATGCTGCGCGCCTATGTTGAAAGTTACAGCAATGGGTCTTACAACGCTCGCCCAAGCGTTAAAACACTGAGGGAATCGTCTGTAACAGCAACTTGGGATGGAGATCAAGGACTCGGATTGCACCTTGGTCCAAACGCAATGAACCTGGCAATAGAAAAAGCCCGAGAACATGGCATGGGTGCTGTCGCAGTTAAAAATACTGCTCACTTCGGAATGCTCGCATATTATGTTTTGCAAGCGATACAACAAGACATGATTGGAATGGCAATGGTTTCGGCAGGTGGTGGAGCAATGTTGCCAGTACACGGTGCCGAACCGGCATTCGGAACCCAGCCTATCGCGTGGGGCGCACCAGCAAACAAAATGCCTCCCTTCGTATTTGATGTAGCGACCACACAAGTTGCGGCAAACAAGTTATTACTGACGCGACGAATAGGTTCTAAAATCGAACCCGGATGGATCGCTAACCTTGATGGATCACCAATCATGGAAGCAGTTGACGTGCCGGAATTCGGGCAGTTCAAGATGCTGCCATTTGGTGGGATCAGAGAAAACGGCGGACACAAAGGATACGGATTTGCAGCAATAGCCGACATCATGTCGGGCATATTGTCAGGCAATGGTCCCGGATTTATTGCTGATAGAAGTTATTCATTCTTTGTCATGGCATTCAATGTTGACGCTTTCATTGATGTCGACGATTTCAAAGACGACATGGATAAACTGCTGCACAAACTCGCTAACACCAAACCCGCTCCCGGTCACGAAAGGGTTTTCTATGCAGGGCTACCAGAACATGAAGAAACTGAAATTCGCCAGAAAAACGGAATCCCATATCATCGAGAAGTCGTTGACTGGTTTAACTCTATAAACTCGGAATTAAATCTAGGAATATCAATGCCTTGAGATAAATCAAGATACGGTCAGTAAAGAAATAAGGACCGTAACTTGTCCGATCTTCAAAATTAATGATTATGCTTAGCCGCCAACCAGCCTGAATTAGACGATTAAAGGATTGAACTTATGTATGGAACTATATTCAACTTGAACGTTAAACCTGGTCATGAAGAAGCGTTATTAAAACTTATGGATGGAAACACTCCGAAGGGAGGAGTCGCATGGTTCCTAATGAAACCTGACGAACCTAATTCGGACTTGATAGGGGTCGCTGTGTTTGAAAGTAAAGAAGCACATATAGCTAACGCAAGCAGCCCTGAACAAAATGAATCGTTCAAGCAACTAATGGAGCATCTTGAATCGGAACCAACTTGGACAGATGGAGAGTACATCCAGGGCGTGGTGATTTAGATTAATATTTCTCTTGTAAACACCTTTATGGGTATTACTTAATTACATGCAAA
>CEOQ01260833.1_pt1 | contig 29154 bp, 26 predicted proteins | sample 361351 | NCBI WGS metagenome assembly CEOQ01 (sample SAMEA2619907, study PRJEB7988) | marine metagenome | biome: marine biome (ENVO:00000447); feature: deep chlorophyll maximum layer (ENVO:xxxxxxxx); material: "saline water (ENVO:00002010), including plankton (ENVO:xxxxxxxx)" | depth 60 m | reverse complement strand
TTCTGGAATCTTATGGTTGTATGACCAGTGGCCAATTAATTCGTTTTCATCCAGACCTCCCGAATCTCTTGTGTCGATGAACTTCTGAATGTGTCCAGGCCAGCGAACTGTGAACTCTGACATCTCAACTGCAGGAATCGATTTCAACACTGAGCGCAAACCATCGGTCAGGAATGCCTCCATTTCACCATGTTCTCCAGTTTCTATCATATGACGCTCGCTCAAAGCAGGGAGAACTACCTCCTCTCCATCACGAATCACTCTTGCAGGCCTAGTGTATTCTGCAATCACATCAATTGGTGAGAACGGAGCCATATACTTCCATTCTCCAAATGGTCCAGTTGGGTTTCCCCCAACCCAAACCTCAGCCTTTTCCAACGGGCCAATGCTTCTGTCTGCAACTGCCAGAAACATGTTCGATAAGCCAGGAGCAATTCCAACATCCCAAAGAATTGTCGATCCGTAGTCTCGGGCCTTCTCATCATCTCTATCGGGCGTAAACTTACTGAAACTGAGATCAACAATTCGATACGTGGTCTCTGCCAGATTTGTTGTAGCCATGTGCCCAATATCTCCTGGTAGCATATTTACTATCATATCCACAGGCCCATTCTCATGCATCGAAACAATGTCTTCGATTACATCACAGTGATGCACAGTTATCCCGTCAAGTCCCATTACTCGATGAGGTTGTATATCGTAAGCGTGAACCTCGTGACCTGATGCCGCTAGTCGCTTAGCAACCCAAGCACCTACTAAGCCCGTGCCTAGGCAATGAATGACTGCCATATTCATGCGAGCCCGTGTGCCGTATTCTGTCTAACGGTGGCACTCTACGGCCTGAGAGCGGCGATGCCTTGATTGAGGGTATCGCTGGCCAAGGGGCATGGATGGAGGCCGCATTGACCCATGGTCGTCTGAGCAGTCGCAAGACTATGCTAGGATAATCGATCAATTCGGACTCGGTTCAGTAGAAGTCTCCAGCCTCCCTAATCCCGGCATGTTGCATCGCAGAGGAATAGTTTTCGCACATCGCGATCTCGATGTAGTTCTTGGCTGTATGACACGTTCAGAGCCATTTGGTGTACTGACTGGATTGATGCCTAGTGGCAGAATGCATCTAGGTCATTCCATGGTGATTGACCAAGTCAAGTGGTTCCAAGATCAAGGAGCAGACATCACTGTCACAGTTGCGGACCTCGAAGCTCTTGCAACTAGGGGCACTTCTCTCAAGACAGGTAGGAAAACGGCCATCGAGGAGTATGTCCTCAACTATGCGGCACTCGGACTAGAACCAGAGAAAACTAACGTTTACTTCCAGAGCTCTCGCCCCGATATACAACGTCTAGCATTCACTCTTGGCCGCAGAACCAATTTGTCAGAATTTGAAGCAATCTATGGATTTGAGGGAGAGACCAATCTTGCACATGTACAAGCTCCATTGGTCCAAGTAGGCGATATAATACATCCTCAATTAGATGAATTCGGGGGGCTGCGACCAATTGTAGTCCCAGTAGGGATAGATCAGGACCCTCATCTAAGGCTGACTCGCGGTATTGCCGGCAAGACCCATTGGTTCAATGTCAAACCTCGTCGAAAGGGAGGGGTCACGGTATCACTTTCAGTTCAGGAGAGCAACCAGGGTGCATTGGGTATTGTTGGAGGCAAGGTTGATGCAGATTCTAGACAGGCATTGTTCCAAAGGATTTCAACTGCTCTCTCTCCATTGGGCTACGCCGATCAGATCGCAAACCATAAGCATGGAACACTGGAGATTCCGGGAGCTAGCACAGACGATATTGCAAGAATACGAATGTGCCTACTAGCATTAGAGCGAGAGATGGGAGGGATGGGTCTGATGCCACCCTGCTCAACATACCACCGTTTCGCAGTAGGTCTGACAGGAGACAAGATGTCTTCTTCTCAGCCCGAGACTACTATCTTCATGGATGAGGCTTTTTCAGATCTTGAGCGTAAGATCAAGAGATCATTTAGTGGGGGGCAGCCAACAATAGAGGAGCACCGCAGATTGGGTGGGGATTGCTCCAAGGATGTAGCATTCCAGTATCTACAGTTCTTCTTCGAGCGAGATGACGCTGCTCTGCTTGAGATTAAATCAGAGTATGAGAGCGGTAGGATGTTGGCTGGAGAGATGAAGCAGGTTTGCATTGACAAAGCATGGGAGTGGCTACAGGGCCTAGCTGAGCGCAGAGACATGTGGTCGGACAGATTGGATGAATTCCTTGCACCAGATGCGCTCTAAGCGAGCTCGCTTGAATCGAAGACTGGGACGATAGGCCCCAAATCTAGAGATGAAACCTCTACTTCTGATAGTTCTCTAGAGATTGCATCTGAATGTAATATCTGGCTGTGACCTAGTGGGTCTAGTAACACTAGTTCAAGCGACGAATCACCTGTTCTGACGCGTCCCAACTCTGAAAGTAGATCTGTACATTTCTCAACAACACCATCTCCGCCACCTCTCAGTAGATTTTGGATGACCTCTTCAAATCTTGAAAGCACTCCTTCTATGTTAGAGACATAACCCGTAGAGGCCCCGCCAGGCGACGCTTCCAAATCCAATTCTACAAGTCTCACAGTGCAAGAGCCCGAGCGGACAATACGTGCTGACATATGGTCGGCTGAATCTATTTGCAAACTCCATGATCCAGGCTTTTTTCCTTCAGCTGGAATGAAATCTGTGTGCTTCCATCCACAAGCGTCGCAAACCATAGTCAACTGAGTGTGCTCGCCGAAATAGGGAATCTCTGTAGTGTGTGCAATCATCGTGAGGCCACTGGTATAGTGGCACACCGGACAAGGCTGCTCAATCTTACTCTCCATATTGGCCTCAGTAGTACGTAGAAGGACCTCTTTCAGGTCCCTTAATACTCTCGAAATCGTTGGGTAGTAGAAGCAGCCGCGTATCACCTAGTCTAACGACTTCTCCGGAGATATCATCCTCGACGAAGTCACGAATTCTCTCTACTGATGTCTGCAACTCCAATTCACGAGTTAGAAGGTTACTCATCTCAACAATCACCAAATCTCCATCAGAAACCCAATCCATAACTTTCGAAACTCCTGTGATGTCGTCGAGCACGGCCCGATGAACTATCGCATCCCTGATTCCCCTAGGTACAGGTGCATCGGGATACCGCTCACCTAGATCGTGGTAGTTCTGCCCTGGCTCCAAGTCGAAACCAGGAGCATCATTGACACTAGGCATCTCTATCCAACGGGGCTCACCTACATCGTCCCTAGTCATGACTGGGCGCTAATGCGCATTCTATTGACTTCTACGGTCCAGCATCATCGCAAATCACGATTTGACACCATTGTGACATTATGCAGTCTACAAACCCGTCGCATTGATAAGGGTCCTGAACCGAGACATGTTCGCTGGAGACTTCAGCAGTTGGTGAAATCATGAAAGAGACAGCCGACGTAGTCAAGACGGGAACTAGCACAATCGGGATCACTTTCGATGGCGGAGTTGTAGTTGGCGCTGACCATAGAGCAACCATGGGCCATTTCATCGCAAACAAAAGCGTCCAGAAGTTGTTCAAGATATCTGATTCCGTGGCCCTGACTACTGCAGGGCTAGTGGGACATGCTCAATCTCTTTCACGTACACTCGCCGCAGAACTAAGACTCTATGAGCTCAAGCGTGGAAAGCCGATGACTGTCAAAGGTGCAGCCACTCTAACTGCAAATATATTGGTTGGACGCCCTCACTATGTGCAACTCCTAATCGTAGGGGTTGATGAATCTGGTTCCAGCGTCTATAGCATAGATTCTGCTGGTGGTTCTATTCCTGATGCATACTGCGCCACTGGTTCCGGTAGTCCATACATGTATGGTGTCCTTGAGGATCAGTTTTCTGATGGCATGACGCAAGATGAAGCCCTTAGGGTGGCTGCCAAGGCCCTATTGGCTTCAGCCCAGAGGGATGCAGCTAGCGGTAACGGAATGGATTTGGCAGTAATCACTGCAGATGGCGGTTTCGAACAATTGTCCGAGGACGAGGTCACCAACCTATTGTCCACAATCTAAACTCCCGGCCTAGTGCCATTGCGCCCTTTCGGGTGACAGCGCTACCGTGAGTTCACCATGGATGTGAAGAAATGAGGCTAACACTGAGTGAATTGAAGAAGAAGATATCCAAGTTGGTTCCTAGCGATATCAATTATGAAGTTGATCTAGAAGCAGGATCAATATCCATCATAACTGACCAACCTTCGGCTTTCGGTGGCTCTGGCGACAATCTGACTGTTAGAATCGCAAAGACAGTCAAACGACGCATAGTAATCCGCCCTCACCCAGACTTGCTGGCTGACGAGGAATTGGTTCATGACGCAATCCTGAAATTTATCCCTGATGATGCAAAACTTCGCAAGACCTGGTTAGACCCAGCCATCTGCCAAGTAACACTTGAGTGTGACGACCCTTCTGCAGCAGTCGGCCCGAAGGGTTCGAACATCAAGGCACTTAGGGATGAGATCGGTTGGCTCGTCGATGTAGTCAGGGCTCCAGCCATAGAGAGCAGAACTCAACATGACATCAGGCGTTATCGCAAGGAGATGGCAGAAGAGAGGAAGTCTCTAATGAGGAAGTTTGGAACTAGAATCTACCGCCCTCCTAGGCCGGGCGAACCATGGGTAAGAGTGACCGCACTAGGTTCCTATCGCGAAGTTGGCAGGGCTATGCATTTGGTCACAACTAATGAGTCCAAGGTTCTTGTTGACTGTGGGGCTAAGCCTACAACAAATCGGAACGAAGTCGAGCCTTTCTTCACCGCACCCGAACTACTTCCACTAGACAATCTTGACGCCATTGTCATTACTCACGCTCACATAGATCACATTGGAATGTTGCCCGTTCTGTTCAAGTATGGATATAGAGGACCGGTCTACTGCACACCCCCTACTCGTGACCTGATGACTCTTCTACAAATCGACTACATCAAGGTCGCACAGGCTGAGGGTAATGAGTCACCTTACTCAAAAGCTGACATCCAAGAGTGCATCAAGCACATTGTCGATGTCAACTGGGGAGATAAGACTGACATTTCTCCCGATATCAAGATGACAATGGAAAATGCTGGTCACATCCTTGGCTCTTCCAGCGTATACATGCAGATTGGAGAGGGCAAAGGAGAACACAAACTACTTTTCTCTGGCGACATAAAGTACGAAAAATCGTGGTTGTTCGATGCGGCTACTGTTAGATTCCCCAAAGTCGAGACTCTTGTTATCGAGTCTACATATGGCGGCCCACAAGACATCCAGCCAACTAGACAACAGGCCAGCCAAGAACTTCAGGATCTCATCCAAGACTCCCTCGGTAGAGGAAGCAAAATATTCTGTCCTGTATTCGCCGTGGGGCGTTCCCAAGAGGTAATGATAGCAATAGATCAATTATTCAAATCGGGTAACATCAAACCCGTAACTGTATGGCTGGATGGAATGATTGCAGAAGCTACAGCGATACACTCAAGCCACCCAAATTTCCTCAATCGAGATCTTAGGAGTAAGATGCTTAAGGGTGGAGTGGAGAATCCGTTTAACTCTCCTTGGTTCAAGCAAGTAGATTCGAGAGAGCAGAGAGAAAGCATCTTGCTAGACCCAAGCCCATGCATAGTGCTGGCAACCAGCGGAATGATGACTGGAGGCCCAATTGTTGAGTACTTCAAGCACTGGGCTCCTGAGCCAGGAAACACACTCTGTTTCGTTGGATACCAAGCCTCCGGAACACTTGGTAGGCGCCTTCAGCAGGGCCATCCACAAGTCCCTCTTTCAGATGGCGGGCAGACTCTGATGGTTGATGTCCGATGCAATACTGTCACAATCGATGGATTCAGCGGGCATTCCGACAGAAATCAGCTGTTTGACTATGTCTCGGCACTCAATCCTACACCTCGCAAGATTATCTGCCATCACGGAGATCCTCAGACATGCAATGCATTCCGTCAAGGCCTTAGAGATAGGTTCAGAGTGCAGACATATGCCCCTGCTAATCTTGAGACTCTTAGGTTGACATAATCATAGAACAGGGACATCGAAGCCCAATTCTTCCGGGTCCGGTGCCTGAGTTACATACTCCATTTCCTCATCCTCTTCCCACTCTGATTCATCACTTTCTTCAGATTCCCAAGGCATGTTTGGACTTAGAGCCAGAGCAAATGCTAGTGGCGTTAGCAGAAGAAAACCCCATGATTCAGTCGTCAACTGGCCATTCTCTGCGAAAGACTTGCCAGACAATAAGATGAACGCTATTGATAATATCCATCCGGCTAGGACGCGCGCGCGCATAAACAGGCTAGAAGAGAGTTATTCATCAAATGGTCCTATGTAGGATTCAATTGATTTTCAAGGAATCTATGCCATGCATCCAATGTTCAGAATCCTAGCTCTCGGGGATCTTGGATCAGCACTGATGATGACTCCGCAACTCAAGCACATGGTTGTGTGTATGGCTACTTGGTCATAAACCTTTTTTGTATTTTCGAAAATTGTAGAGGACAAACTATTGTACCCCCATATCTCGGTTAATCTGTGGAGAGACCTTGGGCACTTGTCAAATGCAGATGTGGAAGTACCTATGGGTCTCCAAGGGGTGCTGTACGTTCGTGCCCCCACTGTGGCTCGTCACAAGGCTCAGAATCGAATTTTTTCGAAAATCCTGATGAGCTATCTGAGGCAGTTGCTAGGGCCAATCTCCCTGATGGAATTGCACAAGAGGTCGAATCCAAGGTGGCTATGCAAGAAGCCAAGGCCGAAACCAAGGCGACCATGTCTAGAGGTGGACCAGAGGCAATTCGTAGGATATTACGCCAGTCTACTTCTTTGAATGGAACTATTACCGTCGAATCGCTGTCTATAGAACTACTCAAGGAGGGCTACGAAGAGCCCACTGCAGAGCAAGTTATTGGCAGTGCCGAACTGGAGGGAATACTCATCAGGAAGGGAACACAGTCATGGGCTTGGCTCCAGTAACCTTCATCTCAGCATCTCTAGTGGAAAGCAATCCGGGCCCGTGGGTTAGTCTGGCCAATGCTTGTTGGTTTGGGACCAATAGACCCAGGTTCAAATCCTGGCGGGCCCACCACTATTCCATACGGCGTATCGCTTCGATATCGAATAATGAAACAGCATTTTCTAACGCCTCATCCTTTGAGAACCATCGAGCTTCTTCGATCTCATCGTCCTTAGGGACAATTTCTCCAGCAGTAATTTCTGTATTACATTGGTATGTGAATGACAGCCAGTTTATGCCATCATTTTGGAAGATGGCCTGTTGAATAAGGCCTCCATCATCGCCTAAAGAAACATCACCAGATTCACCCTTCGGATCAGGTATGCTTATCTCGATTCCTAATTCTTCGAGAGCTTCCCTTTCGGCACCTCTTCTTGGGTGCTCTGCGTAGTCTACGAAACCACCGGGAAGAGTCCAGCACCCAGTGAAGAAACCTCGAGATACCTTGGCCATCAAAATCTGACCATCTGAGTTAGTTATTACCACTTTACTAACGACACGGTGAAGGGTGCGATAGACCGATTCTCTGGCTACGGGATCGACTGCGCTGTCAGAGATGACCGCATCTTTCCAAGCCCAGTGCTCTGGCCAAGGCACATCAGGAGTAGCTACAATTATGACATGTTCGTCCCTACCGAGGCGGAAACGGTTAATTCGCTTTTCATTCCATTTCAGACCCATCTCGCTCGCCTCGGACGGCGTTGGAAGCCGAATTAGGAAACCTTCTCCCCCCCAGTCAACTCGTCCCTTCTTAGGGATTGCAGGACCGTTCCCATTGATGTCGACTAGAAGCAACTTACCATCGTGCTCAAGATGAATGTGTTCGCAATTCCTATCCGCGGACATGTAATCACTGAATCAAATTACTAGTACCCTAGAATAGAGCTCAATTGCTCCTTATAGAAGGCTGCGGAGCCTTGTAGACTCTCCAATTCAGGGTCTTCTAAATCCAACTCAATGATGCATTCAACCCCGTTGCTCCCTAGAATCACAGGAACTCCGATGTAAATGTCTTCTAGGCCATACTGCCCCGTTAGATATGCACTACACGGTAGGCTACGCTTCCTATCCTTGAGTATCGATTCTGCCATAATCGCCGCAGCCGAACCCGGAGCGTAGAATGCACTGCCTTTCTCAAGCATCTTGACAATCTCTCCACCGCCTCCAGCCGTTCTTTCACATATTGCTTGTATTGTTTTTTCATCCATCAACTGAGTAATGGGAACACCAGCGACTGTTGTGTATCTAGGCAGTGGTACCATCGTGTCGCCATGGCCGCCTAGAACCATTGCTTGGACATCCTCATTGGAGACTCCGAGCGTCTGAGAGATGAAGTGAGTCATTCTAGCCGAATCAAGTATTCCTGCTTGACCAACCACTCTCTCTGGAGGGAAGCCTGTGACCTTTTGCATATGATAGGTCATTAAATCCAGCGGATTGGTAACCATCACAATCACTGAGTCAGGAGCATGTTCCCGAATCCCCTGTCCGACTTGTGAGATTATGTCGGCGTTCTTTCCAACCAAGTCCTCACGAGTCATTCCTGGCTTACGCGGAAATCCGGATGTAACTACTACAACATCTGCGCCTTCGATATCCTCGTAGTCCTTGGTTCCAGAGATCTTACCATCGTAATTGAGAATTTGGCCGCCTTGACTCATATCAAGTGCCTTCCCCTTAGCAAAGCCCTCGTAGATGTCCAACAGGACTACTTCTCCGATGTTCTTCTGTGCTAGAACGAAAGCACATGTCGCGCCTACATTCCCAGCTCCAATCACTGCAACCTTACCTGCTCCCCTCGTCATGTTATCCTCGCTTGTTCGCCGGCGGCTTCAGACTTAGCATTAGTGTTCGTGGCTTGTGCTCACACGCTAGCAGACTGATTGCTTGGGCGACGGTTTCAAGAAGTGCCTCAAGGTGGAATGCCTTGTAGAGAATGAGCCTACGGCTCAATCCGGAGGTTTTTGCATGAAACTCGGAATCATTACTGAGCCCGAAGGGGAAAACAGAGTCGCTATAGTTCCAAATTCAATACCTAAGCTTAGTAAGGCAGGATTTGAGGTTCTGGTAGAGTCCGGCGCAGGTACTTCATCGGGTTATTCTGATGCAGAGTTTGAGTCCAAGGGAGCTAGTGTGACTTCTAGGGATGAGTCTCTTTCAGCAGATCTCTTAGTCACAATACACATGCCCGATTCCTCGGAAATGAATCAGGGACAAGTGATTGCTTGCGTCGCTGATCCTTTTCGCCACCCAGAGAGAGTCAAGCAGTGCATGGAGTCGGCTATCACCTTGCTCAGCATGGATATGATTCCTCGCAGACTTTCTAGAGCTCAGTCGATGGATGTCAATTCCAGTCAAGATAATCTCGCCGGTTACAAGGCCGTTTTAATGGGTGCAGCCGAATTGGGTAAGGCAATTCCGATGATGACCACCAGCGCGGGAACTGTCAAGCCAGCCAAATTCGTCATCATGGGAAGTGGTGTGGCCGGATTACAAGCCATCGCTACAGCCAAGCGCTTGGGTGCGATTGTGTTTGCATCTGATGTGAGAAAGTCTGCTGCTGAACAGATTGAGTCTGTTGGTGGCCGATTCATTGAGGTAGAGGGAATGGATGACTTTGAAGATGAGTCAGGCTACGCGAAGCCCCTAACTCCTGAGTTCATCCAGAAAGTCAACGACACAGTTTGCGATGTTGCCAAGGATGCTGACGTCATCGTGACTACCGCTAGGATTTTCGGCAGACCTGCACCTATCACAGTCCCTGCTGATGCTGTTGCCTCATTCAAGACGGGGGCAGTTATTGTGGACATGAACGCTGATGTTGGTGGCAACTGTGAGTTAACAAAGCCGGGACATACGGTAGTTCACAACAATGTCTCTATTGTTGGTGTAGAGAATTTACCAGGCACAATTGCCTCGACTGCCAGTATGCTTTACTCCAATAATCTGACTAACTTTCTCACATCACTGATGGTAGAAGGAGAGTTCACCATTTCCATGGAGGATGATGTATTAGTCGGCGCAGAGGAGGGCTCAGATTTTCATGTTCCTGGTATGGGTGGTGTACTAATTTGTTCAGATGGAGAGATTCACCCCAAACAGTCAAGATTGTCGGAGGTAATCGGATGAGCCTAACGGTAGCAGCATTAGTGGGCAGCATTACAGTTTTCATCCTAGCTATATTTCTAGGATTCGAACTAATCAGCAAGGTCCCACCTACTCTTCATACTCCTCTGATGTCCGGTGCGAATGCGATTTCTGGAATCACCATTGTTGGTGCTCTGATTCTCTCAAACACCGCGTTCAACGATGGAGATCCAGGCATTGCCGCTTGGTTAGCCTTCGCTGCTCTTGTCATGGCCACAATCAACGTAGTTGGAGGTTTCATGGTCACAAACAGAATGCTTGAGATGATTGCAGGTAAGAAGCGAAAGGGAGGTGAGTGATTGGTAGATGCAGCAGTATGGGATATCGGTTACCTCTTTGCCGCAGCACTATTTATTATTGGAATTAAGAGACTCTCAAGCCCTAGGACAGCTCCACAGGGTAACAGACTAGGTGCCATGGGAATGTTCCTCGCTGTACTAGTAACTCTTGCTAGGATGCAATCAGAGGGAATCATAGGATGGGAGTTGATTGTTGGAGGTCTAGCCATCGGTGCAATGATTGGCGCTCTTATGGCGACTAGGGTAGAAATGACGGGAATGCCCGAACTAGTGGCTCTGTTCAACGGATTCGGAGGAGGTGCGTCTGCCTTGGTGGCTCTTTCCGAGGCTCTTGGTAGGATTCAGCAAGGAAATGTGCCTGATCCCGGTATCGAGTTGTATGCAATCTGGGTTGCCATCGGGCTTTCTGGAATCGTTGGATGGGTTACCTTGTCTGGATCTCTTATGGCGATGATGAAACTCAAGGGCGGTTTTTACGTTCCATTCAGTAAGAAGGATGACCGTGGCCGAGCCAAGTGGATCAGCTTCCCTACATGGGGGCCCCCATGGCTGAATTCTGTCAAGATCATACTTCTCGGAGCCTCTCTGGCATTGATATGGATGACCATTGATGACCCAACCAACAAGGATTACATCTGGATGATTGTGTTATTCTCAAGTTTGCTAGGTATTCTATTCGTAGTCCCAATTGGCGGAGCAGACATGCCAGTGGTAGTCAGTCTGCTAAATTCCCTATCTGGTATTGCTGCTGCATTCACAGGATTCGTGATTAGCAACAACGTCCTGATTATTGCAGGGTCAATGGTTGGCGCGGCCGGACTAATTCTGACCTTTATTATGTGTAAGGCGATGAACAGAACTCTGCCAGATGTTCTGTTCAAGGCGTTCGGTGGCTCCGGTGAGAAAGACAAGTTGACTCGTACTAAGGTCGGCAGCGACCCAGAAGAAGTAGCCATGGTTCTCGACGGTGCCCAGAAGGTAATTGTCGTCCCAGGTTATGGAATGGCAGTTAGTCAGAGTCAGCACGCTGTCAAGGAGTTCGCCGATATGATGGAAGCAGAGGGCTGCGAGGTCTCATATGCTATACATCCTGTTGCCGGTAGAATGCCCGGTCACATGAACGTCCTTCTAGCAGAAGCTAGCGTTCCATACGAACAACTAATTGAGATGGACGACATCAATTCTGAATTCCCGGAGTGCGATGTAGCATTGGTTATAGGTGCTAATGACACAACGAATCCGGCTGCACGAACAGGAGAAGGACCTCTAGCAGGAATGCCAATCCTCGATGTAGACAAGGCTAGGGTGGTCGTAATCATCAAGAGGAGTCTATCTGTAGGTTATGCTGGAGTCGACAATGATTTGTTTTACATGGACAAGACGATGATGTTATTCGGTGATGGTAAGAAGATGATGAACGAGTTGAACTCCGCATTGAAGGAGATGTGAAGTCAGCGCATCCCGGAGGGATGCGTCCGAGCAACGGTTATGAGACTCCGACCGACGAGGGGGTACTGGTGACAATGCGAGCAGCGGCAACCAAAACATCTGTTTGCTTGATCATACTTACACTTCTGGCACTGCCAGCCCTTGGAATGAGCGGCGGCCCCGCTGCACTCAATGGTAACGACGAATCGACCGTGAAGTACGGCTGTTCGTGCCACAATAATGGTGCTACTTCAGAAAGAGTCGTTGTGATGATTACTGGCGTCCCAATAATGTATGATACAGAAGTATCCTATCCTCTAACAATAACAGTAGCTGACTCTCTAACATTGGCTGGAGAGGATGGTAACACCAAGGCTGGTTTCCTATTATCGTCTGAAGGAGTGGGAAGTTTTTCCTGGTCTAATGATCAAGATCTTAGACAGGCTGAGGATGCTCCAGATGATGTCTCTCATTCTAAGCCAGATGTAGATGGAATTTGGGATTTGACTTGGACCTCACCTACTGAAGACGTCGGACAAGTTAACTTCTGGCTTGTGGGTAATTCGGTAGACGGAGGGGGGTCAAATGATGAGGCGGATTATTGGAATATCCTGTCATTTTCAATAAGTCCACCTGGAACGATATCATCTGGAGATGATGCAGCCACTCTAGAGACCAGAACAATCTCCGTAGGAGATTATGATACTTTGTTCGTTGTTGATGAGTCGGAGGCCCAGAAGGAGGCCGAGAGACAAGCAGCCCTTGCCATTAGTATCTATCAACAGGGCAATGCGTTGTATTGGACCAGTCTAGTCGCACTGCTCGTCGGAGCGGTTGTTCAAAGAGAAATACTCGAGAGAAAGTATGGGGACGGTCCTGAATATCTTGCAACAGAACTCGCTTATCCTCAGGCGATTCGTAGAGGCCTGCTAAGTGTAGCCTCGTTCATCGTTGGAGTTCGATGGCTGTCCTCTGATACTGCAATAGGATTCCCTCCAGCTAGTATTGTACACGAGGGAACCAGAATTACCGATTTAACTGGGTTCCTTACCGGAACAGCCTTTTTCATCAGCGCTTGGGCGGCTTATGGTGTATACAGGACGATTCTGGCCACTAGGGTCGAGCGCGGAGTCAAGGACACCCTCTGAGAAGCATGGAACACCCCCGAGCTCTAAGGACAGATTTTTCTCACCATATCATTGAGTTGTACTCTATATTCAGACAATCCATCTTTCTGATTATTGCCGCCTCCTTGCTCTGGGCTTACGCCAGTGATTCGTTGATTACTTCATGGCTCGACACGCTGCCTCTGGGTAATTCCTCACTTGACCTAACGATCTATTCTCCCTTTGATTGGCTTGAGATTAAGTGGGCGATTTCTATTCTCTTATCGATTCTGACGGTCATGCCTCTGCTCTCTATTCGTCTGCAGAGATTCGCTTCTCCCGGCATGCTCCCAAGTGAGCGCACTTGGTTTTCAATAGTCTTGGGTTTCTGCACTTTTGTTCTCCCTCTTTTTACCATTATGCTCTGGTGGATTGGATTCCCTGTAATCATTGAGGCGGCATTAGCCGCGGATGATTTGGAAGGAGTGGGTATTAGATACGATGCTGCATCTATTTTCAGTCTTGCATTAGGGGTTTCGTGGATTATTGTGTGGATCATTCTAGCTACTGTAACATTGTCATTGGCCCGGCTTCTGGGGATGGTGGAGGATGGCAGGACAAGACTTCGAAATAGGTTCCTAGCCATCATTGGAGGGGTGTTAATTCTCACTCTTCCATCAGAATTTGAAGGACTCAGAATCATACTGGCTCTATGTGCTATGACTATTGCAGATCGCATTTCTTCTAGCCTACCTCCAGCGGTCCTTGGAAGACGCCATTTTGAAGTTCAAAATCTAGCGTCAGATAACAATCCTGTTCGACTAGCCATAATTGATTGTGGATGCGAAGGGGTCTGCCCCAGAGTACCTTCTGGTAGCGTACCCTTAGGTGTACCTTCGCCAAATTGTGAGGCTTTATGCTTGAATCATCACGAACAGGGAGCCATAGCAGACTTGGTTTCTCTGCACTCGATTAATAATCTCATAATAACTGGCTGCGACTCAGAACCGATACCATCTCAACTCAAGCGTAGCTTAGACTCGGTAGGTTGCAAGTTAAACGGCTTGGGATGGTTGGACGAACCCCAAGCCGAATCAGATGAGTGGAAGACATCATCTCTTTACGATTCGACTCAAATCACAATCGAAAATGCATTGGATTGAAAGGTGGAAATCTTGGACGTCTGTCCATGAATGCTGTACGGGCCGCATTAGCAGCCTCCATTCTATTAATGGGTATTTGGGCCAACACCAATCCAGAAATGCTTGAGGACTGGCTAAGCGATCCTGTTACGTCAACGGTGGAAGATAGAGAACTGGTCGGCCTGCAGGATAATGAGGAATGGCTGGTACTTAGAGTCGAGTTCCCGGATCGACCGTTCGCGCAGCAGAAGGTCGATTCGATGTTTGATGAAGACGGCTCTGCTAGTAGGTATATCGAACAGATGAGTGGATCTCAATCAGTACTGAATGCAACACTTTCTGATAGAGTATGGTCATCCCCTAGTCCGGAAACTCATTGGGGCTATGATTCAGAGGATGAAAGGGACATTTCTGTAGATGTTTTAATTGAGGAAGCGTGCTCAGACTTACTGTCAGGATTGGATCTTTCTAAGTGGGATTTCGACAATAATGGAGTAGTGGACAGACTACTTGTTCTCCATTCAGGAAGAGCTCAGGAGTCAGGAGGAGGTTCTGATACACTGTGGAGTCACATGTCCTGGCTTAGCGAGCCTTTGGAAATCGGCGATTGGGCAATCGAACACTACACCATTGCTTCTCTCGATTCTGGCATAGGGACAGTGATTCACGAGATGCTACATCAGATGGGTGCTTACGATTTGTACGATGTACATAGTGAAATCCCATCATCGAATTGGAACGGCCTAGGGGATTGGGATATCATGGCTAGTGGTAACTGGAATGGAGATGGAGACATCCCCGCCTTGCCTGGAGCCGCTTCTCTCAATCAAATAGGTGCCGACAGATACATCGAAATTGACCCATCTATCGATTCAATCCATCTGCTTGAGCCCATATCTGAAGGCGGCTACGGATTAGATATCTCAATCGCTCCAGGAGAGCACATTTGGGTTACTTACAGAGGAGAATCTGGGTTTGATGCCGAACTCCCTGGACACGGAGTTCTTGTGGAGCATTCAGATGATAACAATGGAAACCCAATCGAGAATCTAGTAAACACAGATCCAGATAATGCTTGGGTCAAGATAATCGAGGCCGATGGGGACGCGGCACTTCAGAGAGGAAGAGATTCAGGCAGTCTAGGTGATACTTTCGATGTTGGAGATACTTTTGGGTCAACGGGCATGAAGATTAGAGACAATCGTGGTAGACTTGTACACTGGGCCATTTCTGTAGTGAACATGTCAGGTGACTCAGTGACCTTGTCATTAGATGCCGGTCAAGCTACCCATCTCGATGCTCTGACCCCTAGGTCACCTGTACAATTACTTCCCACTGAATCCGTATACATAGAGGCGACTGCCTCTCAGCCATGCATGCTTGAGATTTCGCTATCTACTCAACAGTCTGCCTCTTCCAGTGACCAGTATGTCTCTATTCCCGCTGGAACTACTGTTGTGAATATACTAAGCCATGACGAGACAAACTCTGACTCATTCACACTGTTTGGAACCATTGGTTGTGAGGGAGAAAGTAAGACGGATATCTCTCTAGAAGTAGACATAGTTGGACATAGGTTGTCTTCAGAAGGACTGTTTTCTGTAGTTTCATGGGAAGCCCCATCAACAGTTACAGTGACTCCGGAATTTGAAGGAGATGGAGAGGAGTACTATTCCATCTCTTTAGAGGGCGCCGTATCAAGAGTGGCTACAGCACAGTCCCCAGTCACTCTAAGTCCGGGAGATTCGATAATAATCGATGTTGACCCTATGGGTTTGCTTGAGCCAGGGATGTTGGCTAGAGGAACCTTAGTGCTGTCCGATGTGCATGGTACTGATCACAGAATCCCTCTATTGTTGGAAGCCGAATCTCCATTCTCTGGTGATGGTTTAGTGGCATGGCTCGCTGTACCGGCAAACGGACTCCTCATAATCTCGATTTTAGTATCAATCTCTATCCTCACAGGTGGTAGACAAGAATAGTCATCTTCTGCTTGGGTTGCTCCACCTAGAGTCGGCTGGAGGTCTAGAAATACAGAGATACTGCCAAGAATCATCCAAATGCAGAGGGTGCAGCCATGCCTTTCCAACTCCTGCTGCTAGTCTAGACGCTAAACATGCTCCTTCCCAATCACACGGAGCCTCAGCTGGATGCACTACTAACCATGGAGCATGTTCTTCGCCTAGGGGCTTGTCATAGCATCTCCAACGTGTTCCATACTTGAACCCGGGTCTAGCATGCAAACCTCTTGAAAGAAGATCGAAGAGGATGCTAGATCCCATGGAATCATTCTCATTGTCTGTATAGATCATCTCTGCGCAGATTGAATCTATTATTCTCCCCTTAGGGTTAGGGATGCCAATTCTCTCGTCAGGCCAATCATCGCTATCAAGAACAAGTACGCCATTATTAGATAGTGGTTTGAATTTCCTTTTTCGAATTTCTTCGAGCAAATTTTTCTTTAATTCGCCCATATCGCCAGATGGAGAAACTGTAGTCACCCTGTAGGAAACCACAGAACTCTCATCGTCTACTATCATCACCTCTGCAATCCTATCTCTCGAAGAAACTTCGTAAGACCATTTGTATAGATCTTCCACGTTCATTTCACTACTTGCGTGGAACCACCTAACTTCTGCTATTGGATCTCCATCTCTTGGATGCATGTCTGACGACCATCTCCCAGCCCATGTGGAAGTTGAATAAACGACATCCAAGTGCTTTAGATTAACACCCAAGACTATCTTGTTACCCGGCACTCTTAGTGCTTCAATTACTGCGGACTCATCAAGCAGATTCAGGTCATCCGAGATTGCATCAGAAACCCATTCCGGGTAAGGCAATTCCAAATGCCGATGTTCGTGACAAAAGATGACTTCAGCACTGGTCAGAAGTAAATCAGATCTGCTCAATGGTCTACCTATTGCTGATTTAGCCCACAGTCTGTCAGATGCCTGTCCAGAAAATATCCAGCCTTCGGCGTGCTTCTCCACGTCTGCGCCATAAGGTTCCCGACTTGAGTTCGCCGGTGGCAAACATCATTCGCATTACTCACCACGCAATGCCATGGGAGACGACGCAGATAGGACATCAGTACTTTCCAGACTGAAGGAGATGCTCGATTCTATGGGGGAATCAAAAGTCACACTAATTGGAGATGTCATGCTTGATAGGTTCCATCACGGCTATGCTAACAATCTTGATTCTACAGCACCCGTTCCAGTTCTCAAGATTATGAGGACAGAAGAGACTCCTGGGGCTGCAGCCCATATCGCTATGGGATTGAGATCATTAGGCATGCAAGTTAGTCTCCACTGTTGCGTTGGGGACGATAGAGAGGGACGGACAATAATATCCAAGCTCGCTGAGCATGGAATTTCTACTGGCAACATACAATCAGTTGCAGATCGCAATACTCTGACGAAGATTAGATTCTACGGCAGTAGGGAAAGCCTTCTTGATGAGAGTCAGATTTTGTTGCAAGCAGACCGCGGCCCGAGGGAATCACTTTCTGAAGATGTCAGAAAGTCAATATCTGAAGGAGCAATTGCCGAGATATCTGATAGCAATGCAGTAGTACTATCTGATTATGACAAAGGAGTTTTGGATACTCAAGCATCTTTGAAGTTGATTTCATATGCTAAGAAGGCAGGACTGCCAGTGATTGCTGATCCTAAATTGACAGGGCTTGACAGGAGCGAAGGTGCCGATGTGGTACTATTCGAGAATAGGGGACTTAATTTACTATCTCGAAGACAAGGCACTCCTGATCAAGCCAGCGCTGCAGCAAATCTGATTTCTCAGTACAATTGGGGTGCACTTGTTGTTCTTCGGGGCACTGAAGGAGTTACTTTGTACAGGGACAGCGAAGATCCTTTTCACATTCCATGCCTATCTCCTTCTGCAGTCCAACAAATCGGACTACACGATGCTGCTGCCACGGCCCTAGCCGCCGCTCTTGGAAACGGACTATCAATTATTGACGCCACCACTCTAGCCGCCGCTGCTTGCGACTGTATACTTGCAGCTGAGGCAAGCAGAGAATTCGTAGACAGAGAGACACTCAGATTATGGATAGATGAGTTATCTTGGCAATTGAGAATCTCAGATAGATGAAATCAACTATGCATCGGTTTCATTACCATCAGGTATTGCCAATGTACCATGAGGTTGAGGCCTATACTGGTAACGATGTTGCTACTATCACCATTGTTCGCTATCATGTCCCTAGTGAGTGCTGAGGCAGAAGATCCAGCCATCATAGGATTCGACTTCGAAAATGGTTTATCTACCAACGAAACAATCTCTCTAACCGGGTCAATTGAATTCGACTCTATTCCTGATTCGGTCGTGTGGACAATAGTTACTGACACTGAAACTCTTACCGGTGAACTGACGGACAATCTTCAGGAGTTGAATTCTCAAAACAATCGAATGATTTGGTCATGGCATACTGACTTAAATGTCGCCGAATTACCCGTCTGTACGTGCTACTTCACAATCACTGTCAGTTTTGAGGATTCGAGTTGGAGCGACACGAGAGTGATTTTCGTTGGAGATACAATGCGTTCAGGACTGTTAATGCATTATCCAAGGGATGCCGATTGGGCTCATGGTAGTATCACAGTCATCGGATGGAGTAAGCACCCCACAGTTTGGGCTAATTCCGAGATTAGATTTTTCTCCAATCCTGCCATTAGTTCTGTACAGTCTTGCTCTGAGGAAGGTAACTCCGACACGACTCAATTACTATCAGTGATTAGTACTTCTGGGGATTATATTGTGCCTTTGGATATTTCTTCATTGGATGATGGCTGGCATTCCCTTTATGTCGAAAACTATGACCCCTCCGGGGTGGCATTCGCACAACAGTGTGTAGCCATCAGAGTCAATAACGCCCCACCACAAATATCCATAGTTGGTGATTATTATTTTGTAGAGAACTCAGGAGCGATATCATTCGATGCTAGCGCATCCGATGATCCATACTGGGGGAGGGAGGGAATGGAATACATGTGGGTTCTACGCAAACCCTCGCATAGTGGCCAGACACCACTGGATGTCCAGATTGGAGGGAGTTCCTATTCACTACCTGCTGATAGCGGAGGTAACTACACTCTTACTGTGAGACTAACAGATTCAGGAGGCGTTTCCTCCACAAAAGCCTTCGAGTTTGACGTTGAGAATAAGGTTCCTAATGCTGTAGCGTCCATCTCTGGAACTCCAATGCTAGATGGCAACACAATCAAGTTGGGTGGAAGTGATGGATGGGAATTGGATGCTTCGGGTTCAAGTGATACCGACAACGATCTTGCAAGCCTGAGGTGTGTCTGGAAGATAGATTACGAACCTATGTATGAGGGCTGCGAAAGAACACTCACATGGCCACAAGATACTGGCCTAGAGCTCATACTCACCCTAGATGTGATTGATGATGATGAGGCGTTCTCTAGCATCTCAGTCCTTCTGATTCATCCCGATTCCTCAGAACCATTACCTTACTCTGTAATTGTCCTCTTGGTCTCAGCAGTATTCATGCTATCTGCGATATTACTCAGATACCGCTCTACAGATGAAACATCAGGAATTCCCACATGGGACTCTGACTCCGATTAAGTAGAATCCCTCATAAACAACCCCCTGCGGACCGATGCTGAGGATTGCACGGTGCTAACATTCTCTGAATCAGAGTATTTGAACAGACAATCTGCCTTCTTGGATGAATTGCCAGAAAACTCTCTGGTGCTCATACCAACTAATCCTAAGTCAGTTAGATCAAACGATACACATTATCCATTCAGAGCAAATTCATACATGCTCTATTTGTGCGGTTGGTCTGAGTCTGACTCCGTGTGGATGGCAAGCAATTCCGAGGGACCATGGAAAACATCTCTGTTCGTGCTACCTAGGGATACTAAGGCAGAGATATGGGAAGGTAGGAGGGCCGGGCCGGAAGGGGCGGCTGAGAATTGGCCTGTCGATAGTGCCTATTCTGTTGATGACTTAGATAAAGAAATAACCCCTCTAATAGAATGTTCCAATCACATATTCTATATTTCTGGAATAAATCCTAAGATTGACTCATTGTTGGATGACTCTGTAAAGGAAGTTGCAGATCCGAAACCATATCTGGACGCTCTTAGGGTTATCAAGTCGGACGCTGAGATAGAGTTGATGAGAAAGTCTGCCGAACTGGCATCTCAAGCTCATATCCTAGCAATGAGGGCAGGAGGCCCTGGTGTCGGCGAATGGCATTTACAATCTGTAATCGAGTCTTGCTTCACTTCAAATCGTGCACAATGGGCCTATCCATCGATAGTAGGGGGTGGTGAGAACGCAGCAATACTACACTACAACTCTAACCACGACCCCGTTGGAGATGGCGACCTTGTCCTCATTGATGCTGGTTGCGAAGTCGAAGGTTATGCATCTGACATCACTCGCACATGGCCGGTAAATGGTAGTTTCACCGATGCTCAAAGAGAGATATACGAATTAGTCCTCAAGTCACAAATTGCTGCGATTGAAGCATGTCAGTCAGGAGCTAGATGGATGGCCTTCCATGACGCAGCATCCAGAGTAATAGCTCAGGGTCTGATTGACCTAGGAATTCTTGACTGTACTCTAGACGAAGCCATAGGTAATCCTCTAGAGTTCGATGGCCCATACCGTAACTACTTCATGCACGGAACAGGCCATTTTCTCGGACTGGATGTTCATGATGTAGGTGGAGGGAGACAAGGTGACGAGGACCCTGGCCCCGAGCTTAGACCGGGGATGATTATTACAGTTGAACCCGGTCTGTACTTTGGCAGTTGGCGAACAGATGTCGAAATCCCTGAGAGGTATGCTGGAATCGGAGTTAGAATCGAGGATGATGTACTCATCACAGAGAATGGCCCAGTGGTTTTGACTTCTTCATGTCCTAAGGAAATCTCCGCAATGGAGGCAATCATCGGACAAGAGGGGTGAGCACTTGTCTCTATGCCAGCAAATTCTGCAATCTCAGTCTGAAGAAAACCCTTCTCGACTCAGTATCGAAGATGCACTCATATTGTATGAGGAAGCCAATCTCACTGATTTAATGCATGTAGCTACTATTCATCGTAGACTCAGAGTCCCTGGGAATCATGTATCTTACTTGGTCGATCGAAATGTGAATTACACCAATGTCTGCACTATCAATTGTCAATTCTGCTCATTCTACAGGCCACCGGGGCATCCTGAGACTTACCTGCAGACTACGGATCAAATTAGCGAGAGGATTTCACAATTGGAAGAAATCGGCGGATCAAGGGTACTCATGCAGGGAGGTGTTCATCCTGATCTTGACCTAGAATGGTATACAGATTTAATTCGAGAATTAAGGAAAAGGCACCCGTCAATCGAATTAGATTGTTTCTCACCTATAGAAATTGAAGGAATATCTGAAATATGTGGATTACCAACAAAGCGGGTTCTGGAAGAACTCCGGTCTGCAGGTATGCATGGTTTGCCGGGAGGGGGCGCAGAGATGCTAGTAGATGAAGTGCGACTAGATGTTTCCCCGAAGAAAGGCTCGGGAGAGAATTGGTTACGAGTAATGCGCGAGGCCCAAGAACTAGGTTTGACTACTTCTGCCACCAATGTTATTGGTTTCGGAGAGACCAATTTGCACAGATTAGAGCATATGGAAAAAGTCAGAGATTTACAGGACGAAGCATTGTCAAAAGACTCTACGGGATTCACCTCTTTCATTTCTTGGCCTGTCATGTTAGAGAACAATTCACTAGGACGAAGAGAAAGAGGCACGAACAAGTACACTCTAGGAACAGACTCTAACGAATATCTTCGTCACGTTGCTATTTCTCGATTATTTTTCGATAACATCGAACACATCCAAGCATCATGGCCTACAATGGGGACAAAGGTCGCCCAGATGGCATTATTCGCAGGTGCTGATGATATCGGATCAACCATGATGGAAGAGAATGTTGTCTCATCTTCTGGAACAACGAAGACAAGTGCTTCAGAGAGAGAACTACAATTAATCGTCTCAAGAGCCGGTTTCGTACCAGTAAAGCGTGACTCCGATTACAATCTTCTGAAGACAAAGAAAATAATTGAAGATATTTTTTCGCCACCCCCGACTCAGCCCAATTGATCTGCCGACTCGACTCTACCACTTCTGACCGGCAGTTTGGCAATTGGATCAATTCCTTCTCGATCAGGAATCAGGATTGGCTTGACCCATTTCATCCTAGTACCATCATCCCTGATAGCCTCAACAACAACTTCCCAATGTATTGCAATTAGAGCAGAATAAATCGAACCAGGCCATATTTCACTCGGCCCATTAAGGGTAAATCTCCCAGATGTGCTCGCTATGTCCATCCAATTCCCGGAGTCCATAACTCTGAGTGGCTCTAGTAGCAGTAATCTTGGATGGGAGATTGCCAATGGTATTGACTCACCAACTCCTGTGCCTAATTCTTCTCCTGCAGTAATTCTCCTATCGGGTAGGCGAGTTGACATTCCAGGAGCGGATTGCTGATTCTCGTCCCTACCCAAAGCTTCGAGCATCTTTTCTCGTTCTGGAACAATCATTCCCACTTGGATCCTGCTCCTTATTGGCATCACATCAACAGGGATGTTTTGGAACATCAACTCTACGCTATTATCATGCACATGTAATAACAATGATATATCTTCAATAGGGGAAGCAATGTATCGATTCTGTCTTCTAATATCTCTTAGATTTGCAACGATTCTGAATAGGATAGGTACAATGAACACAGGGAATGAGAAGAAGAGAAGCTTCGGATAGTCTAGAGGTCCTATTCGGTAGGAGCCCGCGAATGACTCTGATAGCAAACCACTTGCAACCAATCCAGGCTCTAGGGTGTGGATTAGGAGTGAAAGTATGATTATCACTACCGCAGGACGAATGGCTCTTCTGGCTAATGAATGTAGAGGATCGGGCTCGATATACCATCCATTCCTAGTTTTCATTATGAAATCAAATGGTTCCCTCGATACTTCACAAGTGAGGTTTGGTAATTCATCATCTGTCTTCAATGATCTCCACTCCACTTTCCAATCGTCATCATGTCCTATTGAGAATGCAGGAGGTGGACTCACCTCGGAATCGATGACAACTTCAATCATCGGTACTCCTTGAGGGTCCATACTGGCGTACTCAAAAGGGGGAAATCTCAATCTCTGTACCGAACGGAACATGATTAACCCCACAATACAGCCTTGACTGCGCGCCTTGCAAGCGATCTGAATTCCGGCACTTCACGAAGCATTCGAATTCCAAGAGGAATCGGATTCTCAATCTCACCGATTTCATTAATCAGTTCAATAACTTCGGGTTTAGACCATACTGAGAAAACATCATCCAACTCTTCATCATCCATTTGAGTCAAGAAAGCATCTCGGAGAGCTTTGGCTCTCATTTGGTCCTTACGAATGGGTTCAAGGATCTTAGCAAACTCCGCTTCTAATCCAGATTGAGTTAGATCATCTCTAGATTTCTGTAAGAGTAGCGGAGCGGTTGCCTGAACATGATTGAATCCAGGTCCTATGCCCCCTCCAGTGGTTGGTTTGCACAGTCCTGCAGCATCGCCGAACAGAGCAACCCTCCCTCTGAGTGGATGTTTCACTAGGCCGCTAGGCACCGGTCCGCAAAAACGACCAACTTCTTTGCATCCTGTGAACCTTCGTTTCCACAGTGGACTTCTCATTAGAGTATTCAGAAGTTGTTCGGGAGAATTACCATCCAACATGTCTGCCTTACTCCATGTCCCTATTCTAGTGGTATCGCCAGAGGGAATTGCCCAAGCAAAAAATCCCGGTGCAATCTCAGAACCAGTGTACATATCTAGTCTACCTTCTTCGCCGACATAACCTGTAACTTCAATCTGGAAACCTATCATCATCTCTTTTGGCCTTCCCATTCTGAAATTGCGTCTTACCCATGAGTGAGCTCCATCCGCTCCACATAGTATAGAACAGCGAACATCGACATTTCCTGTAGGAGTCGAGATTGCGATACTGACACCGTAATCATCCTGCTTGGCTGAAATTGGCTTGCTGGATAGCCACAGTTCTGCCCCCGATTTCAATGCGTCTTGTAGTAATGATTCATCAAACAGTTTTCTGCATACACTCCAGGTCCTGACAGTATCAGGAGAGCCTATTGAAACTACTTCGCCAGAGGGCCCGTGAATTCTAGCTCCCCAGATTGAAGTAAGCACAGTATCATGTAATTCAACAATATCCATGGCTTCAGGATTCACTAGTCCAGCGCACTGAAATGGCCTTCCTATCTGGGCGTGTTCCTCGATTATCAGAACAGTTCCTCCTCCGTCGCACAATCTCTTAGCGAGCAAACTCCCTACTGGACCTGCTCCGACGACTACGAAGTCGTAATCCATACCAAGGCCTCACAGTCACCGTTATTGAGTCCTGCCTAGGAACAGGTCCTAGGAACGACTTCTCTTAGATCGGCCTCTTGAGCGACCCTTCATCTTCGAAATGATTTCACTAGCAGAAGTCTTCGTCAACTCTGAGACATCCCTCAAACCTATTGATACTAGGACCTCGGAGATATCCATATCATTCTGCTCAGCGAGTTTTTCAATCAGTTTTACTTGCGATTCGGATGCTGGTAGAACCTTGGTCATTTCTATCATATTCCCAATCAATTCGCTTGCAGTACCCTCATTTCCGCCGGTTAATGCTGACATTTCTCTAACTCCTGCAATCTCAAGCGCACCGTCCAAATCAATCCCCAATTGGTCTGCTAATTTGACAATTAGAGCGGCTTGCTTCTCGCTAGGCGGGTAGCCTAAACTATTCCCAATATCCTGTAACTTATCTATGATAGAACGTGCTTCATCACCTGTAATCTCAGCAATGTCCTTGCCAGAAAGCAACTCATCTTTCATAGTGGGCTCTAAATGAGCCAAACGAGATTCAATCCATGACTTCTGCCTTGGAGTCGCAGTTTGTTTTCTAATGTTTAGAGCGAGGTTATGGATGTCTCTGAATTGAGTTACGAATGAGTCCCAAAACGCAGGACCATCGTTTGTCCCACTTTCGACTAGGTCTAGGTTTCCTTCCATCTGTGAAGTGAATTCAGGCGTGAATAGACCAACTTCCTGTTCTTGTTCATTGTAGAATGGGACTACATCTATCCACAACATTCGACCATCATCTGTCGGAATCAGTGAACCCCCTTCTGATTTGACATATCCTCTACCTGTAAGTTTCTGAATAGTGCTGACATAGGTAGAAGGCCTCCCAATCGCTGCGGTTTTCATTGCTTGAACGATAGAACTCTCTGTGTATCGTCTAGGAGGCTTTGTTTGATCCGTTATTATTCGTGGGTTTTCATCACTTTGTTCAATAGGCCAGTTGGCACCCTGTTCGAGAATCCCCTCTGGTGGCTTAGTTCTAACATTACCATTAAATTGCTCAAAAACAGCTTCCCATCCACTGTGAGTTCTCCATGATGCAGTACCTCTGAGGGATTTTTCACAACCATCAATTTCAGCCTCTAAATCACGCCTTTCTCTTATTGACTGAGACATCTGACTGGCAGCAAAACGTGCCCAAATAAGAGCGTAAAGCCTCTTCTCATCAGCCGAGGCATTGATGGAATCAACATCAGGATTAGTAGGCCTAATTGCCTCGTGAGCATCTTGGACATTCTCCTTGCTCTTGGCATCCTTGGCGTCCACGCCTTTACTAAGATGATCATCACCATACTTGTCTCGAATATACTGCCTTACTTTCTCTCGCGATGCAGGATTGGTCCTTGTTGAGTCTGTCCTGATGTAAGTTACGAATCCGGATTGATAAAGAGTCGATGCCACACGACTTGTCTTGGATACTGACCACCCCAGTGTAGAGTTCCCTGCTTGTAGCATGGTGTCGGTAGTGAATGGGGGTTGAGGATTTCTCTTTGTGATGCCTTCCTTAACTGAGGAGATAGTCAATTTATCAGAAGACGCTAACGCATTGAACGCGGATTTAGCCAATTCATTTTCAGATGTTCTGTCTGCCCTGTGTTTGCCAGAATCATCGAACCATGCATCACTGTCATCTTTCTCGTGAAATCTCACATTGAATCTTACGCCATGACTGTCAGCATGAACACTATGGTATTCTATTGGAATGTGAGCCTCTCTTTCCAACTCTCTCTCTATAATGAATCCAAGAGTGGGAGTCTGGACACGACCCATCGAAGACAGATTCCATGACTTGCTGAATCTAGAACATCTGTAACCAACCAATCTGTCCATATATCGTCTGACTTTAGCAGCATCAACCAGATTAGAATCTATTTCTCTGGGCTTTGAAATTGATTCAGAAACTGCAGACTTTGTTATCTCGTTGAAAGCGACTCTGTAAATCTTAGAAAATTCTGAGAATAGAATACTTAACCTCCAGGCAATGAATTCTCCCTCTCTATCAGGATCTGTGGCTATGTATACTTCTTCAACTCCAGATTTACGCGCTCTAGCAAGAATGGAATTCACAATTTTCTCTGCACCATCAGTCCAGTCCCATGGAGGTTCGGGAAGCTCTCCCTTACTTGCCGCCCACATCGCCTTCGAGCGCTGCTTTGAACCATTTCCAGAGGGTAAGTCCTGAACATGACCATTACATGCTTCTACAATCCAGCCCTTGCCAAGATAACCCTTGACTGTACGTGCCTTGGCACCGGATTCAAGAATCATCAGCTTCATTTTTCCATCCTGCCAGAATGCCATTAGTAGACTCAACTGGCTGATTGTAGCGGCGACTCCGACCCTGTATAAACATGAGTGGCGAGTGATTGAGGACAACGCCCGCACGAGCGCGCGCCTGCGCGAAGCGGAATTATCTGAGCCTATGTCTGGATAATTCTTCGTCCCATGGTATTTCGGCTGCAGGACCAGCACATCCAACACAACCGGGATAACCGGCTCTAGCAAGATCTGTTAACACTCTAATGTACCTAATCCAGATATTAGAAATATCACCAGGAATCCATACTTCATCACCGCTAGGAACATCTCCTCCAATTTTTCCTCCCGGGCAATTCAGTAGATTGATGGTGATTTCGTCATACTCAACTTCGATGTGGTAAAATCCAATATTTAATGCTGGAGAAACATCGCTTAGTGTTGTGGATAACATATTAATTTCGGGACCAAACATACTCTTTGCCTCAAAGGTAACTTCAGGGCTACGAAGAGTTCTTCGGGCCAGTTCGCTAATCGCCGCAGCCTCAAATGTGGCACGCACAGAGCCGCGATGCTACGCAACGCTTGAAGTGTACCTCTCTGCGCATTCACCTGATGGGGATACCATACAGCATGTTCGTTCGTCCCATGTTGCGTTTCGTTGATTCAGAGACTGCACACACAATGTCAATGAAGGCATTGAGATCATTCGGGCAGAGTGGATTGGGACAGAGGGTCCTGAGTACTGTATACAATTCACCAGAATTACCGATTCATGTATTCGGACGCTTATTCCATCACCCACTAGGACTTGCAGCCGGATTTGACAAGGGTGCTGAAGCACTGTCTGCATGGCCCACCCTTGGCTTCTCTTGGATTGAGTATGGAGGGATTACAAGATTCCCCCAAGAAGGGAACCCAAAGCCGAGGATGTTCAGGTCTAATCGTCACGGAGCACTGGTTAATAGGATGGGATTCAACAATCCTGGAGCGGCCGAAGTTCGTGACAGATTGATTCAGAGGAGGGCCTCTGGAAAATGGCCAAAAACACCCGTCGCCGCTAACATTGGCCGTTCAAAGAAAACACCAAACGAGAGTGCTGCTAGTGATTACTCGCAAACCCTTGAGATGCTTTGGAACCACGCAGATATGTTTGTTCTCAATATCTCTTCGCCAAACACTCCCGGCTTGAGAGATTTAGCCGAATCAGATTACCTCTCTTCTATTGTTACCGAATGTAGGTTGATGGCAGAAAGGAAGGGAGGAGGTAAGCCATTGCTGGTCAAAGTCTCTCCAGATGCTAGTAACGAGGAAATCTTGTCTTCAGCGCATTCAGCATTGAGGTCCGGCGCTGATGGATTGGTGGCAATCAATACATCCATGCACAGGCCAGTTCCTAGAAATGCAGCCTCTAGAGGCGTGTTTGCCGAAGCAGGAGGAATTTCTGGAAGACCTCTCCAAAATAGGTCTAAGGAAGTCATTTCACTGTTATATTCAGAAGTTGGAGACTCTATCCCAATTGTCGGTGTCGGAGGAATTGAGTCACCCGATACTGCATGGGAAGCTATTACTTCTGGTGCATCTCTGATTCAACTATATTCTGCTTTGGTATTCAAAGGCCCCTCTGTTGTAAGTGCAATAGTTAGGGGGCTAAGGAAGAAGGTCAAGCAGAATGGTTTTGTCGGTTTGGAAGAAGCAGTAGGCTACGAAATACCCTAATATCCGAATGGAAACTCTCTTCAATAACCGAGATAGGTTAGTATCATGGCAGGAACAAGGGCATCAAGACTGGGGATAGTCGCAGTATGTATGGCTGCCTTAGTGGCGCTGATGTTTGTCAGTATAGAACCCAATACCCAATACTACATTGACGAAGTAATGGAATCTCCAGAAGATTATGAGGGTAATATTCACTTGCGTGGTCAAGTAGAACCAGGGTCAATTGATTCATCAATGTCTTTATTCATGCTTATAGGAATTGAATATTCACTAAGCATAGATTACTCAGGAGCAGCCATTCCAGATGGATTCGATGAAGGGCACACAATAGCCATAAAGGGCCAATTGGTCAACTCTGGCCACGGGTGGATTCTGATGGCCAAGGAAATCCAAACCGGATGCCCATCAAAATATTCCGAATAGCATTTATTCAGTTCCTCTGTAAAGGGATTTGTTGATATGGGTTGATTGAGGGGGCAAGTTGGGCTAGGGGGGGTGTTGACGTGCTCTGTTTTCCTCAAATCGTCGATAAAGGGGGCCTGAAGTCCGAGGGCGG
>CEOQ01109237.1_pt1 | contig 29156 bp, 25 predicted proteins | sample 361351 | NCBI WGS metagenome assembly CEOQ01 (sample SAMEA2619907, study PRJEB7988) | marine metagenome | biome: marine biome (ENVO:00000447); feature: deep chlorophyll maximum layer (ENVO:xxxxxxxx); material: "saline water (ENVO:00002010), including plankton (ENVO:xxxxxxxx)" | depth 60 m | reverse complement strand
TGCAACTCGCTGAGCTTGCGTTCCTTGTTCTTTTCCGTGCCACTCTGCAAATTCGAAAGCTTCGTTGATCTTTTCCAGTGGGAAGTGATCTGAAACAACATCCATCAACTGATATTCATTCTTGGTTTTTACAAGAAACTGTAAAGCTGCTTCGATTATCCAGGGGTTGTAGTGGACTGTTCCAATCCATTTGGTTTGATTCCCGATTATCTTGCCAGCCGGAATGTCCAGCCTGCCTCCTCCGATGTTTCCAATGTCGAGGTAGGTTCCGTTGATCCGTACCATGTCGAGCCCTTCGTAAGTAGCCGCAGCGACTCCAACCACCTCTACTACGATGTCAGCGCCTATACCATGCGTGAGTTCGCGAACACGCTCAACTCGTGATTCTGCCGTTTTGTACTCTGACATAGATATCGTGGACGTAGCGCCGCATTTCATTGCACGGTCTAGCCGGTGTTGCTGTCCGTCAATCACTATTACCTGGCTTGCTCCTCGTTCAGCAGCGATAGCTGTAGCGTAAATGCCTAAGCCCCCTGCACCTTGGATAACGACTGTATCTCCAAATGCGACACCTACGCGTTCCAGTCCGAACAAAACTTGAGCTAGGGCGCAATTGACTGCTGGCACTGCCTCGCTTGGAAGTTCATCAGGAACCTTGTATGCATAGTGTCCAGGTTCCAGATAAAAATATTCTGCCATTCCTCCGTTGCAGTATGGGTATTCGTCTAATCCAACCATGTTTCGTCTTTGCCTGAATGTACAGGCGTGATGTTCACCACGAATGCAGTGATAGCAACGGTGGCATGGGAAGAAAAACGGAAATGCAACTCTGTCACCTTCATTTAACGAACGCCGAAGGGAGTCTGTGTTGATTCCTTTTCCCAGCGAATGGACAATGCCAGTGAACTCGTGCCCGAGTACGCGTCGTTTGGATAAGGGTGGTCCATCTCCATCACCTCGCCAACCATGCAGGTCTGATCCGCAAATTACGGCATCAGTGTTTTTGATCAATATCCCACCTGGTTCAATTTCTGGCGTGGGAAGTGATTCCAACTCAAATGGTTTTCCCGGTTCTGTAAAGACTGTTGTAAGGCCTTTGGGCATCTGAAATTCTCCGTGTGACAGGGTATGCGACCTAGGTCCATTCCTGCAGTGGCAATGATGTTTTCGGTTTGTTACTAGATAGCAGATCTATTACAACTGCACTGAAATATCGAAACGCAATGTAACCCTAATGGACCCCGATCGTCTACAAAGGGGATGTATACTCCGTCCGTTTTATTGATCCATCATTAACAATTTTGGTGATTTGTCACCGGTTATGTTGAACAAATTTTAGAAAGGGCACAAAGTTTTGCTTGAACGTTTTCACGTACCTAGCGATGAGGCCATCCATGTTAATAAACAAGATATGCATGCGACGGTGGTTGATATCTTTTTGAAGATGGGTATGCCCCCTGATGAAGCTGAAGTAGCGTCAGATGTTCTTGTTTATGCGGATATTAGAGGCATCGAGACTCACGGCGTTTCTAATATGTTGCGCAACTATGTTAAATCTTTTGGGGAAGGCGGGATTAACCCCACGCCTAATCCGAAAATTGTCCGTGAGATGCCTGCTGCTGCTACTTTGGATTGTGACGGCGGACATGGTTTGGTGGTTGGTCCAATGGCGATGGAAATGGCGATTGAACGCGCCAAGGTTTATGGAATTGGGACGATTACCGCGAATAATGGACGTCACTTTGGTGCGGCCGCCTATCATGCTGCGATGGCGATTGACCATGACATGATTGGATTGGCCATGACCTCGGGCGGAATGAGTGTAGTTCCTGTGGACGGATCCAAGCCGATGTTTGGGTTGAACCCAATAGCAATCGCGATTCCGACCCGGCATGAAGCTCCTTTTATATTTGATGCTTCTATGAGTTCGGTAGCTGGCAATAAGATTGTATTGGCAAAACGGTTGGGTGTTCCAGTAGCACCGGGATGGATTACCGGGGAGGACGGCGTCCCGATTACTGAAGAGAGTGAAGTTCCAGAAAATTACTTCATGCTTCCGTCTGGTGGAACTCGTGAGAATGGCTCACACAAAGGATCTAGCCTTGGCATCTGGGTCGAGATAATGTGTGGCTTGCTAGGAGCGACTGGGGCTGGTCCGAATCGTCAGGGGGCAGCGGCGCACCATTTCATCGCCTATAACATTGAGGCGTTTACCGACCTTGAGAGCTTCAAGGACGATATGGATACTTACATGAAAGAGATACGCGAAACCCCACCTATTCCAGGAGCTGATCGAGTTCTTTATGCTGGGTTGCCCGAGCATGAGGAAGAAATCGAGCGTAATGAAAACGGGATTCCTTACCACCCTGAAGTTATCGACTGGTTTCGAGGCATAACTGGTGAATTGAATATTGATTGGCGTCTGACAAGTGATTGAATCAGGAGTTTGAAATGGCTAAACGGATCAACAAATGTATTGAGTTACTCGAACAGGGTCAGCCGTATTACACGACGCATCCCTCTGAGTTGAGTTACGAAGCTGGATTGGAGGATTCGCAGACCTGGGCTGATATGCTGATGATGGATTTTGAGCATCATCCCTTTGACACTGTGGGATTGACCAATTACATGCGTGGCCTGAAAGATGGTGGACCTACTCCAAGTGGGCATCCCACTCCTACTGTTTTATGCACGCTGCCATCAAACGCTATTTCACCTGAAGAAGTACGGTACAACGCCTGGCAAGCCCGCCATGTATTGAGCGCAGGCGTCCATGGAATACTTCACACTCATACAAGGACTGCTGAATCAGTCAAGGCATTTGTGCAGATTACTCGATACCCGTTCCAGTCTTTGGGTCGAGACGTAATAGGTGAAGGCCTGCGCGGAGCAGGAGGGCAAAGGCCGGCGAATGATATATGGGGTTTAACTGGTCCCGAATATGCCAAGGTTGCAGATCCGTGGCCTCTTAACCCGAAGGGTGAGTTAATCTTAGGATTGAAGATCGAAGATCGTCACTGTCTCGCAAATGTCGATGATATAGCGGCGGTACCTGGAATTGCTTTTGCCGAATGGGGCCCTGGAGATATGGGAATGTCGTTCATGGATCCAGATGCTCACGACCCTCCGTATCCTGAAGTTATGAACGACGCTCGTAACAAAATCAAGGGAGCATTGGACAAGAACGGTATCGGTTTCTATTCCAGTTGGGCAGATGATGATATGACCATGGAGCAGCGCGTCGACTACTCCATAGATGTTTTGGGTGTAAAGATGATGGGTGCGACTAAGGAGTGGGCAGAATATGGTCGTAAAAAGACTGGTCGTACAATGCCGGTTTAGATGAATTGATGATTTAAGAAAAACTGTAGATTATGTCGAGCTCGTTACTACGAGCTCGACTCGCGTACTACCGTGTTAGCAGAGAGTTCTAATTGTTTAGGAAATAAAGAGATGAAAGTATTGGTAACTGGTGGTTCGGGTATTGTTGGCCACTACGTAATTGACGAACTGTATAAGTTGGGTCACGAGGTCATTAATGCTGATAAATTTCGGATGACAAGTAATCTCGGTCATAGTGGTACTACCGGACAGCTTGCTAGTGCTGATACCGCTATCGAAATGCGAAAAAGTTGGGAACAGAGTCCTACATTTTTTGAAGTCGAGATATCTGACTACGGTCAGGTAATCTCGGCTATGGATGGATGTGATGGGGTCATTTCACTTGCATCTCGTCCTAGTGCAGCACATTATGTTGAGGAAGATGTGGTGCGTACCAACACGATGTCTATGTGGAATGTATGTCGAGCTGCCGAACAACTCAAGGTACAACGCGTAGCCTTAGGTTCTTCATATAACGCTGTTGGTGCTATGGGGACTGCGGCACGTTGGGAACCAAATGAAGTTAAGCCGCCCGAGTATTTTCCGTTGGATCAGGATGTTTATACCAGATCTGAGGACCCTTACTCGATCGCTAAGTGGTTAGGCGAAGAGATCGGTGAAGCTTTCTCTCGTCGCTCTCCGTGGATGGCTATAGCGAGCATGCGGTTTAATGGCATGTGGGATGATGGGTACTTTAAGTATTTACGAGCGAATCCAATCAGTGATCCGTGGGTTCGTTGTCAAGGATTCTGGACTTATTTACATATACGAGATGCCGCCCGAGCATGTGTTAAGGCGGTGGTCAATGAAAATTGGAATGGTCATCATAGATTTTTCCTAAATGCTAAAGATACGATGCTTAACGTCCCAACAATGGAGGCCATCAAAACCGTATATCCTCATGTTCCACTGAAAAAAGAATTTGAGGATTTTGAAGCCCCCATTTCAACACAGAACGTTAAAGAAATAATCGGTTGGGAGCCCCTGTATTCATGGCGAGACGAAGCATTCAAATCGTAGGGGTCAGGAACAGTCTGGGCGGAAACTAATTGTATGTGCGGCGCCTTTGTCTACGTACACCTTGAGGAATATCCATACCGCTTGGAGGGTGGTTTTAGATGGCGCGCTGTTGTTAGCGATTTTATTGAACAGCGTCCAGATCTTCGTAGTCGATTCAATATTCGCCCCACTCAGGATGTGGTGGTTGTTTTTAATGAAGACGGGGGGCCTGTAGCAAAATCAATGCGGTGGGGCCTTATTCCCAATTGGTCCAAAAAAGGAAAGATTTCCCGAAACACTTTTAATGCCCGGTCTGATCGCCTTGCCGAATCTGCAATCTGGAGATATCCGTTAGAACGTAAGAGGGGAATTGTTCTCGCCAGTGGATTTTTTGAGTGGAAAAAATCAGGTGGTGCGAAACAGGCGATGTATATTACCCCTAAAAAAGGCAGGGTTTTTCAATTCGCGGCTTTGTACGATTCTTGGATTAATGAGCTCGGCGAGAAAATTGATTCCTGCGCCATAGTTACAACATCATCAAACGCGTTTATGTCATCAATACATGATCGAATGCCTGTCATTCTAGATAATCAATCTCTTTCCATATGGCTTGAACACGCGAATACTGATCCATACAGTCTGCAATCTTTGTTGACGCCAGCTCCTGAAAATCTGTTGCAAGCGCATCCAGTTTCTGCTGAAGTCAACTCATACAAAAATGATTTCTCTGACCTCATCACACCTATCACGATTTCTAAATCGCAGTGCAGCGATGGACAATTGAGCCTGTTCGACCAATAGGTAATATTTCTTAAAGGAATATGATGCAAAACCCGCCAGACGATAATAAAGACACTGAACCTGAAGACATCACAGATGATGTGCATGGTCCATCTCAACGGGACATTGAACGTTCTTGGGACGGTTACGAATCAGAGCAAGGCGGGCAAGGTACGTACGCTGGCAGTATTATTTGGAAAACTGTGATTGTGATGGTGTCGTTGGTTATATTGGGTTCAATGACTCTTGGGATCATTGGTCCGTTGCTCGGAGGTTCTCAACAGGAGCGACAAATACAGCCTGAACGCGTGGCGGCTAATGTTTTACGTGTGATTGATGGTCGGACGATCATCATCGACGCCGGGGAGGGAGAGCAAACGGTGCGACTGATTGGCATAAAGACTCCCGATTTTGGAGACCCGTTTCATGACTTTTCACGCGAGGTGGTTCAAAGTTGGATTCGAGGAAAATCAGTGATGCTCGAGTCTGATCAACTGGAAATTGATTCTCAAGGCCGACTTTTAAGATACGTCATCTTTGAAAATATCATGATTAATGCGGCGTTGATGTTGAATGGCCTTGCAACTATTGAAACAGAGATTCCGAATGTCCGGTACGAGAGTTATTTGAAACAAATGGAACTGCAGGCACGGGAAGCGGAAGTTGGGATCTGGGATCCAACCTATGGTGATTCTAATCTGAATGCTCCTCAGGCCTTTCACCAAGAATTAAGTGTCTCTCTTGCAAATCGTATTTCAATTTAATGGGAAATAGTGGCCTACAACAAAAACCACTAAGTAAACGGTTTGGATTAGTAATCTCTAACCCTTCTTATCGTCGTCTATGGGGCATTGGCCTTTTGTCCAGGACGATGCACTGGTTGGAAACTGTCGCTTTAGGGATTTTCGTCTTCGAACTCACCGGATCGCCGTTTTGGGTGGGTGTGGTTGGTTTCTTGAGGTTGGTTCCAATGTTTATATTCGGCCCAGTTGTTGGTTTGATTGCGGATCGAATGAACCGGAAGATCTTGATGGGATCTTCAATGGCAATGCTGGCGTGCGTTTATGCCGTTATGGGTCTTTTAGTGGTTACTGGCGATATCGAACTTTGGCATGTTTGTATTGGGGCTACTGTGGCTGGGGTTGTTGGGTCGACCGATTATGTCGTGCGTAGGGCGATGATTGGTGATGTAGTGGGTTCAGATGAGATTTCCACCGCCATCGGTATAGACATGGCAACGAGTAATTTCTCACGTGTAATTGGCCCCCTTGGTGCCGGTGCTTTTCTCGCGACAATTGGTGTGCAGGCGGCCTATTTTTCTGGTGCAGTTTTATTTGGGATTGGAGCGGTAGTGGCATTTTCCATGCCATACGTCGTTGCTCCACTTAAGAGCACTGATGGGCCCTCAGGTTATTTTGTGAATCTTTCAGCCGGGCTCAAGCACGTTCGGGCTGATCGTATCATATTTGTCACAATTATTATCACGATGGTGATGAACCTGTTTGGTTTTCCGTACCAACACATGGTTCCGGTCATCGGATCTGAAACTTTGAAAGTTGGGCCTTTATTCGTAGGAATACTTTTGGCTTCTGAAGGATTGGGTGCAACCATGGGATCCTTGATGATCGCATTAAAAGCACGCCCAGCAGGCTATACAAGAGTTTATTCCATTGGGTCGATTGGGTTCCTCACGGCGATTATTATTTTCTCGTTATCTCCATCGTTTTGGATGGCGCTTCCGGTTATGCTCATCAGTGGTTTTTCGATGTCGGGTTTCGCCACGATGCAGAGCATCATTGTCATCACGTCTGCACCGATAGAGATTCGAGGACGGGTTCTTGGCGTTTTGGCTGCAGCGATTGGTACAGGTCCGTTTGGGGCATTGATTGTTGGTAGCTTGGCTGTTACATGGGGTGCAAATAATGCGGTAACTGCGATAGCTTTAACCGGACTGGTTTTGACGACTCTAACACTAATGGTGTGGCCGGAATTTTTGCGTAATCTGAAGAACTCTGATTAGGCATTAGTCGAAATATTGCGATCACAACCTGGGATGCCGCCGCTGAGGTAGTGCAAATGATCCGTAACATCAACAAAAGACTTGTATATATGTTTTTTGTGATTTTGGACCAATCAAGGTAGGAAGATATCGAAACTTACTCGTTGGTAGCGCTTGATATTGATGGAACAATGATCGGTGAAGATCGGGTCGTCAGACCGGAATTGATCAAGGCTATTTCAGATGTACAAGCCATGGGGGCTGTGGTATCTATAGCAACTGGTAGAACGTTAATTCCAGCGTTGCGAGTTGCGGAACAGTCTGGCGTAACTGGCCCGGTCATCTGTTTCCAGGGTGCGATGACTTTTGACCAAATTTCTGAGTCTGAGATTCGTCATATTCGGCTTGATGAGAATATAGCTCGACGGTCGATTGAGTGCCTAACTTCCGTGACACCGGAAGTCATGATGTTTTTGGGTGATGAAATATGGGTGGAGCAACGGACCGCGTGGACTGATGGTTATGGGGAAAGGATGGGGATTGAGATTCGAAATATAGATTCCCTTTTATCAATGGCCGACCACATGCCTACTGCAATTGTTGGTGTTGGCGATTCGGATGTGGTGGGACCGCTGGTTGTTGAACTCAAGTCGAAATTAAGAGGATCGGCCCTAGTGACGCACTCTTTACCAATGTTTTGTGAAATCCAGGCCATCGGTGCGGGTAAAGATTTGGCGTTAGCGCATCTGGCCAGATCGCTTGGAATTGAACAAGCTGCTGTCATTGCTGTAGGTGATGGTAAAGGTGATCAGTCTATGGTCGAATGGGCAGGTTTGGGAGTTGCCATTGAGGGGGGGCATGATGATGTAATTCGATCATCTGATCAATTGATTGCGACTCCTGATAATGGAGGCTTAGTTCAATTTCTCAGAGAGTTAACAGCGGGTGATAAATTTGTTCCCCCAAATGGAAACAACATTTAAATATCTAATATTTTTATTTTCAGACGAGGGTGGGTTTTCTTGAAAGATGTAATAGTACTCGGCGGACTCAACATGGATTTGATTGTTGAAACGCCAAGGTTGGCCGGACCCGGGGAAACGGCAGAAGGAACACGTTTCTACACTACTCCGGGTGGTAAAGGAGGTAACCAAGCAGTTGCTGCGGCACGCATCGCGGAAAGCCCCGGCTCGGTAAGAATGGTTGGACGCATCGGTGATGATAGTTTTGGGGAGCAGATGGGTCAATTTCTGGAACATGAGGGCGTTGATATTTCGTTGTTGCGCAAAACTGTTGGCGTAGCCTCTGGCATCGCAGCAATTTTTATTCTCCCGGATGGTGAGAATCACGTGAATCCGGTTTATGGCGCAAATGGGCTATGTGATCAACAGCAATCTTCCGATGTTGCGGAAGTTCTTTCGACTACAGGAGTGTTGTTGTGTCAGCAGGAGATTCCTTTGGAGGCGACCAGGTCGGCAATTGATGCTGCATCAAAAGCTGGCGTGGTAGTTGTCCTTGATCCGGCACCTGTTCGGGAGGTCCCCGAAGGATTTTATGATTCAGTTACGGTGCTTACCCCAAATCAGGGAGAGGCATCTGCGATGTCGGGTATTGAGGTCGTAGATGCGGTTTCTGCCAGATCCGCTGCTACAGTTATTCGTAATATGGGTATAGAAACAGTGATCGTTACGCTTGGAGATAAAGGTGCATGGGTTGAGTCTGACGGAGTATCTGAGTTATTAGATCCGTTCCTCGTGCCGGTTGTCGCCAGCGTCGCTGCCGGTGACGCGTTTAATGGTGGATTGGGTGTAGGCATAGCCTCTGGTATGGATTTACTTGACGCTGCTTCGCTAGGGATGGCATCAGGTGCGATTTGTGTTTCCAGAGATGGTGCTCAAGAGGCGATGGGATCTAAAACAGAAGTTCTGGCTCTTCTGGATTCAAAAACCGAGTGATGCGTTATTTGATATTTGGTGGTTCCCCGGATATATCGTCGATAGAGGCGATGCCAGCAGCGTCCATAAGCCTGACGAGCCCTTTGTTCAGTCGTGCTGGCAGCCCAGGACCTTCGTAGATGAACGATGTGTACAACTGTATAGCGCTAGCTCCGGAAGCAAGAAGCTTCCAAACTTGTTTAGATGTCGAAATTCCTCCGCACGCAATAATCCCTATGTCTCCGTTTGTCATGGCCTGTACATCAGCGATCATCAATTCAGTGTTTTCAAATAATGGTTCGCCACTCAACCCACCTCGACCAACTTTCAACTGATTACTTTCTATCGGTCGGGTATTTGCGACGATTAGGCCGTCTACTCCTGCATCGATTGCTGTTTCAGCTAATTTCAATATTTCTCTTCGATCAGCATCGCCTCGAGACCAGGGAGGTAGTTTTACGAATAATGGAACGGTTTTCTCGGCCGCCAGGCCCTCGATCAATCCTCTTAGTCTGCCCGTTTCATGGAATATTCGCAGCCCAGCCGTGTTTGGGCTGCTTATATTGAGCTCAACCCCCGCAACTAGCGATTGCACCCGATGGAAACAATCGAAAATTTCATCTTCTATTGTTCCTGCAATACTTACTAAAATACGTTCTTTCAATCCTTGAGTTCGTTGCAGGCGTTTTATAGCTGGTTCTAAACCTCGTCCGGGGAACCCCATGGAATTAATTAGCGCTTTTTCATTGGGTAGTCTGATAACACGTGGTTTTGGATTACCTGGTCTTGAAGCCAGAGTGATAGTACCGCCGCTTACAAAACCAAAACCTAGGTTCAATAATGACCGGAGGACATTGCAGTCTTTATCGAACCCTGCCGCCAGACCAATTGGTGTAGGCAAAGAGAGGCCTGCAACGCGGGTGTTTAACTTATTGTTTCTTGTGCCATTTGTTAAACGAAACGCATTCCACAACAAAGGAATCGACAGAGTTAGTTCAGCTACCTTGTGTGCCGCTTCAGGTGGGAGGCTAAATATGAATGGCTTTGCCGTCAGGCTGTAGATGTTCGTCGTGTTACTCCATTAAGTCACGATAACTTCTGTTGGATCGATATTTGACCAGGTTAATAATGATGCTACAAGGATCTCATAGAAGTATGATATTAATCACTCCTGATATTAAATTTGCTTACGGTACAGTATGTTTGGGTCTAATCTGTTGTTATGACATTGGAATACCATATCGGCAACTCTGCAACACCTAAGGGACACGCCTTGGTCTACTTCCGTGATGGGTCAAATCCTGATCGGGTCGGGGCCTCATATGTAGTCACGCTACCCGTATCAGTAGATATAAGCAAGTACGTTCCTCCGTTTCTTGCAGGGCAAGTAGAGCAGCTAGGTTCTGGGGACATGTCCTCGTTTTCATTTCCTCCGGCTCCTGAACCAGTTCCCTCAGAAGCTTGGCTACGTGAAACCGCTATTGCTCGAAGTGATGATCTGTTATTTGGTGGAGTGGTGGATCTTGATGACATCACTTCGCTTATGGCAGTTGTTGCTGATATTTCCGAAGAATACGCGGAGCAGTGTGAGAAGTTGGGTATTGGTGCGTCTGATCACGATTCCGAATTCTCAATGACTAATAAAGCCGACGATCGTGAATCCTCTGGCTCCGCTGATACCAAAGTCGCCGATGTTAACGATGTCATGTACAGCATGATGTCTGAGCCAGATTTATTAACTGAACTGACTACGCTTATGGGGCGTTTTCAGTATGAATGTAGTGGTGGGGATACGGTCGGAGCCCTTGAGAGTGAGGCCAAGATTAGGTCTATCGCTAAACATGTCCCTGAGAATCGACGGATTGACTTAATGATTGAAGCTGCTGCTGACGGACGATCTGATTCTGCTAAACGCGCACAGCTTTACCTTGATAGGGCTTTTGCTATGTACCGCGAGGATTACACGAGGGTTCATGTTATCGAGGAGGAAATTAAGGCTATTGGAGACGGCCGATCTTCAGCCAGTTGATGTCATGCCAGTACTGTTTTGAGCTGATCTGTTGTGATATTCCCGCCGCTTGCGACTAAAACTATGCGTTTCCCTTTTAGTGAGGTCTTAACTTTAAGGGCGGCGGCAAGAGATGCTGCACCAGCGTGTTCCACAAGTGATCTCGTAGCATGAACGTAGTGTTTAATTGCCGAAGAGATTTCGGAATCTTGTACCAAATGGAATTCGTTTAACTTTTCACGCAGGATTCCAATTGGAAGAGGGTATGCCGATTCAGTTGCTAATCCTTCGGCTGTTGTCGACATTGGATATATTTCGAATCGGCCAGAATCCCAAGCATGGAAGGCGGCCGGAGCGTTCGCCGACTGTACACCTATGACATGTGTTGATGGAGAGATTGCATCGGTAACTATGCATGCACCCGAAGCACCTGATCCAGCTCCAACCGGGACGATGAGCACGTCGATTTCATCCAAGTCTTCGTAGATTTCTAAAGAGTATGTTCCTACTCCGGCGATAAGAGCTGGTTCGTTTGCAGGGCAGACGAATCGCATTCCTTCGCTATTTGCTAACTCCTCTGCTCGCTCTCTTGAACGCTCAACCACATCGCCGTGGAAAATAAGCTTCGCTCCCATTGCGGTTATTGATCCTGCCTTGACTGGATTAGCTCCCTCAGGAAGTACGATTGTGCACGGAGCATTGAAGGCCTTAGATGCATAAGCGATCGATTGACCATGATTACCCGAAGATGCCGTGACAAATCCTTTCGACCTGTCTTTTTTGGGCGTTTGCGATACGAGATTGATCCCGCCACGGACCTTGAAGGATCCTAACAGTTGGAAGTTTTCATGCTTGACCCAAACATCAGCGTCGAGAAGCTCAGAAAGGATAGGGTAGCGTCTAAGTGGCGTTCGCAGGATATGTTGTCCGGCGGTTAATTTCGCTTCGTGTATGTCTTCTATCGAAGGTGGGGTCAGTGTGGTCATTGAGGTTTAATGTTTCTGTTGATGTGAGATAAAGATTATATTGATGACCCTGTAATAGGTCATGGTTATTCGAAAGAAAACACACCTGAACCGACAATTGAGGAGTATTCTTCAAAACTTGACACATTCGATCTAGTGTTTTTTAGTCAGAGCGTGTGGTGGATACCCCGCCTAAGTCGAAAAATAGAGTATTGCCCAAGTTGGAAGTACAAGGCCGTTCAAATTCTGAGGAAAAGGTGACTGAACTATCTCAGTCGCCTCAATCTAGGGATTTAAGTTTGTTTGGAAAAATCCAATCTGGGATACTCCATACGTTTGAATCTCTGGAAAATCGTAATTTCAGGCTGTTGTGGTTCGGCATGGTATTTTCCATGTGGGGTATCCAGATGCAGATGGTGGCTCGTGGAATACTTGTTTATGATTTGACAGGGGATTACACGATCACTGGATTCGTTGGTATGGGTTTTGCCCCAAGTCTCCTGGTAGTGTCTTTGTTCGGTGGAGTCTTGGGCGACCGGATGGAACGCCGTTCTATTATCCAGATTGCACAACTGGTGAATGGGTTGCTGGCCGGCGTAGTGGGCGTTTTGATTCTTTTGGGCGTAATTGTGTGGCAACATCTATTTTTAGTTTCAATGATTCAAGGTGCGATGTTTGCTTTTATGATGCCAGCCCGGCAGGCTGCCATACCCTCCCTGGTAAAGAAAAACCAATTGGCTAACGCGTTTGCTTTGAATGCTATGGCAATGAGCATGATGTCTCTGGTAGCACCAGCAATCGCGGGGTATGTGTATCAGTACATAGGGCCTGAAGTAGTTTACTTTGGTATCTGTGCCGTGATGGTTAGTGCGGTGGTTTTCACTAGTATGGTGCCTAAGATGTATCCATCGGACAGATCTATTAAAGACAGCGTCGTGCGTAATATGCTGGCCGGATTTAGATACATTGGTCGAAACAAAATACTGCTTCAGTTGATGATATATAGCGTTGTGGTAGCTTTGCTAGCGATGCCCTTCAGGATGCTGGTCCCTGCATACGCCAAAGACGTTTATGGGTCAGCTGGTTCATCGGTCGGTATCTTGTTGACTGCCACTGGTCTTGGTGCTTTGATTGGGTCAGTTGCGATTGCTAATCTTAGGGAAGGGCATCACCGTGGATGGATTTTAATCGGGGGAGCGCTGATTGCAGGACTTTCTCTCGCGCTAATATCTGGATTCCCGGTTTTTCTCGCTGGTGTTATAGCGATGGTTGGCACTGGTATTGGTGAACAAGCACGGTGGGCCCTCGGACAAAGTGTCATGATGGAAAATTCTGCTGATGAATTCCGATCTAGGGTAATGAGTGTTTTGATGATGACGTATGGCCTAATGCCTCTAGGTATGTATCCTCTCGGTTGGTCTATGGAGCAATTTGGCGGTCAGCAGGCTGTGGGCATGATAGCTTTCTTATTAATAGGTTTTGGGGTTTTGTCTGTTTTTCTGTTGCCAAATCTCAGAAGGATAAAATAATCCGTCGGCACGTATTCGTCAGAACGTTTTTCTGATGACCGGTTCCTGAGCAAAATAATCAAAAGTGATTGTCAGGTTGTAGATTATGGTGATAGAGATATAAATGGTCTTTTTGCATGATGTAGATCATCACCCTTGAAAATTCCCACTGTTGACGAAAAAAGATCCAACCGTTTAGCGTCACGAACTTTTTCATCCCTTGGGAATTCAGATTTTCGGTCTTTATGGTTCGGGATGCTTTTGCTTATGGCAGGAGTGAACGTTCAGATGCTGGCTCGAGGTTATTTGACCTGGGAGCTTACGAAATCTCCAATCGCGGTTGTGGTGGTAGGTGCGGGATTTGCTCCACCGATATTGTTGTTTTCCTTATACGGCGGAGCGGCAGCCGACAGGTACGCTAGGAAGAGGATCATTCAGATCTGTCAAGTAGGAATGCTGGTGATTACTCTTTTCATGGCCGTTTCGATCTCGACAAATACCGTGACCGTTTTCCACCTCGTTTTGGCCTCGATAGGGCAAGGAGCTTTGTGGGCATTCCTGATGCCGGCACGTCAGGCAATTATTGGTCAGTTAGTTGATGAGAATCAACTTACCAATGCGGTGGCGCTGAATTCTTCGGGCATGTCACTTATGACGGTGGCTGCTCCTGGTATAGGAGGCCTGATTTATGGGTTTGGTGGAGCTGCTGCGACTTATTACGTTATCTCCGTACTGATTGCTAGTGCGATAGTGTTTATGAGCTTCGTTCCTTATGCGGTTCCGATACGTAAGGCCGGTAGGCGTATGTGGGCCGACATAAAACAGGGGATTATCTATACACGTCGGAATCGTACTGTGTTGATGTTGTTGCTTATGTCATTGTCTACAGCGCTACTTGCTATGCCATTTCGTACTTTGATGCCGGTGCAGATTGAAGAGGTATTCCATATGGAAGTCGAGGCCTTAGGTCTGCTTATGAGTATGATCGGAGTAGGAGCCTTATTTGGGTCACTGGTAATTGCAGGGCTTTCAAAAGCCAGCCACCGAGGCATGTTTTTGTTGGTCACAACTTTGATATCAGGGTTGGCCATCCTGCTTGTCTCTGCCACAACGTCGTATGTGGTAGCAGCAATTATTATGGTTGTGATAGGAATCGGTGACTCTGGAAGAAGGTCACTTAACGCATCCCTTATCCTAGAGGAAACTGAGGAAGCTTACCGCGGTCGAGTAATGGGTGTGTACATGATGAATTTTGGTCTTATGCCCCTTGGGGCCTTACCGCTGGGATTCATCGCTGCATCATTTGACGTACGTCTTGCGTTCGCTGTTGCAGGAGGTACATTGTTCATCACTACCCTTGGATTCGCAATCCTGACAAATCGTATCCGACGGTTGTAGTTCGCAATTAACCTTTGGTAGGTTTTGAGCGGCACAAGTAAACTTCTCTGTGCTGGCCCTTGATTATGGGTTAAGGCTTTGAACTGGTTTATGAATTGAGGACTGATGTTGATGCAGATTAAAATTCTGAGTGATGAGCTTGCATCTCGCATCGCGGCAGGGGAGGTTGTAGAGCGTCCAGCTTCGGTTGTCAAAGAACTCGTGGAAAACTCACTTGATGCCGGTTCCACGCGTGTGGATGTAAAGGTCATTGGTGGGGGCGTTAAGTCGATTCTTGTGATCGATAATGGGATGGGAATACCTCCCGAACAAATAACAACAGCGTTCGAGCGTTTCGCCACTTCAAAAATTGATGAATCATCCGACCTTATTTCGATCCCTACTTTAGGGTTTAGGGGAGAAGCTCTTCCATCAATAGCATCGGTAGCCCGAGTAGCCGTTGTTTCAATGTCCGTCGGCGCTAGTTACGGTGCCAAATACAATGTGGATTTTGGCGAGGCAGGGCCAGTAGGTAAAATTGGGACCCCTCAGGGGACCCGTATTGAAGTCACAGATTTGTTTAAAAACACTCCGGCGCGGCTTAAGTTCCTGGGCTCATCTGGCCGAGAGCTTTCTCGGGTACAGTCGGTATTGGCGACGCTTGCTCTTGTGAATCCCGATGTAGCTTTCAACCTTGTTGCTGATGGTCGAGAGCGACTCAGGACCACAGGCTCGGGAAAGCTAATTGATTCAATGGCCGGCATTTATGGTGAAAAAATCGCTGATCAAATGATTCCATTAGAATCGGACGCTTCCGGTGCGTTTGCGGTAGATGGACTTGTTAGTTCCCCTTCACTGACACGCGCTAACCGGACGTACATTACGATCTCGGTGAATGGCCGGTATATACAGTCTCGCAGGTTGTCCTATGCTATCGAACAGGCTTATCACGGGTTTCTCCCCGATCGCAGGTTTCCGTTAGCGCTTCTAAGGATTCGTACCCCGCTTGAAGATGTTGATCCAAATGTGCACCCTGCGAAAGCAGAAGTTCGGTTTCTCCGGGAAGATCTTGTTTTCTCAATTGTTCAACGTGCTATACGCGGGGTCTTGTCTGTTTCTGCACCAATTCATGAAATTGGTTCAAGCACGACAGTGGCTTCATACGGCTCAACTGGAACGCGCGAAGTACGGATATCATCAAGGCAAGGAAGTTTGGTTGAGAAATCTGATCCTGTACTGAAAACCGTGCAGACGAAGTCGTCTGAAATAGAGGACGATATTGCATCTAAGTTTTACCAGAGTGGACCTACTCCTCGTGAGGCACTGCCTGTTTTACGTGTAATAGGACAAACTCACGAGACCTATATTGTTGCCGAAGGCCCTGAAGGGTTATATCTGATCGACCAGCATGCTGCTCATGAGCGTGTCACTTTTGAACTGGTGAAACACCGTTACGATAATGGTGGGTCAGAATATCAATCGCTACTGGAACCTCTCACCGTCGATTTGTCTCCTGGGCTAATGACCACCGCTCAAGAACATCAGGAAGATTTGAATAAGGTTGGCTGGAGATTTGAGGAATTTGGTAAGAGTAGTTTGATACTCAGGAGTGTGCCTGGGCCATTATCGGCGAAAGTTAGCGCGGACGGTGCCGCTGAGGTTCTTGTCGAGGTTCTTGATGAACTTGCTTTAGGTGGGAGTGGGGATACGTGGAACCATCGTTTGATTGCTACTATTGCCTGTCATGCATCTGTTCGAGCCGGCCAAGTTCTTTCGATTGATGATTGTAAAAACTTGGTTCGCCAACTTGAAGGGGCAGTTCGTCCCAATACTTGCCCGCATGGACGACCAACTATTGTGCGATTGAGGGTTAATGACCTCGAACGTGAATTTAAGCGTCGTTAACGACTGATTTTGATTGCTATAGCAATCGTAATCCGGCAACAGGATGGCGGAACTGATACACGGCGTTCTGGGCTACTCCACATACATACACGGTTTTCATGTCATCGCCTCCGAACGCTAGATTTGCCGGAACCCAATCTGGTAAATGGTAGAGATCGATTAAAGTACCTGTTTTATCGAGATAAGCTATCGCTCGAATACCCGGTAAAGATTGGAGTATGTTTCCATCGATATCTACTGCCAATCCATCCGGGTTTCCCGGTTCTCGGAATCTGCGAATCAAATGCTGGTCTAGTAAATAACCATTCTCATCGATGGTAAAGGAAACGAGGCGTTGCGCACGGCTTTCAGAGACATATACGTTTGAGCGGTCTGCCGACACAGCTATTCCATTTGGGAATGCTAGATCGTTGGCGAATGCACTGACCTGGCCAGATGGCGTAACTTTGTATACAGGACTAATAGCGGGGTCTGGCAAGGGTCTGCGAACTGGATCCGTGAAAAGTAGGTCTCCGTTTGGTAAAAAACAGAGATCATTCGGTCCACCTAATGCTGTGCCGTCATATTCGTCTACAAATATTTCGGTCTTACCGGACGTATCGATATGTAGAATTGCTTTTAGTGCCGCATCTGCTACAAACATTTCTCCTGCGGCATTGAAGACCAGTCCATTTGGACGGCCGCCTGTCGTAGCAACCTCTTTGATTGTTCCGTCATTGGACACTCGAATGATGGATGACTCATCTGCGCTTACCAGATGAAGGGCTCCATTAGGATCGATCGCAGGGCCTTCTGGACCTTGAACGCCAGAGGCTAGTAAACGAAATTCAGAAGGTATGTTTGTTAGGTTGCTGCTCATAGTGTTTCAATGAAGATTATGCCTCGCCCCGGATCTGATCAAATATCAAGAGCTTTTTGCATTACCTCGATAGTAATTGTCGGGGATAAATACCGTCTATAAAATGGTGATGTAAAAAAACCGACTCGCTGCTCGATTTTGTCCTCGCAATAATCATAAATGTTACTTTGCCGGCATCTTATACAAAACCTTTCTCGCTCGCTTCAGTACGATCATCACTTGTAAAGGTTTTACCATGAACAAATATGTACTACTAAGTGGGACGCCTCTTTGGAAGCGAGTCGGTGTATTTCTTGAAGCTATCAAGTTTGAACACTCTGTTTTTGCACTTCCTTTCGCTATTCTGGCGGCATTTATATCAGCAGGCGGCTGGCCTGATCTAACGGATTTTATTTGGGTGGTTGTTGCGATGGTAAGTATGCGTACGTTTGGTATGTCGGCTAATCGCCTGATAGATGCAGAGATCGATGCCCATAACCCGCGTACTGCGATGCGTGCGATTCCTACCGGAGACATTAGCCGCTTTGCAATGACATGCTATATGTCTCTAGCTGCGTTGATCTTCGTTGCCGCAATATCTCAACTTCATCCGGTCACATGGTGGTTAGCTCCCATCCCTTTGGGGGTTCTGGTTGGATATCCCTATCTCAAACGGTTTACCTGGTTAGCTCATTTTGGGTTGGGTGCTGTGTACTTAATTGTTCCCCCGGCTGTTTCGTTGGCGTTGACGGGTACTATGCCTTTTGGTTTTGTGTTAATCGGTCTAGGTTCTATGGTCTGGGTAGTTGGATTTGATGTCCTGTACGCCACCGCTGATTTTCAGGTTGACCGTGACCAGGGCCTGTATTCAGTGCCGTCGAGATTCGGCATCCCGACGGCACTTGTAATTTCCAAAGGATTACATTTAATTGCCGTGCTTTTGCTGGTAATTGCTGGTTTGGTGTTTGGATCACATTTGCTTTACTTCGTTGGAGTTGCTTTGGTCGCATTGCTTTTATCCTACGAGCAGTCACTCGTGTCTTCCGATGATCTGTCGAAACTTAATATGGCGTTTTTTACGATGAATGGGGTTATAGCCATTATTTTTGGGATTTTTGTCGTGATTGGAGAGTTAATCTGATGGGTGTATACGTACTAGGTATAGCCGGGGCCAGTGGAGCGCCGTATGCCAGGCGGGTTCTTGAACAAATGCTTGCGGGAGGGCACGAAGTCAAACTTGTGATTTCGGATGCCGGGCGCAAGGTTATTGATGTGGAAGAGGGTCTCGTGCTCACTGGTAATACTGAAACCGACACTCCATCGATTCTGCAATGGACTGAGAGCACCTCCAGCGTTGGAAGGTTGCAGATGTATCACCATAAAGATGTCGCCGCTCCGATAGCATCGGGGTCGTTTCCAATAGACGGGATGGTCGTTGTTCCGTGTTCTGGTGGGACGCTTGGTAGGATCGCTCACGGAGTCTCCAACGGTTTACTGGAGCGGGCAGCTGATGTTTGTTTGAAGGAACGCCGTCGTCTTGTTCTTGTTCCTAGAGAAATGCCTCTAAGCCTAATTCATCTTCGAAATATGACAGCTGTTACCGAAGCTGGTGCGATTGTTTTACCGGCATCTCCGGGTTTTTACCATGCTCCAACCCAAATTGATGATCTTATTGACATGGTCGCGGGACGTATTCTTTCGGTCTTAGGTATTAACTCTTCATTGATGAAACCATGGACAGGCCCTGAGGAGTCATCTTACTTGGATGGGGAGTTACTTTAGTTGGCGTTCACCGATCTGCAATCGTTTCTTGACTTGCTTGAAAAAGAGGGTGAGTTGAAGAGGGTGACCGAAGTGGTCGATCCAGAGTTAGAAGTGACGGAAATTGCAACCCGGGCAGTCAAGGAAAATTTGCCAGCACTTCTTTTTGAAAACGTCAAAGGCTCGCAATATCCTCTGGTGATTAATTCTATGGCCACTATGCGGCGAATTGAGCTGTCTTTAGGCCGTCCACCCGATGCTTTGGGTGAAGAGATTGTGCGGTTTATGGAAGATGTTAACCCTCCAAGTCCAGGTGCCTTGTGGCGTAATCGTAAAACAGCGTGGCGCTTGCTCAAAATCCGACCTAAATTAACTCGCGGTGCACTTTCTCAGCAGGTTGTCGAAGAGCCTCACCTAGAGGAACTTCCGACTTTGAAGTGTTGGCCTGAAGATGGTGGACGTTTCGTTACCCTTCCTCTGGTAATGAGCAGAGATCCTAAAACGGGTGCTGGGAATATGGGGATGTATCGAATGCAGGTTTATGACCAGCGTACTACCGGGATGCATATGCAACTTCAGAAAGGTGGTGGGTTCCATTATCAGACAGCGGAGAAAGCCGGGGAACCATTGGAGATGGCTGTGGCGATAGGAGGGGATCCTTCTTTGATATTAGCGGCTATCATGCCGTTGCCGGAAGGATTAGATGAGGTTGCTTTTTCTGGGATTGTACGGGGACGTCGTACTCCGCTAGTTAAAGCTAAAACGGTGGATTTAAGAGTGCCCGCACATGCTGAGTTTATATTCGAAGGGATCCTGAGACCTGGAATACGCAGGCACGAAGGGCCATTTGGTGATCATTTTGGGCATTATTCCGCATCAGCCGATCATCCTGTGTTTGAAATAAGCCGAGTTACCCGTCGCAAAAACGCGGTATACCCTGCAACGGTTGTGGGCCGTCCACCACAAGAAGATCGATATTTGGGCGATGCAGCTCAACTTGCTTTGACGCCGTTGATTCGTCTCATAAGACGAGAAGTTAAGGATATGTGGGCCTACTACGAAGCGGGTTTTCATAACCTGCTGGTGGTTTCTGTAAATCCTCGTTATCAGCGTGAACCACTCAAAACAGCCCTGGGATTATTAGGTGAGGGGCAACTTTCTCTGACAAAGAATCTTGTACTTGTCGGGCCCGAGGTAAACCCAAGAGATCGTAGTGAGGTCATCCAGGCGATTCGTAGAAACTTCGATCCCGTTAATGACTTTCACCTGATCGCTCGTACGGCATCTGACACGTTGGATTTCACGGGAGAGGCGGTGCACAAGGGATCGAAGATGATCCTTGATGCGACGGCCGGCTCATCAGGGGAAGGGAGTCCTACCGCGGTTGCATTGCCTTCAAACCTCGCGTCCATGTCACCGTTTATTTATAAATACAGGCTTGTAGGCAAGACTATGCTGATAATTCAGGTATCTGAATCAGGAAGATCTGTCGTGCAGAAGTTAGTGGACAACCCTCTTTTAGTTGGAGTAAAAATCGTCGCCGCCGTCTCCGATGATGTGGATATTGAGGACGATGAAAGTCTTTTATGGGGGATATTCACAAGATTTGATGCGGTACTTGACGTTATGTTTTCGCATACTGAATTTCGAGGTCTTGCCCCAGTGTATTCCGGAGTTATGGGAATAGATGCGACCTGGAAACAGGGTTACCAAAAACCATTGGTTATGGACCCTGAAATAATAAAGAAAGTAGATTCGGAATGGTCCCGATACTCGAAGTAGCTGACCCTACACTTCAGGTTGAAATCAACCTGTCAGATAAACGATTATTTCCAATTTGGGACAAGGTTCAGATTGGAGAGCGCCTCTCGAGTTCAGAAGGAGTTACTTTACTTGATACGGATGATTTATCTGGGGTGGGCCGTATGGCAGACTTCGCAAAAAAGCGTATCACAGGTGACAAGGTCTACTTCGTGCTCAACCGTCATGTGAATCCGACCAACATATGCGTGCTCAGTTGTAAGTTCTGTGATTTTGCAAAAAAACCAGGCGATAGTGACGCTTACGAGATGTCCATTGAAGAAATCTTAGACCATGTGGATGATGATATACACGAGATTCACATCGTAGGAGGGCATCATCCGACCTGGCCGTTTGAGTATTACGTTGATATGGTCAAAGCTATCCACGAGAAGGCGCCTCATGTTCAGATCAAGGGATTCACTGCCTCTGAGATTGATTACTTCCAACGGCGCTGGAAAGTTACGCCTGAGGAGTCTTTGGCAATTTTGAAGGAAGCCGGTCTGCAGTCGATGCCGGGTGGTGGCGCCGAAGTATTTTCGTCGCGTGTTCACAAAATTTTGCTTCCTGGTAAGGCAAATGCAGATCGTTGGGCTGAAATACATAAAACCGCGCATCTTATGGATATACCCACAAATTGCACGTTGCTTTACGGACATATTGAATCATTCGAAGAACGCGTCGAACATTTAGTTCGCTTACGTAATATTCAAGATGAAACGGGCGGATTTCTGGCGTTCATTCCATTGGAGTATCAAGTTGGAATGACCAAGCTCCGTCCCCGGCATACACCTGCAATGGATGATTTAAAGATGATTGCTGCCGCTCGTCTGATTCTTGACAACATTAAGTACATAAAAAGTTATTGGGTGATGTTAGGGGAAGCCACTGCAAGTGTCGGTTTGAATTTTGGTGCGAACGATTTGGATGGAACAATAGGAAAAGAGCGTATCGCCCATGCGGCACTTGCCGAATCTCCGGCAGGGCAAGCTAGAGAACGAATGGCGTCATTTATCCGAGACGCCAGACGCATTCCCGTGGAACGTGACGCCTTGTACAACGAGATCAAGGTATATGAACAATAATCGACAATTGCTTTCGATTGGGCATATGACATATCTGAACTCAGAGGTCTTCTACTGGAGACTTTCTAAAACGCTCTTTAACTTGGTTCCTATGCATCCGCGTGCGATGGCTGCGGCCTTGGAACGTGGGGATCTGGCGGCTGGTCCTCTTCCAATAGCTGAGATTATGCGTATGAATGGTCAAGTTCGCTCTTTAGGCGATTTGGGCGTTTCTTCTCACGGCGCAGCGAAAAGTGTTTTTTTATTTTCGCGAGTACCTGTTGGAAAACTGTCTGGTACGAGTATTGCTGTGACGTCTCATACAGCGACTTCGATTCAATTGTTACGAGTCCTATTTAATGATTTTTGGAAAGTACACGACCATAAATTTGTCGGAGTGGAGTGTTCTCATGAAGCCGCCCTGTGGATTGGTGACCCTGCACTGGAGCTCCGATATTCCTCTGAGTATGATTTTATATACGATCTCGGGACGGCTTGGACGACTTTGACCGGCAAGCCATTTGTGTTTGCAGAATGGGTTGTTCGTACCGATATCCCCATCGAACAGGCGTCTGAACTTGAGCGGCAGTTGCTGAAGGCCACACAGGAGGGCGTACGCAATATTGATGAAATAAGTAGATTTCGCGCAAACCAATTCTTGACCGAATCAGATGTAAGTGATTATGTGCGAAATTTTTCATATTTCCTTGGCGATAAAGAACGGTTGGGTCAGATGGAATTTCAGCGGAGACTTGATCAATTACCGACCTGGCGCCCCGATTTAAAGGCCGTCGAATCGCTAAGGTAAGAAAAGGTTATTTAGGCATCGTCCTATATGTTTGAAATTTAGTAATAATGCTTCACCAGATAACAGACAAGATTTTTTCAGGGATACGGATTACGACTGAAGAAGGCTTATGGCTTTTGCGAGAAGCTGAGTTGTTAGATTTGGCTCCGCTCGCGGAGTATTGGCGTCAAAAGCATAATCCTAATAAGGATGTGTCATATGTGGTCGACACGAACCTTAACTACACCAATTTATGTGACGCTTATTGCTCTTTTTGTGCGTTTTACCGAACAGATCCGAATGATCCGTCTGCATACACTTATACCGTTGAACAGATTATGGACAAAATCCAACGCGCTCGAAAAAATGGCGTTAGGACCGTACTAATGCAAGGGGGGCTGAACTCAGATCTTCAACTGGACTATTATCTGAAAATGGTTTCTGAGACGAAGAAACGTTTCCCGGATGTGACACCGCACTACTGGTCTGCTCCTGAGATCGTGCGTATGACCGAAGTATCTGAGATGTCATATGAACAGGTTTTCGAGGCTCTATGGGAAGCCGGGCAGCGGTCAATGCCAGGAGGAGGATCGGAAATTCTCTCTGATGAAGTGAAAGCTATAGTGTCAAGGTTTAAACCCAAGGATACCGTAGATCAATGGACGGAAGTGCACGCTGCAGCTCATAAGGTTGGATTCAAGACCACTGCGACTATGATGTACGGGCACGTAGAAAAAGACCAGCATGTCATAGAGTCGCTTGAGCATATTCGCAACGTTCAGGATCGAGCGCTGAAAAATGAAAATGATGGTGGGTTTACGGCGTTTATTCCCTGGTCTTATAAAAAAGACAATACGGCTTTAGCAAAACTGATCGATGAGGAAGCTGGGCCTAATCAGTACCTGAGAATTATTGCGATTTCACGAATCATGCTTGACAACGTTCCACACATTCAAGCTTCCTGGTTTTCAGAAGGTAAGAAAACCGGTCAAATCGCACTTCGGTTCGGGGCGGATGACTTCGGCGGAACTCTTTTCGATGAAAACGTGATGCTTGCAGCCGGATTCTATAACCGTACGACCGAGGATGAAGTGCGGGAGATGATTGCTGAGGCTGGATTCTCACCGGTCCAACGACTTACCAACTATGAAATAGTTGAGGGCTAAAAGACTGAATCAGCATTATCTAATTAATACGTGATTGATTGAATATTAACCATGACCATCAACGACAATAAGATCATATTTGGTCACAGCCCAGACGCTGATGATGCGTTTATGTTTTTTGCGATGGAACGCAAATATGTTCAAATTCCGGGTTTTACGTTCGGGCACCATATGGACGATATTGAATCGCTTAACATATTGGCAAAATCCGGCAGGCTACCGGTTACAGCCATTTCAGCGGCACGGTACCCTGGGGTAGCCGAACACTATCGAATAATGTCGTGTGGTGCGTCAATCGGGCGTAATTATGGTCCCATGGTGGTTTCAAATCAGATCCTATCGGAATCTGACCTTGACGGTAAAAAGATAGCTGTTCCAGGCCGGTTTACCACTTCATGGCTTTTGTTCCAGATTTTCGGCCCAAATAATTGTCAACCGATATTTATGGAATTCGATGATGTGGGCCTTGCGGTTAAAGATGGACGCGCTGATGCTGGGATATTACTGCACGAAGGTCAGATACTTTACGAAAAGCAAGGCTTTCACGGGGTGCTGAGCCTTGGAGAAAAATGGCATCAAGCAACAGGTCTGCCAATACCTCTCGGGCTCGATCTAGTCAGCCGTCATATTAATGATGACCTAGCTCAGCAATTAGCAAACGCCTCTTTGGCGAGTATTAATTACGCACGTGATCATGAAGAAGAAGCCCTTGAGTATGCGTTAAGTTTTGGGCGTGGGATTGACCCTGCGGATGGCAAGAAGTTTGTACGTATGTATGTGAACGAAGACACCGTAGATATGGGGCAAGAGGGTAGAGATGCCCTTGAAAAATTGTTTGCAATGGCTGTTGAAAGAGGAGTAATCGCGGAATTACCTGAACTGGATATTGTTCAGGCTGAGTGAATGTTAAGTCAAAGCTGTAACTTTGCAAATAATCGACTAAGCCAACTGAAAATTATTAGATTTTTGAATAGGCCATATTAAGAATTTGAATCAGTACTCTGGTAAGCGTGAGCCTTTCGCCGCAAGCATTAGTGGGGCCCCTGCGACAACCGTTATTGTGATTTTAAATATCGGATTATTTATTGGTGTGCTTGTCACCGGAGGAGCCGATACTCAGAATCTGTTGAAGTGGGGTGCAAAATATGGGCCGAGCATTGCTGAAGGGCAATATTGGAGACTGCTCTTACCCGTGTTCCTTCACGTGGGATTTTTCCACTTGTTGACGAATCTATTTGGATTGGTCATATTCGGGTCAATGGTTGAGCGAACGTTTGGGACAAAACATTTTATTGTTATCTATTTGGCAGCAGGAATCATGGGTAATGTGGTCAGTTTTTTAGCCGGCCCTAACCCGGGTGTCGGGGCAAGCGGAGGTGTGTTCGGTATATTTGCCGCTTTTGGTGTTTACCTGCTGCTCAACCGTAAGTTACTCGGACAACTGGGGAGCCAACAACTTACATCGATCGGTCTTATAGTTTTAATCAACGTAGTCTTTGGACTCGTGTCGAGTGGCATTGATAATGCCGCACATTTCGGTGGGCTCCTGGCTGGTGGTTTTGTGGCCTGGTTGACCACCCCACGAGAGCGACTTTTCGTTTTGCAAGATCCAGTTGACCTTGGTCAATCGCGAGTGACCCTCAAATCGGATGTGCAGCCCAATTCCAAATTGACGTTAGCCATTCTGGTTATTGTGATTGTTGCCGGTGTGTTGACGGGGATCGAATCTCAAACTTACATCGAAGATATTTTTGGCAATAAAATACCGCGTTAGTATAAACCCTTACCTACATGTATACTGCTGAGCATCATTTAATTGATATTCAGTATCAATAAGAGATAATAGGTATATAGCTTAGCTTCTGCCGCGATTGGCCTGTAGCATGGGATCACTGCAACCAGTAGATTTCATTGTTGATTGATTTCAACGATTCGTACTAAAAAGTTGAATATGACGTCTTCGATATGGTCAGGAACATTAATGCTGGATGCTTTGCGTTTAACTTTAATTATCTCAGGCGTTTGGATTATTGACCAAGGCATACTGCAGGGTATTGAATGAACCATAACTCCAAATCAAAACCAATCGAAGTTGATGTCGAGTCTTTTCCTAGGCCAGAAAAAATTCCCATCAGGTTTGACGAGACATGGTTTGCATATGACTCCATGCCCGTGGTTCGCGATATAAATTTTTCGATAATGCCAGGCGAATTCGCTGCAATTTTGGGACCGAATGGTTCAGGCAAAACCACACTCATGAAACTCGCTCTTGGCTTGCTTAAGCCAAGTTCTGGCAGAGTTCTTTTGTTCGGAGAGTCTTCAGAGAATTTCAAAGATTGGCATCGCATCGGATACGTACCCCAGAGAATTCAAACGGCTGAACACCGGTTTCCGGCATCTGTTAGAGAGATCGTTCAGTTCGGTGCTTACTCTGGATTCCGCTTTTTTTCGTTACTTAAGCATAAAGAAAATAGTCGCGTCGACGATGCTATGGAGTTAGCAGGAATACTGGAACTTGCGGATCGTCGTGTTTCTGACATCTCAGCAGGACAGCAACAACGTATGTTGATAGCCAGAGCTCTTGTGCGCCGTCCTGACTTGCTTGTGATGGACGAGCCGGTAGCTGGTGTTGACGCTGCAGGAGAAGATCAATTTCACTCTATGGTTCGGAGACTGAATCGCGATCTCGGAATTACGATTGTGATGGTGTCTCACGATATCGGAGCTGTTATGCGGGAAGCGACGACTTGTGCGTGCATCAACCAAGATATCGTTTTTCATGGTCCTGTTCATCAACTCGATGCCAATGCCCTTTCGACGTTATACGGATTTCCGGTAGATGTTCTTATGCATGATCCCGACCATACGCATAGGTAATTCAATGCCAGAGATTTTCCAATATGAATTTATGAACAGGGCAATTGTTGCTTCTGTTTTGGTTGGAGTAACTGCTCCTGCGATTGGAATGTTTCTGGTCTTACGCAGGCTTTCTTTGATTGCTGACACTCTTTCGCATGTAGCTTTTGCCGGAGTTGCAGTTGCTCTTATAACGAAGTCTTTTACGCCAATTGTTGCGTTCATTGCGACAGCGACTGCTGCCGTTTCGATAGAAGAACTGCGCGTGCGCCGATTGTTGCCAGGTGATGCGGCCTTAGCTGTGTTCCTGTACGGAGCACTTGCGCTTGCGGTTGTATTGATTAGCGCGTTTGATGGATTTAATTCCACGATATTTTCGTACTTATTCGGAAGTGTACTGTCCGTTTCCAGTACCGATTTATGGTGGATGGGGATGCTGGCGTTGGTGATAACGCTGTTTTTGTTCATGTTTAGATTCGAGCTGACACAAATTACCTTTGACAGTGACCTAGCCAAAACAAATGGCGTTCGTGTTCATATGCTCAATCTTAGTTTGGCCATACTTACTGCCGGTACGATTACGGTTTCAATGCGTGTGGTAGGGGTTTTGTTAGTTGGCGCTTTGATTGTTATTCCAGTATTGGTGAGTATACGAGTGGTGAAAGGATTGTCCCTTACTTTATTAGTGTCTTCTGTAATTGGAGTATTTGTAGCTGTTTTTGGAATGGTCATCTCTTTCTACGCCGATTTGGCTCCAGGTGGGAGCGTTGTATTGATCGCGATTTCTCTTCTCATCATTGTTGAAATTGGTGCATTGATTAAGAAAAGAATTTTTGGATCATCCCAATTGATGCACAGTAGTGATCATACTCATGCCCATGAATTTCATGCTCATGGGGCCAATGGAAGCGCAACTGATGATCCGCACTCTCACCGTTAGCTGTCTAGGGATTCGGCTTGTTTATTGGAGATCGGCTTCTTGACGAACACGAAGCAACCGATTGAAATTGCAAGTAGACAGATGGTAACAGCGAACATCGCGTTGTATTCACCGGTTGAATCGAAAATCAACCCGGCTAGAATAGGTCCGATTAAAACAGGGATTGTTATACCTAGATTTGTCAGGCCTGTGATGCTGCCGAACTGTCTCAAGCCAAACATTTCGAAGATAACCAGTGGAGTTAGAGTACCCACGCCGCCCATTCCCAGCCCGAATACCACGATTGCGATCCAGGTAATAAGGGCACCGCTCGAAGCTAGCAGAATGGATAATCCGATTCCCTGAAGAATCATGATTACTATGAACGAGATTCGCGCTGTGATAGATTCACTCACGCGACCGAAGATCAATTTGCTTGATGCGGCAAAGAAAGCAAGCATGATCATCATACTTGCAGCGATCGCTCTACTGAACCCCACTTGTTCTAAGTGAGGTACCAGCTGGCTTACTACACCGGTTCGTACGAATTGCTGGAGAGTCATTCCGATCACCAACAGCCAAAAAGCTGAAGTCCGTACGGCACCTGACACTGTCAATCCGGTAATTGAGTTCTCTCGAAGGGTCTTTGCATCTATATGAGGGGCCCAACGTTTACCCCTTTCTTTTTTAACTTCATCTGCGTGATCACGAATCGTAAGCAGGATGACCAATGTCAGTCCAAGTAGCGCAATCCCTATCACCCCCCATGTCCAACGCCAGCCAATTAGGCCTATCAACCCCGCAACAATGGGAACGGCAACACCGCTACCAATATTGTTTCCTGACGTAACCAGTCCCATCATTCTTCCGCGCGTTTGCGGGAACCAAGTGAGTACCAGCCGGCCAGCGGGCATCATAGTTGCCCCTGGAGTTCCTGCGAACATGATGATGCTGAAGAGATAGAATTGCCAGAGCTCGGTCATCAGCAAGCGAAGTAAGAATGCAGTGGCTACAAGTAGGACTGAACCCGTCATGGTCCATCGTGCACCGATTCTGTCCATCATGTTGCCTATGATCGGAGATAATAAACTTGCCACAACGCCCAGGCT
>CEOQ01037446.1_pt1 | contig 29640 bp, 24 predicted proteins | sample 361351 | NCBI WGS metagenome assembly CEOQ01 (sample SAMEA2619907, study PRJEB7988) | marine metagenome | biome: marine biome (ENVO:00000447); feature: deep chlorophyll maximum layer (ENVO:xxxxxxxx); material: "saline water (ENVO:00002010), including plankton (ENVO:xxxxxxxx)" | depth 60 m | reverse complement strand
AATCCATACTTACTTGATACGCAATCCGTAATATTTCATTTATATTTTAACTTTTAACACACTAAATATTTACCGTATTGCATTAATATATATCATTACGTAGTATAATGGCATGTAATTAGTCATACTATACTAAAAGTTCAGATAATTAAACCATCCCGTCAGAAAACTTAGCTTAGACTGAAATCCAGATCACGTAAGACTTAATACTACTGATATCCAATTTATAAAGGGAGTTTCACTATTATGAGATCTTATCTGTCGATATCATGGGTGATAGGAGTACTGGCCATTCTTTCCCTCGTCGCAGTAGCATGCGGCGGATCAGCTGCACCTCAACAACCAGAACCAAAAGTGGTTGAAGTCCTTAAAGAAGTACCCGTAGAGGTTCTAAAGGAAGTAGTAGTGACAGCGACCCCCGTGTCCGCTGACGACTCCGGACAAGTCACTGCAAAAGTAGACAGGGTTATATATGCCTTCGGTGAAGTAATAGAGACAAACAGGAACTGGACTGTAGGCAGACCATCTTATTACCAGTTTGACCCATGGGCGGAAACGCTACTCGACCTAGAAGCGACAACCAACGCTCGTATTCCCAGAATAGCCACATCTTGGGAATCCAACGAAGATGCCAGTTCATGGACATTCCACCTACAGGAAGGAATACCCTTCCATGATAATTATGGTGAGCTTACCACAGCAGATGTCGCCGCTTCGCTAGCGCTGCACAGGTCTGATGAAGCCACATCAAGCTTCAAACAATTTCTAAAAGAAATGAAACCAGGTGATGAGGGTTTTGAAATCATAGACGACCATAGCATCACATTTAATATGGAAGGTTCAACCACATTATGGCCAGCTATGGCCTCCCGAGGTTTTGGTGGCGGAGAATTCCTAATACTTAGTAAAAAACAAATCGATGAAGGACTCGAAAGCTTCGACGAAAAACCGATCGGAACTGGTCCATACGAATATGGAGGACGAGACACAGGAGAGGGCATCTGGTTTGAACTGGCAGAGGGCACTCACTGGCGCGGGGAAAAGCCCGATTTCAAGGAGATCGAAATCAAATGGGTTAGAGAAGATGCCACTAGACTAGCAATGTTGTTGGTCGGAGAGTCACATATGTCATCTCTATCCCGAGAATTACAGTTCGAAGCCATGAAGAGAGGAATGATAACTCTTGAGGCACAAGTGCCCACGAACTACCTCACCCTGTTCCTTGGTGGTATGTACTTCTCAGAGGGGGATCCAGACTACGATCCAACAGTGCCTTGGGTTTCTCCCGAAAACGGATTAAAAATTCGCCAAGCAATGAATAAAGCGGTGGATCGGGATGAATTAATAGATTTCATCCTCAAGGGAGCAGGAACAACAATGTACAACACTGCATTCCACCCCACTCTAGAAGGTTACAATCCAGAATGGGAAGAAAAATGGGATGACATGTACGGTTTCGACCCAGAAGCAGCAAAAGCACTTATGGCAGAAGCAGGATATAGTCCAGACAATCCAATGGAGTTTACAATCTGGAACTACGTATCATCCGACGAACCCGAGACTGCCGTAATGGTTGAGGCACTAATTAACTACTGGCAGCCCATAGGCATCGACTTGAAGATAGTAGATAGTGAATGGGGGACCGTTCGATCCGCCTACAGGGAAAAGAACGACATGATAAAAGAGGGCGGCTGGGGCAACGTTATAACCATGAGGTCGGTCGTAGACAGGGTCAGAGCATGGGCATATCCAAATGGTTCTGGCCGAAATTACGAATCTGACGCCATAAATGAGGCATGGGCAGCCATCGCCGAGACCGTAGACCCAGACGAAATCGACAAGCAAGTCAGAAAAGTTGGGGATGATCGCTTTGATAATTTTGCAGACATTCCATTTTTCTGGTTTGCACTACAAGTTACCGCAAACCCTGAAGTCATTGATTCATGGACATTCCCGGGTACTTCAGCCTCAAAGACAAGCCATTGGAATCTACTAAAAGCATCCCAATAAGTTGCAAATAGATGCAGCTAGTACAAAGAAGGCCTCCCAAAATGGGAGGCCTTCTTTGTACTATAATAGAATAATCAAGCAGCCTTAATATCTCTGCTGCTGTGATAAAGTTTGATAAGTCACCGGTGACACAGCTGTTAATCCAGCATCCACTGGTATCGTAATCCCATTCACCCACCGGGCTTCATCACTCGCCAGATATAATGCCGCGTACCCAATATCCCATGAGTCCCCCTCGGTCCGTAATGGAGCCGCATTTTTCCTCACTTGACGCAAATCATCATCCATACGTGGAGCCACCATTGGGGAATACACCAATCCAGGGGCAATACAATTCACACGGACCCCATCAGGACCATGATCTGCTGCCATGGTCATCGTTAGACCTATCACCGCGGCTTTTGAAGTGGTGTACGGTGTACTACTGTGGGCTCGCAATCCTGCTATGGAAGAAATGTTAATAATGGACCCGCCCCCGGTTTCGACCATACGAGGTATGGCATATTTACTGCACAGAACAATACTTTTTACGTTCACAGCCATAACGTAGTCCCAATCCGATTCACTTATGTCTACGACTGTTCCTCTTCGAGATATACCCACATTATTATCTAATATATCTAGACGCCCATACCTATCGATAGCAGCCGCAACCATATGTTGGCAGTCTGTATCATTTATAACATTAGCTTCAAATACAGAAGCATCGCCTCCCTCCGCTTTAATGGCTTCCAGAGTCTCCTCAGCTCTTTCAACGACTGAATCTACCAACAATACCTTCGCACCTTCTCTCGCAAAGAGTAACGCTGCGGCCTTTCCGTTACCAACTCCCGGACCACTAGAGCCTGCTCCTGTTATAATGGCAACCTTTCCTTCTAACCTAGGTTTATGCTCATACATGTCAAATACTCCTATTAGCTTAGCCACATTGTAACACCGGACCCCGTCACGCTTTATAATCCAAATGCACTTTGACTCTATTTACCTTTCACATTAGAATCCAAACCAAACCTCTATTCGCCATAGAGCGGGAAATGCATTTTCATGGATCCGGACAAGTTAAAAATCTTATTCGTAACACCATATTTCCGGCCTTACATCGGCGGGATAGAAAGAGCTATAGAGCAGCTATCGTACTCGCTATTCGAGACTAAGACCGTTTCGCAAATAAGTGTACTGACAACCAAGTACTCATTTCCACGAATCCCGCATCCGGAATGGCCGGACCTAGAAACTACGTCGCATAATATCTCAATCTTCAGACTCAAGGGGTATCCTCGACGATCATTACCCATTTACTCATGCCCATTGGTCTGGTTTTCACCTCTCCAAATAAAAACTTATCTGGAACTTTTTGAACCTGACATAATCCATTTTGTTGGTGACGGGTGGTTTTGGGGGAATTTATGGACTTGGTTTTATTTTAGAAAGAGAGCTCGATTTATATTCACACCTTCCTACCATCCATTACCGTCACGGAAATCATGGCTTAAAATCATTAATACAATCCTTAGCAGATTAGTAGACAAGGTAATTCCTCTGACTAACACTGAGAGAGATTATCTGCGAAGTGACTACCATGTACCTTTAAGCAAACAACACATTATTGGTTGGGGAGCCAGTTCTCTATCGCAGTCTATTAGAAAACCCGATGATGACCAACTCAAAATCATTTCAGTAGGCCGTCTAGGTAAGCACAAAGGACAAAAATGGCTCCTAGAAATATACCTAAAGGCCATGCCTGAATTTAACCAGCCAACTCATCTGATCTTAGTGGGGGGTGACGAAGGTGAAAGAGATATACTTCAAAATTTTGTTGTCAAGAATAACATTAGCGATCAGGTCACATTCGCAGGAGAATTAGAAGACAATCAATTATCTGAGGTATATTCTTCTGGTGATATATTTGCCTTATTTTCACAATACGAGGCTTTTGGACTCGTATTCCTGGAGGCTATGCTAAAGAAACTACCAGTACTAACGCATGACGTCGGAAGTATTAAGGATATCTTAAAAGCAGGCGCAATTATCTCACCCGCTTACGATGAGCCTTCAGTCGTAACATCACTTATAAACCTCGTCAATGATAAGGAATACAGAGTGGCTCTTGGAGAAGAAGGATACAACTATGCACGGGCTAATTTCTCATGGGCTTCAGTCGCATCTCAATACCTATCCATATACAGACCATAACGTTGACAAACAAAGATAAGAGGGTGGTCATGTCGATATGAACCAGGGTTATAACCGGCTATACAATGACCTAAGCTATATTTGGCCTATCATTAGCCCTCCCCATGAATATTCGGTTGAAGCATGGCACATTAAAGAAATAATTCAGCAGAATATCGGCTATAACCGTAAGTCACTCCTGGAACTTGGGAGTGGCGGTGGTCACATACTTTCACATCTGAAAAATGACTTTACCTGTGCAGCAGTAGATATATCCCAATCCATGATAGATCTATCTCAACAACTCAATCCCGGCGTGCCGCATCACAGGGGAGACATGCGATCAGTGTCATTAAACCAAAGTTTTGATGCGATCTTGATCCACGACGCGATAAATTACATGCTAACTGAACAAGACTTAAAATTGGCATTCACTAACGCTAAAAAACACTTGACCGAGTCAGGAGTTCTTATATTAGCTCCTGATTGGTTCTTAGAAAACTTTATCCCTCCTGTAACGATGCATTGGACAAAGGCTACCAACGATGGACATATCACATTTATAGAATATCTCGACGATTCTGATAAAACCGACACCACTATCGAATCTTTATTCCTATACATAATCAACAAATCTGGTGATATCGAGATACACCAAGACCATCATGTTACTGGTATATTCCCGAAACAAACATGGTTAGCCCTACTAAATGAAATAGAATTTAGTGGCGAGATACGTAATTATCCCAGTTACGAAGGCGGTTTCGGTGGGAACCTAATCGTCGCAAAGCCTCTTTAACCCACTATTTTAATATAAACAAAAAGACCTCTCAAAGAGAGGTCTTTTTGTTCTTACTCTATAAAAGTGTCAATAACTACTGTAACAATGGCTCCCTAACATAAGCTAACCACAGTTAACACAGCATCTGTCCACACGGTGTCCCTCTTCAACCTCAATTAGCCCCATTTCCATAGACCCTTCTGCACACTCTTTTGTCGGCTTTGGGCACCGAGGATGAAAACTACAACCCTGCGGTGGATTCAACGGTGATGGCACCTCCCCTTCAAGCATAAAACCTTCACGTTGAGAATCTGGGTGAGCTGGCAACGAGGCTTCTATTAAAGCTCTAGTGTACGGATGTCTAGGATTGTCGAATACCTTTTTAGTAAGTCCTTCTTCCACCATTTTCCCTAGATACATAACACCAACATGGTGGCTCATATATCTTACCGTAGCCAATTGGTGCGCTATAAGCAAATAACTAACACCGTATTGGTCCTGTAGTTGCTTCAATAGATTCATTATTTGGGCTCGGATCGATACGTCCAGCGCTGACACCGGTTCATCTAGGACTATGACTTTTGGCTGCAATGATAAAGCCCGTGCTATAGCGATTCTTTGTCGCTGCCCACCACTGAATTCGTGAGGGTAATAATCAGCCTGAAAAGAGTGCAACCCGACATCTCTCAAAAGCTGTTCTGTACGTTCTTTAATCTCCCCTTTAGGCACTTCTTGATTAGCAAGGAGGGGTTCCATTATTATATTACCGACTTTCATTCTAGGGTTTAAGGAACTCCATGGGTCTTGAAATACCGCCTGTATGGAAGCCCTGTACTCTCGTCGTTGTTCTCTGGTAAATGAATTCATATCATTACCATTAAACCTGATCACCCCACCTGTCGGCTTTTCAACTTGAAGCACCATTTTGGCAGTAGTGCTTTTACCGCAACCAGACTCCCCAACTAGACTATACGTTTCACCCTCGTTGATCTTGAACGAAACGCCATCAACAGCTTTCACTTGTCCTGTTACCTTTTTAAGGATAGCACCGGACGTTACAGGGAAATATTTCTGGGTCTCTTCTAGTTCTATTATTGTATTTACAGCAGCCATACTAATTCTCCGATAATTTCCAGCAAGTAGCAGTGTGTCTGTTAGAGTCATCCCCAATCTGTACTATATCAGGGAACTGTACCTCACATTTATCAAATGCGTATTGGCACCGCGGCGCAAAGGTACATCCAGCCGGAAGATTGTCTAATGCGGGAGGTTGACCTTCGATAGCATAAAGCATCTCCACATCTTCCTCTACGTTGGGTACTGATTTCATCAGTGCTTCTGTGTATGGATGCTGTGGGTTATTGAAGATGTCGCGGACGTCCGCTATTTCAGCAACTTTACCAGCATACATAACAGCCACCCTATCACACATCTTTGCGACGACGCCCATGTCATGAGTAATGAATATGATAGCCATACCGGTATCCCTTTGTAATTCTTTGAGTAACTCCAGATACTGATACTGGATCGTGGCGTCTAGTGAGGTCGTCGCTTCATCAGCTATTAATATCTGCGGTGATCCTGCTATGGCGATAGCACCAACGACACGTTGTCTCATACCTCCACTCATCTGATGAGGAAAATTTTCGATGCGACTCTCTGGCGCTGCAATTTTAACTTTATGCAGTAACTCTATGGCCCGTTCTTTTAACGTTTCACCTGTTTGAGCAAGGCTTTGCTTAACAGTCTCTATTACTTGGTTTCCCACACTAAATACTGGGTTTAACGACGTCATTGGGTCCTGCAGTATCATGCATATATCGCGTCCCCTGATTTGCTGCAATTCCGCCTGCGTTTTCTTTACTAGGTCATCCCCATTGAATAATATTTCGCCTTCGACTATTTTACCTGCTGGTTGAGGAACTAACCCCATAATAGACAAAGCCGTCATACTCTTGCCGGACCCAGACTCACCAACTATTCCCAGGGTTTCTCCAGCATTCAAAGTGAAGTCGACGCCATCAACCGCTTTCACAACACCTGATCTAGTGAAAAAGTGAGTCTTAAGGTTATTTACTTGTAAAACTGGAGTTTGTGCCACTGTACCGGCCTCCGTGATCTAAATTAGGAATTTAATGTATACCCTAAGTCCTGCGCAGCTTCGGGTCCAATGTATCCCTTAACCAGTCGCCGAACAGGTTCATACAGATTACTACGATGGTAATACATGCACCTGGTAGCAGTGACAGCCACCATAGGTCTACCAAGTTATCCCTACCTTCAGAAACCATTATGCCCCATGCAGAAGTGCCTGGCGGGACGCCTACACCAAGAAAGCTCAGCGATGCCTCCAGCAAGATGGTTTGTCCGACTAGTAGACTAACTATGATAAGAACAGTATTCACTACATTGGGGAATATATGTCTATACATAATTACATGCGGTCGTACACCCGCTACAACAGCCATCACGACGAAATCCCGCTCTTTCAAGGTTAAGACCTCCCCGCGGATTTGACGTGCGAATCTGGCCCAGACAGTCGCCATGATTGCGATTATCACGTTTTGTATACCTGCTCCACCTTGAATCGCTACGATAATCAACGCTAGCAATATAGTGGGGAATCCCATAACTGCGTCGCAACATCGCATAATGAAGGCGTCAGTTTTGCCGCCAAAGTATCCCGATGCTATTCCGATGGCTGTCCCGACAATTGCTCCAAATGCCAATGACACCAAGCTAATAAAAGCTGATATGCGTGCTCCGTATATTAAGCGGCTCAACATATCTCGACCCAATCGATCTACTCCCAAAACATTTTCTGCTGATTCAAAAGGTCCGATCTTTTGAACGCCTTTCAATACATCCAAATCCGAAGGGTCGTGGGGAGACACAAAAGGAGCGAAGAGTGCGCATATAACCAGAATCACAAGCACAGTTATCGGGAACCAAGGCATTCTTAGTTCCTTCATTTTCTTTCTAACATCTGAGACTTTTGCCCCAAATGACTTCTTCTCATTTAATATCGATTCTGCGTCGACCGTAGCCATTGACTATCCTCCGAATCTTTTGCCGTTTTTTATTAGAGCTTTCTCTCTGTATTGTCTAACCATATCGAATTCTGGGATCCACATACGCATACAGTAGATCAACTATTGTCGATAGAAGGATGTATAGGAGACCCGATGTCAGCACAGTTGCCAAGATGACGTTTACATCTCTCTCCCTGATGCCTCCTAGCATAAGCAATCCAATTCCGGGCCAGGCAAACACCACTTCAACAACTATTGAACCGTTTAACAGTCCAGCGAAACTAACACCACCAAACGTTAACACGGGTATAATCGCGTTCTTCAATGCATGCTTGTAAATGACTACTCTTTCACTTAAGCCTTTAATTCTTGCGAACTTCACAAATTCACTATCCAAAACTTCCAACATACTAGATCTTGTTAGACGCATGAATCCTGCCATTATGAAAAGCGATATTGAGAAGGCCGGAAGGATATAGTGGTCTATTCCACCCTTTCCGAATGCGGGCAGTAGCTTCCACTGCGCCGCAAATAGCATGATCAACATAATAGCCACCCAGAATTGTGGAGCCGACATACCTACGATAGCAAATACCTTGCAAAGCCGATCTATATAAGAGTTGCGATAGAGAGCAGCGATTATACCTAACGGTATGCCCATCACCATAGCTACCAGCAATCCTGCGCCGGCTAGCTGAAGAGTCGCGGGTACTCTTTCCAACAGCATATCCCATACCGGGCGCCTTTTTGTTCCTGAATCTCCAAGGTCTCCCATAACTGCTTTACCCGCCCAGGCCAGATATCTCTGGTACGCAGGCTTATTCAGACCTAGTTTTTCCCGCAGTTCTTCTAGCTCTTCCTGAGTAGTATCAGCCGTGGAGAGCACTAATGCTAAGTCGCCAGTCTGTTCAGCACCGAAGAATACAACTACGCTTAGCACTAACAAAGTGAAGAATGATTGTACTATCCTAATGAATAAAAACCGCTGCATCTGTTCCCCCTAAATGCTGAACAATACTATACTGGTATTTCACATATGATATCTACATCGAGAATCATAATGTGTCTAACTATTCGATCTTATACCTAAAATACCCTATATTTAACCTGCAATATTGTGAATCCCGCCGTTCAGCGGAATTCGGGAAATGTAGCATGAACATACGTTGATGTCAACAGATACTCAGGTATTGATTTCACTATAGACAGCTATACAAATATTGATGTCACTTTATCATTCCAATAAGAGATAATAGATATTAATTAAAGCATCGCAAAGGGATATTCTTGCTACGTTTTAACTTTCTAAACATACGCCAGAGAGTCATTTACTTACCAATGGTTTCTTGGGCTTTATATGATTTCGCAAACACAATCTTCGCGATGAACATATTAAGCCTTTATTTTGTTCTATGGGTCACTGAAGATAACTCTGGAACTCAACTTACTTTCAGCATGTTTCTCTCAGCATCCATGTTGGTTTCTGCGATTACTTCCCCGTTCTATGGCAGTATTACCGACATGGTCGGAAAACGGGTATTCCTACTAAGCATAGGGGTAATAATATGTGCGGTATCTACATCATTAATCGGAAGAATCGGAGGAGTAACTGCAGGACTGATATTGTTTGCTATAGCCAACTATTCCTACCAGTCAGCAAACATATTTTATGACTCACTGCTTCCCGTAGTAAGCAATCCCGGTAACAGAGGCAAAATATCTGGTTTCGGAGTCTCACTCGGTTACATAGGGACAATTACGGGAATTCTGATGGTATCACCATTCGTAAAAGCTTGGGGGCGACAAGCAGCCTTCATACCCACGGCATTTCTTTTCTTACTATTTTCCGTCCCGTGCCTTACTATGGTGAGCGAAAAAAACCGGCCCTCCCAGATCAACATAGACATTTTGAGAAGGGCCTATACAAATGTATATCACCTCATCAGAGAATCAAAAACACATAAGGCGTCTTTTCAATTCATAATTGCCAGATTTTTTTATCTCGACGCAATAAATACATTAATAGTTTTTATGGCGGTATTTGTTAGTCAAGTACTTAACTACTCTGACAAACAGATAGAAACGCTATTAATTGTCTCAACAACCAGCGCCATATTCGGAGCACTTATTTATGGAAAGATTACCGATAAGATAGGTCCCAAGAAGACACTCTTAATAATTTTATCCCAGTGGATTGTCGTATTTTCTGCAGCTACATTGACGAAGAATCCGTTACTTTTCTGGCTAATTGGATCTTTAGCTGGCATATCTCTTGGAGCATTGTGGGCTTCCGATAGGGCATTCTTGTTGCAGATATCGCCAAGAGACCAAATCGGAGCATATTTTGGATTCTATCAATTGGTTGGCCGATTCTCATCTGTTATTGGACCACTTTTATGGGGAGTAACGACAGATACTTTCTCAGACTTAGGAAATATACGTTTTAGAATAGCTACCGCTGTACTGATAGCACCATTAGTCATTGGAATAGCTTTATTGACACGTACATCTGACAAACCTACGCTCAATAAGTGTGTAAAGAGCACCATTTAATCATCGTTGACGTCCACCCTGAGCACAATTACACTTCCCGAATAATTCATTTCACAATTCGAGGTGAACCATGGCAGACAATAACGCGCAAAGACAATTACCGCTTCAAGGCCTCAGGGTTCTTGATGCCACCCATATCGTAGCCGGTCCATTTTGCTCCCTAATACTGGCGGACATGGGAGCCGAGGTGATTAAGATTGAACGCCCTTTGTCAGGTGACTTAGTAAGAGGACGTGGCCCATTCATAGCGAATGAACGAGGAGAACAAGTAAGCTCCAGATACCTCGGGATAAATCGCAACAAAAAGAGTGTTACCTTGGACTTACGGCATGCAAAATGCAAAGAAACATTTGAAAATCTGATAAAAAATTCAGATGTTTTGATCGATAACTGGGGACCTGGAGCGTTTGAGAGACTCGGATTAGGATACAAACATCTAAATAAGATAAATCCTAGACTAATCTACGCAAGCATCACAGGATACGGAGACGAAGAAACTAGACGTGGCCCCTATTCTTCATGGCCAGCAAACAACTTAAGCATACAGAGCATGTCGGGCTGGATGGAAATGACTGGGGACCCAGATGGTGCTCCTCAAAGTGTAGGAGATAATGTGGGAGATTCCGTCCCTGGAGTATGGACCGCATTAGGAATAATGATGGCTTTAGAATCGCGAAACAAAACCGGGTTAGGCCAATTAATCGACATGTCTATGTACGATTGCATGGTGTCCCATATAGTTAGCAACATGAATTCCTATCAAGCTACCAAAACAAATCCGGGACGGTCTCGTGCAAGACTGGTCTCAGCCGGCATGCCGTTTAAAGCGAAAGATGGATACGTTGTGATGGCTGGCGCCCGTTCTGAAGAGAGATTACGTGCAATGTGGGAAATGATAGGAAGGAGTGACCTTGCAAACGACCCGGAGTATGTAGGTCGCAATCCCAATGGAGATTTCTATTTTAATAATGTGATACCCGCTATTGAAGAATGGTCTGGGCTACTTCCCAAATGGGAAGTAGCCGCCAAATTGACAGAAATAGGATTTTCCATGGGAGTCGCACAAACCGTTTCTGATCTAGCAAATTGTGAACACCTTAGAGCTCGCCATATGTTTGTAGAAACAGACGACAGTATCGGTGGCAAGTTCACTTCTCTGAAAACACCTATTTGGCTGACTGAATGTGAGGACATAGACAATCGGACTCCTCCAATATTGGGCCAAAACAACCGAGAGATATTAACTGGCCTAGGAGGGCTTACAGAATCTGAATTAGATTCACTAGAAAATGAAGGAGCTGTTTAGTGGTAAATCTATTAGGTAATCGAGAATCATAGCCATTGGTGAGGCGACGATACCAATCTATCAAACCCCATCTCGTTGCAGAACTCTTCATATTCTGATCTTTTCGCTCCAACCCACCTCATATCCCCTGTCGACTCTGCTATAGGGACATCTAGTCTAAGCGTAGCAAGATCACGATATAAGAATGCATCATTTTTAAAAGTCATTAAATTTTCTGCTACAGTTTTAGCACCCCTTACTTCCACATCCCAAAATAAATGTGACTCTGGTATTGCTTCGATATGTTCATATCTGCTCAGCACAACTGAAGCCGTTTTGGCACCCCACTTAGGGATTCCTGGAATCCCATCAGCAGTATCTCCAACTAAAGCAAGGTAATCCGCAATACTTCCTGGACAAACACCAAATTTTTCCTTAACTCCTTCTTCGTCAATCATAATACGCCGTCGCCGATCTAGGAGAACCACTCTCGTTCCTATTACCATCTGAGCCAAGTCTTTATCAGGAGAACAAATTATAATTTGATCCACATCTGAATCGTTCTTCCACAGATTGACTGCGCTCGCTATAGCATCATCTGCCTCGAAGTCCACCATCGGCCACACCACTACACCCAAAGCCTTAGCAGCTCGCTCTGCCAGCAAAAATTGACTCTTTATATCTTCTGGCATTCCATCAGAAGTCTTATACCCTGGGAACATCTTGTTACGGAACGACTCCACAACACTATCGAATGCACACCCAACATGGGTAACATCATCCTGCCTCAATAGACTCAATAAAGTCTGGACTAATCCCCGAACAGCTCCCACTTCTATACCATCAGGAGATAACACTCCCGGAACTCCATAGTAGGCGCGAAACAACTCATAAGTCCCATCGACCAGGTGAATTTTCATTTAGTTAAAGCCCTTCCAAAACCCTGACAATGCGCTGCGCTCCTTCGAGAACTCTGTCCGCCGGAGACCGCATCAGCGCAATCCGAAAATGATTCTCACCTGACAATCCAAAGCCAACACCTGGCGTCACAACAACTCCCTCCTCTTCTACGAATAATTCAGATAATGCAGCAGAGGATATAGGAGAGTCATACCTAGGAAACATGAATGTCGCCCCTTGAGGGAGCGGACAGGTCACTCCAGAAACAGAATTCAGCATTCTTGCCACTTCCAAACGAAGCATGTCACACTCGTCTCTCCATATGGGTATATGATCCTGAGGACCTTGCAATGCCTGTGCTCCTGCTATTTGTATAAACGGAGACACAAAACTCGCAGTATGTTCATGCATGCTTAGTAGAGGATTTATTAATTCACTCGGCCCTACAATACAGCCTAGTCGCCAGCCAGCCATAGCATATGCCTTGGTAAATGTATAACTCGTAAGAGTTCTATTCCACATGCCCGGCAATGATGCCAATGTTATATGTGCGTTACTATCATAAATAAAATATTCATACGTCTCATCACACAATGCCAAAAGATTGTGCTCTTGACACACTCTGGCAACATCTTCTAACTCCTGTCTAGTGTAAACCCGACCTGTCGGGTTATTAGGGTTATTTATTACAATCATTTTGGATTGATCTGTAACGCTGCTCTTCAACTGATCGTAAGTGATCATATATTCCTCTTCCTCACTTAGCGCAACAGTAATAGCATTTCCCTCTGACAATTCCACTTGCTGCCTGAAACTAACCCACGTGGGTTCTATGATTAACACATCATCCCCTTGACCAACGAAGGCATTAATAGATTCATAGAGTCCCATTTTACTGCCCGGAGTAACAATCACTTCTGCATCGGCATCAATATCAAGATTGTTATAAGCATTGAGTTTGGCGGCCAACGCTTGCTTGAATTCCGGAATACCACTTGAAGAACTGATATTGGTAAGACCTGATTCCAGCGCCGACACACCAGCTCTAATTATATGATCAGGTGTGATGTGATGAGGACTAGATTGACTAAGGTCGATAATATCTTTTCCAAGTCTAGCCTGTTGGCGAGCTTTTTCACCCGCTGCTAAAGTGGCAGGCGGTTGAACTCTAGTTACACGGGACGCTGGTTCTATGGACATACAAGTACTCCCATACAAGAAATTAATTGGAGTCTATCATAATTTATCAGAAGTGATTGCTAGTAATAATATTTAATGGCACAATCACAAACAATCCGGAAGATCCCAAAGTGTATCTAATCCAGACAACGGATAACATAGCATGTTGTACGAGGAGGAGAAAATGGTAACTCAGTCACACGAATCAAAAAATATGCGACTAATATCACACCATGATCTAAATGGATTTGGAAACATCGGCGAAGGGATGCACATACATACAACACGAGATGGAAGAAGAATATTATATCTTGCCCACGAAAGCTCTCCTAAAGACATAACCAGTATTGATGTGACGGACATCGCTAATCCTAAAATAGTCTCGCAGACGGATTTGCCATATGCTCATTTGAGATCAAATTCATTATCAATCGTCGGAGATACGATGCTGGTGGCTTACCAAAGTCTGGAGCCTGGCCAACCAGGGACCGGCATGGGCGTCTACGACATAAGTAATTCTGAAGAACCTCAGCAGATCGGGTTTCTTGATACCTCCGGACCTTATTCGCGAGGTTGCCATTGCCTATGGTGGGTTGATGGCAATTATGCACATCTGTCCACTGGTGCCAGAGATTTCAAACCTAACAATCAAAAAGATGACCAGTTTTATATGATTGTGGATGTGAGCAGTCCAGAAAACCCCGTAGAAGCTGGGAGATGGTGGATGCCCGGCACCATGGAGGGTGATGGACATGATCCCGTAAATCGCCACCCTGAATTTGACTCTGGCCACCGGCTTCATAACGCAAATGTATATCCCGCAAAGCCAGACAGAGCATATTGTGCATATATGGACTCTGGTACTGCCATTGTAGATGTTTCAGACGTATCTAGCCCTAGGATGATAAGTCAGTTTAATTTTGCCCCTCCATTTCCAGGTTTTACACATACGGTGTTACCTCTATTCTCACGTGAATTAATGGTGGTCACGCAAGAATCTGTATACAACAATGGAGAAGACTATCCAAAGCTAATATGGATGGTTGATATAAGAGACGAAGCTAATCCGGTAATTATAAGTACATTCCCAATGCCTGAATTAGAAACATACACTTCAAGACCCGGAAGATTTGGCGCGCACAATGTGCATGAAAATCAACCCGCTACAACCAGCATGCAAGACGAAACCTTGATATACGCCACTTTTTTCAACGCTGGAGTCAGGGTATTTGATACTAGCAATCCATTCCAGCCGAAAGAAATTGCTTATTTTGTGCCAGAGAAATTGGACACCGCTGGTTCTGTCGGTATAAATGACGTATATGTTGATGAGAATGGAATAGTGTACGCAGTAGACAGAGTCAAGGGTGGTTTGTACATACTTGAATTGACTGCATAACACTTAAAAAAGAAGGCACGGTCCCTTCAAAACCGTGCCTTTGGTCACACATAAAACGGGTTTCACTCCCTCTGGTCAGTTAGCCTGCTAGTGATCCCATCGGGTCCCAAGGCGGTAAAATAATCGGGTCCCCCTCCCATGCGGCTAATATGTCTGGCGGCAAATAACTCTTAGGGGCAGATATTTCAAACATATATTCGGCAAACCAGGAATCATTCATAAGACAAAAACCTTTATCGCCCACTTTATCGTTCCAACTATTTTCAACCCTCCATCTACGTGGTTTGCCGTCTACTAAATCAACTCCGGTGAACAACATAGCATGCGTCATACGTGTTTGGTGATACTCTAACCGCTCCGCCTTATCCATAGAAAAATCTGTCTCGTATACTCCTGGGTAATCAAACAATTCAGCGTCCCATATACCCAGATCTCTGTGCATCTGCTTTCCAGTGTCGCATCCCATCCATACTGGCTTACCGTCTTGAATCATTCTGGAAGCAATATCTTTCATAACATCTATACCGACATTAATGTACTTAATAGGAACACCATCTACTACGTTGCCAAGATATTGTATGGTGAAAGTTTTTCCACTAGGGCTAGATTCTCTGGGATCATGAACTAAGCAAACATAGTCATCCATTGGAGTAACAATATATTTATCAGCAAACTCCATCGGTGTCATATATCCATCCCTCTGAAAATCTCCATCTTTATCCCGCCATTGCCAGAAAAACCGATCCGGAGGACTTCCCAAGTGAATAGCCAAAATCTGATACATAGCACTCAAAGTTTCGTCTTTCGATGCCCTCATTTCTTCGAGCCCCGATTCCCGGGAATATAGAGCCCGTATCTTCTTTGCGCCCTGTCGATACTGATAATTCAACATCGAGTTCATACGCATTGAATTACTAGAACTTTCTGTCTCCGGCATAACGGTTTTGGGTACTACGCCATGTTTTTTAACCAAACTTACAAACATATCCCACTGGCCACCGTCTTCCACTCCTCTTTGCAGTAGCCATGATACTGTCCTATCGTCGATAGATTTATCAGATGTCTCAATGATCGCCTCTAAAAGGAAATTCGCTCTTTCGATCTTGTCCCAAAACATCAGATAATTCTGACTAAATTCAAATTCTTTTACATTCAAAACATCTTTGCTTTCAACCCTAAACATATTCAAACCAGCGAACATCCAACAACGTCCAGAGCGAGCTTGATTAGTTACTGACCAATCATCCAAAAGGTTGGAAAAACTGTGGACTGATTCAGTGACTATCCCCCTATTTAACGCAACTTCGTTGACATCTCTCTGCGTGACAACATTCTGCATAAGTGAACTGGTCTCACTTGCGTCGAATACATCCTTGAATTGTGTGATTTGCTCAAATGTTAAAGATCTATCGACTCTATTCTCTGATGACATACACAACTCCTTTTCACAATCTGAACCGCTAAAACACTGTTACAATGACTTATTATATTACAGTACCGTCTTGAGGTGAGGTAGTAACAAAAATGGATCCTGTCTATCTCGATTACAACGCAACTACACCAATTGATCCCATGGTTTCAGAAGCAATGTTGCCATTCATCACTCAACATTTCGGGAATCCATCGAGCGGTCATGCGTATGGAGTTAAAACACATTTAGCAGTAGAAAACGCAAGGTCGCAAATTTCCAGTATGATCGGTTGCAATAGTCCAGAGATAGTCTTTACCAGTGGTGGGACCGAGGCCAATAATTACGCTATTCAAGGGATAGCTGGAGCATATAAGAAAAAAGGTTCCCATATCATCACTTCGAGCATCGAACATCCCGCAATAACAGAAGTTTGCAAATACATGGAAACGAAAGGATGTACTACTACATACGTCCCAGTAGATCAATACGGACGTGTTGACCCAAACGACGTGGAAAAAGCGATCACTGACGATACTATTCTTATTACCATAATGCATGCCAATAATGAAGTTGGAACGATCCAACCCATACAAGAAATAGCGCACATTGCCCATAAGCATAGTATATTTATCCATTCTGACTGCGCTCAATCCGTAGGCAAAATTCCAGTTGACGTTAACGACTTGGGCGTAGATCTGCTAAGTATCGCAGGGCACAAACTATATGCCCCTAAAGGGGTAGGAGCTTTATACGTCAGAAACGGAGTTAAACTCGAGAAATTAATGCATGGTGCAAACCACGAAAACGGCTTACGCGCTGGGACAGAAAATGTCATTCTGATAGTCGCACTAGGAGAAGCTTGCAGACTGATCGAAAACCATTTACCCGAATACCGTAAAACCATGCAACGCATGCGTAACTTATTAGAAACCGAATTAACTCAAGGCAATATAGATAGCCGTGTGAATGGGCATCCAACCCTACGGCTTCCGAACACCCTTAGCATCGGATTTAATGACGTTCAAGCAGACGAGCTATTACTAAATCTCACATCTATAGCATCATCCGCTGGGGCAGCCTGCCATACTGATAACATTGAAATATCCTCCGTTCTCGAAGCCATGCAGGTGCCACTCGAATATGCCGCCGGTACCATACGATTGTCAGTAGGTCGGTATACTACGAAACAAGAAATCTCCCATGCAGTGAAAGAAATAACCACATGGGTAGAACACAAACAATCCATGCAAATTAAAGGAGCCTGATGATATGGGTAGATTAGAAGGAAAAGTAATACTAATTAGCGGAGGAGCCAAGGGACAGGGAGCAACGGAATCCATAATGTTCGCAGGGGAGGGGGCCAAAATTATTATTGGCGATATTTTAGATGAAGAAGGTATCAAAATAGAATCGCAAATAAGAGAACTCGGCGGAGACGCAACTTTTGTACACTTAGACGTAACTCGTGAAGCTGACTGGGAAAATGCTGTCCAAACCGCGATTAGTTCTTACGGTATGCTAAATGTACTGGTAAATAATGCAGGTATATTAATTAGGAAAAGTATAGAAGACACCACAATAGAAGATTGGGACAGAATAATGTCCGTTAACGCCAAAGGTGTCTTTTTGGGTACTAAGGCCGCCATACCAGCATTGAGGGATGCAGGTGGTGGTTCAATAATAAATATTTCCTCAACCGCTGGGCTCGTCAGTAGCTCCAGTGGTTCTGCTAGCTATACAGCGACCAAAGGCGCAGTAAGGCTGTTCACCAAATCTACAGCGATACAGTATGCCAAAGATGGCATTAGGTGCAACTCAGTACATCCAGGCCCCATAGAAACAGATATGATACATCAATCTATCATAGACCCTGATGCGATGGCTGTCAGAATGGAAAAACTGCCTATGGGCAGATTAGGAAAACCAGAGGAAGTCGCCAATGGAGTTTTATACCTTGCCTCTGATGAGTCATCATTTGTCACTGGATCTGAATTAGTAATAGACGGAGGGAGTACTGCGCAATAACTTCCACACCGCATTCGGTGTTGTTATTAGTGCAAGTTAATCCTAGAAACAGGTAGCACAGCAGGATTAACAAGAAAATCTGGCATTTTTCCTAGAAGCACGTCTCTAGTAGCCTGAGCTGTTCGCACCTCTAGGTCATGCACTGACTCACTAGACAGGAACGCTACATGGGGTGTAATAACTACATTATCGAGCCCAAATAACGGATTATCAGCACTTGGTTCTGTATCTTCCAAGACATCTAGACCAGCTCCTGCTATGGATCCGGAGATCAGGGCTTGATAAAGTGCGGACTCGTCAACAATAGGACCTCTAGCGCAATTGATTAAATAGCATGAGGATTTCATTTTGGATAACTCTGTTTCCCCTATTAACCCTCGGGTATCATCGTTCAGTGGAGTATGGACACTTATATAATCAGATTTCTCTAACAAATCCTCCAAAGTTGTAACGGAAATATTCCCAGACGAATCCGTATCACTTGACACGTAAGGATCATATCCCAATACATTTATACCTAAGGCGTGTGCTTTATTAGCTACAGCTAGACCAATTCTACCTAACCCAATAACACCAAAATTCTTACCCTTCAATCGTCTTAACGGCACAGGTGAAACAGAACCTCCCCAGTCGCCTTTCTTGGCAACCTTATCGTAAAACAGAAGTTGCCGATTCCAGGTAAACAGTAAAGCCATTACGTGGTCGGAAACCTCATCCACACAATAATCTGGTACGTAGGTTACAGGTATGCCTTCTTCAGTAGCTGTTGAAACAGCTATGTTATCAACACCTACTCCGTATCTACTGATAACCAGACAATTTTTGGCTGCCTTGACTACGTTCGCAGTCACTTGAGCAAAACACGTCATAATCGCATCAACGTCAGAAGCCAGTGTTATCAATGTAGATTCGTTTTGGTCTGGTGCTTCTATGAGGGTAGCTCCAATACTTGAAAGTACTTCCCTCTCAGGGTCCGTAGAGGGCCACACATAATCCGTAACCAAAATCTTGTAATTATTACGAGTCACCATAATTCATCACACACCGTTATAATCTCTGTTTAATCCAGATATTGCCGAAATATATTCCTACCGTTGTATCGCGACTCAGATCCCAATTGATCTTCTATTCTCAGTAATTGATTATATTTTGCTAGTCTCTCTGATCTCGTCAGGGATCCGATCTTAATTTGCCCAGCCCCAGTGGCCACTGCAAGGTCCGCAATTGTAGTGTCTTCGGTTTCACCAGACCTAGCAGAGACCACTGTAGCCAGTCCTTCTTTTTGGGCTAGTGCTATGACATCCAAGGTCTCTGATACAGTACCGATTTGGTTCAATTTAACTAATACCGCATTAGCGGCAGATTGTTCCACTCCCTTCATTATGCGCTCGACGTTTGTTGTAAAGAGATCATCCCCAATAATCTGAATGCCCCTCCCAATCTCTTCCGTAATTTTTCTCCAACCTTCCCAGTCATCTTCATACAAAGGGTCTTCAATAGACAATATCGGATATGCGTTAGTCCATTGGATCTGCATATTGATCATCTGTTCTACAGTCACACTCCTATTTTCACAATGCAACACGTATGACATATCTTCGTAGAATTCATTGGCGGCCACGTCTAAGCCTATAGCCACATCTTTATCTAAACCACCTTCATGTCCAGACAGGGTGAAGGCATCTACCATCAATTCCAAGGCTTCCTCGTTAGATGTCAACAGTGGCCCGAGCCCACCCTCGTCAGCTACTCCGTTAGGCGCCTTGCCTCTTTGCACCAACAATGTCCACATTGCTCTCCTAACATCGGAAGACCATGCTAAAGCTTCTCTATACGAACAGGCTCCTATCGGTATTACCAAAAAATCTTGTAAATCAACACTCCAATTTCCATGCTGACCGCCGCTAATTATGTTAACCATCGGGACTGGCAATTCTTTTCCCGACATACCACCCAAACAGCGATACAATGGAAGCCCAAACGCATTGGCCGACGCGTGCGCCGAAGCCATAGAGACTCCTAGAAGAGCATTGGCTCCCAGTGCTGACTTATCACTGGTTCCATCTATATCAAGCAAAAATCTGTCCACGGAATTTTGGTCTGATGCGTCTATACCATTAGCAACTAATTCAGGTGCGATAACTTCATTGACATTCGCTACGGCCTTTAAAACTCCTTTTCCTTCATATCGGTTAAAATCGTTATCTCTGAGTTCCAGAGCTTCGTGCGTACCAGTCGAGGCGCCTGAGGCAACTATCGCACGCCCGAATCCCCCTCCTTTTAAGAAGACTTCTACCTCTACAGTCGGATTTCCTCGTGAATCCAACACCTCTCTGGCATGAAGGGAAACTATGTTAGTATCAATCTTCAATTTGCAAACTCCAATAGATACTTATTGAGACACCAAATTCATAACGCTCGCTATATTGGAACATTCTCCAGATATAATTGTTTTTGCTATAAACCTAACCCTGTCTTGCTGTGCAGGGTCAACTATATATTCGACTGGAGACTTACCATCAATTCGTGCCAGCATTAAGCAACCAATGTGAATTAATAACTCTTTACTGTTCTCGTCAGAATACCTACGCAGCGAATTATTTCCGAGTACTAGTTGCCGATATTCTCGCAGATATTTTGACACAGCTTCAAAGTATAAGGACTGTTTTGACGCATTATGTATGCTTTTCAGAAACAGATGATTTAGCATAAATGCCAAATCGAATACAGGATGGCCATAATGGGCAACTTCAAAGTCCAAAAGAATCAAATTTTCTTCATCAACAATAAAATTCTTAGGACTGTAATCTCCATGAACTAACACTGATTTAGTTGAATGTAGCTCGCGCGCGCATGCAGTGATAATATCAGCTACATCTCCATGTTTAGACGCTGTAAAATAATAGTAAGGATCCAAACGGAGCTGTACAAAAGCTTTATCATTAGCAAATTGCGCTGCAATTCTATCACTACCAATGCTGAACAAGTGCATTTCACCTAGTATATGTCCGGCTTTTCCAGCCAATTCAGACGACACCTCGCCACCAAGAAGCATTTCCTTCCAATTAGCCCCCGATTCCGGAGCGCAGGTCATTACAAATAAATGGTTCTCGGGATCATAAGCTATAACCGAAGGAACACTTCCGGACTTTATCACCGGTGACAAAAGATCTATACATATCTTCTCATTGTGAATTCGGTCGATATCGGCTAGCCATTCTTCCTTAACATTTAATTGTGGCAGTGACTGTTTTATGACAAAAGCATTCTTATCAGTAACTACTTTTACTAATGTATTTGATACACCCCATCCCAACAGTTCAAGCGACAAAACATCTTCGGAAGAGCATACACCTAAGCGTTCCAGAAAATCCTTTGCATTATTTGTAGTAAGTTCAGTCACGATTCTCTAATGATAGACGCCTACCACGCTTTACTAAGAACATCCATAATAGGGGTAGCGTCAGAAATTGGCTTTGGATTAGTTGCCAGAGCTCTATCATGCAAAGTCGCTGAAGCTATATACTCTAGCCCGTTTTTAGGGACATCGACCTCCCTTAACTTTTCGGGAAGTTCTAGGTCCCTACAGAGCTGCCATACTTTCTCGGCCGCCACCAACCCAGAAGACTCAGCGTCCATTTTGCTTACATCTATTCCCATTGCTTCCGCTATTAAAACTTGTCTATCCGCGCTGGCATCAAGGTTGAATCTCATAGTGTGGGGCAACAAAATTGCATTAGCTTCCCCATGATTCACGTCGTACAATCCTCCTACGTGGTGAGCAATGGCTGTATTAATACCAAGGCCACCACCTACGGCTGACATCGCTAACATAGGCAAACAGGCGGCTGTTTTAGTGTGGAGCAGTACATTTATATCTCTATCGATACACGACGGAAGATATTCCATTATCATTCTGATGGCATGCAATGCTAATGCATCGCCAATTGGATTATGACTTGTGGAATAGACACTTTCTATGGCGATACGAAGCTGGCCTATTGCTGTCCCTAACATTATCCGCATTGGGGTAGTGGTAAGTGCTTCACCATCAATTATTATCACCTTTGGTCTAGTACCTCTTCCCGATAATGAAATTTTTCTACCAAGTTCTTTATCAGTAAATCCTCCACCTCCTGCACTTAGCTCAGCTCCTCCTAAAGTTGTGGGAACGGCAATTATAGGCACGGTTTTATCAGGAGTTTCTGGGTGTATTATCTTATTAGGAGGTTCAAATTTAATGGCATAGTCATGAATATCTCCGCCACCGGACCATACCATAGATATGCCTTTAGCCGTATCACTGGTACTCCCTCCACCAACAGCGATAATGACATCCGGGTTGAGATCTTTACACACTTGCACACCGTCTTCGACGGTATTTATAGGCGAATGAGGCGTAACTCCCGAAAAAATGCCTACATATTTTTCACCAAGAGCGGCTTCAACTCGCTGAACAACATTAGCTTTGGACAATATTGTCGGACCACAAACTATCAATGCCCTACTTACATTCAATCCATCTAATGTCTTATTTATATCGGAAATTGTCTCAGCGCCACAGATGATGTCCTGACCGATATTCTTATAGTGATATTCCAAACTTCCATGGTTTTCCATCAACCCACTCCTTCCTATATAACCTATCCTCTAGGCAGGCCTAGTCCTCTGCTAGAAATGATATTCCTTTGTATCTCGGAGGTTCCCGCCGCGATAGTATCCGAAAAACTAGCAAACCAACATTCCTGAACACGTCCCTCCAGAATTGCTCTACTGTCAGAAGGAGCGAGGCTTCCATACGCACCCAATATGTTCATACATGTTTCAGTAGTCTTGTGAACTATCTCGCTTCCGAACACTTTACTAATCGAAGCTTCCCTATTCGGAACTAGCCCTGAACTCTGCATGTAAGCGACATTATAGGCAATCAACCTAGCCGTTTCACATTCGACGTACCTATCCACTAGCTCATTCTGAATCCATGGTATATCAATCATAGGTGCGCCATTTATTATTGTTCCTGATGCATAGTCACGCGTGTCATCTAGCAAACGCCTTGCTCTGGCGGAGTAATCTATGCCCGATCTCTCAAAATCCAATAGCGTTACGGCTACATACCATCCACGATTTTCCTCTCCGACTATATTAGTAGCAGGGACTCGGACATCTTCAAACATTATCTGGTTGAATTCGTGCTTACCAGCCATATTTATGATAGGTCGTACTTCTATACCGGGGCTTTTCATATCGACTAAGAAAAAACTAATACCGCGATGTTTCGATGCATCAGGGTCAGTTCTTGCGAGGAGCATAATCCAATCGGCTCTGTGGGCCATAGATGTCCAAATTTTGGTCCCATTAATTACAAACTCATCACCATCTCTTACAGCTCGTGTAGACAGAGAAGCCAGATCAGATCCAGATTCGGGCTCGCTGTAGCCCTGGCACCACTGTACTTCTCCCTTGGCTACTTTTGGTAAATGTTCCAGCTTTTGCTCTTCCGAGCCATGAATCATCAAAGTTGCGCCCATCATGCGGACTCCAAAGTTATCTCGTCCAGGAGCGCGGTGATAAGACATTGCCTCATTGAATATGGCAGACCGCACCGCCGAAGTCTGTTGGCCACCGTATTCCACAGGCCAGTGCATTGTTAACCAGCCATTATTGGCTAACTTTCGTCTTACATCGAGAGTAATTTGCCAATTCTCATCTGTAGTTACCGAATTAAGATTGTCCCAAACAGGATCATATTCTGAACTAATAAACTCTGCCAGCTGTTGACTAAATTCTTCGTCCTGGTTACTGAACTCAAAATCCACTATATTTTCTCCGAACCTTCTCTCTCATACAGACCAGCGTATATTATCACTAACGCCGACACTGATGTAGTGACTCCATACGCTATCGCGGCTTTAGTGCTATAATTCTGAATCCATTCCCAACGATCCTTCAATGGAGCCTTCTAAGTTGAAAGATTATCAATACTATCCGTCATCCCCGCAGGAACAATGGCTGGAATCCCCAGGCATGAGATTGCATTATTTGAAATGGAATGAAGGAAAAAAACCTCTGATAGGGCTTCATGGTTTGGCTTCCTCTGCACAATGGTATACCCGTTTATCCAAATATTTAAAAGATTTTTCGCTGATAGCTCCTGACCAACGAGGGCATGGTAAATCATCTCAATCAAATACAGGTTATGATTGGGCCACAATGTCTACTGATATTATAAATCTCTTGAATCACAATAATCTTCAGAATATACCCCTAATAGGCCATTCGTGGGGTGGGCACGTGGCCTCCAATATATCTGCATTATTTCCTGACAGAGTGTCACATCTAATCATGGTTGATGGTGGTTTTCAGGATGGACATTTACTTCCTAATCCCAGTTGGGAAGGATTTAGGTCACGATTCTCTCCCAGAGATGTTTCTGGAAAACGCAAGGACTTTATCGAGAAGATGCGATATCAATTAAGAGACTGCTGGGACACGGATTTAGAAGAAACCGTCCTTAGTATGGTCTACGAAGATGACGAAGGGGAAATAAGAGATATATTGCACCCTGATAATCATCGACAAATATTACAAACTATGTGGGACACACCCCCATCAGTTACATTATCTCAAATCCAGTGTCCAACTTTGATTGTTGCTGCGGGCCCTCAATCAGATAGAGCAAATACAGAATTCGCCCGCTTACGGGAAATAATGGTATCTGCTGCCGAATCAATTATTCCCACCTGTGAGGTCACATGGATCCCGGACACTATTCATGATATCGGATACCATAAACCAGACTTATTGGCTTCCATAATTGAAGACTTCATAAGGAACAATTAGTAAAAAAATACCCAACTCGAGAGATTACCATGCGAAGCGCCTTGATCATGTTGCTATTTGCCATTGTCGCATGTAGCTCCAAGGAGCCAATCCCGTTGACTGAAGAACAATGTCAAACAACTCTTTGCTGCACTGCATGCAAACCAGTCAATGTAGGTAAAACTATTGATGGCGATACCATAGATAGTAGTGAAGGAAGGATCCGATTATTCGGAATCAACGCACCAGAAAAAGGTGACAGATGTTACAGAGAAGCTACCAGTGAACTAAGAAAACTTTCAGGCAACCGCGTACGAGTGGAGAGTGGACCACGGTCTAAAGATAACTTTCAGAGGAGCCTATATTATGCATATACTGAATCAGGCGATAGTATCGACGAGCTTCTTATAGAGCGTGGATTCGCCGAAGCCTGGCGACGAGATGGCCAGCACAAGCAATATCTAATGCAGGTTCAAAAACTCTCTCAGCAGTCAGGACTAGGATGTCTATGGAAATAATCTGTATTCGTCTTTATCACCAGACGATAGTAGAGCATTCCCAGGCTCATCAGATGACTCTGTTTCATTACTTAGACCGTAGTTAATTGCATACAGCTTTGCATAGACGCCATTCTGAGATAACAGGTCTTCATGCCTTCCCACCTCAGCTATTCTTCCCTGGTCCAAGACAACTATTTTATCCGCGTTCCTTATAGTGGACAGCCTATGTGCGATAACAATAGATGTCCTTCCCTGCAAAACACGTTTGAGAGCTTCTTGAATCACTAACTCCGTGTGAGTATCAATATTAGCTGTGGCTTCATCAAGAACTAATATTTTAGGGTCAGCGACGACCGCTCTAGCAAAGCTTATCAACTGCCGTTGCCCTACGCTTAGATTTATGCCCCTTTCAGCAAGGATAGAATCATACCCATCATCAAGAGACATTATGAAATCGTGGGCTCCAACCGCCTCAGCAGCTCTCCTAATGTCGTCGTCCGACGCCTCTTCGTGACTATATCGGATATTTTCTTTGACCGTACCAGAGAATAGATAAGGTTCTTGTAAAACCATACTCATCTGACCAACTAATGAACTGCGCTTTACGGTTTTTATATCGTATCCATCTATAGAAATGCTACCACCTGTAACATCAGCAAATCGGTGTACCAACGTCACAAAAGTACTCTTGCCTGCTCCAGTAGACCCTACAAGCGCGACATTTTCCCCCGCGTTAATTTTCAGATTGATATCTTTTATTACCTCGACACCAGGCACATAGTGAAAATCTACATTTTTGAATTCTATATCTCCTTTTAAAGGAGGCATTTCCACAGCTTCGTCGCCATCTTTCACTTCCGGTTCTACATCTAGAAGCTCAAATATCCTGACTCCAGCAGACATAGCTCTTTGCAACTGACTATATTGCATTGTGAGCTGACGTATTGGTTCAAAAAACCTTTGAATCCATAGTGCAAAGGCTACCAACACACCCCATTCCACTTCTCCTCTTTGTAACAGGACTCCGCCCACTAAAATTATACCGAACCCCATCCCGATTCCTGTTAGAAATTCCACAGTGGGCTGAAGTCCACCAGAGAATCGGCTTGCTTCCAAATTAGCATCGAGGTGCTCCTGATTAAGACCATCGAAGTGGGCAAGATTTTCATCTTGTCTATTCAAGCTTTGGACAACCCTCACCCCAGTAATATTTTGGTTGTACTCCCCATTAACCATCGCTATGGCACGGCGGATACGTATAAATGACCTTTTCGCAAATCTTTGCCAATACCCCAAGATTAAGAAGAGTACCGGAACTATGCTTAAGCTGACTAGTGCTAACTGCCAATCTATGATTAACATAGCTATTATTATGCCGAATAAACTTAGCAAATCAGCCAGTGCAACTACAATCAGCTCAAATGTTTCCTGTATTTGATTAACATCGCTAAGACTTCGAGACATTATTCTACCCACCGATGTTCGATGGAAAAAGGACGTAGATAATTCTTGCAGATGGTCGAACATTTCGGTTCTAAGGGAGTACAGTATCCCCTGCCCCACTTTAGCAACGTAAACGAACTGCATATAGTTCGCTCCAAAATGGACTAACGTCACTACAAGAAAGGCTAATCCTACTAAATGGAGATTATTAATATCACCGCTATTAACACCCCAGTTAATACCAAGCATTATTAACAATGGAATACATACATTAGCAGCGGTATAGATACCGACCGCAAAAAGAGACATCAGGGCATCTTTTTTGTACGGAGCTATATACGTTAATAGCCTCATGACAACAGCGTTGTCGTAAACCTTTCCTAAAGCTTCATCATCGGTCAGATTATCAGCGGTAGGGGCATGCATACCACCTGCATTTGTTCCCCTTAGCCCACTGAGCATCCCTCCGCCACCGTGTCCTCTCATTTAATTGTCTCCCCCAGAATCTGAGTTGGATATAGCAGCATCAAGTAGAAGTTCCTCTTGTGGTCTCAATTGCAAATCATATATCTCTCGGTAGATTCCATTAGCAGATAGCAGTTCATCATGGGTACCTTGTTCTGCAATTTCTCCATCCTTCAACACTACGATCAGATCTGCTTCTCTGACTGTACTCAGTCTATGAGCTATTACAAAGGTCGTTCTTCCTTTCATAACATCGATCATAGCTCGGTGTATTAACCTTTCCGTTTCCACATCGACACTGGAAGTAGAATCATCCAAAATCAAGACTGGAGGGTTGATCAACACTGTTCTAGCTATAGAAAGTCTCTGGCGTTGCCCTCCCGACAGCGTGGATCCACGCTCTCCTACCCAAGTATCATATCCTTGTGGGAGGCTTATTATATGATCATGCAACTGCGCTATTTTAGCGGCATTTATAACATCTTCTTCTGTCGCATTTGCCACACCGTAAGCTATGTTATCTCTAATAGTGGCACTGAATAAAAAGACATCTTGTTGGACAATACCCACATTCCTGCGCAATGATTCAAGTGTAAATTCACGTATGTCTTGTCCATCTATCGTTATACTGCCCTCAGTTACGTCATAGAATCTGGGAAGAAGATTTACGATCGTACTCTTTCCACTTCCTGGAGAACCTAGAATAGCTGTTATCTGACCTTGCTCCGCCTCTATTACAATATTCCTTAGTGCAGGAATTCGTTCATCATATGAAAATGAAACATCATGCAGCTTAACTGTACCCTCTGATCGAGATAACACCCTAGCATCCGGTCGTTCTGATACTGGCGAACTAGCGTCCAAAACTTCAAATATTCTTTGTCCCGAAGAAATAGCCCTGGAAAAACTATTGATAACTTGGGCCGATTGTCTAATAGGAAAAGTCAATTGGTTCATGTAGAGAACAAACTGTGCTAGACCGCCAGCGGTTAAGTTACCTCTAACTACTTCCCAACCACCGAACCAAAGTACTACCCCAAGCGCAAAAGTAAAATAAAAGGTCATCCAAGCACTGTTTATACCCTGAAGTCTTTCTGTGCGGAAATATTCTTCCCGCAATTCAGTAGCTTTAGCGGCATACTTACGAATTTCATAATCTTCAGAAGCGAAAGCTTTCACCACGTTTACACCGACGAGGTTTTCTTGGAGAACCGTGACAGTTTCACCCATGATTTCTTGTACGTGCAGCCACATCCTTCTCAAGCGCCTTAATACGATCGCTGATCTCAAAATTACAAACGGAACAAAGATCAAACTGAGTAGAGCAAGCTTCCAGTTCAAGAACATCAATATTCCAACTATTGCTATTAGTCGAACAATGACGTCAAGGGACCTAACCAGGCCTAAATTAATAAACCTACGGATAGATTCAACGTCGGACGTTGCTTTCGACATCAGGTTTCCGGTATGTTCTTTATCGTGGTAAGCAAAACTTATATGCTGTAATTTGTCATACAAAAGATTTCTTATGTCATAGGCGACTTTCTGTGACAAAGAATCAGTAGCATATGTACGTCCAAAATCAGAAAATCCCCTCATTAGACTCGCTCCCAATAGGAGAGCGGCCATAAACAATAGCCCTCCCATGCCCCAGATTGCTACA
>CEOQ01048469.1_pt1 | contig 29696 bp, 25 predicted proteins | sample 361351 | NCBI WGS metagenome assembly CEOQ01 (sample SAMEA2619907, study PRJEB7988) | marine metagenome | biome: marine biome (ENVO:00000447); feature: deep chlorophyll maximum layer (ENVO:xxxxxxxx); material: "saline water (ENVO:00002010), including plankton (ENVO:xxxxxxxx)" | depth 60 m | reverse complement strand
GTTGATCAAATGCAATATGACCTTAGAATTGCTGGGTATGTTTCAGATTCGATTAAATCTCTCGAATCTGAAACCGATTCCACCTAGCCGGTGTTCAGGGATGCAAATCCTGTTAGCTAATTGAGTACTTTGACGTTCATCTGGGTTATATATTTCATCTGTTCAGTTTTGAATTTGCTCAAAATCCGAGCTTATTTCAACAGCGAATTTAGATTAATCGAGTGTTATACTTCGACCTTGCCTGAACCGCCTTGGCGGTTGAGGCCTGATTTCAAAGTTTTCTTATCGGTGCCGATTTTGCCAGCATTTCATGATGGAATCGGGGTTAAGCTTTAGCGGTATCCCAATGCAATAATGATCGGTATTGAGCGTTGTAATAAATCACATATACACGCCGCCTCTGCGGCGCGTTTCGCGTAAGAGTCTGAGTTATTGAGTAGATTTAGAGGTTTGATCCTCACAGGAATAATGGTTGTTAGTGCGGTTTTCGCACTAGCTATTTCGGAAGTTAATATTTTCGGATTTGTTAGAGGCAGTGATAGTCCGCTGGGTCTAACACTTGGGCTGGATTTAGAAGGTGGGACTCATCTTGTGTATAAAGCCATGCCGGAGGATGGGAGAGAGCCGACTAAAGATGACATGGAAGGCTTGCGAAACATAATTGACAAGCGTGTCAATGAGTTCGGAGTTAGCGAGGCTAGTGTTCAACTCCTTGGTGGGGGCGTCGATTCTGTGCCTGACCGAGTGCTTGTTCAAATTCCAGGGCAGACTGGTGCAGCAATTACATTGAATTTCGATGCTGATACTGTTACTCCTGAAACACTTCAGGCGTTTTTCAGAAGTGAACTTGGGCGTCCGGAGGCGGTGGTTATCCGAAACGATAATGGCTCTTTGACCGTTCAGCTTGAGGATATTCAAGGTGAATCTGAAGCGGATGAATGGCGGGACGCTATTATTTCGCAATATCCAGTAGCACTGCAGGTGGGATACGTGTTGCCACAAACGGATTCTCCGACAGTTGTCGAGGGTAATGCGGAAGAGTCTAAATCAGATGAAGAGATAGGGACTCTTCCAACCTTAGACGAGGTTAAGGGAGCATTTGCCTCCGTGGGCCGAAATGATGCAGTAGTTGATGCTGTCGATGGAGCCGAGGGACTCTTTTCAATCCTCATGTACGGTATGGATCTAAATACCACTGATGACACTGGCAGGCCTGTTCTTGGCGAAAACCAACGTATCATGGCTGCACTACGAGAAATTGGCACTGTCCAGTTCACTTCCAGCCAAGGGACTTTGACTCAGTGGACACTTGGTGGGGGCGTGCAAGAAGCTAAGAATCTGATTGGTAAAACAGCCCAACTCGAATTTCGGTATCGAGAGTGTGGCGATATTTTGGCTCCATCAGAAGATATGCCTTGGCCACCTAATGGTCTCTCACAGGATGAGTGGGCGATTGAGAGGTGTTCCAACCCTGCGTATTTTACAGAATCTGCGACTGAAATTGATGCGGCTGATCTTGATGATGCATTCCCAGATATTTCGGGCGGGGCAATCCCAAGACCGATCGTGACTCTGGTTTTCAATGAAGATGGCGGCAAAGCTTTCTTCAACGTTACAGACCGTGTTTCACGTCAAGATGATCGACTTGCTATATATCTGGACGGAGAGGAGTTAGTTGCTCCTAGTGCTAGGGCAGGGATTACGGGAGGACGAGCAATTATCGAAGGCGGAAGTTTTACAACTGAACGGGTACGAACCATCGCCATCCAGCTCCGGTCCGGTGCTTTACCGGTCGGTCTAGACCTGATCCAAGAACGTAATGTTGATGCAGTTCTCGGTAAGGATTCCCTGCAAAAAAGTTTGATTGCTGGAGGATTCGGACTCCTTATGTTGGTTGTGTTCATGGTCGCGTATTACAAAGTGCCGGGAATCATAGCGTCTATTGCGCTAATGGCCTATGCTGTTCTCTTACTCGGAATTTTTAAGATGATTCCGGTCACGCTTACGCTTTCAGGGGCCGCCGCTGTTATTTTATCTTTAGGTTTCGCTGTAGATGCAAATGTATTGATAGCTGAACGTACTAAGGAAGAACTGCGATCAGGTCGTAGTTTGCTTGCGGCCATTACATCTGGTTTTGATAGAGCTTGGCCATCGATTAGGGACGGGAACGTCTCAACCATCATTGTGGCTATCGTCCTATTTTGGTTTGGTGATCGATTTAGCACAAGTGTGATGCAGGGGTTCGCTCTTACCTTGGCGGTTGGTGTGCTTTTGAGTATGTTCACAGCATTTTTCGCAAGTAGGTTGTTACTGCGACTGATTGCTTCCACTCGGATAGGTGATAAGCCAAATTGGTTTGTACCTGTGCGTGATCAGACTCCACCTAACGCACCAACTTCTGGGGGTGTTTCCTGATGGACATTATTTCAAAACGCCGCATATTTCTAAGCATTTCATTCATTCTTGCTGTTATTTCGGCTGTGATGCTGGTCTCGCCTAGCTTAAATCTTGGCATCGACTTTACCTCCGGTTCAACTGTGACTTATCAGTTCGCGGGAGGCAACCCTGGCACAGATGTCGTCTCGGATGCGCTAACCAGGTCGGGACACCCTGAAGCTATAGTCCAGGCACTAGGAGATGATCAGTACTTTATCCGAACCGAAGACCTTGGAGTCTACGGTCTAGATGCTATTAACGAAGAAGTGGGTAAATTGGAGGCTGGCCCTGCTAAGGTTCTAGATACATCGACTGTTGGTGCATCGGTTGCAGAAGACACGGTTCGAAACGCCATTACTGCGGTCATTGTGGCCGTCATATTCGTAATGCTCTACATCATGTACGCTTTCCGCTCGGTGCCTAATTCTTACAAGTATGCCTGTGCGGCAATTGTTGCACTCGCTCATGATGTGCTTATTGTCTTGGGGACTTTTACCGTTTTAGGGATTGCAATTAATGCTGAAGTAAACGCAATTTTTATCGTGGGCATTCTTACTGTTATCGGTTATTCAGTGAATGATACGATCGTGATTTTCGATCGTATTCGTGAAAATGTAACACTCGCACCAGGGCGCGACTTCAGAGCTACCGTAAACTTGTCGATTAATGAGTCAATTACTCGGTCAATAGGAACCAGCCTCACCACAATGACGGTGATCCTCGCCATATTGTTATTTGGAGGGGCTTCGTTGCGAGATTTCATGATAGTTCTCCTCTCAGGTGTGATTGTTGGCACATATAGTTCAATATTTGTCGCTGCACAAATACTCGTACTTTGGGAGGGTCGTAGATTCCTTCCATGGCGCCGACAAGTCGTTTCACCTTGAAAATTCGATGCGGCTTCGAACCTGAATGATTGTTGGACTACCCTGCGGTAATCTACCCTTCCGATGTTTGTCTCATGATTTGATATGAGGAGTTATTGCGAATGCTTATCGGTGCTCATGTTTCTGCTGCAGGTGGAGCTAATAAAGCGATAGCTCGAGCCGAAGAAATCGGGGCCGAGTGTTTTCAAATATTCGCTTCTTCTCCTCGCATGTGGTCGTCAAATCCCATTGAAGACACAGTGGCTGACAAATATGCAGCAGAAATTAAACGTGCTGGTATGGGACCTACCGTCTTGCATGGCAAATATCTGGTGGCTCTAGGTTCTGACGACACCCAGCTTCTCATCAAATCTCAAAACGCTCTGCAGGCTGATATTGCAGCTGCAAATAAATTAGGTGCATTAGGCGTTATATTTCACCCCGCGAGTCATCGGGGACAGGGCTTTACTGCGATAGTAGATCGCTTTTCAGAATCTGTTTGCAAGATTCTCGCTAACGAGCCAGGGGATTCCTTGTTGATGCTCGAAACGAGTGCTGGATCGGGAGATCATATTGGGTCTAAATTTGAGGAATTAGGAATCTTGATACGAGCAATCGGGCATGATCGAGTCGCCGTTTGCCTTGATACGCAGCATGTATGGGCCGCCGGGTATGATATCGCTTCGCTTGACGGATTGAATGCGACCATGGAAGAGTTCGATCGTGAGATTGGATTAAGTTTGCTCAAATCGGTGCATGCGAATGACTCTATGCGTGAACGCGGGTCTTCTGTGGACCGGCACGAGAATATCGGAGATGGTTTAATTGGTATGGAGGGTTTCGAGACTTTGATGGCACATGAGGTGTTTCAGGATGTGCCCTTTTATCTGGAAGTGCCGGGTACTGGTAAAAGCGGGCCGGACAAGCCTAATGTTGATCGTTTGAAGTCGATTCGTACCAAGGTTGCTGCAAGGCGTTAAGAAGTGGAAGTGAGTAAAGATATCTTTGAAGATTTCGTCCGAACCGCGATTGCTTCATTGCCTGAACGGTTTATCGCCAATATGAGGAACGTCAGTGTCATAGTGGCTGATCGACCATCACCGGATCAGATAGCGGAGAGTGGAATTGGACCGGATGAGGCATTGTATGGACTTTATGATGGCGTGCCACTTACTGAACGTGGAGGATATGTTCCACCTCTCCCTGATGTGATCACGATCTTCCAGAATCCTCTTCAAGATGGATGTCGATCTTTAGAACAGCTGCAATACGAGGTTCGAAAAACCGTTATGCACGAGTTAGCCCATTATTTCGGATTCTCCGATATTGAATTGCAAGATTTGGGATTAGGCTAATGACCGCCGTTTTGATAGTGGCTTTTGACGGGTTGCAGCCATCACAAATTGATCCTCATAGCATGCCTGTTTTAAGTAAATTTGCTGACTCTGGTGTCCGATTTTCACATAACCACTCAGTATTTCCATCTGTTACCAGAACCAATGCGGCGACTATTGTCACTGGCGTAGGCCCTGGAAAACACGGTCTCACAGCTAATAAATCGATGTTTCCTGAATATTCGAGTACTCAAGTTGTAGACGCACTACATCCGACACTTTCAGAAATAAACCAACATACGAAAGGGAAACTGCTTTTTGTCCCAACAATTGGAGAGATAATACGCAACCACAATTTGCAATGGGTATCTGTCGTTGGAGGCACCAGTGGAAATGCTTACATTCAACATCCCAAGGCTGCCGAAAACGGTCATGTTGTAATCCATCCTGAATTTACTGATCCGACGATTCATTCCGATAAGATCAAGAGCCAATATGGTGATTGGCCTTCCAAGAAAGCCCCTGCAGCCGACTTGATTCGCCGCACTGCGGATGTTGCCATTGGATATGCTCTCACCGAATTAAATCCAGATGTATTGATGATTTGGTTCCCAGAGCCTGATACTTCCCAACATGCATTTGGCGTAAATAGTCCCGAAGCAAGGCGTATGATTGAACTCGCCGATCGAGAGCTTGGTCGAATCTTCAAAAGAGTTTCTCTGCAAGGATTTGAACCTGATGTATTTATCGTTTCAGATCATGGTTACTCAACTATTGATTCGGTAATTGATGTTGGCAAGGAATTAAGAGCCGGAGGATTCAATATCGGGATCGAAGAAAACAGTGTAATTGCTGCCGACAACGGTGGTTCGGTTTTGTTTTACGTGCCAGGGGCCGACAGTAAACTTTCAGCCCGTTTATTGCACTGGCTTTCGGGGCAAAGATGGGTAGGGTCAATAGCGACTGATATACCTAATGATGGCACTGCTAAATTTGCCTCTCTAAGTGATGTCGGGCTTGCAGGTCCAAGAGCCCCTCTGATTGTTGTGACTATGCGGTCCTCGGTATCAGGGGAGGTTGCACCGCTTGCCAGTTTAAGCGCCTCTACCGGTGGCGTGGTCGGGTTGGGGTCTCATGGCGGTGGTAATTCTGCTGAACTCCACAATACTCTTATAGTGGGTGGACCTTCATTTAAATCCGATTATCGTTCTAAGATCCCGAGTGGCAACATAGACATCGCACCAACAATCCTACATTTGTTAGATATTCCGGTGCCGGCTCACTTTGACGGAAGAATATTAAGAGAGGCTCTGCAGGTTACAGATATTGAGACCGTAAACAAGTCTCATTCCCTTATGTGCAAATCTAGCAAATCGAAAACTGTATCGATCAGTAAGGCCCGGTATTTGCATACTGAATACATGTGCCAGTTTGGTTAGTGGGTGTTAATGCGTGCATAAGACTCGAAATTGCCTTACGTTACTGGGTAGTGGGTTTTAACCGCTGTGTACTGGCACGACAAACATCTAACGGAGAAACCGGCTGTCGCCAACGCGGCGAGTTATGCCTTTTGAATCCATGTGTTCGAGTACCGCCAACGTATATTTTCGGCTAGTGCTAAAAATATTTCTAACGCTTGCGATGGTGATCTCTCGACCATTATTACCTGATTCGATAATCTTTGATTCCATCTCTTCATAGGCTGTGATGGGATAGACGATTTCATCAGCCACTCTAACGACGTCACCACGTTCAATCAAGAATTGGAGTAGTTCTATATCTATATCTTCGATTGTCGACGGGCTGAACCGATTATTTGTTATCTCTTTGAGGTACCTGCCCACTTCCATTTCTTGATCGTAAGACAATGATGCGATATGAGTGATAAGCCTAATTGTCGACTCATTTGTTGTTATTTTTTCTGATTTTATTAGTGAATCTACAGTTGCGTTAAACGGAGAGGATTTTAATTTTAAACGTCCTCGGAAATCTTGCAGTGGCATGCCTTGCCGCAAAGGGTATGAAGAGTGGAAAGTTGAAAGCGACTGGATTGCGGTATTTTCCAACCGTTTCCAACCTTCTACAGAAACGAAATATTCCTGATTGGTTCCGATCGGTAGGATACGTCCTTGTGATTCAAGCGTGACGATCGCATCTTCAACCTCTGTAACAGTCGACCCGGTCGTTCTGGCAAGTTCTGCTATCGTTGTAGGTTCGATATCAATTAATGCATTGAATTTAATATCTTCGTTCGAACCGCCAGCTATCGTCTGCAACCTTGAGATTGTTGTATGGTCGTTTCGCTTACGCCGGGAGGCATTGGGTTCTAACACCCGTCCTCCACCGAGTGTGTTCTCGGTATCGCGGAGGACAAAATACTCGCCACGAACAACGGGGATTTTTTCCTGAGTTTTAATCTGTATCCAACCACTTGTTCCAGGGTCGATGTGATTGCCTTCTAGTATTCGTATAGTAGCCGGGGTTTCGCTGGTACCAGTGAAAAGTATGACCTTGTGATTATGTCTTAGTGGTCGTGGTGCTTCTTTTATAATTTGAATAATTGCATCGAACGCTGTTGATGGATCTAGCCAATCAGGAGTTGTAATTAAATCGCCGCGTTTTACATCAACGTGGTCGATTCCGCTTAGATTGACGGCGACTCGTGTGCCGGGTCCAACCTCGTCTTGTGACTTTTCGTGTACTTGTAAACTACGAATTCTTGCCTTGTTCCCTGAGGGAAGAATTTCCACTTCCCCGCCAGTTTTCAATACTCCACCTGTAAGTGTGCCAGTCACTACGGCGCCAAATCCCGTTATTGAGAAAGAACGATCTACAGGTAATCTGGGACTTCCGGTGTTGGCCGGCTTAGGTAATCCAGATATCAAGATATCAAGTGCATTGTTAAGTTCATCTATGCCATCGCCTTTTTCAGCGGAGACGGCGAGGATCTGAGAGTTCTCTAGTGACGTGTTTTTGAGCATTTCTTCTACGTCGAGGGTTACCAAATCGAGCCAATCTTGGTCAACAAGATCTTTCTTTGTAATGATTACCAGTCCGATGTTTACACCCAATAAGTCTAGAATTGCTAAGTGTTCTCGGGTCTGCGGCATGGGTCCTTCGTCAGCAGCTATCAATAACATCCCAACATCAACGCCTCCTGAACCCATAAGCATGTTTTTGATGAAGCGTTCGTGACCCGGAACGTCCACTATGCTTATTTCAATACCCGAGGCTAGTTTGAGCCACGCAAATCCTAACTCAATTGTCATCCCGCGATCTTTTTCCTCGCGTAATCGATCCGGGTCTATCCCTGTAAGGGCTTTAACAAGTGTTGATTTTCCGTGATCTACGTGTCCTGCTGTGCCGACGACAAACAACTTGCAATTACTTTCATGATTGATAAATTGATAACTGAATATTATGGCAAATTACTTATGTGTGATTTTAGATGTATGCGCATCTTTTTCAGTATGTTGCTATTCCGAATCACTGGTCGCTTATGAATTCAGCGAACACCTCGTTGCCGAGTAGCCGACCTTTATCACTGAGGCGTACACCTTCATCAGTTATTTCGATGAGATCCATTGTTGCCAATCGATCCATTTCTTTCGAAAAAACCTCGTTAAGTGTTGTGCCAAATCGTTTTTCAAATCTTTTGTGACTTACACCCGAGTTGAGTCGCATTCCCATCATCATCGTTTCACTAATATCAATGGCGGTGGTGGTGACGTCTACCTGTTCGACGGGTCCAAATGGTGTTTGCATTGTGGCTACTGGACTTTGGTTGGTTCTTTTTCGATGTTTGTCCATAGCGGTAACGTATCGAGTCGGTGATTTTAGGTTGAAAAATCGTTGTCCGTCTAGCCATGAATGAGCTCCAGCACCGACTCCTAGGTACGGCTCATTTAACCAGTAAATGATGTTGTGTTGTGACTCCATGCCTGGTTTTGCCCAGTTAGAAATTTCGTACTGTGTGAATCCGTTAGTGGTTAATTTGCGCTGGGCTTCTTCGTACATTTCCGCAGCGAGATCATCGTCGGGGGTAGGGTATCGCCCTTTGTTGACGTCTACCGCTAGGGGAGTACCTTCTTCGATCTGTAATGAATAAAGCGATATGTGATCAGAACCGAGGTCCACTGCTTCATTGAGAGTGTCGGACCACTGGCTAGCCGATTGGTAAGGAAGGCCATATATCAGATCTATAGATACATTCTTAAAGCCTGCTTTCCGGAGAGTGTGAAAGGCTTGCTTTGCTTCGGTCGCAGTATGGCGTCGACCGAGAAGCCCTAATAAATCGTCATTGAAACTTTGGACACCCATCGAAACTCGATTGACTCTGGCTTCAGACCATCCGTATGCTCCCTCTAGCGTGATGTCACCGGGGTTACATTCCAACGTGATTTCAGCTGATTCATAGACTTGGTAACTTGAATGAATTGTTGAAAGAATGTGTTTGATCTTATCCACAGGTAGATAAGAGGGTGTTCCTCCACCTAGAAAAACTGTGTGGACCACAGGTTGTGAAAGTAAATCGCTCCATGCCTCGATCTCGTTTGTCAACGCGGTCACATAATCTGGTATATGACCTTCTATGCGCTCGTATGTGTTGAAGTCGCAATACGAGCATTTTGTTTGGCAAAACGGAATGTGCACATATAACCCGATACCATTTTCGTGGGATGGCGGATTGTGTTTAATTTGCGCAAGTTTTGGCATTTAATTTCCATGTGAGGAACTTGGAGAATCAACCTGGAGTCCACAGTTTAGATTTCGAGACTCCCTCGGGCTCCTCGTTTTTGCCTGTTGCCGATGAGGTTGCTCCAGATCTTGCGCGTTCCTGCTCTTCGGCCATCTGCTCTCTGATAGCTTCGTTAGTTTGTTGTACCCATCTTTGGAGCTCATCAAGTTCAGGAGGTGAAATCAAAAATTTTTCAACACCATCAGGGATGGTTATAGAAGGGTCTCCGCTGAGTAATAGCCCAGCTTCTGATTCGAGGATACCCTCGTTTAATTGTTTCAGGAGATGTTTACCGCGTTTTTCCGAAGCTTCTGTGTATTTGGTTTGGATTTCATTCGCTACGGTTTGGTTAATGAGTCCAACTTGTAGACAGCGACCCCAGTCGATGACCTGCCCAAAAAGTTCCGTATCTTCAAATTCTTCAAATACTGCACCTGCTGATACTCGTTGTCGGATTAGGCTGTGTGCGCCGGGATTGGATTGTTGCACCATTAACATAGCGTCATCTCCACGTCCGACTACCCCTTCGGCGAAGATATGGTTTACCGCTCCTGCAGTGGCTTCGAGCTTAGATATCTGCTGTTCGACTGCGGACCAGTAGTCGTTGTAACGTTGTTCGAATCCTTCTGGTGCGCCAGGGGATGGTTGCACCATTGTGACTAGGTAAATTTTTCTACTAGTTAAGATGTCTCCGGCGGTTGCTTTGCCAATCGAACCGATCTCTTCAGCTGCCATGAATGTCCCCCATGTCATTATTATCTGATTGAATTTACACCGAAAACAAGAAATTTACGATATCGCCATCTTGCACGACATATTCGCGCCCTTCTTGTCGTAATAAGCCGCGGTTGCGTGCTTCCGTCATTGTTCCACAGTCCATGAAATCTGCATATGTTATTGTTTCTGCGCGGATAAACCCTCTCTCAATATCTGAGTGAATCACTCCTGCAGCCTTTGGAGCTAGCGTTCCGTTAATTATTGTCCAAGCTCGGGTTTCATCTTCCCCTACCGTGAGGAATGAGCTGAGGCCAAGAACTTGGTAAGAGAGCTTGATCATTCGCCAGAGGCCGGACTCTCCAGCATTAAGCCCTGATCGCATTTCATTTTCTTCTTCCAAAGGCATGCCGACTAATTCAGCTTCTAGGCTTCCACAAATGACAGATGCACCGGTATATTTTTCAGGAAGTAGCTCCTCCAATTCTTGTTCTAAGGCAGTGGTGCTTACGATATCACGTTCTCCGATATTAACTGCAAAAAGTAGTGGCAGGCTGCTTAGCGTAAATGTGTCAGAAATGGCACGCGTTTGTGGTGGGTCTAATGTACGGTCTCTGAAAGCTACGCCATTTTCAAGATCCACCTGCATTTGCTTGAGAGTCTCGATATTTTTGACTGCTTCATCACGCTCGGATGCTTTCAGCGCCTTTAGGTTGGCACCGATACGCTCGATTCGATGTTCAATTAGCGCTATATCGGCGAATAAGATATCGAATGCGGCTTTTTCGATATCACGCTTATAGTCGATTGCTCCCTGGGTGTGAGGTACTGATTCATCTTCAAACGCGCGGGCTACGTACAAGATGGCATCCACTTGCTGTAGGTGAGTGATAGCTTCCCCCGTAAACAAATCCCCTGAGCTACTTGCAGGGATATCAACATACGTGACTTCGGCGTAAATCTTTTTCTTCGACTTGAATATGTCCGTGAGGATGTCTACGCGATCATCAGGCACATGCGCAACACCTATGTTAGTGGAACGAGGTGCGCCGAAAACCCCGGTATCTGCTGTCCCGCGCGTTAATGCGTTAAATATCGTTGTCTTACCGCTAGAAGGCAGACCGATAATGCCGATCTTCATAAATAGTGGTGTTTACTTTTCTGCAACTGTTAGGGTTATTGAGCAACTGAGCTGATTACGGATACTTAATCGTACTGCTAGTTGTGTGTAATTACGCTACTAATTTATTTTTGTTTGGGATTTTCATCATCTTCATTATCTACGTACCTAATCTCCGCTTCTACGGTCTTACCTTGATGGGGCTCTTTTTTTTCATTTTGCTCGTATTGCCGTTGCAAATCCCGGATCTTTTTTCCTATAGTCTGATCTGCGACGATGCGACCGGGTGAAGCAGCTACGAAAAGTAGTAGTAGTAGGCTTACGACAATCAAATCATCCAAATGTCCTAAGATGGGGATGAAGTCTTTGATAATGTCATTTGGCATCACAAGATACAAGAAAGCCATCACCGGGATAATTTTTGTGAATGCGGGAACCCGCCTGTCTCTCAATAACCGCCATACTAATTTTAAGAAAGGTAAAACAAGGTAAAGTATGGGCATGAGTCTAAGCATGTTAAAAAGTTTATCTACAGATCTACCTAAACGACCAGAGTCTTTGTATTAAGGACACAGATGATTAGAGTTCTGCATGGTGAAGACGAATATTCTAGATCCGAAGCATTAGATAGGATACGAGTTTCTATTGGCTCTCCTGAAATAAGGGAATCCAATATTACTATTTTTGAAGGACGATCAATTCAGTTGGCTGATGTGGTCGGTGCCTGTCAAATATATCCGTTTATGGCTGATCGACGTGTGGTACTTGTATACGGTGTTTTGGAGCGTATGCAAAATCGCGATAAATCTTTGGGAGATGAATGGAAAGATTTAAGTCAAGAAATAAGTTCGCTGCCTGCCACGGCTGAGCTTGTATTTATTGAGCGAATTACCCTACGTGCGAATGCCGTAGCTTTGAGATCTGTTGGTCCGAGTGCAAATGTCCAGATATTCAAAAAAAAGGAGCGCGGGGAACTTGAGGCTTGGATCCGCGATCGATTTGCTCACTATGATTCCGTTGCATCACGTGAGTCTGTAGCACGAATTGGATCACTGGTGGGTTCAGATATTAGATTGCTTGATCAGGAAATTAAAAAACTGGCGTTATATGCTGGAGATCGTGAGGTCACTCAGTCGGATATTGATCTGATGGTCCCTGATTCTCGCGATGCGAATATTTTTGAAGCCATCGACGCAGTGTTTGCACATCGCCCAGCCGTTGCGCTTCGGCTGTTGTACATATTGTTATCAGGCGGTGAGACCATTCAAGGTGTCTTACGTATGCTTTCTAGGCAGGTTCGATTGCTAATCCTCACGATAGAGCTTCGTGCTCAATCAATGACTGAAGAAGAGATTGGTAAGCGTATAGGCCTGAGAAATTCTTGGGCACTTGATAAAACAATTCGCCAGTCATCTAATTTTGACCTCCAACAACTTGCGAATATTCACCGGCGTTTATTAGCGGCTGATCTTGCTATAAAAAAAGGTGAAATTGATGACAGATTAGCGGTTGAGATACTTGTCGCTGAGCTATCAGCTGCTTGACTTGAATTTTAGTACTTTAGAATTTTGAGACGAGATACTCTGAAAAACACTGGAAATCGAGGTCGAGTGAATCGATTGTTTACCTTGAAAATGGATCACTGTTCAAGATACTTAGCCGAGTTTGTATTTGTATCAATGATATTGCTTCTGGCTGCATGCTCAGACGTTCCCGGTGATACTGGTACTGGAGAGCTCGAAACTGGTGCGACTACTGAGGTGGGTCGATTTATTGAACCGCGGTCGACCGTCAAATCCAAGCAGATCATTCAGCCAAACCCAACAGCGACATCTCTGGCAAACATTGAAAAGACACCTGTCTCTGAAACTGAGAGTGTTAGTTTCTACATTAATGCATTCAACCTGATGGGCCGTGGTGAATATGTTGATGCAGAAAGAACTTTCACTACCGTTACTGAGCTAGAGCCTAGATTTGCACGTGGCTGGGATGGACGCGGCCAATCTTTGATGCTTCAAGGAAAATTCCAAGAGGCAATGCTCGATTTCGATCGTGCTATAGAGCTTAAACCTAATCTTGCTATTGCATACGCTAATCGTGCAATGGCGCGCGTCGGACTAGAAGACGTTGACGGTGCATTTAGAGATGCCACAAGAGCTGTCGAACTGGATGAGGAGTCCGTTGCTGGTCTCCTGGTATTGGGTCGAGTTCATGCTACAAGAGGAGATGCGGACAAAGCGCTTGAATGGTTTGATCTTGCCGTTGCAACTGGATCAGATGATGGCTCCACCTGGTGGTGGCGAGGTCGATTTTTTCGTGATGTGCTCAGAATTGGCCACTTAGCTTTGGATGATTTCAATAAGGCCATTGAACTTGCCCCCGCCCAAGCTGCTTTATATATCGATAGGGCTCTACTTTACATTCAGGCCGAAGCTGAAAAAGAGTTGGCACGCGCAGATCTGGAAGAAGCTATTTCGCTGGCACAAGACCCAAAACTACCTTCAATAATCGAACGGGCAGATGAGTTGCTTGCAATTCTTGATCAACGCGAGGCTGATGCTCGAATACCCAAGTAGGCAGATTGCCTAAAGGAAGGGTTTGACTATGTATGTTGGCCAAAATTTTGTGAATGAAAAGATGTGGTGAAGTCTGGATGACATCAAGGGTGGTTGTGTGATTTAGTCGAATGTCAGCATACGTGTCGGGTTGTCTACCAGAATAAGTCGGATTATTTCTTGTTCCATTCCTCGTGCTCGCATACGTGGTACGACTCGAGTCAAAATGTGATCGAATCCGTGGCCTCCGTAGGTCTTCAGCCGATGCTTAGTGCAAATGTCATGGGCAAGTAATACAGATCCCTGTTTACCTTTAGAAACCATGTATTCGACCATTTCGATGCGTTCGTGGTCAGCAGGAATATATGATTCTGGTGCTAACGGATAGAATGATGATTCATGGCCAAATAGGTCGAAGTTTAGATAAGCACCTGAATTGATAAGTTCATTGAGGACGCCGCGGTCATAGACTGTGCGTTCTATGTGTCCCATGACTGTTCGGTTAAGGTTCCCACCCCATTTTTCAACTGCGTTAAGTAAATCGATAGGAGCGCGTTCATTGCGGCCCGGGTGAATCAATAGGGGAGCGCCTGTTTCTCGTTGGGCTATTACGGCAGCTTCCAAAACCTTTTTTTCCGAATCGTGCCATGGCCACGAACAACCTATTTCACCAATGATTCCGGATCGGATGCCGGTATCGCCGACACCTCTTTCCACGTCGTGGATGATTTGTCCCGCTATTTGTTCGACAGAGAGATCTTGTAGCTCAGGAGGGTGACTTATTTGTACATAATTGCCGGCCCCCATCACGATATTCAGACCGGTAGCTCTAGAGATACGCGCAAGTGCTCGAGGGTCACGCGCTAGTCCTACTGAGGTCACATCAACAATGGTGCTACCGCCTGCGTTGAAATATTGACGTGCTTCCCATGTGGAAGTTTCTTCATCTAAGATCCGTAAATTATCGCGGTTACTGGCCCAGTTGTATCGGATCCACCCGAGGTTCTTGATTGAGACCTTTTCGTCCATTAATTTGCGCCCAGAAGCCTCTCTGGGTTCCGTGAATACCACACTGAAATCGATTAGCAAATGTTCGTGGGTAGTTGTGATTCCCACTTTGGCTGGCTCTATAGGACCTAGAACGGTTAAGACTTTTCTTGCCGCCCTGTGTTTTGGTACTGGATGAGATGGAGAGGTCAAGTAAATAACCTTTGTTGTATTTGTTCAGAAATTAAAGACAAGTGGAGTTTTCGATTAATAAAAAGTTTAACTCAGTAATCTATTATCACCGACTCTATCAAGCATCGCGCCAGGTAGTTTTTGGGCTCCAGCCGAGTATTCTTTTGGCTTTTTCTATTGATATGGCAGTTGAATTCCCTGGCATGCGTCTGCGGATTTCAGCGTTCGGATAAACATTTTGTATTAATTCTTCCGTTGGTTCGTCAGCAGAAGTGTCTTCATTGTTGATGAAAAATGCCTCGTGACCGTCGAAGTCTGCTTCGATCGCCAGAACACAGGCTCGTGCTGATTCAGTGATGTCGCTCCAGCCCCAAAAGTGTTTAGCATTACTGTCGTATGCTCCAGTACGTTTAGAAGTAGCATTGAGTTCGCTCTGTCGTTTTTGATCCATTAATCCATGGAATCGAACGCTGGCGATTTTCACTGTGCCTGGGCGACGTCTTGCGAAAGCCTCGGCCATTTCCTCCCCCAACCATTTACTTAAGGAATACGCGTCTTCAGCGAATGTAGGCTGTAATTCATCTATAGGAAAATATGGTCGGGGACTGATGTTTTTCGAAAAAATAGCGCCGATAGCATTTACTGAAGAGGCTAGTACGATCTTGTTGATGCCTAATAATTCGGCTGATTCAAGTATGTTCCAGGTGGAGGTTATGTTGACTCGGAAAACTTCGTGCTCAGGACTTACAAGCGGGTTTGTGATAGCTGCCATATGGATCACAGCATCACATCCTTTCATGCTAGACAGAACTTGACCGAAATCGGTAACATCCACTGTCCTGAATGTGTAGTCCTTGGGTTGGACAATACCTATGTTGTCAGGTGGGTTTTTATCGATCCCAATCACGTTGTATCCATTATCAAGCAGATTTTGGATGATGTATTGACCGGCTTTTCCTGTAGAACCAGTCACGTAAATAGTCTTCAAGATCTTAGTCCTGTTTTAAAACGGTTGTTTGACTCTGATGCGTTTATCCTGACGTGTAACAGGTGTCGTCGGAATGGAACTAGAAAGTTGGTTCCATCAAGACATCTAAGAAGCCAATTGGTCCTCGGTCATCAGCGTACCAAAGGCGATTTTCCCTTATAGTCATCCCGTGTACTTGAACTGGATCGTTTACTCTGAAAGCGTCGTAGCATCGGCCATCCTCAAGGCGGTGTCGGCTTACCACGCCAAATGCTGTATCAGCGATCCAGACGTGTCCTTCCTGCTCGGCCCATGAGAGTCCATGGACGCGGAATCCCGGAGCTTTCATTCTATGGATTTCACTCCAGTTTGAAGTGTCCATTACATGGACATATTGCGACGGTGGTGAGGCGATGTATAGGTTTCCGTTTTTCCATTCCAGTCCATGATCACCTGTCGGTTGGGATTTCCTTCCTGCTTGTACGTCAAGATGTTCGCGTGTTGCGTTGATCCCGGCGCCAGGTGAGGGGTATTTTTCCACGGTCTTGCCGGTATCAATTTCTATCTGAAAAATTTCGCAGCTGTAAGTAGATGCGACCCAAACGTAACCACCGCCAAGCGTGATTCCGCTTGAGTGTTCGGTTTCTGTTGGGATGTCGTGAATAACATCACCTGTTGACCAGTCGACTTTGTACACGTGGTTGTCACCCTGATCGATGATCCAAAGGCCATCATCTGCAGCTTGAAGGCCGTTTGGCTTGGGACCAGGTGCATTGAACTGAAATATGGCATCAGCAACTTTGTGGGGCATCAGGTTTCTCTCGTTCTCCAGTAGTAAAGAAAGCCCGAAAGCACTGAAACGGGCACTTAATTATCGTCTTGTGGCGGTAGTGTAACGTGCTATAACGATACTTGATACACCAGCCCACGAGCGCTTATGGTCACAATATTCAAGTCACATTGCGCTAGGAACTAATGTCTTTTATTCAGATCATCGCTCTCGCATTTGTGCAAGGAATTACCGAATTCCTTCCCATAAGTAGCAGTGGCCATCTGATTCTTGGATCTTGGTTGTTCGACTGGCCTGATCAGGGGTTGTTTTTTGACACGGCAGTTCACGTTGGTACTCTGGCTGCGGTCATTACATATTTCAGACGGGAATGGGTTCAACTGTTATTTGGGATTCGTAGAAATCAACTAATAGAGGTTGATGATTCAAGAGGGGTGATACGGGCGAGGTTACTTGCACTTTTGATTTTGCTGGGAACGATCCCCTTAGTAATCGGTGGTTTGCTGATGAAAGATACCGTCGAGACTAATTTCCGTACACCTGAGGCGGTTGGATGGTCATTGTTGCTCACGGCTGTTGTTTTATTGGTCAGTGATCTCGTTGGCCGCCGTAATCGTGATTTATCTGCTTTGAGGTTGTCTGATTCTCTGATCATTGGATTTGCTCAAGTGTTATCAGTATTTCCTGGCATTTCGCGCTCGGGAATGACAATATCAATGGCTGCGGGGCTTGGACTGACTCGTGCTGACGCCGCTAGATTCTCCATGATGCTTGCAACCCCAGCTATCGCTGGAGCTGGATGCTTACTTGCTGTTAGTGCGATAAATACTGAGGAGCCTGTTAACTGGTACGCTATCTTGTTGGGGGCCTGTATATCGGCCTCTACTGGATATCTAGCGATAGCTGGACTCATCAGGTTTCTCAAGACTCGTTCGTTTAGGCCGTTTATTGTTTATTGTGTGATTGTTGGCACCCTTGTCCTGGTTGCTGCCTGATCTGGTTTTGCAGGTTCCCAAACTTCGTCGCGGTTTTCGCATTCGTTCTGCCAGACGTGAACAGCTGGTGGCATAGCGACAGGGAATCTAAGGCTCATTTCATTACCTTCCGTTATGATATGGTGCACCGTTCCGCGGGGAATCCAGACGATATCGCCCTTAACCGCGTGAATAATCTTTCCTCCGGTTAGCTCCCAGCGTAATTTTCCATCCATTACTACCCACCATTCGTCGAAATTACTGTGCCAGTGGGCGCGGTTGCCATGACCAGGTTAAGACGCAATAAGTGTTCCTAGGTTACGTTCATCTTCCATGCATAGTTCTATCCAAGGAGCAGGGCCTTTACGAGCGACTATTTCATCTACTTTGATGTGCATTTTCCCGAGTCCGACGGTTTCATCCACGTGAGGTTGGATTGACCCCTAAACTATGCCTGTTATCGCGTCGTTCACTCCTTGCCATGTCGTTGCCATTTACTTTTCCCTTTATTCAGGAGTTTTATCTCTCTGGTTGTTGCTGATTTTTTTTGTGAGGGCTAACGTAGCAGGATCACCTACTATAGGTAATATCAAGGACACGAAATACCATGCCTAAGATCACAGGTGAAATAAGAGATGGAATTACGGGAGCTATTCTCCAGGCGAGGGTCCAAGTGCTCGACCCTTCTGGTGAAAATATCGCCCCGGCTGATGCCATGTGGAAGGTTGGTCCAGGTGAGCCATTCTTTTACAGTGATGGCCAATTTTCCCTAGATACAAAACGGGGGTATCATCGTGTGTTGGTTGAGCGCGGAACGGAATTTACCCCCTGGCAGGCGACGATCGAAGTTACTGGTTCGTCGGATTCCTCTTTAGATATCCAGCTAGAACGCTGGTCTGATCTTCCTGAAAGAGGCTGGCATCCAGGTAATACGCATATTCATTACGATGAGAAAGAAACTGATCCAGACCGGAGATTAGCATACGACTCGCGGGTGGAAGACCTGCGTATGACTGCAGTGTCGATCCTCAAGCGATGGGATCTTGATTACGCGACTAATAAATACCCTCCCGGTGTGCTCACCGAGTACACCGACACGCATCACTATGTACAAAGTGGTGAGGAGACCCGTCACAATCGTGACTCATTCGAGATCGGTTATGGACATGTCATGTTGTTGAATATCCATAATCAGGTCGAACCAATAAGTCGTGGTCTGATAGTCGACCAATTCGATCCTGATTACCCACCTCTTAGTTATGCATGTGATAAGGCGAATGATCAGGGCGGTCTTGTAATCTGGTGCCACAACGGACAAGGTATGGAGGCTCCAGTTGCAGCTGCCCTTGGTAAAGTCCATGCTATGAATCTCTTCGATCCATTCTGGAACGACGTTGAATATTTTTACTGGTACCACATGCTAAATACCGGGATTAAGATGCCTGTTTCTACGGGCTCAGACTGGTTTGTTAGTTCAGCAAACCGGGTTTACTCACAGACTGATGGCCAATTTGCCTATCAACGATGGCTCGATGGATTGCGTAATGGTCGAACGTTCATTACCAATGGTCCGGCATTATTCCTCATGGTTGCAGGTAAGGAACCGGGGGAGACTATAGAGGTTGAAAAGGGTTCTCGTTTACCGGTGCGGGTGAACTGGCATTCACATCATCCCGTAGAACGAGTAGAAATTGTTTTGGACGGTAAAGCCGTACACCGATGTGACTTTCCGGAAGGCAGGAGTACCGGGCATATCGAGACCGATTTTGTAGTTGAATCTGATGGTTGGATCGGAGCGCGACTTGGATCGGGTTCACGTGATTCTTTTAACCAGCCAATCTGGGCGCACACGAGCCCCATTTACATTAGAGGGACCGATATTCGCTCCGAGGTAAGTTTTGCATCAGCAAATTATTTCACCGAACGCATCGGAGAGGGTATTGACTGGGTTAAAACTAAAGGACGCTTTTACTCGGACATACAGCGAAAAGAAATTGTAGAACTATTTAGACAAGGGCAGGACTGGTATAGGGATCTGTCTTGACTACTCTGGCGTTTAGATTTAACAAGATATAAACAGGTACAATCGTGCGTTTACATCCCGCTAAAATAACGGTGAGTGCTTCCTTTCACAATTATGACAGTTGAATCTCTTTTTGATAATTACTACCAGCGAGCGACAACGCCGATTCGTAATACAGAATTCGGACGAGAACAGCGAGGGTCACTGGATATACGTCATGTAGTTGAAGACGATGAATTTCGTCAGATGACTCATAAGATAATTTTGCGGGATGGAGTTGCATGGTGTGTGTGGCGTGAACAGGAATGGGGGTTAGCTGAAAATTCTTTGGATGTAACACATTTCAACGATGGAATAGTGAGTCAACTGAGCCTGAGGCACACGGGTGATGAGGTTACCGGACTTAAGATGAGCCTGACTCGAAATGAATGGCTGATCTCGGACCCGGATTTTCGCCTTCCATTCATATTTGGAAGATCGGATATGGAGACCTGGTATCGAGCAAAAGATTTCAAGATGCAGTTGGATAGAGTTAGGTTGGCTTGGGACTACGTTACTAAGCACACGTTTCCTGTTCGGGATTACGGGATCGATAAGGCCAAAGCTGAACACACCTATAAAGGTGTTAAGTATGGAATTGAGCTAGATGAGGGGATTCGACTCAAAATTTTTGGGGACTCAAATCGTAACGTTGAATGGCGCACTGAATTGACCGCTGATGAAGTTAGATCGCTTTTTGCATATGCTAGTGATGGATCGTGGATTGACGGCTGGGATCCTGTGGCTGACCTAATCGATATACGGTAGTCGAACTAGGTTTTTAGTTGATTATGTACTTTGCGTTGAGGTCTAGTGGGTACAAAGATTTCCGGACATTCTTGTATTTGAATGTAGACAGATCCCCTGATGTTGCGCCAGGTGTATTAACTGCGATCATTTCGCGGGCGATCGGTTGGTATGCAGGGCGAGGAGACACTACGCCTTTAGCAACAACGATTTCGAAATTTTCGGGACGGTAACCTAGAGAATAAAATTGTTCACGGCTCATATTTCCCACTCTGGTTGTAACCAAAGCAACCGTCGGTCCTTCCTCGCATTCGATCACCACGGTAGGTCCTGCATCAAAGAATCTCCAGCCCGCATGGACGGTGCCTGCGTCCTCGAACTGACCGTCCGATATTCGCGTGATTCTCCCAGTTAATTGCACTGGCTTACCATGTATTGAGTCTGTCTTTCCTCCGACGTTCACTGTAATGATTTTTCCTATACCTGTGGTTAGACAGGCGTCAATTGCTTCAGGATCACGAATGGTCTGCAGCCACGACTTGGCACCCTGCTTCAGAGCTTCCGCCAGTAGAAAAGTGCTGTCTCCTGAACTTCCGGCCCCGATGTTGTCACCGACATCCAACAGTACGATTGGACCCGACTTTTCAGATTTAACACTGGCTTGGTTCAATGCGTATCCGACTGCTTCTGATGGTGTGGGCCCGACAGGCTTATATAGCTCTTTTCGATTTGACCAAGCGCGTCCCGTAACCCATTGAGCTGCTTTCTTTGCTTGGTCGACTGAATCTTCGTGTAGGACATAGCATGCGAGACCGTTTTCGTAGACATCAGACCAGGGGTATCCTTGCCCAACCGAACCACCTACGACGCCAGGCCACCCAAGAACTGACTCTAGATCGTCGATTACAGCTTTCATTGGTCTCACGCGTGTGTCATGTTGAAATATTCCAACTATCATAGGCGGCTGCTCAAGCCATTTCGCTGGTCGCCAGTTTTCGGTGATCATTCTTAAAATCAGATCGCAGGCATCTAGGGCTCTAGGTACCGCATCTATATGTGGGTTAGTCTTGTAGATGACCAGAGCATCGGTCATGTCGGCCATTAATTGTGACACGTTAGCGTGCAGATCTAATGTCATTGCGACAGGTATATCTGGACCTACTATTTTCCTCACGCGGCGAGCCAGTTCTCCGTCCATGTCCGGATATTCTTCTGAAACGGCTGCTCCCATTTGGTTTATTAGTATTGCGTCAAATGGACCTTGTGCTCGGAGCATCTGCAAAGCTTCACCGCTGATCGTATCGAACACCTGTTTACTGATGGTGCCTGCCGGATCGGTTGCTGCAAAAATTAGCGGTATTAGTTCGAAATTATGTTTTTCTGAAGCCTGTATGAATCCGGCCATCGATGTTTGGGCGGATTTATGCATATCGTAGTACTGTTGTCCGCGTTGAACCGCATAGGTTTGTAAACCTGATTTTTCGAATGCCGCCATGGTGGTTTTATTGGTGGCGAATGTATTTGTCTCGTGGTGGATCCCAAGGGTGGCGATGCGAAATTTGGTTGGCATGTCTGGATACGGGCTGTATGTTTATTTAGATGGAGGAGCGTAGTGATTTTATGAAATAAATAGATCGGCGCAGCCTGAGACTGCGCCGATCTAGCTTTTAGCGATCGGCATAGACTAACCTGTGGGACCGTTGATTTTTCCTGCTGAACCAGGCATTCGACTTTTGGCTTCAAGTTTCGCCGTTACCTCTGGATTTTGACCGGCACTGGGCCATTCACCTCTCAAGACTGCTGCGACTTGCTGGGACGCTCGTTGCGGTGCAAGCCAGGCTGAACGGGTAGACGCACCTGCCAGATGCATTGCGGTAATTACATTGTTCATCTGCAGCAACGGGTTTTGAGGGTCGACAGGTTCTTGCTCGAATACATCTAGGCCCGCTCCACGGATTTTCCCCGCTTTCAGGGCCTCGATCATTGCTGGTTCATCAGTGACAGATCCGCGACATACGTTTATGTAATAGGCAGTTTTTTTCATATGATCGAACTGTTCGGCGCCAATCATGTGGAATGTTTCGGTGTTCAATGGGACCACAACGATGATGTAATCGGATCGCGCACACAGTTCATTGATTTCAAAAACCTGTTCAACGTTGTATTCTCGGATGATCCATGGGGCCACGTAGGGATCGTAAACAAGCGTTTCCATTCTCCAGCCCTGACCGAGTTTCCGAGCAACTTGTCGCCCTATGTTTCCGAAACCGACGATTCCGAGAGTTTGTTCGTCGATCGGTTCGATAGGTAGAAAAGCTGACCGATCCCAGTTGCCGGAGTCTCGAAGCTGATTGGTGGTTTGCACAACTTGCCGGTTTAGAGCAAGTGCCATCGTCACGGCTTGGTTTGAAACTTCTTCGGCACACATTCCCGCGCCGTTAGTGACTATGATGCCCATGTCAGTAGCCGCATCTACATCTATATGGTTGAACCCGTGTGAGTAGACTGCGAGGACTTTTGCTTGGTCCGCCGCCCGGATAACTTGTTCGGTTCCCCAGCCGCCCCGCATCATGATTGCATCGGCTCCCCGGACAGCTTCGATAGCTTCACCTTCTGACTGAGGCGACTCCTGGATGAATTCGACATCTAGATCAGCCATTTCGGCTCTTTCGTGATGCAAGGGATCATCGGTGTTAGGTCCAAGAATCACGACTCTTTGCTTTGCCATTTTTATTGCTCCATAAAAGTGAATTGACACGAAAAAAACGGGGTGTAAATTGTGTTTATCTGTGTTTTAGCTCAATTTAATTACCTTGTTCCGCCATCATTACCTCCCAGCTGACCGCCCACTTTCGGGGCTTGATGGTTGAGCGAACATCTGGGTTTATCAAAGACATTGGCCAATAGCCAAGAGCTACTCGCATAGCTTCTTCACCTAGTTGTGTATTTGCCCGGTTCCATGCGGTTTCACTATAGGACGCATAGTGGCTCGTAACTGAAACGTTATCCATTTTCAGCAACGGATTGCCTGGATCGACAGGTTCTTGTTCGAACACATCGAGACCGGCACCAGCAATTTTCTTTTTTTCTAGTGCATCGATAAGTGCTTGTTCGTCTACCACCGGTCCTCGAGAGCAGTTGATTAGGTACGCCGTTGGTTTCATGATTTCAAAGAACTCTGCGTTTACCATGTGGTGCGTTTCTGAAGTTAGGTATGTATGGGGTGAAACGTAGTCTGAGCGCTTGGCTATTTCTTGCGGCGTACCGACCATCTCGACGTTATATTCCTTTGCGTCCCAAGAAGATACGAAGGGGTCATATGCGATAACTTTCATGCCGAATGCAAGTGCTTTTCTTGCGACTGCCCGCCCAATATCTCCTAATCCGATGATCCCGAATGTTTGGCCAGAGATGTGACCCATAGGGGCTAGATGCTCTCGAGTCCAAGTGCCGGTTTTTACCAGTTTGTCATGCAGAACGAATTTTCTTGAACAAACGAGGAAATGCATCATTGTTTGATTGCTAACCTCCTCTGTGCCGAATGACGCTGTGTTGGCAAGAATTACACCATTCTTTACAGCCGTATCTAGATCCATGCCGTCGTAACCGTGACCAAATGAGATCAAACCCTTGCAGCGCCCGTTGTTTCCCATGTGTCTGAACAGGGATGGCGAAATTCCATGACCTTGGCTCATCGCTACGTCTGTATCTTTGAGAGCTTCGATCAGTTCCCCTTCGCTGTTCCCGTCATAAACCACAAACTCCGCACCCATTTCCCTTGCGGCTTTGCTTTGTTGATCAAGATCTTCTGTGTAAACACCAGGGCGGCCACTGGGCCCTAGATATAGCACCTTAATATTTTTCGATTCTGTACTCATCATTCTCTTTTTTTTATTCAGGTTTGACAATACTTTCGGCAGTGCCTCCCTGCCACACATTCATCATGTTTTCGAAGGCAAATCGTACTCTTCTTGGGTAACTTTCGTAACTCTTTCCGGCGATATGCGGTGCTACTACGACGTTTTCGCGATTGAGGATAGGGTTGTTGGGATCTACAGGTTCTTGTTCAAAAACGTCAAGCCCCGCGCCCCAAATTTCACCGTCTTCTAAAGCATAGTTTAAAGCTTTTTCCTGTACAACTGGTCCCCGGCAGGTGTTGATCAGAATTGCTGTTTTCTTCATGAGACATAATTCGGCCTTGCCAATTAATCCGCGTGTACTTCTATCGAGAGGAGTGTGCAATGTGACTATATCTGATCGCTCTAGTAGTTCACTTAATCCGACTTTGGATGCCCCGAAATTTTCTGCTTTTTCACTACGGATCTTGTCCGTGTAAAGGATAGTGGTCTGGAAGCCACGGAGCATGCCTGCGACAGTGCTTCCAATTTTCCCGGCACCAACGATTCCTACAGTGGTTCCAAACAGTTCGTGGGAGTCGCGTCCATCGACTTCTGGTCGCATCCAATTCCCCGCGGCAGTATCTTTTGATGCAACGGTGAGATGTCGAATGGTAGAAAGCATTAACGTGATGGCAAATTCAGCGACCGGGATAGCGTTGGCGCCACCGTTATTTGCTACGGGAATGCCTAATTCTCCGGCGAGTTCAAGATCGATTCCATCAAAACCCGCGGAGCAAAGTTGTACTAGCTTAGTTTTTTTTGCCTCCCGTAATACTGTGTTTGATACGCCGTGTCCGAAGACTAGAATGAAGTCAGCAATCTCAGCCGCCTTTATCACTTCGGTTTCAGGCGAATCGCTGGTGCAAACATGCAGATTCCACCCATCAGGTTTCATCTCTTTTGCCATATCCAACAGCGGTAGTGCGGGGCCAGAAAAAACGAGTACATCAGGCATCTTATATCGACCTCAATTCCATGTGTCATAGATAGTGGCATTGGAGAATAGTGTGCATTGTAGAACTTAGCGCAGCAACAAGCGCGGCGATTTACGATTATGACCCGTATCATTCTGGTTTCTTTTAGAAACACTTGGCGTTTTGTGATCACTATATGGACTTACGTACTGCAATAATCAAATCCACTAGCTTTGAAATACTGTCTGATCTAGCGAAATTCCCAGTTACGTCTTATTGGGAGGCTGGTCCCGCTGCTTATGTTCGAGACCGAGCCATGAGCGTTGGCCTTGAGGTCTCGGTCGACCAGTGGGGAAACGTCCTCGTGGAAAAACCAGGCACTGACCGTATGTCCTCCGGAATCGCCTTTGTTGCACACATGGACCACCCTGGATATGAGGTCGTGGCGCAGCGAGATGATCAACTTGTGCTAAAAACTTTGGGAGGGATGGGTATCGCTGCGGGAACCGAGGGCACTGCTATTTTGGTGATCGATGCTTTTGGACGTCGCATTAACGCAACTGTTACTGGTGCTGAGAAAACAGAAGGCGAATTACAGAAAGCAAGGGAATTGGCCGGTTGGCTTGGAACGGATACCGTATATGCGCGGCTTGACGGGGATCATGATCTCGGCAGGTTGCCGCTCCCCGCGGTTCCTGATCTGCCGGATTGCATCTTAGATGACGATCTCGTGCGTATGCGGGCAGCTGACGATCTAGCCGGCTGTGCCGCTATTCTCACAGCACTCGAAATGGTAGCGGAATCGCCTTTCGCGGGAAGTGTTTATGGACTTTTCACTAGGGCCGAAGAAGTTGGATTAATCGGTGCTCGTTTAGTGGCGGAGGATGAACTGATCCCAAAGAATACGGTGATTGTCTCTGTTGAGACGAGTTCGGCATTGCCAGGCGCAGAAATCGGGCAGGGGGTTGTGATTAGAACGGGTGATCGCACCGCGACCTTTGATTATGAGGCGGAAGTGTATTTGAACACTGCGGTAGAGAGGATAAGATCATCAGATCAAGGATTCAAAGTGCAACGTCAGTTGATGAGTGCCGGTGGCTGCGAGGCTGCGGCGTTTAAGGCGTATGGATACAAAGTAACTGGACTAGCATTACCTTTGGGATGCTGGCATAACCGTGGAGAGTCCGGTGTAGAACTGGAGATTATTTCTACAAATGATTTCTTAGGCGAAACGTTATTGATAGTTGAAACGTCTAAACTGGCGGGTACCGAACAGTTCGGTACCTTGGAGGGTTTGTTGGATTACCCGATCAAGGAAGGTGATCGCTTGAAGCGTGACAGGTCGATATTAAACAGGCCAGAGATTTAGTCCAATGTTCAGCAAATTCTGATAAACATAGAAATATAAATTATCGTTGCTTTACTCAAAAATTATCGAGAAAAAATTATGGAAGTAGAAGGAAGTTATCTGGTAGCCCGAACGCTTAAGGAAGAAGGGGTAGAGCACCTTTTCTTTTTGATGGGTGGTCCAAACTACGAGATTATCAATAATGCTGAAGACTTTGGAATAAAGGTCACCGATTTTCGTCATGAGCAGGCAGCCGCTATGGCAGCTCATGGGTACGCACGGGTGACTGGTAAGCCCGGGGTTACCACAGCTGCTTCAGGTCCGGGGACCTTGAATTTACTTACTGGGCAATACACAGCATGGGCTGATTGCGCTCCAATGATCACGCTAGGTGGGGCAGGTCCGATTTCTGATTTTGGGCGCGACGGGTTTCAGGAGGTAGATCAGGTTGGAGTATTCGAGCCCATATCCAAGGCAGTTATGCGTCCTACCGATCCTGCCCGTTATCCGGAACACATATCTACTGCGTTCAGGCTATCGACTTCGGGTCGACCCGGTCCTGTATACGTGGACTGCAATGAAGACGTTCTCTACGGTAAGGTCGAAGAAGAGCAGGTTCCATCTGCTACCCGTGTGTCTGGGCGCTCCCGCCCGGCGGGGGACCCTGATCTGATAAAACAAGCTGTAAAACTTTTGTCGCAATCGAAAAGGCCGATTGTTTTCGCTGGAGGTGGCGTTTGGTGGTCTCAGGCATACAGCGAACTACGCAGTCTGGTAGAGCGTGCAGGAATCCCGTTCTATACATCTCCAATGTCTAGAGGTTTGCTGCCAGATGATCATGAAATGTCTTTCCCGGCGGCGCGCTCAGGAGCCTTCAGGCGTGCCGATGTTGTCCTAGTTGTTGGTACTAGATTTAACTGGATGATGACATTCGGTAAACGAATTGCCGAGGAGTCGAAAGTCATCCAAATCGATATACATGGTGCCGAACTTGGGCACAATCGATCAGTGGATGTTGGTATCGAAGGCGATGCCAAGATAGTGCTTCAACAGATGATTGACCAACTTGAGTCAACAGGGTTTGAATCGAAGGCGGGGACTGAGTGGATCGAGTCTTTGAGAGAAGCCGATGCAGCTCGTAGAGAGAGGGTGGCGCCCTTAGAGAATTCTACCCAGAGACCGATTCACCCCCTGAGACTTTGTAAAGATCTCCGTGATGTCATGGATAGGGATGCTATCTTGACTGTAGACGGCAATGAAATTCTTCATTTTGGTCGTCAGTCGATGCCAACTTACGTCCCTGGGCACCGGCTAAATTCAGGCCCGTCAGGTTGCATGGGTGTCGGATTACCCTACGCCATTGGTGCCAAGATGGCTAAGCCTGATAAACAAGTGGTTGCACTCCATGGGGATGGTTCGTTGGGTATGAACGTTCAAGACTTTGATACCGCTGTGCGACATAACCTGCCGATAATAATTGTTGTATCGAATAATGAAGGCTGGACCGCGCGTGTAGAGGGTATTAGAAAACCCGGGCGTGAATTGGGTTTTACCCGTTTTGACAAGATCGCCGAGGCGTTGGGTGGACATGGCGAATTAGTGGAGGATCCAGCGGATCTAACAGGAGCGTTTGAGCGAGCATTTGAATCGGGTGTGCCGGCGATTGTGAATGTTCGAACTGATCCGACATCTCGTGCTCTTTCGAACTTCGTTGGATCCAAGATGGAATAGTTTAACCGATTCGTGTCAGAAATTGATCAAAGCCATGAAAGGGCGACGTGAAAATGGAAGCGGATCGAGAGTTAGGTTTTACACCGACCTACAAGCTTTGTGAGTTAATCCGTACGAAATCGATCTCACCAGTTGAGTTGACGGAGTCACATCTGAGGCGGGCCGATGTGCTTGATCCAAAGCTTGGAATATTTATTACTCGTATTTCTGATATGGCTATGGATGCTGCCCGTGAGGCTGAAGCCGCAGTGATGCGGGGCGATTCGTTAGGTCCTTTGCATGGCGTTCCGGTACCCGTTAAAGATACTGAACCTATGTCAGGAGTGATCTGGACTCATGGTTCATTGACCTATAAAGACTACATCGCACACTATGATTCTTTACCTTTATCTAGGCTTAAAGCTGCTGGAGCGATCATTACTGGGAAGACCAATACTCCTGAAAATGGATTCGCTGGCACTACAGAGAATCGACTTGGTCCACCGGCAAGAAATCCTTGGGATCCAATTAAAACTCCTGGTGGTTCTTCTGGAGGTGCTGCGGCTGCTGTCGCATCTGGGTTAACCAGTTTTGCATCCGGGGGTGATGGTGGAGGCTCTATACGAATACCCGCTGCCTTTAGTGGTGTTTACGGGATCAAGGCGACGCAGGGAAGGGTGCCAAGATCTGCGAATTCCACAAGAAATGTCGGTTTCAACATCATGAACAACACCACGGCTGGCCCGCTGACGAGAACAGTACGTGATGCTGCAGAAGTTTTGAAGATCATTTCTGGTCATGACTCAAGAGGTGAGTATGGCACGATCACGGATGATGTTCCTGATTATTTAAGTGCACTTGGTAAAGGTGTCAAAAACTTAAAGATTGGCTGGACGGCAGACATGGGGGGTAATCCGGTCGATCCTGAGGTAGTTAGCGTTGCTGAAAAGGCCGCAAAAGTATTTGAAGGACTTGGAGCTAAAGTTGAAACTGTTGACTTCAAGCCGTCTGCCTATACAGAGGTGTTCTGGACGTTCTTTGACTATTTCACTGTTAAAGGTCTTGATGCCGCTCGTGATGATTTTGATAATCATCGTGATGAAATGACCAATTATTTTGGCTCGTACATGGATCGTGCAGCCACACTTTCAGCTGAGCGTATGTGGAATATTTTCAGCAATATCGGTTCATACCGTAATTATGTGAATAACTACTTTAGTAAATACGACCTTCTGTTATCACCTACTCTGGCAGTTCCGGCATTCGACATTGGTGATGCTCCCGCAATTATTGGCGGCATAGAAGTTCCACACAGATTGTGGGGGTTCACGCCATTTACTTAT
>CEOQ01066357.1_pt1 | contig 29713 bp, 31 predicted proteins | sample 361351 | NCBI WGS metagenome assembly CEOQ01 (sample SAMEA2619907, study PRJEB7988) | marine metagenome | biome: marine biome (ENVO:00000447); feature: deep chlorophyll maximum layer (ENVO:xxxxxxxx); material: "saline water (ENVO:00002010), including plankton (ENVO:xxxxxxxx)" | depth 60 m | reverse complement strand
CGTGGTCGTCGTGATCATCGTGGTCGTCGTGATCATCGTGGTCGTGGTGGTGGTGAGCGTGCCCCCCGGGCATCTTCAGAGCTACCATGTTGAATTCGTGCATGTCCTCTGACACGAATTCCAGCACATGCTCTCCCTGTTCCAGGTGGAAGATCATGATCACTGTCCCGGTTGGGCATCCTTCAGGATTCTCAATCGTCTGTTCGGCTGCAGCATGATCGTGGTCGTCGTGATCATCGTGGTCGTCGTGATCATCGTGGTCGTCCTCGTCATCCTCGGGGATTGTCAGCGAATGCGCCACATGCTCTGCATGTATCTCCACGTCTTCCGCGTGTCCTTCCTCGTCCGCAAGCATGACGGTTTCATATGGGCCCTCTGACATATGCTCGCAGAGGTCTGCGATCAATATGGAACCGAAGTCCAATGTAATCTCTCCTGAAGGCATTGCATGGGTCTGGATAGCCGTTGGTGCATCGCTTCCCAGAGATTCCAGAGTCTGGTCCACCCATGGTTCCAGATTCAAGCCGTGATAGAAGAACAGGTCCGTCTCCATCAATGTGACCAGGTCTTCTGCTGAGGGCTCGTAATCATGGACAGGAACGTTCGATGGGCTTATGATCTGCACGTTGAGGTGTTCGCCTCCTACGGCGGATACTAGTTGCTCGACGTGGTAAGTTGAGACGAGGACATTCCCCAGAGTCTGCACTTCCACCGTTTCGTTGTCTATCGTGGTGACGTTGTCGGAAGTCGTGCCGTTTTCGTCCATCGAGTCGTCAAACTCATCGTCAATCAAATCTTGGACCTCCTCAACTGATTCGTCCTCAAGACATCCTGCTATGCTCGAGAACACCAGTATCAAGCTCGCCAAAATTGCCATTCTGCCATTATTCATGGCCGCGCCGGCCAATAATATCTATTTAATCTACCCTATTAATTAGGTTAATGAAAATTATTATTAGTAAGGCTGTATACAGCGTTTTTATGAGTCAGATTATCTCATTCAGCGCGGACCGTGATTTCGCTAGAGATTTCGACAGCCTGATAGAAAGATCTGGCTATAGGAACCGCAGTAGGTTCATTCGCGATGCTTCGATGTTCTTTGCTGATATTCAGCAGAGGGGCGAACTTTCGGATATGGACGAAGGCTTGACTATCGAAGGTCACCTGGTGGTATACTACCAGCATGATCACGGCAAAGGACAGAAGCTACTCGATCTACGCCATTCCGATTTAATCGAAGTGGCATCTTACAGCCATAGCAGCCTCAAGCATAGTCACGCATGTGTTGACTTGCTGCAGGTCAAGGGTTCTGCGGGCAATATACGATTTGTGATTGAGGATTTGCAAAACACCCCTCATGTAGACAAAGTGTCGTTCGTAGTCGCTCCGATGAGGGACGACGGTTGCTGTTGAGTCGATGATTTGCTGTATCAATTAGCAGCAGCCATCGCACGAACAACTGGGACCGCAAGGATCGCAAGCGCAGCATTCACAAGGCATGATCTTGCCAGAGTAAATTATTATTTAGAGATATCCAAATTAATATCTCAAGAATGGTGAATCCCGGCAAACCCTTGTGCCATCTACATCATCTCCGGGCCACGGTCACGACTAAGTGTAGTGAGTGGCTGCTTGAATAAGAGAGTATGAAAGATCCAACGGACAAAACACTGAAGCAAAGATTGCTGGGTAGCAAAGCATTCAGGGCTTTCTTGGTCTTCTCTGCATTTAGGGCGGTCTACGGGGCCGGGATACTAGTCGTCACTTACCTCCTCGCGACAAGTGAAGAGGCGCCCCTGTGGGCATCAGTAGCCTTCCTAATAACCTCAATGATTGTCTCTAGGGTAATCTTCCGATCAATAAAGAGGAAGTGGCCGGGTTTGTTCTCATAGGGACTCCCCGAGTCTCCTCATTATCTTCGTTGCCGACTCAATGCCGTGAATCGTTTCGACGCTCTTCCCTGCTGACCAGATGTCGGATGACTTGGAGCCGCTGGACATCTTCCTCCACCGTCTGAACGATATCGTGTTCATCAACCACCGAGTCCTGTGCTTCAATCTCCCTGAGAGGAGGGTCCTGACTATCCAAGGGTTCTCCCTGCGGTAGCGTGGCGTCTTGATCACTGAGACTGGGATGCCGGTGAGTTTGACGGTCCAGTCTATGTCCTCCTCTCTGGCCCCCACTATAGCCTGCTTGTATCCTTCTGGCATCGAGCACTCCTCTGTGGCGATGAATCTGGTGCCCATCTGGACCCCGTCATATCCGATTCGGAGGGCCTCATTCAACTCCTTCTCGCTTCCTATGCCCCCAGCGCAAACCAGGGGCAGGCCCAGATCGGAGAGAGATTCGTACATCTCCTCCATGCTGTCGGTGCCAAGATGGCCACCTGCTCTGTCATTCACGCAAATCAGGCCATCGACTCCGCACTCGACCCCCTTCTCTGCGTGTATCCTCGTAGTGACGTCGTGGTAGACGAAGCCACCCCTTGAGTGCACCTTGTCGCAAACCCAGTCTGGTTTGCCTAGTGAGGTCACGAAAAACCTGATGCCCTCGTCCAACGCGATGTCGATCCACTGTGACATCCTCCGTAGGTACTTGTCGTTGCCCTTCTCGATCAGGGCATTGAACCCAATGGGCCGATCAGTATGCGATCTGATGTGTCTAATTCCATCGATCAAGCCCTGATTTAGGTCCGGCTTGTCAAAGCCGTGGACCACAGTAAGGGATACGGGCTGAATGATTGCCATCCCCCCGCCATTAGCTGCTGCTGCGACCAGTTCCGGGTTGGAGCACGGGTACATTGCCCCGCAGATTATCGGGAACTCGACCCCAGTGTGCTCGATTAGCCTGTTTTCCACCATGCGAATCAAATTCCGGAAGAAAGGCTGAGAAATAACAGTTGATGTGAACGAACGCTCGCCGAAACTACTCAAATAGTGCTATTCGCTGGATGGTGCATGGTTGACTTCCGTCTCAGCGAAGAACAGGTGATGATACGCGATATGGCGAGAGAGTTCTGCGACGAAGAAGTGAGTCCGAATGCAGAGGAATGGGACAGGAGCGGGACATACCCCTTGGATGCCATTTCGAAGGCTCACGAGTTGGGCCTGCTGAATGTTACAATCCCGGAGAAGTACGGTGGTGCCGGCATGTCCACGGTTGACGAGATGATAATTTGCGAGGAGCTATCTCGTGGAGATCCCGGTTTTGGAACTGCTTCCTACCACACCATGCTAGCATCGTTCCCAATACTCACCGGCGGTACGGAGGAGCAGAAGTCCGAATATCTGGGGAGGGTAGCTTCCGGTAAGCTGGCTGCATATTGCGTGACTGAGCCGGATGCTGGCTCGGATGTCCAGTCATTGAAGACCGAGGCGATCAGAGACGGTGATGAATACGTAATCAACGGCAACAAGGCATGGATATCTGGGGCAGGCTACGCGGACTGGTTCTTCGTACTGGCTTACACCGACAAAGAGGCTGGATATGGAGGCCTCAGTGGATTCATCGTCGATGCGGATTCCCCTGGGATCGAGCTGGGCAAAAAGGAGGAGAACATGGGACAGAGATGCTCCGACACCAGGGGAGTGAATTTCACCAACGTAAGGGTCCCTGCCTCCAATCTGGTGGGAGGAGTGGAGAATGGGGGGTGGATGAATGCGATGAAGGCTTTCGACCACTCTAGGCCTGCCGTGGCAGCGGCCGCAGTAGGTAATGCCAGGGGCGCGATGGAAGAGGCATGGGCATATGCCAAGGAGAGGGAGACTTTCGGAAAGCCCATTTCCAAGCACCAGTCCATCTCCTTCATCCTAGCTGACATGGCTACCAAGATAGAGGCGGCTAGGCTCCTCACCCTGAGTGCTGCAAATGCCCTAGACTCAGGAGAAAGGGCGACTCTGAAGTCGGCACACGCGAAGAGGTTCGCTGCTGACATCTGCATGGAGGTGACCACCGATGCAGTCCAAGTCCTCGGCGGGTACGGATACTCGGAGGAGTACCCCGTGGCAAGGAGGATGAGGGGGGCGAAGATTTACCAGATATTCGAAGGGACCAGCCAGATCCAGAGGATGATCATCAGCAGAGAGCTCGAAGGTACCTTCTAGGACCCTGTATTCCTCTGCCTTAGGGCCTCTGCTGCCACCACTGCCATAGGGGCCTGTAGATTGTAGGAAGGAACGAAGCCGGACATTGGTACTCGTATTACTGAGTCCGATTCCTCCAGGATGTGATCCGATATCCCATCATGCTCCCCCCCTATGACTAGGAGTACGTTTCCAGTCAGATCCTCTTCCCATGGCCCAATGTCCCCTGTGTCCTCGAGAGAGATGACTCGAAAGCCTGCTTCCTTAGCTAGAGAGACCAGTTCTCCTCCAGCAACCCAATGCACTGGCATGAATCTGTGAGCCTTCATTGATGCCCTTCTCGCAGCCTTCTTTTCGGTGTGATTCAGTGAACCGTCGACGAAAACGGCCTGAGCCCCGCTGACCTCTGCAGTTCTGATGGTGAATCCGATGTTGACGGGATATCTTGCCCCATCCAGAAGCCAGCACAGACCCCCCGAGGACAGGATCTCGCCTATGGTGGCTTCTGGCCTCCTCCCGACTAGTGCAAGTATGGGAGGGGGGTCCAGTCCATCGTTGACACGGGACATCCTCCACATGTCCGACTTTGAGGACTCGCGGACTGGGATTCCTCGTTCGAGGGCCAAATCCCTGAGCCTCTTGGCTTCGGGGTCACTTGATTCCCTGTGGAAGAGGATGAGTGTGACTTCCTCCTCTTCCAGGGCTTCGGAGACCTCTGACACGCCACAACGCTGCACGTACTCTGGTTCGGCTCCGGATTAATCTGCTTTCGGTTTCACTCCCGTACGATTGTGTTGGTCGGAACGGGCCCGTAGTTGTTTATCTGAGATTGACCCTCAACCACCATAAATACAAGGATGACTATGCCTATTATCGACCCCAAGCAGGGAACAAAAACCAGCACGATGAACCAACCGGAGTATCCGAGATCGTGGAGTCGCCTCACTGTTACCGATAGGTTTGGGATGATTAGCCCCAAGAAGACGATTGTGCCGAAGATACCTCCTGGGCCGCCAGTAGTGGTGAGAATCATGGCATCGATGAAATCGGCGGTCGCTAGGGCAACGAAGAAGAATAGTTGGAACCACCAATACTCCGACCTCGAGGCCCGATCGCTGAAATTTGCGAAGTTTCGCAATACGTTCTCTATGGAGTCCATGAATGGCATGACGTGTTCTGGCCTCGGGGAGAATTGGAATTCGTGGAATGGATTAGGCGCCATGGGATCGACTAGAGACCCGGGGGGTCTGATCGGTATCGACTCAGGGGCTCCTTCCACTGCCCCTTGCTTCCACCATTCGACTGGCTGCTCGTCCCTCATTGGTCAATGGGTAGGAAACGAGGTAATCGAATTATCGCTTGATTTGAGGCTAATCTGAGATTGGTACAAGGATTTCGTTCCTCCTCAAGAAGGGCAGGGTTGTGTTTGGATTGTCGTATACCGCCAGCATTGCTGGGCCAGATGCTTCGAGTCCGGTTTCGGATACTAGCCTCATTAGGCGTTTCTTCAGACGTTCTGTCTTCCTGGTCCCCGATAGCCCGGTAAAGGAGAGGGCCGCGAATGACCTCCCCTCTGCATTCACTAGATGCACTCCGTCATCGTTTGGACTGGGCAGTTCTTCCATGGTGTACTCCGAAGGCATCGTGAATGCCATCATAGTCCCGTTTCCCTCTTCCCAGATATGCACTGGGGCGGTCATCGCAATCATCTGCTCCCTCTCGTTCCTACCGAAGATGTAGCCTGCAATCCTTCGGAATCCGCCACTTGATCCTCTCCAGTTCGTCCCTTCTGTCCTAACTCTAGCCTGGATGGTGTCGGAGTACCTGCGAACCTCGAATCCGGAATGAGTCGCTGTGACCTCGTAATCTGGCTCCTCTAATTCCTCGGACACGCTTCCACGAACGGGTATGTGGCTTTGATTTTATGACGGGGTGCTGCTTGCGACGTTCGTGGAGATTACGCGCCAGCTAGTCCTAGCTTTCACCTTCGTTTTCGGGCCACTTGTTCTGGCCTCGTACGTTTACGGCTTGTCCCATGCTGAGAAGCCGATGGATCTCTGGGGAGGGGTCCCGGAGGGATGGAGGACTTACATCGTCCCATTCATGTTCGTAGCTGCATTGGGTTTCCTGATCTACTGGTACATCGTTTTCTTCCAGCTTGATGAGTCTGTTGTTAGTTCCCTTAGATGGCCATGGGGGGAGTCCGATGGCAATGGCGAGGTGCGCCTACTGCTTGCTTACGCGGTATTCCTAATCCCATCTGCGCTATGGATAGAGAGCACGATTCTGCATATCGAGAATGAATACGCATGGACTCAATACCTCGTAATTGGGACGCTGTTGTTCACCTCCATCGGCAACGTCATGCTGGGTCTGCTTGCCTATGGGGCATACCAGGACGGTATCGAGGGCTCCTCACTGATGATAGCCGGTGCAATCATGCTGGCGATACAATGCATCCTGAATGACTTCGTGATTTGGGTATACAAATTCCCCTGGTGATGAACCGCCAGAGACAGTCAAGATAATGCTGGGAGCCCCCATGGCGTTGACGTGGCTACTGCTTGGCTGATAGTAGGCGGCTATGCAATAGCCATGGTAGCATTCGCCATTTGGGCACGAAGGGACCTAGGCAAGGAGGACGAGTCATACTACCTAGCTGGAAGGAGCCTTTCTGGGCCCGTCCTGCTGATTACCATGGCAGCGACAAACTTCAGTGCCTTCACGGTATATGGCTCGAGTGGGGCTTCTTACAGGATCGGGTTATCTTTCCTTCCAATAATGGCATTCGGAACCGGATTCATGGCTGTTTCGATGTACATACTGGGTCGGAAGGTCAGGGCCCGATCGGTGGAACACGGGGCGATGACGGCTCCCGAGATGGTTCTTGGGCAGACTGGATGCCGAAATGCACAGCTGACCATGGCCTCGGTTCTGGTGATAGCCACGATCCCGTATCTTGCCCTACAGCCCCGGGCCGCAGGGATTGTCGTCTCAGCACTATTCGGTGGCCCAGAGTGGGTCGGAGCCGTGCTGGTCACTGTCCTGGTGGTTGGCTACACCCTCACGGGCGGCTTGAAGGCGGTAGTTAGGACAGATGCCGTGCAGGGTGCAATCGCGCTGGCTCTCCTCTGGCTCGGACTAGCTATGGTGATCAACGATGCAGGCGGTCTCGGCGTCGCACTGGAATCTATTTCCTCTTCCGAGGAGACCTCTGGATTGCTAGGAAGGGATGGCAACTACACACTGCTAATCTGGTCGAGCACGATGATTCTCTGGCTTTTCGCCGATCCGATGTTTCCTCAGCTATACCAGAGGCTTTGTGCCGCGGAAAGTGATTACGCAATTGGAAGGATGGCGACCCTTTACCCCGCTGTGGCATGGCTGGCTTTCCTCCCCCCGATATTGATTGGCACATTGGGTCACCTGGATAATCCCGGCCTCGATAGGTCAGGGTCTGACAATATCCTACCCACGATGATCATGGATGTTGGAGGAGAGTGGCTCGGGGGCCTGGTTCTGGTGGCCGGACTAGCAGCACTGATGTCAACAATGGACTCGCAGCTTCTCGCCACTGGGTCACTGGTAACCAGGGATCTAGCCCCCAAGGGAGTTAGTGGGATCTGGTCTAGGGAGTCGGTAATCGTCTCACTGGCAGTTCTGGGACTTCTTCTTTCACTATGGTCTGATTTGTCAATTCTGGACTTGGGACTTCTTGCATTCTCGATGTACGCCGTGATGTTCCCCTCCGTTTTCGCGGCATCCCATTTCGACGATATCGACGGTAGGGCCGTGATTGCGTCTATCGCTGCGGGTGAGTCCGTAGTGTTGCTGGCGGTTTTCTCACCCGAGTCATTCGATGGATGGTGGGTGGAGCCAGTCAAGGGAGCAGTTCCCACGGCGGTAATCCCATCACTTGTGGCTGCCATAGTAGGTTTGGTCTCCGTTCAGTATGCATGCAATAGGAAGTTCGGGCTAGATTGGTTTGGCCAAATTTTTTCTGGGGAAATTACACCTATGTTGGGACTAGTAGGGGTTTTCGTCCTTGCTCAGGACTTCTGGTGGTGGGAAGATAGCGAGACATGGGCATGGGGCCTCCCCAAGTGGATCTGGTGGGCTGCGTTGCTTTCCATGGTCCAGACGGGCATTATGGCGAAATGGGTAGTGAAGGAGAAGGCCCGTTAGAGTCAAGTCTGGTAGTGCCTCGTTAATGCCATGGGACTTGGCAGGGCCGTGTTGTTCGGCACTCTCGCCATGTTCCCAGGTGCCCTTCTATCCCTGTTCGGATGGATCCTGAGTGGCAGTCCAGAAGAGTGGAGCACGAAGCTATTGTTGTCCTGCTATGTGCCGTTTTTCGGGTGCATTGCCGCTGGGGTGGTGATTGGCTGGAGGGATGAAAGGAGCCCGGATCTGGAGGTCTGAGGTTGCGCCGAGCAGAGAAGGCCGGCATTATCGGCGGCATACTAGATGAGATGTACCCAGAGACTCCGATCCCACTGGACCATGTCGACCCGTATACCCTTCTTGTCGCGGTAATGCTGTCTGCACAGACTACCGACAAGAAGGTGAACGAGGTCACGCCCAGGTTGTTCGAGGCGGCCGGGAGTCCCGAGGAAATGGCCTTGCTTGAAGTGGAGGATATTCACGGGATCATTCGTGAAATTGGGTTGGCGCCTACCAAGGCGAAGAACCTTCGAAGGATGGCGGAGCAGATTCTGGAAGACGGAGGGGGGGTTCGCCCCGATTGGGAATTTCTTGAGTCTTTGGCTGGAGTCGGGCATAAGACTGCTAGCGTTGTCATGAGTCAGGCATTCGGCGTCCCTGCATTCCCCGTGGACACCCACATTCACAGACTGGCAGCAAGATGGGGGCTCTCTGACGGGAGGAATGTGGTCAAGACTGAGAGGGATCTGAAAGCAGTCTTCCCAGAGGATACTTGGAATAGGAGACACCTGCAGATAATCTACTTCGGAAGGGATCACTGTCCAGCACTAAGGCACGACCTGGGTGAGTGCCCTATTTGCTCGTGGGCCGCCACCAAGAAGAGAATCAGGGAAGAGATGGGTGGTTGAATGGACGTCTTTACCGGGAGAATCACATCTACTGGTTTCTCGACCGGCGATAGGATCGTCATCGGTGACTGGAGCGAGTCCCCACTTGGCAGTTTCACAAATGTGATGTGGGCAAAGCCAGATGGAAGCAGAGTTCTTTTATCGCCATCTGAGAGGCATGCAGAGTACGTTTCTGAACTATACAACTTTGAAGATGTCGAAGTTACTGAGATATCGGTGGAGAGGGGGAAGAGAGAGGTCTCTATCGAAGGTGGAGGTCTCTTCGTCAGAATTGTCTGGGGGGCCCAATTACCAATTCCATTCTGGAGGCCACTCTGGTTCATCGCGAGTTTCGAGGCACTTTTCGGGAGGATTCTCTTCGGAACGAAGACCCATGGGGTGACGAAGAATGGAAGGAGGGAATGGTACTCAGTGAGGTCACTTTCCCGCATCTTGGAGGCAGAGGCGAGTTACGAAGGGGCTGATCTGGGAGAAAAGAAAGAGTTCGAAATAGATGCATGCTTCGGTTTCAGTGAGCCTCCATCGATGCCGGCTTCGGTCACTCTGAAGTCCTATATCGAGTGATGGTAGTCTTCATGAGTCTGGCTCGACACGCGAAAACATGGCAACAGTAGAGTTAGCAGTTGGAGACACCGCCCCGGACTTTGAAGAGGAGGTTACCGATGGTTCGAAGGTTTCCCTCTCTGGGATTCTATCCAACGGAGAGAAGGTGATTCTGTACTTCTACCCCAGGGACAATACACCTGGTTGCACTACACAGGCCTGCGACTTCAGGGATAGTTTCGGTCGATTCGAGGGGAGTGGTTGGAGAGTCATCGGAGTATCGACTGACAGCGCAAAGTCCCATCAAAAGTTCATCGACAAGCACGAGTTGCCATTTGAACTGATAGTGGATGAGGAGGCAAATCTCCACGAGAAGTATGGAACATGGAGGGAGAAGAACATGTATGGCAAGACGTACATGGGGACTCTCAGGTCCACGTTTGCAATCGAGTCAGACGGGACTATCGCATGGGCGGGATACGGAGTTAGGGCAAAGGGCCACGTTGAATCGCTGATTGATGATCTGAAGGTGGGATGACATGAGCATAGAAGAGCGGAGGAATCTGGTGGTTTCATTCCTCAGAAGATGCGTCAGGTACGCGAATGACTCCATCGACAGGAAGAAAGAGAGAGGCGAGGATGAGGAGGAGATATCCAAGTGGTCCGCATATCGTGACTTCACTGATCATGCGATAATGGAAGTCTCCAGAGGAGATCTCGATTCTTGGCTGGAAGAGGAGTGAGCAACTCGACTACTAATTGTCTATCGCCCTATCCAATGATGGCGATCCGAGTCTGTGCTTGTGGGTGTCGACCCTCATCCTTGCCCCGGCTATCATCAGAAGGGAGTCGTCCTCGTTGAGGGCGAAGACGGGGAGGTTTGTCCTATCGCCCAGTTCCTGGGCCCTTCTGGAGCATACCGATTGCTGGCTGGGCATGTGATTAAGTGAGTTCAGATCGATGATTACCATGTCTCCCACGGACAGGTTTCCCTCTATCCCATCCAGCTCAAGTCGGTGAAGGCCATCTGGTTCCATGTATATCACCCTCCTAGAAGGCCTCTCAGTAACACGCTCTGTCCTTTCCGCCCACCTTGATTCCCCCAGATCGTGAAACCTGTTTCCAGCCTTCGGGCCGGGCTCGGTTGCACCTGACCCAGATCCTGTTTTTGCCTTCGGGGTAGTGTTCGGATTGGGAAGTCCGAGAAGTCTGAAGAGGTTTACCACGGGCGGTCCGAGGACTACTCCTCAAAGAGTGCTTCTATATCTTCGAGATCTAGATCGGCTTTTTGCTGGCCAAAATCTGGTGCCGGAGGCAACTCGAAATCATCTTCCTCCTCTGTTTTTCGCCCAGTTAGTTCGTCTAGAACCTCGTCCAGACCCTCCAGCAAGGTTGGGTCCTCGTGACGTTGTGCTGTCTCGGGGGTCGCTTCGAACGGGCTGGTGGTAACGGGGGGTTCTGCAGGCTCGTCGAAAGCTGCGTCCATGTCAATCTCCTCGGAACCTTTTGCCACCTCTTTCTGATCTTCTGAAGAGGGCCTCAGCAAGGCCCATGATGCCACAGAGACTATGGCAAGAATGGCGATGATGAGTCCGATATTTGACTGGATTGTCCCGGATATCGTGATGGGTTTCTCGGCCACTTCCAGATCCATGATGACAGAGTGGCTGGAGCTATCGTCCAGCACCGTTAGTTGCGCCTTCTTCGGCCCCCCGGAGTCATAGGAGAACTCAATCCATCTGCCAGTATAGTCCACGTCATTTGCAGGGTTTCCATCACCGTCCGAGTCGACGGTGATGTCGATGTCCCAGTGGAATTTCAGAGATTCCATGTCTGCTTGCGAGTCGATGGTCCCGTTGGCAGAGAGGGTTACAGAGTCTCCTTCCGTGGGATTTGTTACGCTAGCCGAAGCGAAGGCCGCTGGTGGAGAGTTGATGACAACGAATGTGAACTCAATAGATTCTGATGCCCCGTCATCGTCAGTTACATGGAAAATTATCGATTCCGAGGCCGAATTAGAGTCCGGCCATGAGTGAACCAGGATGTCTGACTGAACGTCGCAGTCATTCCCCGAGTCGCCATCCGAGTCATGATCGGTTGCTGGGTCGAGGTCGAAGCAGTAGACTAGGGACTCGGAGTCATTGCCGGTGTCGGAAACAACCGGTTTTATTGTGAACTCCTCGTCTTCCTCGAGATCGCCAAGAATGGTCGTCATCGGAGATATCTCCGGGATCACATTGACGACCTGAATTGGAACGATTAGCAGTTCTGTCGCCTCTCCGTCGTCGTCGAAGACCTGTAGAGTCGCTAGATGCATTCCCGACGTGTTGTATGCCACCCCAGAAAGTGTGCTCCTTTCGCCGGTACTTGTTGAGTTTATTTCGGGATAGTGCTCGGCATCCGGCTTCCATACATGAACCAGGCTTTCTAAGTCGTTTGACGAGTCATCTGCTTGACCCCAGAATGTGATGTTGTCGCCCTCGTAGACTGTGAATACTCCGCGGCTATCGGGGAAGAGTCTCTCCTCTCCTCGGTAGAGTTCGGCCACGGGGTTGGAGGGTGCGATGTTTGAGACTTGTACAGAATGTTCTGCGAAAGCGGTTGCACCGTCATCATCGGTTGCCAAGACCCCGACAGTAAGGTCACCCTCCACCATTGGGGTTACGGTGCATGATTGCCCCACCTGCCCCTCTAAGCACTCGGCGTCCCAGAGGATTTCCACTGGGGCGGAAGGATTCTGCGTGTCATTGTCGCTGCTCTCAGTGATGGTGAAGGTGACGGGTGTGGTCACCAAGACCTCGTCTTCATTCGAGCCGACAATAATCACAGGAGGTCGATTCAGTACGGTGATGGTGGAGTTCACAGTTGATTCATCGTTCTCCTCGTCGGTGACGAGGACTGAAACCGCAAAGACTCCATCATCTGACCAAGACCACTCCACAATACAATCATCATCGTTAATCTGTACGAAGGACCCATCCACCCTTTCGATGTTGAATTCGCACTCTATGCTTCCTCCGTCTGAGTCATAAGACGTGCTGGCATCTAAGGACGCTCCAGCATTAGTCAATACCTCATTCGGAATTGAGATATCGGCTGTGGGAAGGCTTCCGACATAGAGAACGAATGAGCCGAGGTTGTTTGATCTGTTACCGTCCTGGGTGATCTCTTCCATTGGGTCGACCTCGAAGAACAAGTAGACATTTCCAAATGTTTGCGATTCAGGAACAGTCCAGTTGACTAATACCCTGGCCTCCTGGAGGCTGTCGAGGGGGGGTACGGTGCTGGAAACCTCTGAACCGTCTGGAGCTCCTACGACTATTGTGGAATATGGGGATTGTATGAGCCCCCGATTGAGAACGGGCACAGAGAAGGTAAGAATGTCTCCCGATATGGCGGTGAATCCGATCGAAGAGACCAGATTAACCTGGCTCCCAGTGGATGGTCTGAGCCTCTGAACGGTTACTGCTGATGATCTAGCGACTAAGTCGATCTCATGGACTTCTGAATCTATCACCAGTGTCTTTGACCCCACAACCTTGCCCTCAACGTGTGTCCACGCAAGCAAGCCGTGGCTTCCTAGTTCTCCGGAGCCATGGGTGTCATCGGGTCTGTCACCGGTATTGAAAGACAAGTGGTATGACCCGTTTTCATCGGTTGTTACATTCTGTACCTCATGCTCGGACTCGTAGCGGAACTGGATGTTCTCGTTTGCTACTCCTTGTCCCTGCTCCGTGACATTAATCCATGCAGATATCTCAATGTCAGTTGGTGAAAGTGGATACTCTATATCGATTGTAATTTCCTTGCCCCTAATTACTGGTTGGTAGCTAACCAGCTCGTGAACTGCTATGAATCCGAAGGCCTGTTCGATTGAGCTCTTCACCTCCCCCCTAATGGAAGGGCAGTACCAGTTGTATCCGACCTCTTCCCCATCCGAGTCATATGAGGTCACGTTGAATGACTGGTAGCAACCTGGGTATGCGACTCCTGAGTTTCCTTGGCTAACAACGGACCAACTGGTCGAGTTTGTATCGCTACTGTCGTCAGGGATGTCTACGTAGTTGCTAGAACCGCTGTATTCCGTGTTCTGGTTGTATTCCATGCCCCAAGTCTCCCCTACTGAAATTGGGAAGTCATAGTTCTCCAGTGGTGGATTATATGTATTATCTACACTCAGTACCCCTATTTCTTGCCTTAGGTCATCCGAACAGGACCACCATAGGAAGTCTGGATCGAAGTATACGTCAACTGTAACATCCTGAGAGTAAGTGGCCAAGTCCGATGCCCGAATAATCTCGGTTGTCTCCATATCCACGTATAGGCAGCCACTGTTTCCATCTATCTCGATTGAGCCTGCTGACTCGTAAGCGCCTATTGACTCGACCTCATAGACTAGGGTCTCATTCCCCTCGATGTCTAAAAGATAGATGTCTGATACTGTCCGATCTAGAGTGCCCTCGAGGGTCTCAACATTCGTAGAGACCCCTGAGTCGGCCACGAAATCTGCCACATCTAGGTACCCGTCGTACATCCAGTTGTCGTTGACCCTCCAGTCTGGAATGTCGGCTGAACCAGTGCTTCTTACCTGAACTGAGGCTGCATCCGACTGTGTTTCTAGAGGGGAAATGTCTGCCATAGTCAGAGAGCAGGCCAACGGGGCTAGGGCCAAGGCTGCTACCATCAGCATGGCGCGGGAGGCTTTGCGCATGGCTTTCGCATGCCCCGTCTGCTCAATAACGTTGGTTCATCCACTAGAGCAGGTCTGCAAGCTCGTCTTTGATCTGCTCGACTGCTTCGAGGATCTCATCCTTGTGCCTGGCGCCGGTAATGACCATCTTCCCACTACCGAAAATCAGGCACACCACGCGCGGGTAATCGAGCCTGTAGATCAGTCCTGGGAATTGCTCTGGCTCGTATTCAACCTTATCGAAGGGAAGGTGGAATGTCAGATTGTTCAGATTCAGTTTCCTGGGAAGTGCGGCTAGGGGCTCTCCCTTCAGAATGCCTCTGATTCGTGGATCCTCGTTCTCAACCTCTTCATCAGTAGCGGCTCTAATTCCGCCTCCTTCCTCGTCAATGACCTTGGTGTTGATGTCGTCCATTCTGGCTACCTCCCCATAGTCCTCTGGATAGAAAAGAGAGTAGGTTGCGACCATGTTCTGGACTTCTATCTCAACGTCCTTGAGTTCCCACGTTTCAATGCCGGCATTTCTGAGGTCCCCGATCATCCTCTCGATACCGGTCTGGATATTGTCCTCGTTCTTACCCCCGGTGCAGACAGCCCTACCTGACCTGAACATCAGGATGGCTAGTTTTGGGTCAACTACCCTGTAGACAACACCTGGGAACTGTTCTGGTTCATATTCGCAATTCAACTGGATTGCTATGTCTGGGAGGTCCAGTTCCTCCGCTACCCTGGTAGAGGCTACTACATTCACTACGGTGAGTCTTTCTTCATCGCTGAGCATAGGTTGTCGACCGTCTGTCCCCTTATAAATGGTAATATGTCTGGGAGGTTTTATTCTGGGTTGCTTTTGTAGTTCCTATGGCTATACGAATCTGACTCCTTGTGCGCCCAATCTGGTCATCAAAGGCCTTCCACCAGCTACTTCTATCGCCTCTGAAACCCTGGTTGGATCGTGTGTGAGTGCCACCATGCACCCTCCCCCTCCAGCACCAGTCAGTTTTGCCCCTAGCGAGTGGGGCCTTGCTGCATTTACCATCTGGTCTAGCTTACTGCTACTCACTTTGAGTTTCCTTAGACTTTCGTGGCATGCATCCATGGCCATCCCGAGTCCGTCTAGGTTTCCAGCTGAAAGAGCCGCTAGACCAGCCCTAGTTATGTTTGCAATTGCTTCCATCTCCCCCATCTTCTCAGGAGTTTCGGAAATGAGTTTTGCAACCTTGGCTACCATTCTTCCGGTAGGAGAGCCGGTGCCCGAGTACCCTATCACCAGCCATGCGTCTACTATCCCTCGGGGTATTTCGACGGCATTTATCGACCATTTCCTAGATCCCTCTGGCGTTTCAAGACTTGTGTCGAAAACATGACTGGTCCCGGGAACTTCTGAGCCGGATACGACTACGCACCCCCCGAGAGCACTGGTTGCTGTATCTGTTGGGCTAGCTCTTCCCTTCTGGGCGGTTGCCTCTGCAGAATGAGCGATTTTAGCCAGCTTTACTGGATCTAATTCCTCTTTCGGATTAACATAGGCATGCATTGCGGCTCCGAAAGCATTCGATAGTGCTGCTGATGACCCCATTCCCGCTGCTGAAAATAGCGAGCTATCCACGTCGATGTCTAGAGGCGGGCCCGAATACTGGAAGATATTCTGAATTATGTGGGAGATGTGAGGGTGTCTCGAGGGCTCGAATGATGCACCCTCCAGTTTCCAACTATCGGATTCTTCGATAGATACCCTTACTCCCTGTTCTATTGCTACGGCTACGGCCGGATGGCCAAATACTACTGCATGCTCTCCAAATAGGATGCATTTCCCCGGAGCAAAGGCACTCGGCATGACTGGTGGCTGGCACATTAGGACATGAGTGTTGGCCTGATTAGCGGTTGTTTCAAGGTCTTGTTTGTGGGCGAGAGGTTCGGGTACACCCTGGTGAGTACCAATGATTCATCCTCTTTTGCAGACTTACGGGCCCTTGGATGGCTGGATGATTCTTCTGATTATGGCCTCGGTTTCCGGAGGATTCTTCGCTTACCAAGTTCAGAAGGCTACGCGCCTGGTTCTGATAGGTTCACCTGACTCAAGATTCGACTCTTGGGGGCCCAGGGTCAGAGAGTTCGTAGTAGGATGGCTTGGACAGAAGAAGGTCCTCAGGGACAGGGTAGCCGGCACAATGCATGTACTGATGTTCTGGGGGTTCTTGATGCTGGCATCCGATATGTTTGATCTGGCAACTGCGAATTACTTCTCTCGAGAGTTGCTTCCAGAATTTATCGTCGGACCTTGGAATGGGATGGTTGAGCTGGGTTACACAATGGCACTAATTGGGTGCGTCGCCGCATTAGTTAGGCGTGTTGCTTTCACTCCTGAGAAGCTCAAGGGGAAATCGCAACTAGAAGGAAATGTGATCTTATTGCTGATTTTCACCATTACAACTACTTCATTCATGATTGAGTCAAAAGAAGATCCTAGTCCTTTTTGGGAGCCCATTGGCCACCAGTTCAGCGAGATAGGCCTCTCGGATAGGACAGTTGTGGTTTCTTACTGGCTCCACATGCTGGCAATTTCGGTCTTTCTGTTTCTAATTCCTCTTTCGAAGCACATGCACTTGGTCATGGCCGTTCCAAACGTATTCTTCCACGACACCGGACCTGCTGCAAAGATGCGTCCTCTCGCGGTTGGAGAAGATGGGAAGGCAGTTCCGCTTGAGGAATTGGACATCGATTCCTTCGGGGTTAGTAGTTACACACAGTACACTTGGAGGCAACTGATTGACGGTTGGTCATGCACTTCTTGCGCGAGATGTCAAGATGTTTGTCCGGCGTATGCATCTGGCAAGGGTCTCAATCCAATGCAGGTGATACATGATGTTAGGGACTATGCGAATGAGCACGCACCACTTCTACTATCTGGTGAAAATCCAGAGGAGACGATGATGCAGAGGATTACGGAAGAAGCAGTATGGGCGTGCACGACATGCAACGCTTGTGTTGATGTCTGCCCCCTATACATCGAGCACGTGCCTAAGCTAACGGATCTGCGTAGAAATGCCATGATGGAGACGATGGAGTATCCTGACGTCCTCAATACTGCCATGGGCAACATAGAGTCAGCCTCGAACCCCTATGGGTATGGAGAGCACGAAAGAGCCGATTGGGCCTCTGATCTAGATGTGAAAATAGGCGAGCCAGCGGAATACATCTACTTCGTCGGGTGTGCAGCGAGCTTCGATGAGCGAAATCAGAAGGTTGCGAGGTCGACAATTTCCCTCTTGAAGGAGGCGGGTCTTGATGTCGGGATACTGGGAATGCAAGAAGGATGCTCCGGCGATCCTGCACGTAGAGCCGGGAACGAATATCTGTTTCAGATGCTCGCCGAGACAAACATGATGACTTTCCAAGAGTTGGGAGTAAAGCGAATAATCGCATCATGCCCACATTGCTTCCACACATTAGGGAAAGAGTATGCAGATTACGGCGGGGAAGATCTGGAAGTCTTCCACCATTCGGAAATACTAGCCAAATTGCAGGAGGAAGGGAGGTTGCCACAAGTAGAGAAGAACGGGCAGAGCATCACATTCCATGACCCTTGCTACCTTGGCCGTATTGGAGGAATCATAGACGAGCCTAGGAATGTAATAGGTGGCGTAGATGTTGAAACCGAGAAGAGTGGCCAAGATTCGTTCTGTTGTGGTGCAGGGGGTGCTCAGATGTGGATGGAAGAGGAGGCGGACAAGCGAGTAAACGAGATCCGAGCAAAAGAATTGTCCGAAACGGGTTGCGACACCGTGGCCGTCGGTTGCCCATTCTGCTCCATAATGGTGAAGGATGGTTTAGACGCGGTAGGAGCGGAAATGGATGTCAAGGACGTGGCAGAAATCCTCTGGGAGCAAATTGTTGCCAAGGACGTTGAAATTCAGGATAAGATTGCGAACACAAATTGAGCAGATATTCAGAGCGTGACAATGATTAGTCTCTTCTTCTAGGGTCGCCCATGACTGAAGAGTTCAGAATGCTCGGAATGACTGTCCCCCGTATTGCAATTCTAAATGGCGTAGTTCTCTGTGCATGGGGGTTGATTGCTTACTTCCTCCAAAGTTCTGACCCCCCATCGATTACTGCCCTTATTCCTGCATTCATGGGCATGCCCATGCTTCTCCTTGGTGTTCTTTCCCAGACTAACCCATCCAATCGGCACCACTACATGCACGCTTGCATGGTTCTGGCTCTTCTCATGGCATTGGGAGGAGCAAGGGTGGCAAATGGATTCGATGAGATGTCGTGGTTGGCAATTGTTTCGCACCTTCTCCTCCTACAAGTGGGAGTATCGTTCACAATTGTTGGAATCAGGTCATTCAGGCATGCTCGTATACAACGAGAATCCTCGGTGGTCGAATGAAACCCGTGATTGGCATTACTTGCTTCGTCAAGGAGGCCTCATATGGAAATTGGACAAGGGACGCTGCAATTCTCCCTTCTGCGTACATCTCAATGGTCAGGAAGGCAGGAGGAGTGCCCCTAATCATTCCTCCAGCTGGAGACATGACTGTTCTCCTGGATTCTGTTGACGGCCTGATCGTTGCTGGAGGGCCGGACATCTCCCCGGGTAGTTATGGAGAAGAGCCCGGACCCATGACAACAGAGTTCTACCCTGAGCAGGATTTCTCAGAAATGGGGCTAATCAAGGAGTCAATAGACAGGGACCTTCCACTACTGGGGATTTGCAGAGGGATGCAGATCCTAAGCGTAGCCCATGGTGGCAAGATGCATCAGCATCTAGACACAACGCCCGGTCATGAAGGGCACGGTGGATTCGGAGGGGAGTCTACTGAGCATGGTGTGGTTGTCGAGGAAGGAACCCACCTGTCAAACCTGATGGGGAATTCGTTTACCGTAAACTCACTACACCACCAAGGGGTTTCAGATGCGGGAAGTTTGGAGGTTTCTGCACGGGCAGAGCATGATGGCCTGATAGAAGGAGTGGAGAGGCGCGACAAGAGATTCTGCATCGGAGTCCAGTGGCACCCCGAACGGAAGGGACATGACTTACTGTTCTCTGGCCTTATCGAAGCAGCGAGGGGTTGATGTTCGAAGTGCTACGTCAATAGGTAGTGGCAGTGAGGGTTTTCGACACTCGTTCTCGAAAAAAGAGAGAATTGGTGACTATCGAAGAAGGCAAGGTCGGACTCTACGCATGTGGAATTACCCCCTACTCTCCAAGTCATATTGGGCATGCCAGACAGGCCATTTCCTTCGACATAATAGTGAGGTGGCTCAGAAAGAGTGGGTTCGAAGTTAGTTACATCACCAACTTCACGGATGTGGATGACAAGATTATTGCTGTAGCAAATGACGAAGGTGTTGATTTCCTTGAAGTAGCAAACAGGAATATTGACGATTATTTCGAGTCAATGGATTCACTTAACGTGATTAGAGCCGATGCGTACCCCCGAGTAACAGAGACGATTCCGGAAATAATTGAGATGATAGAGAAGCTGATAGAGAAGGGGCATGCATATCTCGCCGATGACGGGGTCTACTTCGAGATTGACACCTCGCCAGACAAGTACGGGCAGCTGACAGGTCAAACGTTGGAGATGGTGAGGTCAGGAGCCGGTGGGAGGGTCGATAAGACCGGTTCTGGTAAGAGAGACCACCGAGATTTCGCCCTATGGAAGATGGCTAAGCCTGATGAGCCGTTCTGGGAAAGCCCGTGGGGCGATGGTAGGCCTGGTTGGCACATTGAGTGCTCTGCAATGTCACTCAAGCACCTGGGTGAGAGGTTCGACATCCATGGAGGTGGCTCTGACTTAATTTTCCCTCATCACGAGGCTGAGATATTCCAGTCTGAATGCTGCCTAGGTCACGATCCAGTAGTTCAGTATTGGATCCACAATGGGATGATAAATATTGATGGCGAGAAGATGAGCAAGTCTCTCGGGAACTTCTGGACTATCTCTGATGCATTGGAACGTGTAGACCCTCTAGTCTTGAGGTATACTCTGATTAACGCTCCCTACCGGCAACCTGTGGACTTCAACCAAGTCATGATTGACGACTCAGAGAACCACCAAGGCAGGCTACTCAGTTGCTATGGAGAGGGATTGGCCAGACATGGTAGGGGAGATTGGGGCGGCTTCCCCGAACTGGTGGACGCGGCCAAGAGGCTCGAAGATGGGATGAATGATGACTTCAACACCAGAGTTGCACTGGTGGAAGTTCAAGCCGTGGCTAAATGGCTACGAGTTCAGCTCCAGTCAGGAGGTCCCGAAGAAGGAATATCTGGGGCTGTGGGTTGGATTTCTGAGTTCGCTGGAGATGTCCTCGGATTGTTGCCAACTGATGTCGAAGTCCTGGCAATGATGGAAAGCAATCAGGAAGTGAAAGAAGAAATTGCTCCAAGGGTCGAGAGTCTTCTTGCCGAAAGGGAGGATGCTAGGAATAGCAAGGATTGGGGCCGAGCTGACGAAATAAGGGACGAATTAGCAGGGATGGGGGTTGTCGTGGAAGATGGTCCAGAAGGGGCTTCTTGGAGGATTGAGTGAGCATCAATTCTGTGAAAGTGCGATATAATACCATCATCACGGGAGTTCGTGCCATCAACGAGGTCGGGTCGTTTAATCTCCTCCCTTACCGTCGTGTTGATGTTCGCCATACCCGGGTGTCTAGAGGAAGTTTACTCAGAGGAAGAAGGCATAGACTGGGATCGTGACTACTACCTGATCGACCCAAGTGGCCATGAAGATCCGCGTGAATTCGTTGTGGCAAACCCAGTCAAGAACCAAACATGGGGTAACGCGACTTGGACGGTCTTTGGTAACGAGCATGGAGGAAATTGCTGCGAGCACTACCTAGCGGCCACTAAAGAGGGTTGGATTCTGAATTTCGGAGGAGAGTACCCCACTTGGTCGGAGGACAGGGGGATCACCTGGCAAGAGTATCGGCCCTCAATATTCTCCCAGTTAGGATGCTTGGAGCCAAAGCCGACGGTCCCTGGGCAAGAGGGTCTGGGAGAGGGTAGCATAGTGCAAGCGACCAATGGCGATCTGATTTCCATGGGATGGTTCCCTTATCCCAGTACCAGTGGAGTGGATCAGTTCTATGCATTCTTCTATGATGCTGAGGATCAGGAGTGGAGCTGGTGCTTCAATAGGACTCCGGAGCCATTCTACGATCGATCTTGGCAGGTTGAGGTTGTCGGCCCCATAAATGGGGGTTTGTACGGCAATGGACCATGGGCGAGCTTGGTGATTTCGAATTTCTGGCACCAGGTTCAGAATATTGGTGGGCAGATCTCTACTGATGGCCTAAACTACGACTACTTCGGGTTCCCAGACAGGGATGAAAACCTGGATGTAATGGAGGTCAATCTCAATCCCGAGAATCTAGGCGAGGAGTGGGACTTCACGAAGCCGCATAAAGAGATGCGAGCGTTTCCCGTCCCATCTGGGGGACTCTATTTCCCAAGTTATTTCGTGGACGGCAGAGATGCATATCTGGACACCTCGCTAAACTGGTGGACTGGAGTAACTCTGAACGGATCCTCGCTACCATCGCAATACTGCGCGTTCGACTCCTCGACTGCTCTCCATTGTGTCACTGCAGGACAGACATCCCTGTTACACATGATGTCCTGGGATGGAGGGGAGACTTGGCAGAACAGAACTTACAACCTTTCAGAAAAGGCTACGGAAATCGAGGAGTGGGAGTTCCACTCCAGCGGTGTGCACGACCTTTTCGTACTAAATGTGAGATTTCAGAGCGCTGATGGTCCAGACGTCGACATAGCCTATCATGTGCGAGATTTCTCGCAAAGCCTGGAGCCAGACATGCTAACCTACCTAGGACAGGGCGATCTAGACTCCACATCTGGGGCGGGAAATGACATCAGATTCGACTTTGCCAGCATGGGAATCCTCCCTGACGGAGGTTCATTCATAGCGTACCACGATTCTACTGATCCAGACCCTCTTTTCGGGGTCGAGATGCTGTTGCCGCAATCATACCTAATGGGATGAAAGCAGGTTATTGAATCTCGAAATACACGGTGGTTCCATCGATCTCAAACACGTCGGCTTCACTGGATGGCTCTCCCTCGTTCAGGGATTTCTCTCCTGCCCTAGTCTCTGTCACTACGTGCTCCCAGTCGCCTTCTTCCAGATTCATTCCCTCGACCCATACTGACAGGTTGATTGAAGACTCCACTTGGAGGTCCATTTCCTTGCGCTTGGCTTGGATTCTGCGAGTAATATCTCTTGCCAGGCCCTTGGACAGAAGAATCGAGTCTGTATGCATATCAAGGACGATGGAAACATCCCCTTCTTCGAATGAAAGGGTCTTAGCGGCAAACCCTTCTTTCTCGGCTCTTCTAATCTCGATATCATCCATCGTAATCTCATAACCCCCTAGTGCTGCTATGCCTGCCTCTATCTCTAGCAGGAGTTCCTCCGGATTGGCCAAATCTAGCTGGGCTAGAACAGAGGGTAGGTCGGAGCGACACTTTGCCCCCAAAACCTTCCTATTCGGCTCCAGAACTATCTTCTGGAAGGAGTCTAGGTCGGCTTCGGTTTTCAGCACCTCGACATTGAGTTCCTCGGCTAGTATGTCGTTGAATCTGGAGATGTCGGGGCCTCCCACGATCCATCCTGTTTGGCATGGGAGCCGCTGCCTCCTGTTGGACTCTACACGGATCCTTCTACCAGCCTCAGCCAGTGATCTGACCAGTGACATCTCTTGCTCTATTCCGAAATCACGGTCAGGAAGGTTCCTTTCTACGAGATCCGAGCCAACAGGCCAATCTGCCAAATGGACTGATGAACCAGTAAGGCCCCGGTGAATCTCATCGGGAATGAATGGGGATATCGGTGCCATTAGCCTGCAAACTATCAGGAGAACTTCGTGCAAAGTATGCTGGCAGGCCCTCTTGTCATTACTGTCGGACTCTTCCCATAGTCTCCTTCGAGACCTCCTGACATACCAGTTTGAGAGATCGTTGACCACGAATTCCTCCAAACCCCTTCCCGCCTTGTGGAAATCCCAAGATACGAAGTTCTGATGGAAATCGTCTGCCATTTCTGTTGCCTTCGAAAGGATCCACCTATCCAAAGGGCTTCTGTCTGTGGTTCTAACCATCCCGGATTCGTCTTCCGGATCGAAGCCATCGAGCGCTGCGTAATCGGCATGGAAGCGATAGACGTTCCACAGGGTCAGGAACATCTTGGCATATGACTCGCGCACTCCATTGGGGTCGAAATTGGTAGGAGACCAGGGGGCGCTCTGAGTGGTCATGTACCACCTGATCGAGTCAGCTCCCTCCTTGCCAAAGTGATCCCAGGGGTCGACTACATTGCCTCGGGACTTGCTCATTTTCTTTCCGTCCTTGTCGAGAATGTGCCCGAGTGAAAGGCAGCGTCTGAAGCAAGGCTCGTCGAATACCGTTGTAGCGACTGCTAGAAGAGAGTAGAACCACCCCCTAGTCTGATCGACTGCCTCACAGATGTAGTCTACTGGGAATGCGCCGGAGAAAATCTCCTCGTTCTCGAAAGGATAGTGCCACTGCGCGAATGAAGCGCAACCCGAGTCGAACCAGCAATCCATGACATAGGGCTCTCTCACCATCTCGCCTGAGCAACCGTCCGATGGACAGTGCAGTCTGACTTCGTCAACATAGGGCCTGTGCAACTCGGGAGGGTTCTGGGAAGACGCTGTCTTCATAGAAGACATCTCCTCAATGCTTCCGACGCAGTGCTCGGTTCCGCAATCCGGGCATATCCAGACAGGAAGGGGAGTCCCCCAGTATCGCTCTCGGCTTATTGCCCAGTCTTTGATGTTGGAGAGCCATTCCCCCATTCTCTTGGTGCCTGTCCATTCCGGGGCCCACTCCACACTTGCGTTGTGAGAAATTATCTGGTCCCTGACAGCAGTCATCCTGACGAACCAACTGTCCATAGCGTAGTACAGCAGGGGGTGGTCGGTCCTCCAGCAGTGTGGATAGTCATGGGTGTAATCGTGCTCCCTGTAGAGTAGCCCCTGTGATTGTAAGAGGTTGATAATCTCGTCATCGCACTCCTTGACGTAGCGACCATCCAGAAGTTCGTGCACACCCTCAACGAATGCTCCGTCCATTCCGACTGTGTGCTGTGCCGGGAATCCGACCTCCATCCCTAGGCGGTAATCGTCCTCACCATACATCACTGCGGTATGCACTACCCCTGTTCCGTCAGTGGTTGTGACGAAATCGGCAGGGACTATTGTCCATGCCGTCTTGGATTCCCCTCTGTCAATTGCTCCTGGGAATAGGGGGGCGTATGACTTTCCTACTAATTCTGACCCGGGGAACTCGTCGACGATATCTGCATGATTGCGGAGAACGCTGCCAATCAGATCCTTTGCAAGGATTAGTTCCTCCCCGACCTCTGCGCCCCCTCTTCCCTCCCATGAATCGGACGGGGGTTCGGTAATCCTGACTCTGCAGTAAGTTACCTCAGGTCCGACAGCCAAGCCTACGTTTCCCGGCAGAGTCCATGGAGTTGTCGTCCATGCCAAGACTGAAGCTTCCTCGTCCATCAGCTTGAATTTCACAAAGACTGCTGGCTCGGAGACTTCCTTGTATCCCTGAGAGACCTCGTGGGTGGAGTAACTAGTCCCAGTTTGGGGGCAGTATGGAAGGACCTTGTGGCCCCTGAACAAAAGGCCTTTTTCGAACATCTGCTTCAGTGACCACCATGCCGATTCAATGTAGTCGTCTTGTAGCGTGACGTAAGGGTCCTCCATATCCACCCAGAAGCCCATCCTCTCAGTCATCTCCCTCCATGCCTCCTCGTAAGTCCAAACACTCTCCTTGCACTTCTGATTGAAAGCCTCCATGCCGAATTCCTCAATGGCTTCGTTCGACATCAAGTCTAGCTGCTTCTGGACCTCTATTTCGACAGGCAGTCCGTGGGTGTCCCAACCTCCCTTTCTCTCTACTACGTGCCCCTCCATCGACTTCCACCTGCATACCATGTCCTTGAACAGACGGGACAGGACGTGATGAATTCCCGGTCTGCCGTTTGCGGTTGGCGGCCCTTCCAAGAATGTGAATGGGGACTCAAGTTCCCTCCTGGATTCGATTGACTTGGAGAATGTGCCCTCGTCTTGCCAGATTTCCATCAAGGAATTCTCTAGGGCAACCGGATCAAGTTCGCCGGGGGAAACAGGGGCGCTCATCGGCCAAGCCACCTAGGAGTTCGTCTTGAACTTGAGGGGGGCTGAAGAGAACAGTTAGACTGTAAATTGCAAGACTTCAAATGCCCTATGCACCAGTTGGGAACGTGGCAGGGACGATTCGACTAGATGTCGGTGGAATGACTTGTGATGGATGTTCTAACAGAGTCAAAGAGGCGATAGAGGATCTACCTGGAGTAATCTCAGCAGTGGTTAGCCATAACGACGGTAGTGCCGAGATCAGTCATGATGATGCGAGTAGGGAGGATATCAGTAATGCAGTTCGGTCAGCGGGTTACACTGTCGATGGGCTTGGGGAGGAGTTCCATTGGAGGGATGGAGCCGTCTGGCGGCAGTCGGCAAACAACACAAAATGGTGCCTAATCGGATGTAGCATTGGTGACTTTGGCACCATAGCTGCTTTCCAATTTGTTTTCACTGAAAGTGGTTTTAGCACCATGATGATTATGGCTCTGGCCATGTTTAATGGGATTATGACTTCTATCGCTCTAGAGACCTTCATTCTGCTTAAGCAGCTTCCCCTCTACGAGGCTTTTCGCGTAGCAATTGGGATGTCGCTAATCTCGATGATTTCTATGGAGGCGGCGATGAATGCGGTTGATCTGGTATTAACTGGAGGTGCTAAGCTTACTTGGTGGGTGATTGCACCCATGCTAATTGCTGGTTTCCTGACTCCTTGGCCTTACAACTACTGGAGGTTGAAAAAGTACGGAGTTTCGTGTCATTGAGGTTTCGGAATGAATTGGGGTGATGTAGCGAACGACATCTCCAACTGGATTGGAGAGTATGCTAAGGAGAATGGGATTGGGACTTTAGTTGTAGGAGTTTCTGGGGGCATTGATTCTGCGGTAACTTCGACTCTATCCGCGATGACTGGCATTGATACGATTGTACTGAATATGCCCATCCACCAAGACGGGGGACAATATGATCTATCCGAACGCCACATAGAGTGGTTGAAAACGAACTGGGAGAACGTTGGAGGAGAGGTTTTCGACCTTTCTTCGACGTATGATCAGTTTTGTTCTGAAATGGGGCCCGAATTGTCCGAATTGTCACTAGCCAACTCAAGAGCAAGGTTGCGTATGACGGCGCTATATGCAATCGCTGGTTCCTACGATGGGATGGTTGTAGGAACAGGGAACAAGGTTGAGGACTTCGGAGTCGGCTTCTTTACGAAATATGGGGATGGGGGCGTGGACATTTCCCCAATAGCGGATCTGTACAAGTCTGAGGTTTTTGCAATCGGAAAGGAGTTGGGCATTATCGAGGAAATTCTAGAGGCGACCCCGACTGATGGATTATGGGATGATGGTAGAACTGATGAAGAGCAAATTGGCGCTTCATACGAAGAGTTGGAGTGGGCAATGAGGGAATTGGAGAATCCCTCTGATTCTGAAATGACTGATCGTGAGCAGGAAGTAATGGACCTGTATACAGAATTGCACGAGGCAAACTCGCACAAGATGGTCCCGATTCCAGTATTCAAGGTGAATTCTTCAGACAGGGGGAATTAGGTGGAAGAGGAAGAGCCTCCGAGGATATATGTGGGCAAGAGAAGGGCCCCGTATAGCGGGATGGTCTTAGACTCCATTTTCACCTATCTTAGACGAGCGATAGTTGCGATGGTAATAGTGGGGATAATTGTGATGATGATTCCACTCTTGCGGTGATTCATCTCCCTCTGCGACGGTCCTCGACCTTCTTCTTGTATGCGGCATCAGAGTCTGCATCTGTCCATCCCTCCAGGAAGAGTCCGCCGGTCTTGTGAACTCCACCTCGGACATTTCCCTTCCTAGGCTTCCTGAACAGGTCCTTCTTCTCGGAGTGCCTGCTGAATGCCTTCGGGAGGCCGTCGTCACCCCTCTCTTGCCCGGAAAGGGAGTAGGCTCGCCATTCGGCAGTTGGTCCGCCCTTCGTCTTCTTCGGGGCTGCATCTTCCTCTTTAGAAAGGAGGATTGCGGAGAGTAGTCCGAGAAACAGCAAAGGGAAGGAGCTGCAGAGTAGTGTCCTGCCAGTAGATACTCCATCAATTACCCATTGTATCATTCGAGAAAGGATTGACTTCTCGCGATTTTCCTCGAACTCATGTGAGAGTTTGACATAGATATTTGATTCGAAGGTGTAATTCCCCTCGACGCATCGTGGTGTAGATTCATTGGATGGGTCGTAGCATAGTTGTCCAACGTAGATCATATCTGGCACATCTTCCCTCTTAGTGGAGTTCTCGCATTGGGGGTAGTAGTGGCTGTCTTCTGTTTCGTTTAACAGAGATATCTGGACTATTGCGCAATCATCCCAGTATCCATCATCATCTTCGTCCAGGTATTGTCCGAAAGAGTATGCAGCCCAACCGTTGTTGGTAGTTGATTCGTTCTGTTCGAAGTGTAGAATGGCATTCTGTCCAGAAAATGTGAATTCAACCTCGGCCTCTTCTTGGGAGTCGAAGAGTGGGATTGTAGTGCCCGTAGCCATGAAAAGAGCCCCTACAAACAGCATCGTTCCCGAGATGGCGAATAGGGCATTCGAAAGAGGGTGCATGGCAATCTACAGTGGTCGCAGGGTAAAGCCACTCAAGTCAGTTGCGTAGCAAGAATGAATGCTAACAGCCAAATTCTAGCGATTCTACGCCTACGTTTTGGAGCATTTCGGGAGAACGAGACTCGGAATAGGAAGAGGAAGGAAAACAATCCAAAAAGAATCGTGACAGCGAGTGCGGTACCGCCCAATCCCCAACCCGTGGAACCACCGATGCTCTCGGATCCTGAGGAGCCTGTTCCAGCATTGAACATCAATAGTGAAATCAAACTGGTCAACTGGCCGACAAAAAGCATTGGAGAAGAGGAGTCAGCCTTTGGTTTGACCCAATTGTATGGTTGGCGCTTCGTTCTGGTTTTGGCCTCGGATTTCTTCTCCTGGTAGGAGGTATCGTCTCGGTTGGACCATCTGGACCTAGGAGAAGTTCCCACAACAACGCATACTTATTGGCATATATTGCGTTATTGATATTACAGAAGATACTCAAACTGTCCCCCTCAGGGTCAGTTGTGGGGTACCTCGAGATAATAGAGGCGGCCTCATTGGTGCTTTGCAGTTTAGCGACTTTCATGTGGATGGCAATCGGCGCACTATCTAGGACCACCGAGAGCGAGATATTGGCGCAGAGGGTGATAGCGACAATTTGTCTTGCCTCGGCGGTGCTGCTCTTCTCCTTACACTACTCAGGAGGGGAGATATGGGGGTCCGAGAAAATAGCTAGGCCATTTGGGGTCATTGCCGTAATGATGGCATTGGCGTCGGTCATGAACATCAAAGGCAAGGATGTCCAAGGAGAGGCCAATCCTCACAATATTATGAAGAGGATGAAGAAAGATTAGTTACTCTGAGTTTAGTTTGTCGTCTATGAAAGAGCGCATGTATGCAGGCAGTTCCCCGTTTACGAAAACTACGTCCTCAACTTGATCTAGTTTCATCAGAGAGTAGTAAATCTGCATTGCAGTCATCGGAGTGGCGCTGCAACCAGTGCAACCTCCCTCCAGTGAGATCATAATTACGCCATCAGTGGTATCTACGACGTTTACCACTCCGTCGTGGGCGTCTAAAACGGCCTGCACAGGGCCAACGGAATCCAGGATGAGTTGTTTGTCGACCATGTTGCTCACCCTCCTTGAGAGGCGGGGGTCTTTCAAAGAATTGCCTCTTCGGAGTTGCATGGACCGAGATATCCGAGTCATCCTGATTGACCTCTTGGTCGAGAGATCTGAGTTTGGCCATGGTGGAAATCAAGAGGTTATCCAGCCGATTGCGGAGGGAGGGTCGGTTGAGGTTCTGCTTGTTACCCCACAAATGCAGTCTGAAGAAGTGGGTTTACGGGCGCAGGAAGAAGGCTTAGTGAAAATTTCTGAGGGTGATGTTCCTAATTGGGACTACGAATACCCGTTCTGGGAGGAGTGCAGCATGGAGATGTTCGGAAATGACGTTATTTTCAGGAGAGTGGCGATGCCCCTGCATGGGGATGATGCGTTAACAGAAGGATGGATTCGATCAATTGAACCGGATGCAGTTGTCTGCAGTGGTTCCAGGAGGAACGTTACGATGTGGGAAGA
>CEOQ01021606.1_pt1 | contig 30204 bp, 24 predicted proteins | sample 361351 | NCBI WGS metagenome assembly CEOQ01 (sample SAMEA2619907, study PRJEB7988) | marine metagenome | biome: marine biome (ENVO:00000447); feature: deep chlorophyll maximum layer (ENVO:xxxxxxxx); material: "saline water (ENVO:00002010), including plankton (ENVO:xxxxxxxx)" | depth 60 m | reverse complement strand
CTGCTTGGCCTGCTTACGTTGTAGCCGGTCAAGTTTTCGTCGTTCGGCTCTAGTCATTTTTCGCCCATCCGGAGTGTGCGTCGGCACTTGAGCTAACCCTGTACCGCCTTGCTGCCCACCACCGTGATTTGAATTCACATTAGCCATCACTGAACGTTTACCGGCAGCCGCATTGGCTTTTTGGGTCGATAAATCGGCTTTTGTAGCATTCATTTGTGGCCTTTCGGAGCGGGTTGGTTCTTGATTCATTGCCACTCGTAATATAGTTCTAGCTACCGTCGATTTAATCATGGCATCTAGTGAGGTAAACATCTGAAATGCCTGGCGTTTGTAAGCAACAAGTGGATCGCGCTGACCCGCGGCTTCAAGTCCTATTCCTTGCCTCATATTATCCATAGATGTGAGATGCTCAACCCAATTTTCATCAATGGTGCGCAACATAATCGTCCGCTCTAGACGATGTAATAAATCCATCCCAAATTCTTCAGTACGTATGTCATAAATCTGATCTACTAGTTGAAGAAACACTTCTTCAACTTCATCAGGCCGCATATCGTATATATCGTCTTTATCCGGAAAACCATGCAGTGAGGGGAATACTGTCATCAATTCTCGATACAGACCATCAACGTCATAGTTTTCTGATCCACCGACAATTCGGTCGCCGACTATCGCACGTACTTCCTCGTCGAGATAACCACTGATTGTCGGTCGAAGGTCTTCCCCGTCAATGATCTTATCCCGAAGTTGATAAATCACATCCCTCTGGGTGTTCACCACATCATCGTAGTCAACCAAATATTTACGAATTTCAAAGTTCTGTGCTTCGACCTTAGTTTGTGCGGTTTCAACAGATTTTGAAACCATCTTGTTCTCGATCGGGACATCAGCTTCCCAGCGGAACAGGTTCATCGCTCCTTTTATCCGTTCGCCGCCAAATCGTCTAACGATGTCGTCTTCGGTAGAAAGATAGAACTGAGTTTCACCCGGATCTCCTTGACGCCCGCATCGACCACGCAATTGATTGTCAATGCGTCGCGATTCGTGCCGTTCGGTTCCGAGTACGAATAATCCACCTTTTTGGATAATCGCTTCATGGTCTATATCCCAGCCGGCTTCAGACGCAACTGTGACATCTGGATTGCCCCCAAGGATAATATCGGTCCCACGTCCAGCCATATTTGTCGCCACGGTGACCGACCCAGCTTTTCCGGCTTCGGCGACAACGCTCGCTTCTCGTTCATGCTGCTTAGCGTTAAGTACATTGTGAGGTATCTTCTTTTTTTTCAATAAGCCTGCAAGGAGTTCCGATTTATCGATACTGGTTGTTCCTACAAGAACGGGTCGACCATCACGGTGTAGTTCACTAATTCGTTGGGCGATCGCATCCCATTTAGCTTCTTCTGTCATGAAGATATAATCCCCATGATCAATTCGCTGAGTGTCGCGATTTGTTGGTATTTCAACTACTTCAAGTTTGTAAATCTTATCCAACTCTTCTGCTTCGGTTGTAGCAGTACCTGTCATACCAGCGAGTTTTTCATACATGCGGAAATAATTTTGAAGTGTGATAGTGGCGTATGTGTTTGACTCCCGTTGAACGTTTACTCCTTCCTTCGCCTCAAGAGCTTGATGGAGGCCATCAGAGAATCTTCTTCCAGTCATTAACCTCCCAGTAAACTCATCAACGATCACGACTTCATTACCCTGAACCACGTACTCACGATCCCGCAGATAAATGTGTTCTGCTCGAATAGCATTTTCCGTGAAATGCGACAACACATCGTTCTCAGGGCTGTAAAGGTTTTCTACTTTCAACTCACGCTCGATAGCCTCAATACCTTCTTCAGTAATTACTATGGTCTTACGCTTATCCTCGATTTCAAAGTGAACATCGGGACTGAGTCGCTTCGCTAATTGGGCAAATCGGCGATACTCATGGCTCTGTTCACGCGCAGGACCAGAAATTATGAGTGGCGTCCTAGCCTCATCAATGAGAATGTTATCGACTTCATCAACGATGGCATAATTCCGTCCGCGTTGAACTCGCCGCCCAGCCTCTTCCACCATGTTATCCCGTAAATAATCGAACCCAAATTCATTGTTTGTACCGTAGGTGATATCACAAGCATACGCATCCTGTTTGGTACTGAGTTGAAAGTTATCCTCTGGCAATCTTACTGGCGGCGAAGCATCACCATCATCAGGTGCTTGAGCATCGAGTGGAGCATCAGGATTGAATACCCAGGAAGAATTATTCTGAAGGCACCCGATAGTAAGTCCCAAAAAATGATGAACGGCTCCCATCCATCCAGCATCTCGTTTGGCCAAATAATCGTTGACTGTAATGACATGAGCGCCCTCACCAGCAATGGCATTCAGGTAGGTAGGCAAAGTGGCAACAAGGGTTTTACCTTCACCAGTCCGCATCTCAGCGATCTTGCCCTGATGCAACACAATCCCACCAATCAACTGCACATCAAAATGGCGCATACCAATGGTTCTTTTTGATGCTTCTCTGACCGCAGCAAATGCCTCAGGAAGTAGATCATCCAAGCTCTCACCTTCCGTATATCGAGAACGCAAGGTGGTTGTGACGGCCTTCAAGTCACCATCACTAAGTTTTTCAAACCTCGGCTCCAATTCGTTGATTAGATCAACGAGCGGATGAATGGCTTTCAGAGCTTTTTCGTTGGAATCACCAACAAGTTTGTTGAATAAATTTAACATCTTTAGCTTCTGACTCGCAGTATTTAGTGCCGGGTTATGCCCAGATGAAAATCCACCAGCTATTGGGTAAACAATTCTCCAACCGAACGACCTTCATGAATCCGTTTTATCGCTTCCCCAAGAAGTGGAGCAACAGATAACACTTTCATCTTGAAGTTTACTTTGTCAGCAGACAAAGGAACTGTATCGGTTATTACAACTTCCTTAATATGAGGCACCTGAGCGAGTCTAGTTGAAGTGTCTCCGGATAACACGCCATGAGTGGCGACGGCATAAATATCAGTGCTGCCCCGTTTGGTAATAGCATCGGCGGCAGCAATCATTGTTCCACCCGTACCAATCTCATCATCAAACAGGATAACCGAACGGCCATCAACATCCCCGATAACATTCAAGCTTTCAACCCGGTCGTCGTTACCCAGTCTCCTTTTCTCAACTATCGCCAGAGGAGCGTTAATCGAATCAGCAAAGTCACGCGCTTTCTTAGAAATTCCGATATCGGTCGCTACAACCACCGGATCATCCAAGTCCCTTTCAACAAAATATTCGACAAGTTTCGGCATAGCCGTGAGCTCATCAACCGGAACCTGGAAAAATCCTTGAACTTGACCAGCATGTAGGTCTACCATTACCACCCGCTCTGCACCGGCTGTTTCAAGTAAATCTGCGACTAGACGACCTGTAATCGGCACCCGAGGCTGATCTTTTTTATCCGTTCGGGCATAACTATAAAATGGAACTACAGCCGTTATTCGTCCAGCTGAGGCACGCTTAGCAGCATCAATCATTATCAACAGTTCCATGATGTGATCATTAACTGGTTCTATGGTCGACTGCAGTATAAAAACATCTTTCTGACGAACATTTTCCAATATCCGAACAAACGTGTTGTCATTACTGAACTTGAAAACCTCTACCTGGCCCACACTCTGATGCAGATAATTACAGATATCCTGCACCAATTGAGGGTGGGAGTTCCCCGCAAAAATAACTGGGTTTCCATTAGTACCAAGCATCATATCCCCTTGAACTTTGGTCGGCGTTTCTGCCTTAAGGCTTCCATACCTTCAACATGATCATTAGAGGATAACGTTATTGACTCGGCTACGGCAGCCATTTCAAGGGAAGTTTTGAGATCCATTGACAACCCACGGCGCATCATGGTCTTAGCCAGCCGCGTTGCGATTGGTGGACCAGAAGCAATACTTCGAGCCATGTCTTGAGCTTTACCAATTAGCTCGTCGCCAAGCACAACATCGTTCAAAAAACCTACACTCTCAGCCTCAGTCACATCCATAAAACGTCCTGTATACATCAATTCGGCAGCCTTTGCATGACCGAAAAGCCTAGGGTAGAACCAAGTCCCCCCGTAACCCGGAAATAAACCGACATGGATATAAGCGGCCATGAACCGGGCATTATTCGAAGCAATACGAATATCGCAAGCGCAGGCAAGATCAAATCCCGCGCCTACAGCATCCCCATTAATGGCTGCAATAACAGGTTTTTCCATTTCGTGAATACCCAAAATTACGTCTTGAGCAAGATGAAAGCCTCGTCTTAAACCCTCTGCCCCTGCAGGTCCAAGTTTATGTGGTCCATCACTTTTACCACCTGCCATCTCGTCGGTATCTGCTCCCGAACAGAAAGCACGACCGGCTGCGGTGATAATGAGGGCACGAATTGAATCGTCTGATGCTATCGACTTCAATGACTCAACAAGCGATTTAAGGAGCTCACTTCCGAGGGAGTTCAGGCGGTCAGGGCGATTAAGTGTAAGAGTAGCGTAACCCTGTTCACGATTAACATCTTTAATCAAACAGTGATTATTCGTCGCCTTAGCATAATCTGACATGAGAAAATTTTAGCACTCAAAAAGAATAACAAGCACTCGATAATCTGATCATCTAAGTATTTCCACAGCGCACCGATAGCCACCCTGTACTAAGGGATGTGAGCATGATGGGCTTGCATCCTCATTAGCCAAACAGGTTATTCGGACAAACCATCGTAAACATCCTTCTTGAAGCCGAAGATGATTTGAGAACCGTCTAAAAGAATTGGCCTTCTTATCAAACGTGGCTCTTTGAACATCAAATTTATTAACTCTTCATCGGATGCTTCCCCGCGAAGATTTCTATAGGGTTTCGAGCTGGGGCTTCGCCAAGCAAACATCTCATCTACGGAGCAAAGTTCGCTGATATCTTTAATCTCAGCATGAGACAGTTGATCTTTAAAAAAATCGCGAAACACATATTGAACGTCTAAATCATCAAGGGCCCGACGGGCCTTCTGGCATGTGCTTCAACGAGACCAACAGTAAAACTTCAAATCATCAGACAAGAAAAACCCCCGGCTATAACATCAGTATTTCCCAGACCAACCCATAATTATGAAATATGAGACAAGCCCACCCTAGCAGCTATGAGGCACATTGGGTAACCAAGAATTTAAAAATATAAGAAAATTTTTTAACATTTGGTCACATCGGTCGCCATTCAAACGTACCGTAAGAGATTTTCATTTAGGCACTCGCAGTTTTACTAATTTAAGTTTGTACAGTTTTGGGCTTTCTGGACTCTGGACGGCTGTCAGCTCAGTCATACTACCTTTCAAGATCCTCGAAGTATTGGAAATTGGCACAATCAACGTTTTTGGACAAGTTTTGGACAAAAATGGCGCTCTCGGCGTGATGTCATTAATCGGATTGCCAATAGGCGCGATGATTCAATTGATCTCCGGATCAATAAGTGACTACAGCAACAGGCTCGGGAAACGTTTGCCGTATTTGTTATTTGGTGGAATTGGGTTGGCTATATCCACCGTACTTCTTGGATTCGCTACAACTTTTGTCTCTCTTTTCCTTATGTATATGGCGATACAAATATTCGGAAACGCCGGACAGGGGCCTGCCAATGCCTTAATCGTTGATCACGTACCCCCGCGTCGAAGAGGTGAGGCATCCGGAGTTCTAAATTTGTGGAGACTTATGGGAGCAGGAATTGTCACAGTGATCGTCTTGCAATTTATGGCCAATTATCAATTGGGAGCTGCTCCACAATGGCTGTGGTATTCAATCACGTTCATTGTTGTGATTTTGATTGCAAGTACGTTGTGGACGACGTTGTCTCTACGACCAAGCGTAAAGTTCAAGGACACTAGACTAAGTCGAAATTTAGCACTCCAAAATACACCCTTAGATAACGATAAACCTAACCTGAGAATAAACCTGTCGAAAAGTTACCTCATTTTCTTAATCGCACTAGCGTTCTCCATAGCAGCACTATCATCTTTGCAAATTTATGCCCTCTTTTTCCTCCAGGATGTTGTCGGTCTGGCGAATCCAGCCGATGGAGCAGATTTACTAGTCATCGTCGTCATAGCAACAGCTGTGTTTACTGTTCTGCCGGCCGGTAAATTGGCCGATAAATTCGGAAGAGGAGCACTATTTTTCATCGCGGGACTGAGTGGTGTGGCTGGATCAACACTTCTACTATTTGTAAATTCAATCGCACCTGTACTTGGTATCGGGGCTCTTTTAGGATTCAGCGCTGGCTTGTTTTTAACACTAACTTGGGCCGTAGCTAACGACCTCGTAAGTCGAATGGCTGCAGGAAAAGAACTCGGTTACACAAGCATTGCAACGCTAGCTGGATCTGCCGCTGCAAGATTTGCAGGGATAGGGATCGACGAACTCAATAACCTGTCGGAAAATCTCGGATACAAGGCGATGTTAATAGCTGTGGCGATGGCGTTCATTATTGCAACGGTGCTACTTGCCGGGTTAGTCAAAAATTTACAGCACAATGACACCTGATGCGACGAAGGTTATCGATACATCAAATGAATTGTTGAATAAATAAACTCAACTAACTAGCTATACTTAGAAAACAGTGACCCTCCAATCAGTAAAAAATAAATATCACCCAAAAATCAAGAGACAAATTGGATCCATTAAATGACAGTAGATGTTTATATAGCCAGCCCCCGCGGTTTTTGTGCCGGAGTCGACCTAGCTGTAGACATTGTTGATCTAGCTATCCAGCGATATGGGAAGCCCGTCTACGTCAAACATCAAATCGTTCACAATCCCAAAGTGGTAGCAAATGTGGAATCCAAAGGTGCCATTACAGTCGAACATGTCTCTGAAGTTCCCGAAGGAGCAGTAGTAGTCTTCTCGGCACATGGGTCTCCACCCTCAGATTATGAAACAGCTGCTAATCGAAATCTCACAGTCTTGGACGCCACTTGTCCACTGGTCACAAGGGTTCATAACGAAGCTAAGAAGTACACGAGAGAAGGCAAGAAAATAGTCCTAGTGGGTCACGGTGGTCATCAGGAAGTGATCGGAACCACAGGTCAAGCCCAAATGGAATTGGTTGACGAAAGACAAGAATGGCAACTACCGAACTGGAGCAAGGAAACTGAAGTAGCCGTACTAACGCAGACCACACTTTCTGTCGACGATACTGCTGTTGCTATTGACAAAATACGACAAAAACACCCAAATGCAATTGTTCGAAATGACATTTGTTACGCTACCACAAACCGTCAATCAGCAGCCACGGAACTTGCAGATCAGACCGAAGTAGTTCTTGTGATAGGCGCTCAAAACAGCTCTAATTGCAACCGCTTGAAGGATGTCGCCATAAATAAAGGAGTACCGGCATATTTAATAAATGGTCCGGAGGAATTGGACCCTTCTTGGATCGAAGGGGTAAAAAAAATCGGCATTACCTCAGGAGCTTCCACACCTGAAACCCAAGTCCAAGCAGTGATCGAATCAATCACACCTGACAACATATTCCGAGTGGGGCCCGGTGAAGAAAAAACCATATTCGCGATACCCAGAAATTTGCGAGAAATGGTAGGACAGGGCTCACGACGTAATCCAGAAATCAAAGAAGATATTGCTACTGATGAAAATAACTAGTATCGAATGTTTAGTTCTCGACGAAGAATATCCTTATGTAATCATTCAAACCGATGAAGGTATCACTGGCTTTGGAGAGTGTTTTCGTCGCGCTCCATACATCTCAAAAACCACCATCGAAACTATTTTCGCACCACTGGTAATAGGTAAATCTCCGTTCAATTCAGAAAATATATGGGACGGCATGCTCAGAGCCGGCGGAGTAGCTGGCCCCCATGGAGCCCTCCTGACCGCAGCGGCTGGAGTCGATCTAGCTTTATGGGACCTCAAAGGCAAAGCTCTTGACACACCTGTATACAACCTGATCGGAGGGAAAAGTCGAGACAAGATCAAGGTTTATGCCAGTTCGCTTGTACGTGACCTCACTCCAACAGAAGAAGCCAATCGTGTGGCACGTTTTCGTGATGAAGGATATACCGCATACAAAATGCATTCAGCTGTACCAGGAAGAATTGACGACCCCCGAGATTTAACCGTTGAAACGGTGAAAGCAATCCGATCAGAAGTCGGATATGACATGGACGTCCTCGTAGACGTAAATAGTGCGTACTCGGTCCACCATGCCATAGAAATTGGGCGGCAACTGCAGGATCTTGGAGTTTTCCATTTCGAGGAACCCGTTCATACGAGAAACTACGAAGGTTTAGCTACGGTCGCCGATGCCCTAGATATGCCTGTCGCTTCAGGAGAAAATTCATTTACACGTTGGGAGCATCTAAGGCTTATACGAGAAGGGCGACCAGATATTGTCCAGCCTGACGTCGTGAAAGTCGGAGGTATCACCGAATTCCTCCGTATTGAAGCAGTGTTAAGTGCACACGGGGCAACAATGACTATCCATAACACTCAACCATACGGCTCTACTGCTGCACACGCCCACCTATTGGCTCCGAGTAATAACTTTCCATATGCACAGGAGTACAACATAGAAACAGTCGGGATTCGAGATAATGACTCAATTCTGGACACGCCATACGAGGTGGAAGACGGATTTATAAGAATTCCTGATGGACCAGGACTAGGCCTAGACTACAACTTAGAAAAAATGCGTAGCCGAAGCAGTGATACACCATCGGTTTTGCGATCTGCCTGGGGACATATGCAGTAAATATATAAAATACCCTAATTCCGCTCGTCGATCGAAAAACCTGTAATCAATTCAGGCCACCTAAATAGCGATAGCGCTATTGCAAGCAAACCAACTACAGCGTACCCCGTGATAGTCACTGCTACACCATACTGTTCGATTAGCCAACCACCGATCACCATTCCCATGGGTAGAGCGTAAACAGCGAGCATCCTCACTCCCATCACTCGACCTCTCATCTCAAACTTAGCAAAAGTCAAAAGCACGACAGACATCGTAATCATGCAAAAACTAACTGAAACGCCCATCAGGGCTAGTGCTGGCAAGCCCCACGTATTCGACTGAGTTTGTGCGAAAAAAATTAACAGTACGTGCCAGACGATCATAGCCAGCATCATAAAACGTTCAGGATGAGAAAACTTTCCTACTGCAGCCATCAACAATGACCCAAATAACGCTCCAGCCGCAAATGTCGCAACCATCACGGCGAGCCCATTTTCATCATGGCCGTACACATCCCTAGCCACTACTGGCAAAAGACCGTTAGTGAATGGAAACGCTGTGGCATTAACTAAAAAAGCCAGGAACATAATTGGCTGAAGAGCCGACGAATTCATAATGTATTTCATGCCATGTTTCATGTCAGTTAATGGATTCATGCGTTTATTTATCTGCAAAGTTGATGGAACTGATCTGATCCCTAAACCAAAAAAAACGCTGAACGCGTAAAACAAACTTACAGCAGTGAGGGCCCATCCAAGTCCTAAACGCGACAATAAAGTTGCACCTAAAAGAGCTCCTACAATTCGTGCGGAGTCCTGCGTGGTTCGAGCAAAACCAGATGCGTTCATCAACAAGCGCCGCGGCACCGTGTCCGCAATTAAAGATTGTCGCAGTACATTATCCGCGGGCCTTAATAACCCACTGAAACCTGCAACAATAAATACGTGCCAGGGTTCAATCAATCCAGTAATACCAAGAACCAGTAATACCGCCGACGATAAACCTGTGCCAATACGAAGCGAAATCAACATGCGTTTTCTATTCATTCGATCGGCGATTACACCGATTAAAGGCGCGGTAATGGTTCCTGAAAACCGCAGGGCACCCAGTAAACCGACCAAGAACGGCGAATCCGTAGCTACCAAGATGTACCATCCCAGGATCAGAGTTTCCATTTCTGACCCCCATGTATTCATAGCGTCAGCAGACCACTGGAATCTGAAGCTTCGGATACCAAATGCAGATAAAACGGATCTAAAACCAGATGCATTATTATCTGGAGAGTTACCGCTGGACTTGCCAGATCTGTCAGCTACCATCGATTTGTGATTATTTCTCCGAAAAAGATGACGGTCGCAACATTTATATTCATAGCACTATCTGCGCTCACCGTTTTAGCAGCTTGCCAATCAGTCGAAGATAGATACCCTTACCCACAGTTCCTAACTTCTAGAGATTGCCAAGGTTTACCACATGGCGTTTTACCAATAACCGACCTGTTTATTTCAAAATCCAACGGCGAGGGAGATATTACTTTACAGGTTGAAGTAGCAGATGAGCCTTCCGAAAGAAAACAAGGCCTTATGTGCCGAGAATCAATCCCACCAGGGACCGGGATGCTCTTCACATATGACTCCGACAATTCAAGTGGCTTCTGGATGTACAACACATACACTGCAATCGATATTCTCTTCATCGACTCTTACGGTCAGGTAGCCGATATGATCAAGATGTCACCTTGCCCAAGACAAACGTTATATCCCTTGGAGGGAGATGAAGAGTGGAAAATAAGGTGCATGTCAGAAGCCCAAGCATATGTTCCCGCAAAATCTTGGCGTTCCACGTTAGAACTCCCGGCTGGCTGGCTTTCTGAAAAATATCTGCATGATCCAGTGAAATCAATATCCAAAATCGATTGGACAACTCCAACCAAATAGTTACAGATAATCAAGTACGTACAGAGCACACAAAAATTGTCACCAAGAAAACATAAAGTGGTTCTAGTTGTTACAGACGGTCTCGGCTTCAATAGGTCTCGTGCAAGGAAAATCGTCGCCAAAACCTGGGCACAACTTCATGCCAATGATCGACAACGGTTAGAAAATGCGGCATTAAGGATCAACCGTAATTCCAATTGGGGAAGCACTCTCCTATATCCAGTCAGCGTCGAAAGTCTAGCTCCCAACACATCGACCTCTGAAGCTTGTAAATGGATCAGTGATATACAACGCGCTAAGAAGTTATTAAGTAAAGACTTAGTCGAGCGCATCCATACCCTAGTCGAATCTATAGCAGACTCAGAAAGATACGTGCCCTGGGCATCCGGAACTCGCAACCTAAGCAAGCTCCGCAACAAAAACCTATCTTTACCGACCAGTGCATCAGGAGTATGGGTTGGTTTTGAAAACCTTGAGCCCACAATACAAGGCAATTCTGAAACGGGGCATCAACAGATTGGCAATAATAGCCTGGCTCCACAACTACCACTCGAGATAACCAAATCCATAAATTCAGGATCCTTTTTTGAGAACCAGGCGCTTAATAACGTGATTGCACAGGCAAAAAACCGAGCTGCGAAAATTAACTTCTGTTTCCTACTGTCGGGCGTAGGCGGTGACGATGGACGGGTACATAGTGCATGGAATCACCTCGAGGCATTTTTAAAACTTGTGTTCGAAATATACGAGTTGCCAGCAAGTCAAGTTCAAATGCAAGCCATCTTGGATGGACGAGATTCAGATATACATAGTTCAATCAACAAGAAATTTAACTCAGGAGATTTCCTGGGACGCCTTGAAAATCTATTAGATGAATACGATGCACGTGAATCGTTAGCGTGGGTTATCGGACGATCGACAGCAATGGATCGGGATTACAGGGAATCTGCTGCGAAAACAGACTTCGATCTCCTCTCAGGCAAAGCTGCACATACTGTCTCGAGCTTAAATGAAATACGAAAAATAATTGCTGAATCACACGCTAATGGAAAAACAGACCAAGATATACCGTCAATCTCCCTGACGCGAAGTGATGGCACAAAGCCAGTTTTATCCAAAGGAGACGCATTTATCAATCTCAATTTCAGGTCAGACCGCCAACGTTCTAAAATCGGTTTTCTAGCTGGCGCACGTTCTCTTCTCACATCCGAGGGGGAAGCACGCGGCAGGCCTTGGAATGGATCATGGATCGATCACAATCTCAATCTGGACATATGCACAATCGCTGAATACCACCCTGATTTCAAAAAAAAATACAAAGTATCAGTGGCATTCCCTACCAAACCACATCCCGATAATTTCCTAGCTCAGTGGAAGGATACCGTCGGATCAGATGAATACACACTAATTGCTGAAAGCGTTAAATCGTCTCACATGGGTTATTTTTTTCGAGGACGACGAGAGGAACCGACATTTAACACCAAAGAGATTCGTCTAATCACTGCATCCCATGGGCAGGAGGATGGGGTGCAATCCGACACTGACTTCTATTTACACCCAGCCATGCGAACAAAAGAGATAACGGCACACGTGTTAAAAACTATTGAGTCCGGTACCTCCCGCCTTATCTGTTGCAACATTGCAGCTCCAGACATGGTCGGCCACTTACTCCCCAGTCGATACGAAGAGGCCAAAATTGCGTATCGTGCAGCCGCAGATGCTTTAGTGGAAATCGCTGCAGTATCCGAAAAATTCGGGCTGCACATGTTAATCACTTCGGATCACGGTAATATCGAAGATGACACTTCAGCACATTCGGCAAACGACGTACTAACAACAGTGATCCGGACAGGCGAAAACAAATTTAAAGCCGCAATTCCAATATTCCAGGCAAGACTTTTTGATATAGGACCCACATTATTCGAGCTAATGGGCGTAGAGCAAAATAATCGAAAATTTCCTGTAGAAAATAAAGAGTATGTTGGAAGGCCACTGATTAAATTTGAATAGTTACCTGTTCATACCTATCCGAATGGTGAACCTAGATCCCTAGTGTCCAAATCTCGTACCTGACCCACCAATGAGAAGCAAACCGTATTTCACCTTCATGTTCCTAGACTCCTACCACGCGACTTCTCCACCATCAATTACAAGCTCTATACCAGTAACCCACGATGATTCATCAGAAGCTAGGTAAAGAATCCCGTAAGCGATATCCATCGGCAACCCAAGACGACCCAAAGGAGTCATATTCAAACGAGCTTCTCTAATTTCTTGCTGTGAATGGATGTCAAGGGTCATAGGTGTATCAGTAAACCCTGGATGCACCGAGTTCACTCGGATATTGTCCTTTGCATACTGAACAGCTGCAGCCTTACTGAATGTACGAGCCGCTCCCTTGGATGCGTGATAGGCAGCTCCAGCCGGAGATCCCACGATGCCAAAAATTGATGAGACATTTACAACTGACCCGCCACCATTTTTACGCATCTCTGGAATGGCGGCCTTAGTACCTAGCATTACAGCAGTGGAATTGACGGAAAACACAGTATCCCAGTTTTCGACAACTGTATCCTCAACGGTCGCCCTGCCTTTAGCACCCGACATACCAGCATTGTTAACTACAACATCAAGGCGCCCCCATGTATCCATGATCTCGGAGCAAGTTGCAATCCACTGACTCTCAGAAGTCACATCGACTTTTCGGTACAGCGCAACGTCACCAGACTGGTTGAGTTCGGACTCAAGGGCAACACCCTTATCATCATCAATATCTGCTATCACGACCTTTGCGCCTTCCATGACAAACAACCGAGATGTGGCTTCTCCGATTCCTGAAGCCCCACCTGTAACAATAGCGGTCTTACCCTCAAGTCTCTTGCCTGTTGGCATAGTCAAATCCTTTTGTTAAATCTCAAATCACCTACAACAATTACTCGTCAATAACATTATGTTTTAACGCATCTGAACAGATTTCCAATCCTAAACCAGGTCTGTCAGCAAAAGGTCCCCTAGCCCGCCATCATAGGGTGGAACCTCTGTCCAGCAGACACTATTACTCTTTTGTTCGGCTTCTAGAACTTCTACAACTGGAGTAGCGAGTTCGGTCATTTCAACCCATCTAAACCTTCAAGCAGGACCCAGATGGACAGATTACCTCTCAAGAGCCACATTTGGTACAGACATACAACATTATTTACACCCCCGCAGTATGCAATTAGCAATACACTAGTTGCGGCTTGAAAGTAATTTTTTCCTAGAGATCCCGCAACCTTACGTGAAACAACATACCGACTGATGACGCCTGAAGAATCTGCAAACCCAAAGTCAGGAACCAAAAAAGTATTTTATGGGTGGTGGGTGTCACTTGCCGGAGCTGCAAATATGTTTGTCAGTTCCGGACCAACATTCCAAGCTGCGAGCACCCTTTTCCGAGCAATAGAAGATGAATTCGGGTGGTCACGAGCGATTGTGACAGGGGTTGCGTCTTTTGGCAGATTCGGAGGTGCATTGCTCGGACCCATCGAGGGCTGGATGACCGATAAGTTCGGAACCGGAAAGATGGTTCTTATCGGATTCACTCTCGGCGGTTTCGGGTTGATCTTTTATTCTCAACTACAAGGGCCGATTCAATATTACGTAACATACTTCGTGATCTCGTTAGGATTTTCTTTAGGTGGGTTTGTGCCATCAATGGCAGCGGTAAATGCATGGATGCCACATCGCAGAGCAACGGCCATGTCCATCGTGATAGGCGGCTCAAGCCTCAGCGCCTTATTATTGCCGGCTATAGTTTGGGGAATCACCGCCCACGGATGGCGCGAGACTACATTGGTGATGGGGATTATTTCATTAGCATCCGGCCCACCTCTAGCTTACATCTCTGGCAAGAGAGCACCAGCATACGAACAGATAGACGTTCATATATCCGACTCAGACAATGGTAGTGACCAAGAAAAAACAAACACCATAGCCCAGCACGATTTCACAGCAAAAGAAGCCCTGCGTACTCGTGGATTCTGGGCTTTGGCTATTACTCATATGCTGACAAATTTGTCAGTTGGAACGATTTCCGCACACTTATATTTTCAATTGACAGACAGGAATAGCGTCAACCTATCCGATGCGGTAGCGGCTACAGTAATACCGATCATGGGACTTACCCAATTCACTTTTCAAATAATCGGCGGATATACCGGGGACAGAATAAATAAGCGCATCCTGCTCCCGCCTCTTTTAATAACCCAGGCAACATCTTTAATCGTACTGGCAAATGCAACAAATTATTTCGGAGCATTGATATTTGCCGTGTTGTGGGGGCTTGGCTTCGGCGCAAGGACCCCGATGCTCCATGCACTTCGAGGCGAATTCTTTGGGCGGAAACATTTCGGTGTCATCCTGGGAATGTCAGCGTTCCCGATGGCGGTAGGAATGATGGTCACACCAGTAATCGTTGGGTGGATTTTCGATCACACCGGAACATACGAAACTTCTCTTTATGCATTAGCCTTAGCTTGCGTCATCGCTACATGCACAATTCTACTGGCCACAAAACCTGTCAAGCCCAAACAGTTATAACAAGCCACGATGAACAACAATATTTAGCCCAATAACTGATACGCAAAAAAATCTTCAAGTGCGCTTGACTTCCAATTCGTGTCAGCACACGTAGAATTAACATGGTTGAGTAAGCCCCACCTCAAAAGCAGGCGCCAGCACTTATACACAAAGAGTTTCAATGCGAAAAATTGATGACATCGCAATCGAAATGGGTCTCGACCCAGACAAACTCGAACCTTATGGACGCGATAAGGCGAAAGTTCCGCTTGACGCATTCCCTAACGTAAATGATAAGGCAAAATTAATTGTAATCACCGCAATCACACCAACCCCTGCAGGTGAAGGAAAATCCACTACCGCAGTCGGCCTTGTACAAGGCCTTGCTAAAATCGGCAAAAAACCAGTTTTGACAATCCGACAGCCATCTCTTGGTCCAGTATTCGGACACAAAGGCGGAGGGACTGGTGGAGGCGAATCAACAGTTGAGCCAGCTGTAGATGTCAATCTCCATTTTACCGGTGACTTCCACGCCATCGAATCAGCACACAACCTTCTTGCTGCGATGGTTGACAATGCTGTTTTTAGAAATTCTATAGAAGGATTCGATGCATCCGGGGCTACATGGAGACGGGTCACCGATGCAGAAGATCGAGCATTGCGCACAATCATGACTGGCGGAGGCGGAAGGCTCAACGGTCCCGTACGTGAAACCGGATTCGATATCAACGCTGCGTCGGAAATAATGGCGATCTGCTCTCTCGCAGAATCATATAGCGATCTCAGAGATCGTATTGGAGATATCGTCGTAGGATGGAAAAGAGATCGTAAGACACCAGTCACAGCCCGCGAAATCAATGCTGTAGGATCAATCATGGCTTTGTTGCGAGATGCAATAAAGCCAAACCTTGTCCAAACCTCAGAGGGTCAGCCAGCTATTGTTCACATGGGCCCTTTCGGTAATATAGCCCACGGCTGCTCATCCATCCTTGCGGATAACCTCGCTATAAATTGCGGTGATTACGTAGTAACAGAAGCAGGTTTCGGAGCAGATCTCGGGTTTGAAAAATTCATGGATATCAAGGTACGACAAGGAGGTCCAAAACCTTCACTCGCAGTCATCGTTGCGACGATACGCGGCCTCAAATGGCACGGAGGCGTAACAATCAGTGACATGGAATCCCCAAATCCCGAAGCCGTACGCAAAGGATCAGAAAATCTGAAGAATGCTTTACGTATTGTGAATATGTATGGCTTGCAGGCGGTGGTCGCAATCAACAGGTTTCCTACTGATTCCAAAGACGAAATATCCATCGTGAAAGAAGTAGCGAAAAGTGCCGGGGCTTTTAGCGTTCAAGAAGCTCATGGATTCATGTCAGGTGGTGATGGAATGACCGAACTCGCTACTGCAGTTGTCGAAGCCGCCAATCAACCCTCCGAAGTTAAATTACTCTACGAAGACAAAGATTCTTTTTTCGACAAAGTGGAATATTTGGCCAAATCTCTTTACCTTTCAAGAGAAGTAACCTGGGGGCCAATGACGAAAACTACGGCACGGCGATTCGCCGACAATGGTTGGGACTTCCCTGTTTGCATGGCGAAGACGCACCTTTCCATATCCGCCGACCCAAAGTTAAAAGGAGCTCCAACCGGGCATACACTACCAATCAGGGAACTACGTATTCTTGCTGGAGCTCGTCAAATCGTGGCTCTAGCTGGAGACATCATCACCTTGCCAGGGCTCCCATCTCAACCCAATGCTTGGGATATTGACCTTGATCATAACAACGAAATAACTGGAATACTAAGCACCTAAGTAACTCTCCAGTAGCCAATAAATTCTGATAATCGAGACACAACATGACATCTGAATCCCAGCCTGCATTTACCTGTAAAGTATGCGCAAACATCCTAGAACCACGATTCTTACCATCAGCACCGCCAAGTTGTCCAAGTTGCGGAGCAAACATGGCACCCAATCAGGCTGCCATTGACGCTCAATTGACGGTGTTTTGCCCATCCTGCCACGCGAAAAACAGCGCATATGAACACGATAATTGCTCCAGTTGCGGAGCAGCATGGGGTAATTGGTCTGGCAGTGAAGCAGTCGAGCAGTCACCCGAGTCAGCTATACAAAACGATCGCGTACTATACAAATCCTCACGTGGGCCTGAAGGCGGAACTACCCCACGTTGGTGAGCTGACTCCTAAGGCATTCAATCCTTTTTATTTAAACCAGACCAAAATTCATTGGTGCGACGATTTGTAATGCAATGCAAGAAGGTCTTCCCCAAAATCATGGGTGAAATCACGCAACACCGAATGAATATGGTTGGCACCGTTTTGTGTATTGTCATATTCAATGAGGAATCGAGGATGTCGAATGGCGTAATAATGACCTTGCCCAGCCTCTGACGGACCCGCCCACGCGAAGGTTGTGCTATCAAACCCTGAAGCTTCAAGCTCCTTCCAATAATTTAATGCGAGATCGTCAGCAGAACGAGTAACGTAGTGCCTTACAATCTGGACAAGCTGTGTACGTTGTGAATCACTCAAAAAATCGAACCCAATCCCCGATGGGACGATATTCGGATCTACAGATCTGATATTGGTACTCAATATATCTGCTGGAGCAACGGGATCGACAACCGCCAACTTAGCCTGATCTCCATCAAGAGACATAAGTAAGGATCTAGCCCAATCTTCCTCCTCCGGAAGGGTGCGTTCTCCTTTACGCTCACCATGCTTAATAACAGCGGGGTTTGCACCGAAGAAAAGTGGAAGTATTGATACCTGTTCACCGTTTACGATAGTTGCAGAAAGAGCTATATGATGCCCTCCCACTCTGAACCCCCAGGGTTCCTCAATGCTACCTGGAACGCCAAAAACACTGAACCAGTAACGTTCCGGAGAACGTTCCCACTGCGAAACGTTCTTACTAATGCCCTCCCATTCACCAAGAATTGTCTCTAGCTCAATAATTCGATGTGCAGTAGCCGAACCTCGCTCGCTATAACCCGTTTCCATCAATACAAAAGCAGCGTCGCGTTGTTCATTGGACATTTCGCTTACGAGCAATCCATTTCGATCAATAGGCGTGTAAGCCCACTCATAACGCTCAAGCCCAGCAAATTCGAACGATGCGGTTCGGCGTTGCGCATCATCCAAGGAATCAAGGAATGCCTTTGCAGCTATGGTCATTCGTTTTACTGCATCAGAGGCTGAAGATGAAATCGCTCTCGTGGGCATCACTACTCCTCACTTTTATAAATTCTCCAAGAACAGATTCAAAATATTAATTGAGGATATTTTGTTATTGCCATCTTAATCCAAAGACACAACTAAATGAACAACATATTGATAATATTACCCACCCCACACACCGAACAAATTCTCACAGGTTCCGCCTAATATCTGATCGCTTAAACCTGGTCCGATTGCAGGCTCAATACGATCAGCGATTTCCCACCCTTTGTCATAACCCGCCTGTTCAACTATGAAAGGAAAGTCTGTGCCCCACATCAATCTCCCAGGTGAATATGCGTCGATCAATTGATGAACCCATCCGAACATGTCTGCGTAGGGGAAATCTTGATTTGAGGCGCGCGGAAATTCCGAGAGTTTTACGTTCAAATTCGGATGGCGGGCCATCGAAATCAGGCGCTCAAATTCAGGTACCGGAGAACTATTTCTAGAAGGCACACAGTGCCCAAAATGATCGACTATAGCTGGTGTGTCTGGAAACTCATCTGCAAGTGCCTCAATCTCGTCATAGTTATGAGGGCTGACCAAAAAACCAACCGGTATACCAAGTTCGCCCGCACGCGCGTAAAGAGCTCTTCCGACGTCCCCATACATAGTCTCACCCTCTCTCCAAAGAGCAGGGTTAAAACGAACGCCTTTATAACCTTGTTCTACTAATTCAACTAACATTTCGACTGGGTCATCTGCTTGAGGATCCACCAGACACATTCCAATAAATCTGTCCGGCCATTTCGCTATAGTGTGATTAACGTAGCTGTGATCGAAACCATGAACTATCGGCTGTACGATCAGTGATCCTGCTACGTCAGCTGCGTCCATCAACTGAAGCAAAAACTCAGCGTCACCCCGCGCTCTGAGAGGTTGTTCCTGCCCTGGTTTATAAGGATATCTATCCGGGTCATGAGCCCAAACGTGGAGATGCGAATCAATTTTTTTCATGTCAGTAGATTAAGCCTGTAAAAGAATCCTGAAAACTGATACCAAAATTCATAGGTACGGTTTTATTGAGTGAGTTCGATTGTGAAGCTTACGACATCTGGACGAAATCATAAAGCCGAGATAAATGATGTAAATTCATTCCCAACTAAGCATAGTAATGGGCTACTTGACTATTGATTGACTTGCGAGTGGTGATACATTCCCAGCCAACCGATTAACTCAAACCCAATTCTTACTTCCAACTAGAAAACAAAACCAATGATCAAGCTTAGCCTTCAATCCCTTTGCTACCGCGACACGTTCAATGCCGGAAAAATATCGATGCTTGGAATCATCGATAAGGCCGCTGAATACCAGATGGACGGTGTCGATCTCCATTTCACCCATTTCGAATCAACTAATGATTCCTATCTCGAAGAAGTAAAACGTGCCTGCTTAGAGCGGGGTCTGCACATGTGCTATATCGGGGTGTCCAACAATTTTGGAAAAACGGGGCAGGAACTACTCGACGAAATCGAGCTTATGAAGAAATGGATCGATGTCGCCTCAAAAATGGGTATCCCTATGATCAGAGCCTTCGGGTCATGGATTCCAGAGGGTGAATCTGAAGAGTCTGCATGGCCCAGGTTAGTTGCATCAACAAAAGAAGTGGCGGATTACGGAAAATCAAAAGGCGTCTACGTCGGTCTTCACAATCACAATCACGGATGCATCCCAGCAACCGGGGAACAAGTGATCAGATTGCTTGACGATGTTGATAACCCGTATTACACCCATATTCTGGACACCGGCCAGTACCGCGGTTCCCCAGGGGCATCATTCGGAGAAAGAGGGAAGGAAGATCCCCAATGGAATTTCTACGGCTCCATTGAAACATCAGCACCTCGTGCAGTGCATGTCAGAGCGAAAATTTACCGAATCGCCAGCGGCGTAGAAAAATGGCTCGATTATGATCGCATTATGCCAATAATTAAAAACGTCGGATTCAATGGTTGGATGTCGGTCGTGTTCGAAGGACAAGACGAACTGGACGAACCTGCTGCGGTCCCATTAGCCAATGCGTATCTGAGGTCATTGTTAACTAAGTACGAAATGTGACCCCAAAAGGCATAAATCTTGAACCCTATATACCTACAAGCGCTTTCTTTCCAAGATGTTCAGGGGGCCAATGAGGACTGCATTTACGCAGCTGCGGATATGGCCTCCGAACTCGGAATCGCGGGTATAGATATAGAAGATCGACTCCTTAAGAGCTACGAACCACATTACCTTCAAGCACTGGCACACCAAATTGAGTCCCGCGGTATTACGATCGGCTATTGCGGTCTAATTGTAGATTTTAACGCTCCAATTTCCTCGATTCCTGATGAAATAAATAGGGCCAAGTTACTACTCGACGCAATTCCATATCTCGGTGTTGAGTCAATCCGGATACCGGGTAATGGAGTCGTGGGGAGACAAAGTACTGAAGGCACATTCAAGGCCGTTCGCAGTAAGTTCCAGCAAGTTCTTGACCACGCAGAAGGATCGGGCGTCACGGTGTATTTGCACAACCACAACCATGGGTCAGTCCCTTCCACTGGGGAACAGGTGCTTCGCTTGGTCAACGAATTAAATAACCCTGGTCTATCATATGTGTTAGATACAGGGCAATTTCAAGGCTCTCCGGGAGCCAGCGGTGAAGGATCACCAAGTAATATAGCTAAGGATGAGCTTTATGAATCCATTGATATGTGCGCTCCAACCGCATCAATGGTTCGAGCAAAGTTCTACTTCGCACAATCAGGCCCCGAACGGTGGCTTGACTATCCACGTATAGTGGCTTCGTTAAAAAAGTCAGGTTTCGTTGGTCCGATTTCTATAGTTTATGAGCCTAAGGGAAGTGTCCCTTCAACTGACGCACTGCCATTGGCCGTACGAAATATAATCGATCTACTCAAATAAAAACAATTACAAAATCACTAGTGAGGAAATTCATTATGGGTACCTACTACGACAACTCAATAGTTCCCGATCATCTGAAAAGAAATTTCGATGTCTACGACCGAATCAAGGAACTCAACCTGGATTTAGGCTCATTTGATAGCGAAGTCGGTAGTCTGAAAGGTGCTGGTATTTGCGGGATAATATTTCATGAGTCAGGCCTTACTTATCTCTCAGGCCATGGTTATGGACCTGGTCATATGTACGATGACCCCGAGCGAATCAGGGAAGGCCAAGAAGCGGCCGAGTGGATCGCCAATTCTATGATAAAACGACTTCACTGGGGTCTTACCTGCGGAGGAGAGGGTGGTGATCTCAACGATATTATTTACACAGTGAAAGCTCTGGGAATGGTCGTCTCAACCGACGTCGCATTCAATGGCGGACCTGCAGTAATGAACGGCTTTTCCGAAAGATGGCAATCTGTTTTTGGCGGAGGCGCTGGTGAATTTGCCACAAATGGCGAAGATCAGAGCTACTCAGGTGTACATGCGCGGAGCGCTATCGGTGGATTCACCGGACGTTTCTCGATCGAACCTGAGATCATAGTCGCTATTCCCCCCGAACTGTCCCGAGCGATCATCCAAAACCGAGGCTGGGTTTTCCCGCTTCCACCAGCCATGTTACAGAAAGTCACCGCAGAGCAAGGCTAATTAAAAACCATCACGCGGGTTCGGTGTCCTGAAGAATTCTGGGGCGGGGTAAACACGTATCCGAATACTACAGATCAAGTTGATCAGAAGTTGCTAAAAAGCTTCGATTGATGCGAAAACGGATGACACGTCAAAACCATTACCAATGGATACAATAATCATCATAGCGAAACACCTAAGCGGAGTCACATGCGGATCCTAGTGTCAGGGGGATCTGGTCTTATAGGCCGGGCATTGATCACCACTCTACTCTCTGAAGGCCATCAAGTGGTCCAATTAGTCAGGCGCAATACGAATCCCGACGCGCTCACCAAAGAGTTTTCATGGGATCCTGAAGATGAGATATTTGAACACAAAGATATAGGACCAATTGACACAGCGATTCATCTGAGCGGATCTTCAATTGCGGGAGCTCGTTGGAGTACCAAACGAAAACTGCTAATAAGAAATAGTCGGGTACTGTCAACAAAACTTCTATCTAACGGTCTGGGTAAAATGGCAAATCCACCAAACTTGTTAATCGTCGCTTCAGGCATGGGATTTTATGGAGATAGAGGCGACGAGCCATTAAACGAGCTTTCGGGACCGGGAAATGGTTTCCTTGCGGATACGGCAGTGGAATGGGAATCGGCTACCAAGAGTGCAAAGAAAGCTGGTATCAGAGTCGTAAATGCCCGTTTTGGTCTTATCATCTCCCGTAACGGCGGACTACTAAAGACGCTCAGAATCCCGTTCCGATTCGCACTCGGCGGTCAACTTGGAGATGGTCGCCAATGGTGGCCATGGATCTCATTGGATGATGCTGTCAACTGTCTTTCTTTTTTGATCGAAAATGATGATATCTCTGGCGCAGTAAATGTGACTGCGCCAGCACCTGTTCGCAACTCAGAATTAACTTCTGCCGTATCTAATATTCTTTCGAAACCAGCCTGGGTCAACTTACCAAAATCAATAATTAAAATAACACTTGGACAAATGGGTATAGAAACAATGCTCCACAGCCAACGGGCATTACCTAAGGTGCTAATAGATGCCCAATTCAGATGGCGTTACGAAATTATTGAAGAAATCCTGCGACGAGAGTTAAGGTGACCTATTCCTTAGCCATCATTTGTCGCAGCACATAAGGCAACAATCCCCCATTGCGGTAGTATTCATTCTCGATAGCAGTATCGATGCGAATAAGTGCCTCGAACTTGGTCGCCTTGCCGTCACTATCGGTCGCAGTCACGGTCACAGTTGATCCCGGCACAACAGAATCCGCTACCCCAGGAATATCAAAAGACTCGGTCCCATCCAAACCCAACGTATCTGCGGAATCCCCATCGGTGAACACTAAAGGTAAAACTCCCATACCGATCAAATTAGAGCGGTGAATTCGTTCGAAACTCGACGCTATGACGGCACGAACACCGAGTAGCATAGGTCCTTTTGCAGCCCAGTCTCTAGAGCTGCCAGTACCGTATTCCTTACCAGCCAAAACAATTAACGGAACTCCTTCAGATTTGTATCTTTCAGATGCGTCAAATATACGCATCTGATCACCGTCAGGTTGATAGATCGTCCAGTCGCCCTCAAGGTCAGGGGTCAGCTTATTTCGCAATCGTATATTTCCAAAAGTCCCTCGTACCATCACGTTATGATTGCCTCGCCTAGATCCGTATGAATTGAAATCTCTTCTAGGCACATCGTTACCAATCAATAACTGTCCGGCTGGCGTGCTCGGTGGAATGGAACCCGCTGGTGAAATATGATCAGTAGTCACTGAATCCCCAATCATAACCAACGCCCTAGCACCGACTATCTCAGTCCTAACCGCAGGCTCATCACCAAAACCCTCAAAATATGGAGGCTCTTGTATGTACGTGGACTCTCTATCCCACTGAAAATTAACACCGGTAGGAGCTTCCAATTGTTGCCATTCAGGTGGGCCAGCGAAAACCTCACCATACTGTTGCTTGAACATATCCGACGTCAGCGAATCGGCTATCGTTTCAGAAATATCGGACTGTGAAGGCCAAATATCCTTCAGGAAAACATCGTTACCTTCAGGATCCTGCCCAATTGGTTCACTGATCAAATCAATATCGACGTTCCCCGCAAGTGAGTAAGCTACCACTAGAACGGGTGAGGCAAGATAATTAGCTTTAACCTGAGGATGGACCCGACCTTCAAAGTTCCTGTTTCCACTCAACACTGCAGCAGCTGTCAGATCATGATCATTTACCGCATCAGAAATTGACTGTGGCAATGGGCCAGAGTTTCCTATGCAGGTAGTGCATCCGTATCCGACGGTGTTAAATCCAAGAGCATCCAAGTCTTTATCCAAACCCGCTGCCTCTAAATACCGGGTGACTACAGTCGAGCCCGGGGCCAAGCTGGTCTTCACCCATGGTTTACGAACGAGTCCTCGTCTTAAAGCGTTCCTGGCCAGAAGCCCGGCTCCGACCATCACAGAAGGATTTGAGGTGTTAGTACAACTGGTTATCGCTGCAATAACCACCGAGCCATCACCAACAGCACCAGCGTAACCATCGACCTCAACATCATGAACATCCGATGATAAACCTTCGAATGAGGATCTGAAGTTAGTTCCGATCTTACTTAACGCGATACGATCCTGAGGACGCTTAGGCCCAGCCATAACAGGCACAGTTTGACCTAAGTCAAAATCAAGCGAAACTGTATATTCAGGCTCATTGTTTGCATCGTAAAAGAAAAGGTTCTCTTTAGCATACTGTTGAACTAGTTCAACAGTTGAGTCATCGCGACCGGTGGCTTTCAAATACTTAAGGGTTTGGTCATCAATCGGGAAAAAGCCACATGTCGCTCCATATTCAGGGGCCATATTAGCGATAGTTGCGCGGTCAGCTAACGGAAGACTCTCTAGTCCTGGACCATAAAATTCTACAAACTTTTCAACGACACCTTGCTCGCGAAGCATTTCCACAATTCCGAGTACTAGATCCGTAGCAGTGGCACCCTCAGGAAGGCTGCCATTTAAACGTACACCCACAACATCAGGCACCACCATGTAATAGGGTTGCCCCAGCATAACGGCTTCAGCTTCAATACCCCCAACGCCCCAACCTAAAACACCTAGACCGTTAACCATGGTTGTATGTGAATCCGTTCCAACGCAAGTGTCAGGAAATGCGAGTCGCCCACTCTCATTTTTTTCTGAAAGAACGGCTTCAGCCAGAAACTCCAAATTCACCTGATGAACGATACCCGTACCAGGAGGGACGATCTTGAGATTATCGAATGCCCCCTGTGCCCACTTCAACAATTGATACCGTTCAGTGTTCCGTTCGAATTCGCGTTCTATGTTCATCACCAACGCGCCCGAACTCGAAAAATTATCTACTTGAACTGAATGATCGATCACCATGTCAGAACGAACAATCGGGTTGATTATCGAAGAATCCCCCCCAGCATTTTTAACTGCATCTCGCATAGCAGCGAGATCAACTGCCACTGGTACGCCAGTAAAATCCTGTAACACCACTCGCCCTGGCATGAATGGAAACTCGTTGGCCATTTTCGCATTTGGCCTCCAAGACGACACCAACTTCACATGCTCATCTGTCGCCAAGCCCTCATCAGCTTTTCGCAACGTGTTTTCGAGTAAAACTCTAATTGAATATGGAGTCTTAGCAATTTCTATCAATCCGTGGTCTTCCAGTACCGAAATCGCGTAATAATCAACTGTACCTTGCGAGGTGTTGAACGTACGTCTTGCATTAAATAATGTTGATTTTGATGACATGTTTTATTTGCGGCTTTCAAGCATTGTAAATAAAGTCTAATATCGATTTTCCAATTTGCGGGTAACCACTTTACCAGCGGCAATAGTTGTTCCTGCATAACTCCTGCATAACATTGTGACCGCTCTGACTGCTAGCATCCACCCTTGTACGTTTCCCGTTGCACCAAAGTGAGGCATGAAATTCAAGCTGACATCGATCCCAGAATCGTTATAGCAAAACGGACTCCTTTTTTTTACGGATGGGTCGTTGCACTCGCCGCAGGATCCACAATGTTCGTACGTAACGCCGCTGCCACTTTAACTATCGCAGTTTTCGTATTTCCTATGAGCGAGGATCTTGGATGGAGTCGAACATTGATAGTGGGAGCCGCTGCAGCTGCAGGTTTTATATCTATGTTCGCCTCTCCTCTTGCAGGATGGATACAGCAAAAATTTGGAGCTCGAGTTCTAATGAGCACGTCGGTGTTCCTGCTTGGAGCAGTAATTCTCTCTTTAAGGTGGACTACCAGCCCGATCACTTTTTACCTTTTGTTCGGCATCGGCAGGCTCATATTCCAAGCCCCGCTACAAATCAGTGCGTCAACTGCAGTAGCCCAATGGTTCGTTCGATTACGCGGCAGGTCATCTTCTGTCTTAGGGGTAACACACTCAATGGGCATGGGGTTGTTCCCCCTATTTGCACAATTATTCATGAACGCAAACGACGGGGATTGGCGTATGGCATGGTTCTGGATGGGAATTTCCGTATGGATCATAGCCTTACCACTCACACTAATAGTCATGGTAAACAAACCAGAAGACGTCGGCCTTACTCCAGACGGGGATGCCCCTGCGGGCGAGAACGAATCAAACCCTTCTTCATCTCCAACCGCCGCTGAAAAAGAAATCCAGTGGACGCTGAAGGAAGCTATGCAAACTCCAGCTATGTGGACACTTGCCCTGGCCGGAGGACTGGTTTACTTCATTCACACTGGGGTAAACATTCACCAAGCTGCTTTCCTTCGCGATCACGGCATCAGTCCGTCCGTAGCCGCCTCTGCACTCACCGTGATGGCAGGTGGAACAGCAATTGGCAGTATTTTCTGGGGCAACCTGCTTGATCGGTTGCCAGTCAAAGTCGTGTATACGGCAGCCGCTGGTTGGTTGGGCGCAATAGCCCTATTGTTCCTTCTGGTAAATTCTCCGATAATGGCATTCACAGTGGCTCTACTTTTCGGTATTGGCCTAGGAGGTCTACTGGTAGTGCCCCCTGTCGCTATAGCCCATTACTTTGGAAGAAGCTCGCTGGGAGCTATACGTGGTGCAACAGAACCTTTTGTCAGCGGTGGGCAAGCTCTTGGAGCTGTAGGCGCAGGATTAATATATGACTTAAGTGGCTCGTATCAGGGAACTTTTCCTACGTTCACGGGCGCTGCGATCATCGCTATCATCCTTTTAGTAGCAACAAGACGGCCTAACAAGCACAAGGACACAGAAACGGTTGCGGAAGGTGATAGAACCAGTTAATCTCACGCCAATATCAATATCACATAAGAAAGGCATAGAGCTTGATCAACGGGATCCTACATCCAAAAAACGTAATTGACCAACTTGTGCGGCAGAAAGTCTCTCACTATGTAACTCTGCCGGACTCTGAAACCGCGCACATGTACGAAGCTCTGATGGCAGAACCATCGATAACCGTCGTACCAGTTGCAAGAGAAGGAGAAGCAATCCCTGTAGCTGCTGGTCTATTCATTGCAGGTCAAAACCCGGTAATTTCGATACAAAATGCGGGCTTTTACGAAGCTGGTGACGCATTACGTGGACTGGCACTGGGTATAGGCCTTCCACTTGTAATGTTTATCGGATATCGCGGTCATAATAGAAAAGGTGACACCCCGGATTCAGCAGCTGCATTCCTTGAACCTTATCTACACCTATGGAGAGTTGATTACTTCGTTATAGAGTCAGATGATGACCTAGAGCGAGTACCTCTTGCTTTTGAACGGGCGGCAGCAACAAACCAACCATTTGCCGTAGCCATAGGAACCGAATACGCAAAAGAAGGTGTCGAATGATTACCTACGAAAACGCATGCCGAATAATCAATCGATCGCGTGGATCAGCGGTCAGTGTAACCACTATGACCCAGACTAAGTACTGGAACGAAATTTCTGAGGACCCCGACCTCGACATCGGAATATCAAATGGAATGTCAAAGGCTTCGTCAATCGCACTTGGCGTCGCCCTAGGCAAACCAGAAACAACCGTATTGTGCTTAGATGCCGACGGCTCGCTGTTAATGAATTTAGGGTCTCTCGCAACCGTGGCTGGAATGGGACCAAAAAATATGTTTCACTTTGTATTCAACAATGGAATATACGCTATAACTGGAGGTCAACCCGTACCCGCACCCGGTGTGGAATACGCTGAGGTGGCAAAAGCATGTGGTTACTCGGCGAGTTATCGCTTCGAAGATACAGAAACGTTTGATAACAATTTGCCCAAAATCTTGCAGAGTGAAGGTCCTGTATTGATCGAACTGATCGTAAAAGGCGAGCCGCAAACCGATGGTGTCGACCAGACATGGGAATCCAATGCTGGCATGCCCAGACAACTACGAGCTTTACGAAAGCGCCTGACGGGAAAAGACGATTGGGGAGCAGGAGGACCTTATATTTAGAATAATGATCTCCAAAACATTTCTATCACGCCAAGATGCTTGTTAACTAATCGAAATAGAGCGTAAGAATTACTGGAACGAATTATTTGCCATCAAAAACAGGCAAACCGTGAGTTCACAGTAACGGCAATAGAACGTGCGAAGATCGCACCGCATCTCGAAACACTCTGTTATCAGCCACAGGCCCGCTACTCTCGTACGCGTTATTACGCCCCGTCTGCCAATTCCGATCCCATCTTGGAAAACTACTGCTGGCTATAGCGACGCGAACACGATGCCCTTTTTGAAATACATGGCTTGTCGCCCACAAATCTATTTCGAATTGCATCGGCATATGAGGAATCAAAGCTATAGGATCTTCAAACGAATCTTTGAATCTCGCTCGTAAAATACCGTCACAGATCAACATCGATGTCCCATCTGGATGGACATCGGTTATCCTAACGACCCAATCAGTATCAATAGCGGTAGAAGAAGCATGGAGTACTGCCTTTACTGGACCGGTTACATCTAAAGCCTCTTGTAAGATATCAGTGGTATAGGTCAGGACATTATCTTCGTATCCACGCTGGTCTCGCGGGCCATTGTCATCTCCGAGATGCCCACCACCAAATGAACGTATCGGATTTTCAGGATCTGATTGGTACTCATCAAAAACTTCACCGAAACCATCAGGCATAGTCCTAGATAAAACTCCATCGTTAAGAGACTGAGCGGATCCTGAACTTCCATTGGACAAGTAAAACGGAGTATATGAGATCTCTGCAGGCGGCCATTCAGAAAATTCACGCCATTTATTGACTCCCATCGTGAACAATTTGACAGGCTTTTCCTGTTCTATTCCGTTATCAATACCTTTTAACCAGTGATCAAACCAACGTAACCTCGTCGCGAACCATCCCAATTTAGCCTGCTCGCCAAAATCTACCTCTCCAGATGTGCGCATATCCGCAGGAGAAGGATTGTGTACCCAAGGACCTATCGTTAGACGCTGACCTGATCTTGCCTGTTTATTCACAGCTTTAGCACGCATTCCGACATAATTCTCAAGCGTCCCCCGCAAGAAACAGTCATACCAACTACCAAAGTGATGAATCGGAACATCTACTCGATCATGGCTTCTGACGATACTAAATTCGTTCCAATATTCACCTTGGTTCGGATGGTCCATCCAATCAACGAACCAGTCCTGTAAATCGGCAACAGGAGGCAACGGAGAGATTGGAACGTGTTCAAGCCATTTCTGATAATCATCAGAAGCTTTGTTAAGTCGAGTTACCACTTCGTCTTCCATCCCTTCCGGAGCCAATTTCACAGCATTCGTTGCGGCATGCTTAAGTATCCAACTAATGTTAAAGCCATGTTCGAATACACCACTTCTATAGACCCATTCAATGTAGTAGTCCGATGACGATTGACGAACAAACTGAGCCACGAGATGAGGAGGTTGCGTTGCAAGCATTCTGTACTGGGTCGCCCCTGAGTAAGAGCCTCCAATTGTCCCGATCTTTTTGTTCGACCATGGCTGCGCAGCTGCCCATTCAACAGTGTCATACCCATCTTGGTTCTCGCCGTCACCGTCGTCTCTGAACGGATAAAACAACCCATCAGAAGCGAATCTTCCTCTGACATCCTGAATAACGGTCACATAACCATGCGAGGCATAGTATTCTCCGGCTCCAAG